>JAESFV010000105.1_pt1 | contig 150669 bp, 117 predicted proteins | sample 9269471 | NCBI WGS metagenome assembly JAESFV01 (sample SAMN14502647, study PRJNA617108) | algae metagenome | isolation source: Symplocastrum torsivum CPER-KK1 and co-occurring heterotrophs from... | place: USA: Central Plains Experimental Range, Colorado | collected 2001-01-01
CCCTGATCGCCCCGTTGGAGAAGCGGTGCGGGTGGCTGGCCGAGAACCTAGCGACGGTGAAGGGGGCGGTCGGGTTCCACTGGGCGGTCGCGCTCGGGTGATTACGGATCAACGCAACTTGGTATGAGTGGTCCGGATCAGGTGGAACCCGCGGGGCGCCGGGCGCCGCGTTCGGACCGGCAAGACGCCGGCCCCGCCGCATCCGATCCGCCGCCGCGGGCCGCTAGAACCCCGGGTTGAGCGGGCCGGATCCGTTGAGCATCTTGTCCCGGGCGAGCAGAGTCTTCTCGTCGCTGCTCTGAGTCGGGCGCTTCTTGTACGGGGCCGACGGCGGGTTGTTGAACCGCGGTTCGTCCGCCGGCAGCACGGCCTCCTCCTTCACCTTGTAGGCGAGGCCGTACTTGTCGTGGTGACAGCCGACGGCCGCCGCGACGGCGGCGGCGAGTCCGGCCGCCAAGAGCGCCTTGCCCCGCATGTGCTTCCCCGGCGTCCGTGCCGAACGGTGTGGAGTCCGAGGCCGTATAACACGCCCCCGCCCCCGTGCAAGCCGAACCCCGACCGCTTCAGCGGCGACGCCGGGGCCGAACGTCCGGGACTGGATCTGTTGGGCCGCCGGGTACTCGCCCACCCGGGTGGTCCTGACGGTGACGACCCGGGCCTCGACCCGCCCACACCGGTTCGCCTTTTCTCCGCGCCAGGCCCGTGCTATGGTCCGCCCGTTCAACGGGGCGAACAAGGTGGCGGCCGGTACGGAGGGCGGCGCATGCGCCGGAAACCGGTGTGGGTTTGGGCGGTCGGGTTGGTCGTCGGGCTGACGGCCGCGGGGCCGGCCCGGGCCGGGGGGGTGTGGGTCACCCTCGCGGCCGGGCTCCCGGGGTCGGGTACCCCGTCGTCCGACGCGGACCTGTGGTTCGACTCCCCCCACGCCCCGCCCTTCGTGGCCGTCCAGTCCGTCAGCGGGCTCGGCAACATCGAGGCGGTGACGGACGGCGGGAGCAGCCTGTTCAGCGGGTTCGGCACGCCGCTGCTGCTCGACCTCGCCAGCGGGTCGGCCTACCTGTCCAACGGCGCCGCCCCGGACTCGGCCAAGTCCCGCGGCCCGAACGGCGGCAGCGCCGGCCCGCGGTCCTCGGCCGCCCCGGTCCCGAACGCCACCGTCCCGGACACCGCGGCCCTGCTCGGGCTCACGCTCGCCGACCCGGACGCGACCGGGGCACGCCAGCTGACCGCCGTGTTCACCGACGTCGTCGGGAACACCCTCGCCACCGGCTCCGTGACCATCCCCGACGGCGGGTACTTCGTCATCGGCCTCGGCCCGAATGACGAAACCGACCCCACGCCCACCGAACCCACCCCCACTGAACCGACTCCCACCGAACCAACTCCCACCGAACCGACCCCGACGACGCCCACCCCGCCGACCGACGGCCCGGTCGCCACGCCTGAACCGGCCTCCCTCGCCCTGGTTGCGGTCGGCGGGCTAACCACCGCGGCCGTCCGCCGGCTCCGCGGTCGCAAGTCGGCTTGACCCCCGGCCCCGCCCCGGCCCACAATTCCGCCCCCGACGCCCGGTCCCCCCGCGGGGCCGGGCGTCGTCGCGTTACCCCGCCAGCTGAAGGAGTCACGGCATGGGGACGATCCTCCTCGCGGCCCTGCTCGCCCCCGCGGCCCCGGAGCCGCCCGGCCCGAACCTCATCCTGCACCCGTCGCTCAAGACCGGTCGGCCCGACCTGTTCCTCACCGACCCGCAGACCGGCGACACGAAGAACGTCACCAACACCCCGGACGCCGACGAGATCGGCCCGGCCTTCCGCCCGGACGGCCGGCGGATCGCCTTCCTGTGCAAGACCAAGGACCACGACTGCGAGGTCTACGCCTGCGACGTGGACGGCGGGAACCGGAAGCAGCTGACCCACCCGCCGGGGGAGCCGTCGGCCTGCTACTTCCCCAGCTGGTCGCCGGACGGGAAGCGGGTGGCCTACACCCGGCTGTACGCGGGGGGTGGCCGGGGCGAGTTGCGGGTCATGGCCGCCGACGGGACCGGCGACACGCTGGTCCTGGCCGGGGCGACCGGGGCGGCCTGGGGGCCGGGCGGGGCGATCGCTTACGTCCGCCGCGAAGCCGGGAAGCCGCAGGCGCTGTGCGTGGTCGAGCCGGACGGCGGGGCGTGGGCCGACCCGAAGGTACTGCTCCCGGACCTCGGCCGGGTGGACCTCACGGCCCCGGCGTGGAGCCCGGACGGGGCGGTGGTCGCCTGCCCGTGCGAGACGGACCACGGCTGGCAGCTCATGCTCGCCCCCGCGGCCGGCGGCCCGGCGCGCCAGCTGACGTCGCTGCTCGGGTCGAACACCAACCCGGTGTGGGCGGCCGCGGACCGGGTGCTGTTCGCCCACTTCCCGCAGCCGGGGACGCCGGGCGGCGCCTACGGGGTGGTGCGGGCGGACGGCACCCGCCTCGACATCCACCCGCTGAGCAAGACCGAACCGGCCAACCCGCTCGGCCGGCCGGCGGTGTTCGTGCCCCGGCCGGAGCGGCCGGCGGTGAACCCGGTCCGCCCGGTGGCCCACACCGAGCCGGCCCCGGCGAAGGGGCTGCGGGTGCGGATGGCCCCGGTGTTCTTCACCCCGCCCGCGGCCCCCGGGGCCGCCAGCGCGGCGGCGTGGTCGGCGGACGGGAAGCGGGTGGCCATCGCCCTGGAGGCCGGGCCGGCCGCGGTCGGGACGTTCGACGGGCGGCGGTACGAGGCCATCGCCGTCCTCGCGGGCCACGCGGGGGCCGTCCACGGCCTCGCGTTCACCCCGGACGGCAAGGGGGTGTACACCGCCGGGGCGGACAAAACCGTCCGCACCTGGGACGTGGAGAAGAAGGGGACGACGGGGATCGAGTCGGACGCCCCGGCCCCAGTCGACGCGATGGCGGCGTCGGCGGACGGCAGGTGGGTGGCGACCGGCCACCACGACGGGACGCTGAAGGTGCGCCGGCCGGGCCCGGCCGGGGAGGGGCAAACGCCGGTCGGCTGCTCAGTGCCGGTGTGCGACCCGAAGCGCGGGGCGGTCCACGGGGTCGCCTTCGCCCCGGACGGGGGCGCCGTGTTCGCCGGCTGCGCCCGCTGGGACGTGCCGGTCCTTAACGGCGCGGTGGCGGCGTTCGACCCGGCGACCGGGAAGGAGAAGTGGCGGTCGAAGGGGACGTTCGGCGGGGTGATGGCTCTGGCCGCGTCGCCGGACGGGACGAAGCTGGCGGGGGCGTGCCTGGACAGCTACGTCCGCGTGTGGGACGCGGCGACCGGGAAGGAGCTGGGCGCCTGGAAGGGGCACACCGACCGCTGCACGGGTGTGGCCTGGGGTCTGGGCGGGAAGGTGGTGGTGTCGGCCGGCGGGGACCACACCGTCCGCGTGTGGGACGCCACCACGGGGGAGAACCTGCGGACGCTGGCGGCCCACGTCGGCCCGGCGTTCCGGGTGGCGGCCAGCCCGGACGGGACGCAGGTGGTGACGACCGGCGCGGTCGGCGCGGTGTTCTTCTGGCGGCTGACGGAAGAGTGACGGTTCCGACACCCCGAACGGGAGGGACGAGATGACCGCACTGCTCCTCGGGCTGGCAATCGTCGGCCAGCCGCCGGCGACCCCGCCGGCGCAAGAACGAGTCGGCCGCGTTCTGATCGTCGGGAACACCCGAACCGCCGACCGGGACGTCCTCCGAGAACTGCAGGCTGTGCCCGGCCAGCCGGTGCCGAGCGCGACCGAGCTGCGTCGGGTCGAGATCCGGCTGCTGCTGAAGTACCACCGCCGGTTCGACATCGGCGGCGGGAAGTGGCCCACGGTCGAGGTGATCCGAGAGGGGGATTCGGAGTTCCGAGACGTGCGGGTGTCGTTCCCCGAGCGCTGAACACGGTCGGTCAGGTTGGGCCACCCGAAGGCTCTACGTTCTCAACCCAGGCTGGTACGGCGAGCGGCGGGCAGACGCCCACCGCTTGTGTGTTTGGAGCCCGGTAGGGCGTCGGCGTGTAGCCCGGGGTGCAACCCCGGCGAGCGCGGGGCGGAGGTCGTGGCGCATTGTCCCCGGGATCACCGCGGACGCCGCCCGGGGTCGCACCCCGGGCTACACGCCGACGCCCTACCGGGCTCCAAACACACAAGCCATCGGCCGGGGGTATCGGCTCCCGGCCCCACCCGAGCTCGGTATCGGAGCCCTGGCGCGGCCGGCGCTACCGGCCGATGCGTCAGCCTCCACCACAGTCTCGCACCGTCCGGCGGGCGATGCGCGACGGCCCGGCTGGGGTTGCGAGTGGGGGCAACGCGGTGCCGTCCTGCTCGCGGTGCGGTTAGAAGTCCGCCTCGCCCTTCTCGTTCGTGCCGCCAGGGGCGGCAGGGGTTGGGGCGGCAGGGGTTGGGGCCACCGGTGCGGGCGCGGCCGCCGGGCCGCCGCCGTCCTGGGGCAAGTCCTTGCTCCCCACGATCGTCAGGTTCAGGCCGATCTGGACCTTCACGTCCTGGCCGTCGATCGTCACGTCCATCTTGTCGCTCAGATACCAGCCGAGCGACCCGGTGGAGAACTCCTTCCGGGGAACCTTGAACTCCTTCCCGTTGATGACCACCACCACGGGCGGGGCGTGGGTCCGGAACTGCTCGCGGGTGATGGCGAGGGAGGATTTGGCGGCCTTGGCCATCCGGGCGGCCCTCCGGGAAGGTGAGGAAAACGAATAGGCGGCCGGCATCTTATTCTGCCGGCCGCCCGCGGGTAGTGACCAGGTGTAGACTACTTCTCGGAGCCGTTCCGGCGGAAGGCTCGGCGGCCGGCCAGGGCCAGGGCCGCGATCCCGCCCAGGAGCAGGCCCGGGGGCGCCGGCACGGCGTTCGGCGGCGGGGAGCCGGGCGGGGGCGAGCCCGGCGGGGGCGAACCCGGGGGCGGGGAGCCGGGCGGGGGCGAGCCCGGCGGCGGTGACTGCGGCGGGGGCGGCGGGGGCGGCGAGTTAATCGGCGGCGGGCTGAACGGCGGCGGCGACACCGACTGCGGCGGGCTGGTCGGCGGGACGTTGATCGTGGAGGTCGGCGGGACGACGGAGAAACCGCCGCCACCCCCACCGAAGCCGCCGCCGAACCCACCACCGGAGCCGCCGACGGGGGCTCCGAAGCCGCCACCGCCTGCCCCGCCGCCACCCGTCCCGCCGAGTCCGGCCCCGGTAACCCCACCGGCGGCCCCTGGAGCCGCCGCACCGGCCGCGGCCGCCTGGGCCGTCCGCAGGGCGTACTGGTCCTGGGCGATCACCCCGGCCGCGTTGGGCAGCCCGTTCAGGCGAACAAGTTCGCGGCCTTCGAGGGCCGTGCTGAAGATCGAGTCGTCGCCGGTGAGCGACTGGAGATACTGTTCGGCCACACCAGCGAAGGCCGGAGCCTCGGCCGGCGCCGGGTAGTCGGACTGGAACGTCCCGGTGCCGAGGCTGAACCGGTTCTGGGCGGCGTCGGCGCCGAGCGGCAGCCGGGTCTCGAAGGCCAGCTCCCACAGGGCCGCCTGGAACGCCCGGGCGTTGTCCGGGGACTGGAAGTTGAGCGAGGTCAGGTAGTGCCGGCCGAACAGCTCGCGGATGTAGGTGCCGCGGAGCTTGGCCTCGGCCTTCCCCTCGTCGGTAACCGGCAGGCCGTAGGCGGCCGGTTCGTCCGGCGACTGGAGGTCGAACCGGTAGGTGGTGCCGGCCGCGACCCCGACCAGCGGCTCGGCGCAGAAGGCGGTGAAGGCCCGGTCCAGTCCGGCGGCGGTCAGCCGATCCGGGGACACGTTCCAGTGGAGCATCCCGACCGGCTTCGTGTAAGACTCGCCGTTGAGCTTGAACGAGAACGACCCGGTCGGGTTGAGCCCGTTGTAGACTGCGACCACGTCGGCAGTCTTGGCTGTGGCCGCAACCGGCTCCTGGGCCAGGGCTTGCGACCCGTCCAGTACTCCGGCCACGGCGACGGCCGAGGCGAAACGCCGGGCGCGGGAACGAGGGGGTGTCGAGTTTCTGGGTGTCATAAGGACGGTCCTCCCGCTTGCGGGTAGCGGTGGCCTACGCGAGTCGGTACCCCGAGGGGTGGGGTGCCAACATAGGGGTAGAGAGTAGCTTCCAAGTCAACGGAATGAAAGCCCGAATTCGAGAAGTCTACGGGTTTTCCGGCGGAACCTTCGCGCCGGCTCACAACTCGGGAACAGCTGTAAACCTCGCATAACGACTGTACGGGTCGTAGGGGTGAATTCTTGCGAGGCCGACAGCAATCTGCCGATCGACATGCTGTTACTCGGCCTGTTCCGGCCACTTCGCTCGGACTACTGTTGGTGCGATTTCCGCCCCGGATGCCGGATAGGGGTGCTGTCGGCGACCTGTTTTCGGCTCCCGGCGGGCACTGGAAACACTGAGTTCGGTGCTACAATGGGGGTTCGTCCCCCGCGTCCCGACCCCAGGCGTCGTTCGATGTCGAGCCCGACTCCCCCGAAGTCTGCGGGGCGACTGTCGTTGCCGCTGTGGCAGGAGCGGTACGCCGCCCCGCTCGCGCCGACCACGCGCGTCGAGATGGCGGCCCGCGGGTGGGACGAGGTGGACGTCGTGTTCGTGTCGGGGGACGCCTACGTCGACCACCCGAGCTTCGCCGCCGCGATCCTCCACCGGTCGCTGGAGGCGGCCGGGTTCCGGGTGGCGGTGCTGAGCCAGCCGGCGTGGCGGACCTGCGACTCGTGGCGGGAGTTCGGGCGGCCCCGTCTGTTCTTCGCGGTGAGCGCGGGGAACATGGACTCGATGATCAACCACTACACCGCCAACAAGAAGGTCCGCAACGACGACGCCTACTCGCCCGGCGGCCGCATCGGGCTCCGCCCGGACCGGGCGACGCTGGTGTACTGCCAGCGCGCCCGCGAGGCGTACCCGGGGGTGCCGGTGATCGCCGGCGGGGTCGAGGCGTCGCTGCGCCGGCTGGCTCACTACGACTACTGGAGCGAAACCGTCAAGCGGTCGATCGTGCTGGACAGTAAGGCCGATCTGGTCGCCTACGGGATGGGGGAGAAGTCGATCGTCGAGATCGCCCGCCGCCTCGCCGCCGGAGGGACGGTGCGCGACCTCCGCGACCTCCGCGGCGTGGCTTACGCGCTGGGGGCGAAGGAGAGCGAGGCGCTCGCGAGCGGCCGGCGCGAGCCGGCTGCTTCCGAAGCCCCGGGGGGGCGTCCGCTCGTAGCCCAGGGCGGGAGCCCTGGGCGGGCCGAGTCGACCGGAGAGGCGAACGTTCATCGGCCACTGTCAACGCCACCCGGGGCTTCCGCCCTGGGCTACGAGCGGACGCCCCCCCGGGGCTCAAACCCCGAGCCGATCGAATTCCTCCCCAGCTACGAGCAGGTCCGCGACGACAAACTCGCCTTCGCGGAAGCCACCCGCCTCATCCACTCGAACACGAACCCGTTCAACGCGGTCACGCTGGTCCAGTTCCACGACCGGCAGGCGGTGGTACAGACCCCGCCGGTGTTCCCGCTCAGCCGGGAGGAGATGGACGCCGCCTACGATATGCCGTTCACGCGCCGGCCGCACCCGTCGTACCGCGAGCCGGTGCCGGCGCACGAGATGATCAAGGACTCGGTCACGATCATGCGCGGCTGCTTCGGCGGCTGCACCTTCTGCTCGATCACCGCCCACCAGGGGCGGATCATCCAGAGCCGGTCGGAGGCGTCGATCCTCAAGGAGGTCGAGAAGCTGGCGGCCGACCCGGACTTCAAGGGGCACGTGTCGGACGTGGGCGGGGCCACCGCGAACATGTACCGGATGCGCTGCACCCGCCCGGACGTGGAGGCGAAGTGCAAGCGGCTGTCGTGCGTCCACCCCACCATCTGCAAGCTCCTCGGCACCGACCACGGCCCGACGGTTCAGCTGCTGCGGAAGGTGCGGGAGGTGCCGGGCATCAAGAAGGTGTCGGTGTCGAGCGGCATCCGCATGGACCTGGCCCAGCTGGCGCCGGAGTACGTCCGCGAGTTGGCCGCGCACCACACCGGCGGCCGGCTGAAGGTCGCCCCGGAGCACGCCAGCCCGTCGGTGCTGGAGTTGATGAAGAAGCCGAGCATCGACAACTTCGACGTGTTCGCGGACCAGTTCCTGGAGGCGTCGGCGGCGGCGGGGAAGCCGAAGCAGCAGATCGTGCCCTACTTCATCGCCGGCCATCCGGGCTCGGACCTCGATGAGATGATCGAGCTGGCCCTGTACCTGAAGCGGACTGGCTACCGCCCGGACCAGGTGCAGGACTTCATCCCGGCGCCGTTCGACATCGCCACGTGCATGTACCACACGGGCCTGGACCCGTTCACGAAGCAGCCGGTGACCATTGCCAAGGGGCTGCGGGACCGCAAGCACCAGCGGGCGCTCATGCAGTTCTTCAAGCCCGAGAACTACTTCCTGGTGCGCGACGCCCTGGCCCAGGCCGGCCGGGCCGACCTCATCGGCGGGTGCGACGGGCTCATCCCCGCCCACCCGCCGAAGGAAGCCATCGAAGCGAGACGGCGACAGGCCAACTGGGCCGCCCAGGGCGACAACGACCACTACCACACCGTCGCCAACCCCGCCAAGGGCGAACCGCCCGGCGAGCGCGGGGCGAAGCCGACCGGATATCGACCTGGCAGGCGGTCAGCCAAGCGACGGCCGAAGCACGGGTAGGCAGTGTCCAGCGGTTCGGCGAGGCGGAAATGCTCGGTCCGCCCGGCACAATTCACTTGACGACGCTTTGTCGCCACTCGATCATCGCGTGCCCCTTCCGCGGAAAGTGCCCCCATGGCCCCCACCCCGCCCACATTGGAAATCGGCCCCGATGGGCACCGCTACAACGACGACCTACTAATCCACGACCAGTCGCTGACACGCGCGGAGGTCGAGCATCCGCTCGTCTTCCCCGTGCTCAACCACCCGGAGCTCCGCGATAAATTCCTGGTGATCGACCAAGAGGCCGGCCGGAGAAAGCGGCTGGCGCGGGCGGTCGGTTTTTGGGCGGTTGTCCTCGCGTTGGGATCCCTACTGATCGGGGCGAGCGAGGCTCTGTGGGGGCATACGGCAGAGGGCCACAAGCAGAAACCGTTGGCGTGGTGGATTGGCCTTATGGGTGCGGTCCTCGGAATCCTCGCCGTGGTCGCGTCGAGTTGGGTGTTGCACGGCCAGCGGAAGGTGGAATGGCTCCGCACCCGCCTCCGCACCGAACGATTCCGCCAGTTCCACTTCCAGACGTTCCTATTTTACCTGCCGGACATCCTGGCGGTAGTGGCCGCCCGCCGTTCCAGTAACCCGACGGGGGAAGTGCAATACTGTGATTTCCGCCACAGGTGGTTTGATGCGTACCTCCAGACCGACGCCCGTTGGGCGGCCGACGCCCATCCCCACGCGGTGATCGAGGACGTGGTGCGGTGGGACCGGCAATTGTCCCCGCCCGTTTGGTTGCACGAACCGACGGCGGGTGGGGTGGCGGATCCGGTGTTCCCGTCGGCCGCAGCCCCGGCGGACGACCTGAACGCGGTGTTCCGGGCCTACGACGCCCTACGTTTTACTGAACAGATCGGGTACGCCGACTACAACCTCCGCGAGACGAACCGACCCATTCCCGCCGGCCCCTCGGCCCGCCGGCCGTGGCGGTCGTTCGAGTCATTTCCCGGCAAATCGCTGCCGCCGGTCCAGTGGCGGAAGATCCTGCGGTGGGCGTGGCGGGTCGCGTTCGGCCTCCTGGTGGTGTTGCACATCGCCCTGCTGATGGTCATGCTGTTTTTCCCTTCGGTCGACGCGCAATCGCTGGGGTTACATGTGGGTGTATTGTGTGCCGCACTAATGGCGGTGGCCGCCCGCACTCTGTCCGACGGGTTTGCTCTCACCCGCGAGATCGAGCGGTTCGAGGAGTACCGGGCGGTCTGCTCGGACCTCCAGCGTCGGTTCCAAGCGGCGACTGCCCCCGAAGAGAAGTTCAGGCTGATGGTGCAGATGGAGCGGGCGGCTTACGAGGAGATGCGCGAGTTCATGCGGAGCCATTTGGAGGCCACGTTCGTGTTGTAGCGGACGGATGCCGCCTCAGTTGACGGAAATGTGGCTATCCTCTCTTGCCTAATCTCCGCATTTTGCCACTTTGCGAGATGAGCGTGGAACTCTCACGGCCCTCTGCCGTGCAGACGAAGCTCATGACCCCATCGACGGATCGCCCCCGCTCACCTCCGTCGGGACCGAACTATGTTGGTGATCGGCGACCTCCTCCGCCTGCCATCGCTCAACGACCTGCCGCTGCCGTGGCGGGTGCGGACGCCCCTCGGCCTGTTGAGTGAGACCTCGGTTTACGTAACGTTGGTGGAGGGACGGGTGGCCGGGGACCGGCGGCGTCCACCGGAGATAGTCGTGTCGGTGCTCGACCCGCAGAAATGGGGCCGCATGCTTACCGTCGAGCTCCTCGCGCCCGATCAACCAGGGGTAATCCAGGACGCGCTAGTAATGATTTCCGAATTCGGTCAGATCGTAGGTCGGCACAACATTGCCCTGTCCGAGTCAGCGACCGTCGATGCTGGGGACCGCCACCGTATTACCTTGGTATGCGAACCGCTTGACACGCCGCAAACGAGGACCGAACGGGAAGATGTACGAGCGAAGCGGATGAAAAAGTTGGAAGCCCGCTTACATAAACTCCTTGAAGAAAAGATGTGGGAACAAGCCGGAAACACGCCCAACGCGGTAAACGTGTCTGTTAAATCGCTGTTCGAGCGAGTGCCCACGATTATCCGCACGGAGTCGGGCCGAGTGGAGAACGGATGGATCCGCCACATCACCCACATGAAACCTCAGATCGATGTATGGGGCAAAGAGGGCGGGAGAGAGAAGAGCGACCTTCTAAAGAAGTTCGACCTTCAACATGCGGTGGTGACAGCGGACACCGACGGGCGACTGCTGCGGTACGTGTTCCCACGGAAGCGGGCGAGGGCACTAGAGATCGAACACGACGACAAGCCCGACCAGTACTTGGCGATCATGAAGGTATTACGGAATAAAAAGCTGAACGTCCTGTCTGGCCTACTTCGTCGTGGTGGAGCGGGGGCCAAGCGGGCCTCGTACGTGGCGGTGTGCGAGCCAGAAGAAAAGGCCGCCGTGCGATGGGAGGATGACGTACGAAAGGCGATCGAGGGGAGACTCCTGTCGGCGCGGGTGAAAGTTATTCCCGTTCGACAGGCGGCAGCTACCACCCGATTTAGCTCGCGAAACACCATATCCGTGCCCATACCGGAGCACCTGATTTCCCGCATCGAGAAGCTGTGGGCCGAGGCAAGAGCCTGGCACGACGGGTTCAAAGAGCGTGTGCGCAAGCGGAGGGATGGTTGCTACGAACGGGTGGAGAAGTCGTTGATCAACTTGCTCACCGCAGTGTTCGACGACAGCCACCACCACATACGAGGTATGTCCAAGAACCTGGACAAACTCCGACCCGCATTTGCGGCGCTCCTCGACGCGCTGACCGCCACACGACGAGGGACGACCGCATCGGCCCCGCGAACCGACGCGACAGTGGGCGAGTTACTCGGGATCCTCGTTGAGCAGGTGTCCCGGGCGTTTGGCCCGTCGGCCGAGATGGGGGGCGACGTCGACGGAGACCACCGGAAGCAATTGGCGGTGTTCCGCGACATCCGCCGCCGGTGTCGGCGGTTGACCCGCCACCGCCGTCGCATCACCGAGTTGGAACTGTTGGCCGAGGAGCCTCTAATCCGGGTGTTCATCTCCCGCCGGTTTGTGGACGACGTGTATAATAGGAAGATTGTCAGAACGCTCCTGAAGGCGCTCAAGCAGAACGGGGCGTACCCTCTCCATGCGAAGCCGGGCGGATCGCTGCTCGGCGACTACACCATCAACCAAGAGGTAAACGGCCGGGTGTGGGCAGCCGACGCTGGTGTGGTGATTATGACATCCACCCCCGGCCAACGGGACAACATCGGCCAAAACATTCCCCACGAGTTCGGCGTACTCATCGGTCAAGGGAAGCCAGTCTGCCTGCTGGCCGAGGAAGGGGTGAACGCGTGGGCAAACTTGCAAGGCGTCTACTTGCCTCACTTCCCCACTCACGAGATTGCCCACAACGCCACCGTCCGCGGGTCGATTTTCGACCTGATCCGCAAGTTCGTGGCCTCCGTCCGGGAGAGCCGCCGCATCCGCGATCTGGGACCGTAAACACCCACGCGAACTTTCAGTCTGCCACAAGTGACATCGCCACGTGCATGTGCCACACGGGCCTGGACCCGTTCACGAAGTAGCCGGTGACCATCAGGCACCGGCGGGCGCTGATGCAGTTCTTCAAGCCCGAGAGCTACTTCCTGGTGCGCGACGCCCTGGCCCAGGCCGGCCGGGCCGACGACCGCGACCACACCGTCGCCAATCCCGCGCAAGGGCGAGGTGCCTGGCGAGCGAGGTGTCGGCCCGGTCAAACCGGCCGGCTACCGACCGGGCCGGAAGTCGGCGAAGAAGCGGAAGAGATAAGAACCGCTAACAGGCTCTGACAAAACCCCTGATCATCCCCGGATTTCAAGGCGTTTCGGGGGTATTGTCCGTGCTTCTAATGGGCACGCGCGTTCGTAGGCAGAGTAACCCGTAGTGACCATCACCGGGTCACAACCGTGAACTCATTGCCGCGTCCCGCCTCGAATGGCAGGGCCATGGAGAGGAAGCCGTTCCGAGGGTTGCGCACGTAGTCGAGGTATTCCGGCTCGACCGCGTTCTCGCCGATCACGAGGGCGCCCGCTTTCAGGTGGGGTTCCAGCAGCTTGAGGACTGGCAGGTAGAGGTTGAACGCCCCGTCGAGGTGGACGAGATCGACGTCCCCGCCGACGCCGCCCTTCAGCGTGTCGAGCGCATCGCCGACGCGGAGGTCCACGAGGTCGGCGAGCCCGGCGGCGGCCAAGTTCTCCCGCGCCGCCGCCGCCTTCGTCGCCTCCAACTCGGTCCCGATCAACTGGCCGCCGCCGCCGTCGCGGAGCGCGCACGCGAGGTGAATGGCCGAGACGCCGAACGACGTGCCGAATTCGACGACTCGCTTGGCCCCCCGGGTGCGGGCGCACATGTAGAGGAACCTTCCGAACGCGGGGGAGACGTTCAGGTAGTTACCCGCGTAGCCCCGGTACACCGCCTTGTAGTCCTTCGCCTCCTCGTCGAGAGCCTGTTTGAGTTGTTCGTCGGAGAAGCCCTCGCGGCTGAACGCCTCAACGAGCGACCGGTCCGCCGCTTCGGCCTTCTCGAAGAGCCGTCCGAGCAGACCCGCGATCGGGGCGGTGGTCAGTGAGTCCATGGCATTTAACCCTTCACGAATGCGGTTTGCCCAGGCCACGGCCGATGCCGAGACCGCTCTGGTCGCTTGGAAAATACACCCCTTCCTCCTTGACCACATTAGGCAGTTCTGCCAACTTATATCGAAATCCGGCCGACACTGCTCGCGGCTGTTGTTGGGGGCGGTGGCGATGCCGACGTACGATCACGCTGACGACTTCGTCGATCCGGACTCGGTGCCCCGGCCGGTGATGGCCGTGAGGGCGTCCGTCGTGACCGGCCCCGGCGGGATGGAGATGGACGCCCACCAGCACCGCAAGGCCCAGCTGATCTACACGGCGCGCGGCGTATTGACGTGCGAGGTGTCGCAGGGGCTGTGGGTCGTGCCGCCGCAGTGCGCCGTCTGGATCCCCGGCGGCACGCGGCACAGCGTCAAAGGCGTCGGGGCACTCGAGATCTACTGCCTGTTCGTGGCCCCGGCCTCGGCCCCGACCATGTCGGACGCCTGCTGCACCGTTTCCGTCTCGCCCCTGCTGCGGGAACTCCTACTCCGGTGCGCCGGGTTCCCCACCCTGTACCCGGTCAAAGGGGCGGAACCGCATCTGGTGACGGTGCTGCTCGACGAACTCGCCGCCGCGCCCGTGGAAAAGCTGCACCTCCCGATGCCTTCGGACGGCGGCCTGCGGCGGATCGCGGAAGGGATGACCGCCGCCCCGTCCGACCGGGCGACGGTGCAGGAGTGGGCGAAGCGCATCGGGGTTAGCGAGCGGACCCTCCGCCGGCTCGTGCTTCAGGAAACCGGCATGAGTTTCGGCCGCTGGCGGCAGCAACTTCACATCATCCTGGCCCTGCAATGGCTCACGCAGGGGGCGGCCGTTCAATCGGTCGCTTACGACCTGGGTTATGAAAGCGCGAGCAGCTTCGTGGTCATGTTCCGCAAGGCACTGGGCACGTCCCCGGCCCGATACATAGCCCAGAGACTCACCGGCTCATCGCGGAGCGGATAAGGGGATCTGAAAAACGACTTCGTAACCCGAGAACTGCCCCTCGCGCCAACTGACATCGCCACGCGCACGTGCCACACGGGCCCGCTCACGAGGCAGCCGGTGGCCATCGCCAAGGGTCTGCGGGACCGCAAGACGCAGCGGGGGCGGACGCAGTTCTTCAAGCCCGAGAACGGGTTCACCGCTCGCGAAGCCCTGATCGAAGCGGGTCGCCAGGACTTGGCCGGGCTCAGGCCGCGACGGCCTGAGCCCGGCCAACCCGCCGAAGGAAGCATTGGAGGCCCGGCGGCGAGCCGCCCGGGGCGGACGTCACAGCAGCGGCGACAAAGCAGAAGCGCGGGGGTGACAGCGGCGGACCAGCCCCGGAGGCCACGGCGAGTGCAGATCTAAATTTATCATACAATTTCATTCCTACTGAATAGTTTGGCCGCCGTCGATTACCATCGCGTGGCCGATCATGAAGGCGGCAGCGTCCGAGCACAGCCAGACGACGGCCGCGGCGATCTCCTCGGGCGTCCCCATCCGGCCGACCGGTTCCTCCCCGACCACCTTCGCCCGCCCTTCGCTCGTGCCCCCGGTGAACCGGCCCATCATCGGGGTGTCGACGTACCCAGGGCAGACGGCGTTGACGCGGAGGTTCTGTGTGGCGTAGTCGAGGGCCGCCGCCCGCGTGAGGCCGATCACGCCGTGCTTGGCGGCGGTGTACGCGGGGCTGCCCTTGACGCCGATCACCCCGGCCCCCGAGGACGTGTTCACGACCGCGCCGCCCCCCTGCTTCAGGATGAGCGGGATCTCGTGCTTCATGCACAGGAAGACGCCGCGGAGGTTGGTGTCGATGATCCGGTTCCACTCCCCCTCGTCGTAGTCCGCGGTCGGGGCCGCCTTCTTCGGCTCGATGCCGGCGTTGTTGAACGCGAAGTCCAGCCGGCCGAACACCCCGACGGTCTTGTCCAGAGCCGCCGTCACGTCCGCGGCCCGCGTCACGTCGCACCGGACGGCGAGCACCCGCCCGCCTTGCCCCTCGACCATGCGGACCGTTTCTTGGCTGCCCTGCTCGGACACGTCGGCGACGACCACGCCGGCCCCCTCGCGGGCGAACGCCACGGCCGCCGCACGGCCGATGCCGCTCGCGGCTCCGGTCACGAAGGCCACCCTCCCCGCGAAGTTCCCCGTCCCGTTCGTTGGCATTGTCTGCTCCCGTGTTGAATCGCGGTCACGGCTCCCGGCGGGCCGGCCGGGTCGGGATTTCGGTCACGTCCCCGTCGGCCGGCTGGCTCCTCACAAACGCGCCGCCTTGTTGAACCCCAATTGTTATTCCGATTCAAACGTCACGGTCACACGTCCTGAACCGACCGCGGCGGCAATGCCCGCCGGGTCATCGATCCGCCCGAGTCGCGTGTAGCCGTGGGACGTCCGAAACGTCTTGTAGAAGAGCACCAGACTGTCGGCCCCCCAGAGCATGAGATCCCCGGTCTGGACCGTTCCGGGGGTTGCGGCATCGGTCGGGAGCCGAGTGGGCAGGTGGAAGAACTTCTCGTTGCCGTTCAACTCGCTCATTTCCACCGTCAGCGGGAGCATTGCCTTGAGCTGGGCCGCCGCCGGGCTGTCGTCGAGCGTGGCGGTAAAAGTTTCCGAGCCGATTGTCACCTTCATGCTCTTGCCCTCCGATTGGTTACGAGGCCGATCCGGGCGTTCGGCAGGCCCGGCGGCGGAGGCCTACCGAACGGGCACGCCCGAGTCGCAGGAAGACCGCCCGACCAGCATGCCGGCCGCTGAGAGCGGCGATACACCATGCTTCCCCCCACGGCTCCACTGCCCCCGCTGTTACTTCAAGTTGTCGGTGAAGAAGGACGCCAGCTTGTCGAAGGGGATGAGGTTCACCCGGTCGTACAGGTCAACATGGCCCGCGTCCTTCACCAGCAAGAGTTCCTTGGGCTCGGCGGCCCGCTTGTACGCGTCCTCGCTGAACTCCTTCGAGTGCGCCTGGTCGCCGGTGATGAACAGCAGCGGCCGCGGGGAGATCGTCTCGATGTCGTTGAACGGGTAGAAGTTCATGAACTTCACGTTGCTCGCGAGCGTCGGGTGCGTCGTGAGTTCGGGCGAGGAGCCCTTCGGGGTAAACTCACCCCGCGTGGTGCGGTAGAAGTCGTAGAACTCGCGCTGGATCGGGTGCGTGTCGGCGGTCAGTTCGTGCACGGTCCCGCCGGTATACTTCGTCTTCCCGCCGGCGAACTCCGCGTACCGCTGCTCCGCCGCCTCTTCGAGCACCTTCTTCCGCTGCTCCAGGGTCAAGGACTTGTTGAGCGCGTGCCGGCTGGCCGCCCCCATGTCGTACATGCTGACCGTGGCCACGGCCCGGATACGCGGGTCGATCTTGGCCGCGCTGATGACGAAACTCCCGCTCCCGCAGATGCCGATCGCGCCGACCCGCTTCCGGTCGATGAACGGCCGCGTGCCCATGTAGTCCACGGCCGCGCTGAACGTCTCGGCGTACACCTCCGGGGCGACCGCGTTCCGCGGCTCTCCGTCGCTCCCGCCCCAAAAGGACAGGTCGACGGACAGGGCGGCGAAACCCTGCTCGGCCATCTTCGTCGCGTACAGGTCCGCGCTCTGCTCCTTGACCGCGCCCATCGGGTGCCCGACGACGACGGCGGGCAGCCTCGCGTCCTTGGTCCGGTCCTTCGGGAGGAAGAGGTTCCCGGCCACGCCCATCTGGTACTGGTTCTTGAACGAAACCCTCTCCACGGACACCGCGGTGCTCTTGTAGAAGTTGTCTGCTCCGGTCGGCATGTCGCGGGCTCCCTTCTGAGGTGAATCGGTCGGCGGCGCCGGCGGCGAGGCGGTCGCGTCCGTGAACAGCATCGCGCCGGCCGTCAGGGCCGCGGCGATGCCGAGGGGAATAGCGAGCTTCGCTACCGTCTTCATGTCGCACCTGGTTAAAAAGTGAGTGGCATCGTTCGCCTCAGCCGCTCAGCCGGGCGGGAGCAGCTGGTCAACACCCGAATGGTAAGCGCGGTGCCATGCGAGGCGTTATCCCGATCGTCCCGGACTTTAGCCTGATCCTCCACGACTTTGTGGAAGCCTCTGCCGTGGTGGAATCGGGACGGGTAAACTGAAAAGGGGCGAGGGAATCGAAGGAGAAACGACTTGGCGACCACGGACGTGATGGCGGTTGCCGAGGCGGTCGAGCGACACGCCCGGTCGGACGGCGATCACGAGACGGCCGTGCCGGGGCTTTGGCTCTATCGGTCCTCCACGCCGTCGGAGGAGCACCAGGTCGTGTACGTGCCGTCGCTGTGCGTGGTGGCGCAAGGGGCCAAGGAGGTGCTCGTCGGCGGCGAGGTTTACCGCTACGACCCGGCCCAGTCGCTCCTCGTGTCGGTCGACATGCCCGCCTCGACCCGCGTGGCCGGTGCCACCGCGGACCGCCCGTGCCTGGCGATTCGCGTCCCGATCGACCCGGCCGTGGTGGGCGAGTTCCTCGCCGACGGTTCGGCGGCACCCCCTCCCGGCCCGCCCGCCCGCGGGGTCGGTGTCATCAACCTTGAACCGCCGCTTCTTGACGCCGTCCGTCGGCTTCTTGGTCTCCTCGACGCCCCGCACGAGATCGTCGCGCTCGCGCCGCTCGTGCTCCGGGAGGTCACGTTCCGACTGCTCACCGGCCGGGAGGGGGGTAGGCTCCGGCAGATCGCCTCGGCCGGTGCCCCCGCGCACCGGATCGGGCGGGCCATCCGACGGCTCCGGGACCACTTCGCCGAGCCGCTGCGGATCGACGCGCTTGCAAAGCACGTGGGGATGAGCCCGTCGGCCCTCCACCTCCACTTCAAGGCGGTGACGGCGCTGAGCCCGCTCCAGTACCAGAAGCGGTTGCGGCTCCAGGAGGCCCGCCGGCTGATGCTGGGCGAGGGGCTCGACGCTGGCGAGGCGGCGTTCCGGGTCGGGTACGAGAGCCCGTCTCAGTTCGGCCGGGAGTACCGGCGGATGTTCGGCGAATCACCCCGCCGGGATGTGGCCGCCCACAAGGCTGAAGTGCAGCCATCAAAGACGTCAGGTCTTGTCTCGGCGTAGTGCAGAAGTGCGGCGAGTGTAGCGGTACAAGGCGTTCGCGGCGACGTGGCGGCCGGCCGGGCCATCCGGGTGCTCCTGGCGGTCGGGCCGACCGGGTGGCGGGCGTACTTCGGCACCGACCCGACGGCCACGGCCGACGACATCCCGACCCGGGTGGCCGGGCGGTTCCGCCTGGAGACCGCGTTCCGGCCGGCTCAAGCCACTCCCACTTCTACCCCGCCTTCCGCCGCCGGAGTCGGGAGCCGATCAGCCCGACCGCCCCGGCCGCGAGGAGGGACACGCCGGCCGGCTCGGGGACGGGGGAGCCGAGGCTGTCGTCGGAGAAGACGAGGTTGTCGAACGCGACCCCCTCGCTGACCCCGGACAGGGGTTGGTACAGCTCGAACCGCATGATGCCCGCCGCCGCGACGGAGACGGTGTAGAAGAGCCCAGTCCCACCGATGGTGGCCCCGTAGGCCTCGCTCGACCCGATCAGGTTCCCGCCGACCGCCGCATCGTACACGTCGATGCGGATGCCGTTGAAGCCGACGTCCAGGCCGGTGATGCTGACGCTCGTCTGCGCGGCCGCGAAGGTTCCCACGACGGCCGACGACTTCTTCGGGAAGAAGCTGTCCACGATGCTGGTGATCGCGTTCGGCGCGGACCCGCCCGGCAAGCTCCCGAGCTCGGTGTACATGGCGTTACTGAAGGTCACCCCCTGGGCGGCATACGTCGCACCGACCTCATCCTCCTCGACGTGTCCCGGGTCGTCGAAGTTGATGGTGATCGTCCCCGCCCGCGCCTGCCCCCCGGCCCCCGCCAGGAGCAGCGCGAGCCCGTACACAAGCCGCCTCATCCTTCCTCTCCCACTTCGAGGGCGCACGCACAGGGGCGGCGCGGGGCATGGCAACCCGGCTCCCACGGGGCCGGGTGTCACCGCTCCATCCGCCCCGGGCTCGCGGGCGGAACTACGGTGTGGCCGGAGAATTGATGCGCCCAGCACCACAAGGATTCTTTTTCTCCATTTATCGTCGATACGCGGGTCGGACGAGCGGGACGGGCGTTGGGCCGGGGCCGACGCCGTAAGTCCCTCGTCTCCGGCCACCGGCCCGGTGCGGGGCGCCTGAACTGAAGGGCGTCGGGGTCAGGTCGGCGGCCCGCCCGGGCCGAAGAACATTCCGCACGACGCGGCCACGTCGAACCCCACCCGCGGGATCACGCTCACCCGCGCGTTCGGCAGGCGCGAGCGGTAGACCGCCGCGTTCCGCTCGATCACGTCCTCCGCCGGCTCCACGCCGTGCCGCGCCGGGTCGTGCGGGTTGTAGCGCACCACGTTCACATGCACCATCAGCCCCCGCTCCTCCAGCGCGTCGCAGACCGCGTGGACGTCGCCCTCGGCGTCGTTCTCGCCCGCGATGTAGGCGTGGTGGAGCGTCACGATCTTCTGCGTGCTCCGCTGCCACGACGTCAGCCGGTCCAGTGCGACCTCGGCCGGTTGCGCCTTCGGCAGCCAGCGCCGGCGGAACCGCTCGCTCATGCTGTAGACCGAGTAGTGCAGGTCCGGGTGGTGGGTGACGAACACGTCCTCCAGCGTCCGGTCGCCCAACTCCCGCGGGTAGATCGTCGAGATCAGGTGGCGCGGCCGCAGCCCCAGCCCCACCGCCAGCGCCGACAGCTCCCCGAGCAGCGCGTCGGCGTCCGCCAGCAGCACCCGGCTCGCCAGCGGCTCGCCCCGGGCCATGAAGTTGAAGTGGACCGTCCGCGCCGGCTCCCCCTCGCGCCGGTAGTGGGCCAGCACCGTCCGCGCCTGCTCGATCAGCTCGGCGAACGTCGCGTCGCGCAGGCGGGTCTGCCCGGTCGCCGTCAGGTGGCACATGCGGCAGCCCTGGGCGCAGCCGGTCTGCGACGACAGGTAGACGACGAAGTAGTCCCGGCAGCGGCGCACGTACCGCGCCTCCAGCCGGCCCACGTCGGCGGGCCGGTCCCAGTTCACCGAGGCGTCCTCGCCGCTCCGGTGCCCGGTGAACCCGGCGTCGGGGAACAGGGTGAGTTGCACGGCGGCCTCCGCGGTGACGGTGCGCCCATTCTCCCACCGGGTTGCCCCGTTTCAAGCACGTTACGGTGCTGGCACGCGGCGCGCCCGGCGTTTACACTCTCCGACATGCGGACCCCGGCGCCCTCCCCGGACGCGACCCGCCACCGGCTGCTGGAAGGCGTCCTCCTCCGGCTCGCCCGGCGGCCGGACGCCGGCACGCTGGTCGTCCGCGGCGGCATACTCCTGCGCCACTGGCTCCGGCCCCTCCCCCGCGTCGTTGAGGATCTCGACCTCGTGGCGGCCGCCCCGCTCGACGCGGCCGGGGCCGCCCGCCGCGTCCTCCCGGTGCTCGCCGACGGGGGCGTCCCGGACGGGGTGGCCTTCGACCCGGAGTTCACGCGGGTCGCGGAGATCCTGCTGGCGTCGGGAACGCCCGGCGTGCGCGTCTTCGTCTCCGGCACGGCCGGCGGGGCGGAGGAGGAGTTTCACATCGACGTCACCTTCGGCCCGCCCCCGCGGCCCGACCCGGTGGTGCAGGAGCTCCCGACGGCGTCCGGCACGCCCGCCCGGGTGTGGGCGTGCCGGCCCGAAACCGTCGCCGCCCAGAAGGTGCAAGCTCTGGCGCACCGCGGCGTGCTCAACTGGCGGCAGAAGGATCTCGACGACCTCCGCCTACTCCTCGCCCGCGTGCCGATGGACCCCGCCGCCCTCCGCGGCGCCGTCGTCGCCTACGCGGCGGACATCGGCCGCACCGGGGCCGACGTGCGGGCCGTCTTCGGGCCGTCGTCGTGGTGGGGGATGAAGCTGTCCGCGGCCCGCTGGCTGGACTTCGCCCGCGGGCCGCGCGGGCGGGGCGCGCCGCGGGATCTGGCGACCGTTGCCGCCGAGGTCGCCGCCCGCCTGGCCCCCGTTCTGGAGGGACTGCCGTGAGCACCGGTCCGGGTCGCGAACTCCTCGACTACGTCGTCGCCAACATCGACGAGGACACCCCCCGCCTGGCCTACGCCGACTGGCTGGAGGAGAGCGGCCAGGACGAGCGTGCCGAGTTCGTCCGCGTGCAGGTGGAACGCGCCCGGTTGCCGGCGTGGGATCCGGCCCAGGTTCGGCTGCGGCTCCGCGAGCAGCAGTTGCTCGCGCGCCACGGCGAGAGCTGGCTGGCTGAACTCCCAGCCGTCGAGGGGGTGCGGTGGGAGGGCTTCCGCCGCGGCGTGGTGGCCGAGGTGTCGTTCGCCAGCTTCGAGGCCATGCGGGCCAACGCCCACGCCTGCCGGGCCGTGGCCCCGGTCGAGGCGGTCACCGTGCGCTGGCCCCGCCGGCGCGAGGGGAAGCCGTCCGACCTCCGGATCGCTGAGCTGCGGGAGCTGTCGCTCACCGGGGTGCCCAGCGGCCTGGAGGCGGTCCGAGTGCTGGCCGACACGCCCCAGCTGGGGACGCTCCGGACCCTGACGGCCCGCGGGCTGTGGGCGGAGGCTCTGGGCGTGCTGGTGGCCTCGCCCCACGTGGGCGGCCTGCGGGCGCTGCGGCTCCCCTCGAACAACCTGGGCAACCCGGGCCTCGCCGCGCTGGTCCGATTCGCCAAGTTCTCGGGCCTGGAGGAGCTCGACCTGTCGGCGCTGGGGCGGCACGAGCGATACCACCACGACCCGGTCATCCGCGCGGGCGGCATGGGGATGCTGATGGGCTGGCCCGGCCTGGCGCGCGTGCGGTCACTGACCCTGACCGGCAACGACGTGAGCCGGGACGGCCTGCGGGCGCTCTTCCGCTCGCCGCACGCCGGCGGCCTGAAGGAGCTGTCCCTGCGCGACGGCCGGCTGGACGGGCAGGCGGTGGCCGAGCTCCACTCGGCCGTCCCCGCGCTCCAGCTGGAGTCGCTGGACCTGGGCCAGAACATGCTGAAGGAGGTGGGTGCGGAGTACGTGGCGCTCGCCCCCGGCCTGAAGGGGCTGAAGGCGCTGCGGCTCGACCGGTGCGAGGTCAGCCGGGACGGCGCCGAACTGTTCGCGCGGAAGGCCGGCTTCCTCGACGGACTCCGGGTGCTGGACGTCAGCCACAACCACTTCGGCCCGTTCGGGCTGCGGGCACTGCTGCGGCGGAACCCGTCCGCGCTGCACACGCTGCGGATGCGCGACAACGACCTCTTCGACAAGGGGGTGGAGAGCTTGGCCGCGGCGCCGCAGTCGGACGCGCTGCTGGAACTCGACCTGAGCCAGAACGGCCTGGGGCCGGCCGCGGCGCAGGCGCTGGGCGACTCCGAATACCTCCGCGGGCTGGTCGAGCTTCACCTGGCGGACAACCGGATCGACGAGCCGGCCGCGGCCGCACTGGCGGCCTCACCCCTGGGCCGCCGGCTGGCCGTGCTGGCTCTGTCGGACACCCCGTCGGAGCCCGAACCCGGGCCGCGCGAGGTTGACGAATTCGAGTACGAAGACGCCCCGCCGCCCCAACGGACCCCGCCACCCGTCGGGGACGGCAACGACATTCCGTTCTGAGCGTGAAAGCCCGCCCCGCCCGTCGGGCTCCCTCCCCGGGAGGGAAGGGAGCCCGACGGGCGGGGCGGGGTATCCGGGAGGACGTTCTCGCTTCCGCACTGATAACGGTTGTCGGCCCGACGGCCGGAGCCCCACCTGCGTGCCGGCCTGCCCGGGGTCAATCGTCCGGCAGGCCGACCAGTTCCTCCGCCCGCAGCCCCGGCATCGCCACCGACCGCCCCTGGTCGCCGACCAGCACCGACCACGAGCCGTCGGCGGCGTCGATCCGGTAAGTCGCCCCGGGCGGGCCGACCTGGGCGGCCCGGACCAGCCGTTGCACCGCCTCGTTCGCGTCACGCCGGTCCCGGTTCCGCGCGGCCAGGAGTTCCGCGAGCCGGTGGTCGGCGTCCGGCATCCCGCCGTTGGCGGCGAGGCGGAGGTAGCGGATCGCCCCGTCCGGGTCGGCCGGGCCGCCGGCGCCCGCGTCCAGCATCCCCGCCAGGTTGAACTGTGCGAACGGGTCGCCGCGGTCCGCGGCGCGCTGGTACAGGGCGCGGGCGGCGGCCTCGTCCCGCGGCACCCCGCGGCCCTCGGTCAGCAGGAGGGCGAGCATCCGCTCGGCCTCGGGGTGCCCCTGGTCGGCCGCGGCACGGAAGAACGGGACGGCCGCCTCCGGGGCGTCGTGGCCGAACGTCAGAATCAGCCCCAGGGTCGCCCGCGCCTCGGCCGACGCCCCGTCGCCGGCCGCCGTCTCCAGCGGCTCGCGGATGCGGACGATGTCCCGCTCGGCCTCGTCCAGCCCGGCCTGCCACGCCTGGAAGAACCAGTACCCGGCCAGCCCGACGTCGTTCGGGGTCGGCTCGCCGTCCAGGTGGAGGTGGCCGAGGAGGCGCATGGCCCGGGGGTCGCCGGCCTTCGCCAGCCCGGCGGCGGCGGCCCTCGCGGCCGGTAGGTCGCCGGCCTCGGCGGCCCGGATCGCGTCTTCGATGGTCGGCATAGTATCCCTTCCCGGGCGTGCAGGCCCGGGTGTCATCCTACTCGCCCCGCCGCCCGCGGGACCGACGGCGGTTCACAGGTGTAATGGATCAGCTGGTCGTATTGATCGGGCCGTGCGGACTTGACCCGGTCGGTGTCTGACGAAGTGTGAGAGCCCCGCCCGCCGTCACCCGGCCTCGCTGACCTCGTCCTCGCCGGCGGCCGGCACCCGCCCGTACCCCTTCGGGACCGGCGGGTGCTCCTTCGACCGGTCTAGCACGTCCCCGCACACCTGATAGCGGAAGTTGCCGATCTGCAACTCGTCCCCGGGCTGGAGCCGGCCCTCGGCCACGCGCTGCCCGTTCACCCGCACGCCGTTGGTGCTCCCCAGGTCGCGGACGACGAGGTGGTCGTTCACCTGGGCCACGCAGCAGTGCCGGCGCGACACCTTCTTGGAGTGCAGCTGGACGTCGCACTCCTCGTGGCGGCCGAACAGGAGGATCGGCTTGTCGATCAGGATACTCGGCCCGTCCGTCAGCGAAAGCAGGTGCGCGGGCATGGCCGGGTCGGGGGTGCGGCGGTGGTGGGGTTATCATACCACCCCGCCCGGTCGGACGGGTAACCCGTTCGCTAGAATACCCCTCCTGCGGGTGGGCGTCGCGGAAGTTGGTAGCTTTTCGGCGGTCGCACGGGAGAATGCGCGTCGACCCGCCCCCCCGGCAGGAGCCGAACCCTGCACCCGCCCGACCTCACGCCCAACCAACTGGCGGACGCCGAAGCTCTCCGCCAGCACCTGATGGCCACCGAGTTCCAGGGTCGGGACGCCGTCTTGGCGATCGGAGCGAAGCCCCTCCAGGCCGCCTCCGACCTGCGAAAAAACCAGCTATGACGGATGCTCTCGGGCCGGAGTGAGTAAGGACCAGTGGGCGTCTTCTGGCCCTACCGACACGAAAGACGCCCGCCGTCAGCCCCAGGCGCGGGGCGCGGCCCCGCGGGTGAGGAGCAGCACGCCTACCGCCACCGCCACCATCACCCCCGACACCGCCAGCGCCGCCTCCAGGTGGCCGACGCTCAGTTCGAGGAACACGCTGGTGGCCAGCACCTCGGTCCGCATCCGGGTCGCCCCGGCGAACACCAGCACCGGCCCGAACTCCCCGAGCGCCTTCGCCCACGCCAGGGTGAACGCGGCCAGCACGCCGCCGCGGGCCTCCGGCAGCGTCACCCGCCAGAACGCCCCGGCCCGGGTGCAGCCGAGCGACCGGGCCACGTCCTCGGCCCGCGGGTCGATGCCGTCGAACGTCACCCGCATGACCCGGGCGGCGAACGCGCCGGTGACCGCGAACTGCGCGAGGACCACCGCCGGGACCGCGTAGGCGACCGGCCCGACGTGCCGCTGCACCCACGCCAGCGGCGCCGTCTGGAACAGCACGAGCAGGCTCAGCCCCACGACCAGCGGCGGCAGCACGACCGGCACGTCGAGCAGGAGTTCGAGCGCGGCCCGGCCCGGGAACCGGGTGCGCGAGAGGAGGTAGCCGAGCGGCACCCCCACCCACACGGACAGCACCGCCGCGGCGGTACAGCTGAGGAGGCTCAGCCCGGCCGCGGCGCGGATCGCGGGGGAGGCGAAGGCCCGGGCCACGTCCGCGGGCGAGGTGGCGAACAGGTCGGCGGCCAGGAGCGCGGCGACGAGCCCGGCGTACACCCCGCCGAGGAGGCCGAGGGCCACGAAGAACGGCCGGTCGGAGCGGGGCGGGGGGACGGGGTGGGACATGAAGGCGGCGTGGGAAGGGGTCGGCCGCGAGGGCGGAACGGGCCGTCGGGTGGCGGGTACACTGCTAAGACTTTTTCGCCCCATCGTCCGCCCGGCCCCTGAGCCCCCGTGTCCGACCGCCCTTCGCACCGACCCGGGCCGCACGACCCGCGCCGGCCGCCGGACCGGCCCAATCGGGATACCCGGAAGGAAGGCGCGCACGCCCGCGCCTTCGGCGGGACCATCACCTACCCCGGGCACGGCGCGCCCGGCCGGGCTGAAGCGCCGTGACTCGGCGAAGAAGGTTGACCTCACCGCCCGGGCCGGGTACGGTCGATTATTCTCCCCACCCGACGTGTCGCCCCGCCGATCGGCCGCCCCCGACCCCGGTGCCCCCGTGCCCATCACGTTCGCCTGCGGCTGCGGCAAGACCCTCCGCGTGAAGGACGAGCACGCCGGGCGGTGGGTCCGCTGCCCGGGCTGCCAGGAAACCGCCATCGTCCCCGAGGCCGAGCCGGAGCCGGCGTTCGAGGTGGTCGAGGACACGCCCCCGCCGCCCCCTCCGGCGCGGACCCGGGTGCGGGCCGAGCCGGCCGCCGGGCGGTATGAGCTGGACGAGGACGACGACCGCCGCCCGCGGCGGCGTGCGGCCGACCGGGACGATGAGGACGACGACCGCCGCCCGCGCGGCCGGTCCGACGACGAGGACCGGCCGCGGCGGAAGAAGAAGCGGCGGTCCTCGAAGGCCGAGGCGCAACCCACCCGCTCGCTCGAAGGCCGCGTGTTCAACGGCGGGGTGGCCGGTGGGTTGCTGGCGATGGTCATCGCCGTCGTCTGGTTCGTCGTCGGGCTTCAGGCCGACCGCATCTTCTTCTACCCGCCGATCCTGTTCCTCGTCGGGCTGGGCGGGGTGTTCAAAGGGCTGGCCGGCGGGGGCGACGAGTAGCCGGGCGTTGCCCTCATTCCTTCGACACCGCCGAGGCCCATGCCCATCGACTTCGCCTGCGCGTGCGGGAAGGCGTTTCGTGTCGCGGACGTGTTCGCCGGGAAGCGGACGAAGTGTGCCGCGTGCGCGGCGGCACTGACGGTCCCGGCCCCGGCGACGTCCGCCGAGGACGATGCGTTCCGCATGCTGGAAGACGCGGAAGTATCGGACCGCCCGGACCGCCCGCCGCCGCCGCGCAGCTGGGACGCACCTCCCCGCCCCGTCGCCCCGCCGCCACCGCCGAGCGCGGCCCGAGCGACCCCGCCACCGGCCCGGAAGCCCCGCCCGGTACGACGGCCGCGTGAGGAGTCCGGCGGGGGGTTCCGAATCGCCCTCAGCCCGGCGGTGGCCGGGGGGCTGGGGTCGATGGCAGTCGCCACGGTCTGGATCGCCGTCGCGCTGTCGGCGGACCGGATTCCGCTCTACGCGCCGGTCCTGTTCGTGTTCGGGCTGGTCGCGGTGGTCCGCGGCCTGTTCGGCGCGCCGGAGGAGTAGCCGGCGGGCCATACAATGCGGGTACCCCACCCCGGAGACCCGCCCGATGGTCGACGCCCGCGACGTTCAGCTCCTCGTCATCGGCGGCGGCCCGGGCGGGTACCCGGCCGCCCTCCACGCCGCCGACCACGGCATCAAGGTCACCCTCGTCGACGAGGATCCGAAGCTCGGCGGCGTCTGCCTCAACCGCGGCTGCATCCCGAGCAAGGCTCTGCTCCACGTCGCCAAGGTGATCCGCGAGGCCCACGAGGTCGCCGACTGCGGCGTCACCTTCGCGGCCCCCACCTTCGACCTCGACAAGCTCCGGGCGTTCGTCCAGCAGAAGGTCGTCGGCAAGCTCACCGGCGGCATCGGCCAGCTGACGAAGGGCCGCGGCGTCGAGGTCGTGAGGGGCCACGCCACCTTCCTCGACGCCAACACCGTCGAGGTGACCGGCGACCAGCCGCAGACCATCCGCTTCCAGAACTGCATCATCGCCACCGGCTCCGTGCCGGCGGTGCCGAAGCCGTGGCAGCTCGGCGACCCGCGGGTCATGGACAGCACCGGGGCGCTCCTCGTCCCGGACGTCCCCAAGACGATGCTCGTCATCGGCGGCGGGTACATCGGCCTGGAGATCGGCAGCGTCTACGCCGCGCTCGGGACGCGGATTACCGTGGTCGAGGCTCTCGACGGGCTCCTCCCGCTCGCCGACCGCGACCTCGTCGCGCCGCTGGAGAAGAAGCTCCGCGGCGAGTTCGAGGCGGTCTACGTGAACACCAAGGTCGCCCGCCTCGAAGCGACCCCGGCCGGGGTCGTCGTCACGCTCGAGGGGAAGGACGTACCCGGGCAGGTCACCTTCGACCGCGTCCTGGTGTCGGTCGGGCGGCGGCCCAACTTCGCCAACCTCGCCCTCGACAAGGCCGGGGTGAAGCAGGACGAGCGCGGCTTCGTGGTCGTGGACAAGCAGCGGCGCACGACCGTCCCGCACATCCAGGCCATCGGCGACATCGCCGGCGAGCCGGGGCTGGCCCACAAGGCCACCGCCGAGGCCCGGGTGGCGGTCGAGGTACTGCTGGGCGAGCCGGCCGAGTGGGGGCCGCGGGCGATCCCGGCCGTCATCTTCACCGACCCCGAGATCGCCTGGGCCGGCCTCACGCAGAAGGAGGCCGAGGCCCAGAACGTGCCGCACGAGGTCTTGAAGTTCCCCTGGGCGGCGAGCGGCCGGGCGGTCAGCATCGCCCGCACCGAGGGGCTGACCAAGATGCTCGTGGACCCCGAGAGCAAGCGCGTGCTCGGCGTCGGCATCGTCGGCGCGGGGGCGGGCGAGATGATCGCGGAGGGCGTGCTGGCGATCGAGATGGGCGCCGTCGCCCGCGACGTGCTGGAGAGCATCCACCCCCACCCGACGCTCAGCGAGACGGTGATGGAGAGTGCCGAACTCGCCTACGGCGCCGCCACCCACGTCGGCCGGCCGCGCAAGGCGGCGAAGTAGCCGGGCCGCGGCTCACGCACGACACCCGACCGGGCCGGTGCCGCCTGACGGTGCCGGCCCGGTTCGCTTTTCCCGCAACTCGATTGACTGCTGACGTGCCACACCCCACCGACCACCCCGCCCCGCCGCCACGGCGGGTACGGCAGCGCCCGCACCCGGCAGTGACACGCGGGAGGTGATCCCGCCTCGGTCGAGGTATCCGGAACGCAAGCCGAAGCCGCCGGCGGCCCCACCAGATCTGATGCCACGGACTACTCACCCGCCTCCCCGCGCCGGGACAGGCCGAGCAGGTGGAGGAGCATGCCGGCCAGACAGCTGTAGGCCGCCGGCCGGGAGTAGGGGCGGTCCAGCCCGGACAGCCACGGCTCGGTGAAGAACCCGGCCGCCGCCAGGGCCGGCGTGAGGAGGACGAGCGCCGACCCGGCCGCCCGGACCCACCGCCGCCACCCGGCCGCCGGGCGGAGGTACAGCCCGAGGGCCAGGTTCACCAGCGACCCGAACAGCAGGTAGATGTGGGTCGAGCGGAACAGCAGCCGGCGGGTGTCGTCCATCCCGCGGAGGTGGTCATGGACCCGGTCCATGTACTGCCCCGTGGCGAGGAAGCCGACGACCCCCGCGACGCCGACCGTCAGGTGCAGCCACCGCACACACCACCCCCTCACGGACGGCCTGCCGCGGCCGCCGCACGCGCCTCATTCGTCGTCCCGGCGCCGGCGCCGCCGGCCCGGCGGGTCGCGGTCGTCGTCATCGTCATCGTCGTCCTCGTAGCGGTCGCGGGGCCGGCGCCGGGAGTCCCACTCCTCCTGGTCCAGTTCCCGCTCCTCCCGCACCGCCTCGACGAACCCCTCGCCCACCCCGATCAGGGTGACGCCGCCGTCGGTGACCTCGGCCGGCCGGATCGCCGTGGTCTGGAGGACGGCGGCGACGAACACCCAGATGATGAGGCAGACGACGACGCCACCGCACAGGTAGCCCGGCAGCGGGTCGTTCCCGCGCCCCGGGCCGTTTTCTCCCATCAGAATCACGGAGCCCACCCCGAGCACGGCCAGGCCGAAGAAGCTGGTCCAGATGACCAGATTGCGCGTCAGCCAGTGGTTCTTGTGCGCGTCGCACAGCGGGACCAGCACGCGGATGCGCTTGGTCATGATGAGCGCGACGATGAGGAAGGGGAGAACCCCCGCCACCAGCAGCACGTAGACCCACGACGGGTGCCAGGAGAACGTCCTGGCTTTGACCACCGTGGACGGCTCCCCACAGCGCATGCACGCCGGGGGCAGGTCGCCCCGCTCGGCCGTGGAGCGACGCAGTCGGACCCGGGCCATCGACCACCCCCTTCACTTCGGGCTCATGTCACAGAGGAGATTCGTCCGGCCCGCGTCGGGTTCACCGACACCCGCCGGGGTGTCGTTCTACGCCCAACCTTCCGGGCGATAAAACCTGTTGGACCAACCACAACCAACCGCGGAGGCGGATCGGCCCCGCCCGTCACGAACCCGACCGACCACGTCGGTTCACCCGGACTTCTTTTTCCGGCATAAGGAGACAACTTGGACATCAGTCATCATTTCCTCATCCGAATCCCGTCCGCGACCGAATACCTTGCGCCTGCGGGGTTTGCTGAAGTCGCGTCCGGATGCTGACCGATTCTCCAGTTGTCACGGCCTGTGCAGTGCAGTAGGCGATGCTATGAAGTATTGATAAAGTGCCCGTGGCTCTCATACCGGTCCCACTAACGACGGACGACAACCGAACCAGGGACTCTCCAAGCCTCGCCATTCTTTCTACAACCCGGAGTTGGCGCATGCGACTCTTCCCGCTGCGCGGTCGGTCGGCGTTCACGCTGATCGAGCTGCTGGTCGTCATCGCAATCATTGCAATTCTCATCGGGCTCCTCCTCCCGGCCGTGCAGAAGGTCCGCGAGGCCGCCGCCCGGGCCAAGTGCCAGAACAACCTCAAGCAGATCGGCCTGGCCCTCCACGGCTACCACGACGTCAACAACAACCTCCCCGCCGGGGCCACCGGGACGAACAAGTACGGCTGGGGCACCCACATCCTGCCGTACATCGAGCAGGGGGCACTGTTCTCCCAGATCAACCCGCCGGACCTGTACCTGACCAGCGCGCCGAACATGCCGGCCGCGACCGCGAACAACGGCCGGCTCCAGACCCGGATCTCGACCTACCTGTGCCCGTCCGACCCGGAGGACAACAACCCCAACGCCAACTTCAGCAACTACGGCAAGAGCAACTACGTGGCGAGCGTGGGGGTGATGGACGGCGTCGGCAGCGGCCGGGACCGGCAGAAGATCCAGACCATCGCCGACGGCAGCAGCAACACGATGATGGTGAGCGAGCGGGACAGCCGGCTCGGCCTGGCGGCGATCTGGCCGGGGAACTCGGCCCAGACCGGCGGGTCGAACCGGTTCATCGCCAACTGGCGGCCGAACACGCGCTACCTCGGCAGCCGCGGCGCCTCCTGCTGCGGCGAGGGCGGCACCACCTCCCAGATGCCCGGCGAGATCCCCGGTCGCGACCCGTGCCTCCGGCTGAACGCGTCGAGCGGCCACACCGGCGGCATCAACGCGGTGCTCGGCGACGGCTCGGTGCGGTTCCTCCGCGACAGCATCGAGACCGCCCCCACGGCCAAGGGCCAGCCGCCGCTCGACCCGGCCTCCACCGGGGCCGGCGGCTGCCTCCCGGGGAAGACCAACTTCCTCTTTCAGAAGCTCATGTTCGCCGACGACGGCTTCCCCGGCGGGCCGGACAACTGACCGCCCGCCCGGCGGGCTGCCCGCGTGTGAGCCCATCCCGACCGGGGTGGGCTCCGCCGTTTCGGGCGGGCCCGCACCCCCAACCCACGGAGACGCGAGATGCGACGGACGATCGCGGCGGCGCTGCTCGCCGCCCTGGCCGGGCTAACGGTGACCGGCTGCGGGGAAGGCGGTGGGTCGGAGATCGAGGGCGAGGTGAGCTACGACGGCCAGCCCGTCGACGCCGGGGCGATCGTATTCGTTGCCCAGGGCGAGAGGGGGCGGAGCGGCGGCGGGACGATCCTGAACGGCCGGTACCAGGTGGCCGGCGACCAGAAGCTGGCTCCGGGCACGTACCGGGTCGAGTTCCACTGGCTCAAGAAGAACGGCAAGAAGTTCAAGACCGACGCCGGCGAGCTGCTCGACGACGCCGCCGAGGGGCTGCCGGACAAGTACCACCTGAAGTCCGAACTGAAGGCCGAGGTCAAGGCCGGGAAGAACACGATCGACTTCAAGCTGCCGAAGTGACGGCCGGGTGAGTGGGTGGGCGTCCGCCCACCTTCAGTCGGTACCCACCGGCCAGACCACGGCGGTCCCGTTGGCGTGGCCGGTCGTCACCCTGCGGCCGGCCGGGTCGAACCCCGCGGCCGTCACGGCCGGCCGGGCCGGGAACCGCCGGACCTCGTTCAGGGTTCCGACCTCCCACACGCACCGCGGCCCGGCCAGCCACCGCCCGTCCGGTGAGAACACCAGCCACCCGGCCGCCGTCTCGGGCGTCGCCGCCCGGCGAATCACCGCCCCGGTTTCCGCCTCGACCAACACCAGGCGGTCCGTGCGCTTCGCCGCGTCGAGGTACGCCGGTCCGCCGACCGAAACCGCGAGCGTCGTCCCGTCCGGCGACGCCGCCACCGCCCGCACCCACTCCTTCCGGTCCCCGCCCGCCCGGCCGAGCACGCCCCGGTCGGCCAGTTTCCACGCGAACCGCTCCCGCCCGGTCCGCAGGTCGTAGCCGGCGGCCGACTCGTGGTCGCAGGCCACGAGCGTCGGTCCGGACGGGGTGACGGCGTACCGCGTCTGGTCCCGGTCGAACACCCGGGGGATCGCCGGCAGCACGGCTCCGGTCGCGGTGTCCCAGGTCTGCAACCCGTGCCCGCCGGCGACGTGGTGTCGTAAGACCAGGAGGCTCCCGCCCGGGACCGGGAGTAACTCCATCGACGGCCAGACGACCTCCGCGGTGACCTGCCGCCTGCCGGTAGCCGCGTCCCATAGGGTCGCCCCCGTCTGCATCTGGATGGGGCCGGCCCCGTGGGTGAGGACCGACCGACCGTCCGGGGACACGATCGCTCCGGCGGCGCTCCCCAGGCGGTCAACGACCGGCGGGCCGCGACGGGTTCGGGCTTCGCCCGTCCGCGCGTCCCAGGCCACGGCCGAACCGTCTTCCCCGACCGTCCGCACCTCCCGCCCGGTCGGGTCGAACCCCACCCCGATCACCCCGTCCGCGTGGCCCCCGCCGGGGGCGAGTTCCTTCCCCGTCCGGCCGTCGTACAGCAGGATCGCGCCCGAGTACGTCCCGACCGCGACCGCCGCGCCGTCCGGGCTGACGGCCGCCATCATGTGACTGCGCCAGTTCGGGTGCGGCCCCGCCCACTGGGCCAGCCGGTCGCCGGTGGCCGCGTCCCACTTGCTCACGGCCGACAGCCACCGCTCGAACGGCGCGGTCACCGTGTACAGCGTCCCGCCCGGGCCGAACGTCAGGGTTCCGTGCCCAAAGCCTTCTTCCAGGATGAGTACCCGCGGCCGGTCGGGCCGGTCGAGGTTCCAGATGGTCAGTTCCGTCCCGTAGCCGTGCAGATGATGGGTGTCCACCGCGGCCACCCGCCGCCCGTCCGGGGACACTACCACCCGGGTGAGGCTGGACTCCGGCAGTCGGCCCCCGGCCCGGGTGAGGGATCGGACCTCCTTCCCGGTCCTGACGTCCCAGAACCGGATCGTCCGGCCGTTGGCCCCGGCCGTGAGGAGATGCGCCCCGTCCGGGGTGAACAGGCGGGAGGAATCTCCGCTCGGCGGTCTGATCGTGAAGCGTGGTGCGCGGGTCCGGAGATCCCACAGGGTCACCGCGTCGTCATCCTCCGCGGCCAGCAGGGCACCGTCGGGCGAGAGGATGAAGGAGGGGGCGAACCGCGGGGGCGGCGTCTGCTTCCAGTCCGGGAGGGCGAACAACTCCTCGTGCCGGCCGGTCGCCGGGTCGTACCGGCGGACGAAGTGCCGGTTCAGGGGAGTGGGATCCCGGTGGACGGCGACCAGGGCGGCCCCGTCCGCGGTCAGGTAGTTCCAGGCGGTCGTGGGTGTGACGTCCCGGGCCGGTGAGCGGACCGGACGGCCGGTCCGGGCGTCCCACCGGCGGACCATCCCGTTCCCGTAGGAGACCAGCTCCCGGCCGTCGGGCGAGAACCGCAGGTCGGTCAGGTTGTCGGGGTGCCGGAGGTCGGCCGACCCGAGTCGGACGGCCGCCCCCAGTGAAAGCGGGTCGGCGTCGCTGTCGGCCGGACCGGTGGCGATTCGGGGCGTCGGCCCGGCGGGCTCCTGCGCCGGCCCCGCCCCACCCAGCCCGGCCACCGCCCCGCACGCGAGCAGTAGCCCGGCCAGCCCGGCGGCCAGCCCCCACCCGCCGGTCGTGCTCCGGAGCAACGGTTGCACGTTCCGCGGGGCAGCCCCGGTGGCCCGGTACGCGACGGCCGCCCGGGCGAGGGCCGTCGCCGCGGCGGCCGGCACCCCGCCGTCCGCGACCAGCGTCCCGGCGAGGGCGGCGGGGAGGGACAGCCCGCGGGCCGCGAGCGCGTGTCGGAGCCGGTCCCGGCCGCGGGCCACCCGCCCCTTCAGCACCACCGGTGAGCACCCGAGGGCCGCCGCGGTCTCGTCCCGGGTGAGCCCCTCCAGGTAACACAGCACGAGCGGATCACGGAGCCGGGTCGGGAGGGCGGCCAGGGCGGCGTCGAGCGCGCCCCGGACCTCCGCCCAGGCCATCCCGGCGGCCGGATCGCTTGGCGGGGCCGGGACGTCCCCCCCGAGCGAAACGGTCGGCCGGCGGGTAGCCCGGGCCCGCGCCTTACCGGCCACCCGGCAGGCCACCCGGTACAGCCACGGCCCGACGGTCGGTCCCCACCCGCCGGCCGATGCCTTGCCGGCGAGCAGGAGGAACGTCGTCTGGAAGGCGTCATCGGCCGCGTCCGGGTGACCGGCCACGCGGCGGGCGGCCCCCCGGACCAGCGGCCCGTGCCGACGGACCAACTCGGCGAACGCGCCCTCGTCCCGGTGTGCGGCGAACCGGGCGAGTAGGTCGGCGTCGGTGTCGCTCGCCGGACGGGCGGCGTGACGGAGGAGGGCTCGAACGACAGTGGTCGACACGGGATTCTCCGGGCGGGTCACCAGGATAATGCCCCGGCCGACGAACCCGGGAACGGAAATTCCGGCGGCGCGGTCCGGCGGGCCGACGTCCTGTCGGCCCCACCACCGTCCCGGTCCGGAGCCCACCTACAGCGTCTTCGCCACCGCCACGAGCTGGTCGAGTGCCGCCCCCCAGCCGGTGTGGAACCCCATCGCCTCGTGCTTGGCGCGGCCGTCCTCGGTGCCGTGGATGGCGACCGCGGTGTACTTCGTCCCGCCCCCCTGCGGCGTCATCGTGACCACCGCCGTGAAGAAGAACGGCGCCTCCTCGCCCAGCTTGCGGGCCGTCGGCCGGTACCCCGGTTCCAAGGCGTCGGTGAAGACGAGCTTCTCAAGCGGGACGACCTCCAGGACACACCCGGTGTTCGGGAACCGCTGCCCCTCCGGGGACTCCATGACGGTGTAGAACTTGCCGCCGGGCCGCAGGTCCATCTCGCACTCGACGGTCTTCCACGGCGCGGGGGTGAACCACTTCTTCAGGTACTCCGGGGTGGTCCACGCCTTCCAGACGAGCTCCCGCGGCACGTCGACGACCCGCTCAAGCACCAGGTCCAGGTTCGGGTTCATTCCGACTGCTCCTTCAGTTCGTGGAGGAAGGCGTCCAGCTGATCGAGGCGACGTTCCCAGAGGGTCCGCTGCGCCGCCATCCAGTCCTCGGCGGCCTTGAGCGTCTTCGGGGCGAGCTCATACGTGCGAACCCGCCCCTTCTTCGAGGAGCGGACCAGCCCGCACTTCTGGAGGACGTCGAGGTGCTGGAGGAACGACGGCAGGGCCATCTTGAACGGCGAGGCGAGCTCGCTCGTCGCCGCCGGACCGCTACTCAGCCGTTCCAGGACGGCCCGCCGGGTGGGGTCGGCGAGAGCCTGAAACACCCTGCTGAGCTGGCCCACTTGGTTAGGCATCACCCTAAGTATAGGCGACGAGTTGGTAAGGTCAACGCCTAGCTATTGCACACCGGTTCGAGCCCGCGGAGGAACCGCACCACGCACTCCCCCACCGTCCCCAGGTTGTAGCCACCCTCCTGGGTGACTACCGTCGGCAGGCCCAGCTGGCGGACGGCCGTGCCCAGTTCGGCGTAGAAGTCGGTCGGGAGTTTGAAGCCGCCGATCGGGTCGGACTCGTGGGCGTCGGTGCCGAACGGGACGACCAGGAACGCCGGCCGGAACGCCCCCACCGCGTCGAGCGCGGCGGCCAGCGCCGGGCGGTAGCCGCGCTCGTCCGTCCCGAGCGGCAGCGGCAGGTTCCGGTTGCGGCCGAGACCGGCCCCCGCCCCCGTCTCGTCCGCGAAGCCGGAGAAGTAGGGGAACAGCACCGTCGGGTCGCCGTGGACCGACACCGTCAGCACGTCGGGGCGGTCGTAGAAGAGGTGCTGCGTGCCGTTGCCGTGGTGGACGTCCACGTCCAGCACGGCGACCGGCCCGTGCCGCGCCAGCGCGTCCGCGGCGAGGGCGGTGTGGTTCAGGTAGCTGTACCCGCCGCACCGCGCACGCTCGGCGTGGTGCCCGGGCGGCCGGGTCAGGACGTAGGCCGCCCGTTCGGCTCCGGAGGCGACCAGTTCCGCGGCCCGGAACGCGGCCGCCGCCCCGCCGAGCGCGGCGGCGTAGGTGCCGGCTGTGATCGCGGTGAACGTGTCGAAGCAGTACCCCCCGCGGCGGGCCTTCTCGCCCCGCCACCCCCCGCCCGCCCCGAACGGGAACACGGACGGCATCACCCACCGGTCCGCGTCCCCCCCGGCGGACGCCAGCTGGGCCGACGTCTCACGCAGGTAGGCAACGTAGCCGGTGTCGTGGAGGCCGCACACGGCGGCTTCGGCCGCGGGCGGGGCGGCCTCGAACGCGAACCCGTCGCGGGCCTCCAGCGCGGCGCGGACGGCCTCGTACCGGCCGGGCACCTCCCACGGCGGCACGACCGCCCCGTTATCGACCTCGTGCGGCGGGAGGTGGCCGGCCTGGGCCGGGTTCAGGATCACGCGCACCCGTTCCCCTCCTCCCGGCCGCCGGCGGACGCGGGCCTATAATACCGATTCGCCCCGCCCGAGGTGGTCATGCCGCGCGTCCTGATCGTCGACGACAGCCAGCCGAACGCCGAGCTCCTGGAGGCCCACCTGGACGGCACCGGCTACGACACCCGCATCGCCGTCAACGGCGAGGACGCCCTCGCCGCCGCCCGCGAGTGGCAGCCGGAGGTGATCCTCCTCGACGTGATGATGCCCCGGCTGAGCGGGTTCGAGGTGTGCGAACGCCTCCGGGCCGACCCCGTCACCCGCGGCGTCGGCGTGCTGATGGTCACCGCCCTCGACCAGCCGTCGGACGTGGACAAGGCCGTGGCCGCCGGCACCGACGACTTCATCACCAAGCCGATCAACAAGACCGAACTCCTCCTCCGCGTCCGGGCGCTCCTGGACGCCCGGAAGCAGGCCACCGACACCGACCGCGCCCTCGCCTACATGGGCCGGGTGCAGGCGGGCGTTTGACCGGATGAAGGGGTGAAGGGGGTGACGGGGTGACGGGGTGAGGAACCCCCGCCCTCCTCACCCCTTCTCCCTTTCTCCCCTTCACCCCTTCATCCGAGTACCCATGAGCATTCCGAAGGTCACCCTCAAGGCGAAACGGGCCGAACCCTTCTTCGGCCGGCACCCGTGGGTGTACGCCGGGGCGATCGAGAAGGTCGCCGGCAGCCCCGCCGACGGGGACGAGGTCGAGGTGTTCTCGACCGCCGACAACTTCGTCGCCCGCGGGCTGTTCAACAGCCAGAGCAAGATCCACGTCCGCCTCTACAGCTGGGAGCCGGGCGTGGCGCTGGACAAGGACTTCTTCCGCACCCGCATCGAGCGGGCGGCGAACCTGCGGCACCACGTCCTGAACCTGGCCGGGCCGGCGGCGGCCTACCGCGCCGTGTTCAGCGAGGCCGACTTCCTCTCGGGCATGGTGGTGGACCGCTACGGGGACTGGCTGGCGGTGCAGTTCACGTCGCTCGGCCTGGGCCAGCGCCGGCACGTCATCGGCGAGGTGCTGCGCGAGGTGCTGAACCCCCGCGGCATCTACTTGCGGACGGAGAAGGGGATCGGCCGGCTCGAAGGCGTGGAACTGCATGACGAGCTGCTGTGGGGCGAGCCGCCGCCGCCCGATCTGACGATCGAGGAGAACGGGCTGCGCTTCCTGGTGAACCTCGCGGAGGGGCAGAAGACCGGCTACTACCTCGACCAGCGCGACAACCGCGCCGCCGTGGCCCGCCTCTGCCCGGGGAAGCGCGTGCTGGACGCCTTCTGCTACAGCGGCGGCTTCGGCCTGTACGCCGCGAAGGCCGGCGCGAGCGAGGTACTCGGGGTCGACGCTTCCGAGCCGGCGCTGGAGTTGGCCCGCCGGAACGCGATCTCGAACGGCCTCGCGCAGGCGACGTTCCAGGCCGGGGACGTGTTCCGGACCCTGGACGACCTCGTGAAGGCCGGGCGGAAGTTCGACGTGGTCGTCCTCGACCCGCCGAAGTTCGCCCGCAACCGCGCCGCGCTGCCGGAGGCGATCAAGGGCTACCGCCGGCTCCACACGCTCGCCATGAAGCTGCTCGACCGCGACGGGGTGCTGGTGTCGTGCTGCTGCACCGGCCTCATCGCCATGACCGACCTGGAGGAGCTGCTCGCCCAGGTGGCGGTGGACGCGAAGCGGGACACGCAGATCCTCGCGCGGCGCGGCCCCAGCCCCGACCACCCCGTCGCCGTGACCTGCCGCGAGTCCGGCTACCTGAAGTGCATCATCAGCAGGGTGTGGTAGGGGAGTGGGGAGCGGTGCGTCGTGGGCCCGTCGGTGGCTCGGGCGTCGGCTCGGGGTCGGAGCCCGGAGGGCGTCGGCGTGTAGCCCGGGGTGGAACCCCGGGCGGCCGACGGCGTGACCCGTGGGGCGTCGCCCGCCCGGCCGCCGTCGGCGAGGTGAGCGAGGAGCAATGCCCCAGGCCGCCCGGGGTTGCACCCCGGACTACACGCCGACGCCCTCCGGGCTCCGACCCCGAGTCACCGGCCGCCTCACGACACGCCGCTCGCCCTCACGGCCACCTCGCCCCCGCCCGCGCCGCCAGCTCCGGGAGCGACCACACCTCCGCGCCCTTCCCGTCGGACACGAGCAGGACGTCCGCCCGCGGGCCGTAGGCGACCGCGACCGGCGGCGGGCGCACCACCTCGAACACCTTCGACCGGGTCGGCAGGTTCCACACCGACACCGCCCCCGCCGCGTCCGCCACGACGAGCTCCCCGCCGCACGGGCTGAACCCCAGCTGGGTCACCGTCACGGCACCGGTCCGGAGCGTGTAGGGGGTCAGCGCCTTGTCCGGCCACACGCCGACGACGCCGTTCTCGTCCCCGGTGGCGAAGTCCGGCCACACCGGGCCGGCCGCCCACGCTCGAATCGGAACCTTATGAACCCGGCCGAGCGGGACCGCCTTCACCGCCGTCGGGAAGGCCGTGACCGTGCCGTCCGGCGCCCCGTACACGAGCTTCCCGGCCGGGTGCCAGGCCACGAACGTCACGCCGGGGGCCGGCACGTCCTGGCGGGTGTTGGCGGGGAGCGTCTCGTCCTTCGGGGTCGTGGTCACCAGCCCGCCCGCCACCCGCGCCGGGGGCGGCTCCTTCACCAGCGCCATCGGGACGTACCGCATTAGCATCTTGTTCGCCCGGAGGGCGGCGAAGCGCTCCCGGTCGGGTTCCGGGATCGCGCACACCGGACCGCCGGGGATTAGCACGGGCGGTCGCGGCGTCCGGAAGGCCGCCGCCGCCAGCCCGCGGTCGCAGGTCAGGTAGGCGACGTCGGCCGTCGGGCCGAAGTCGATCCGCCGCACCGCCCCCGGCGCCCGCGGCCCGACCCGCGGCGTCTCGAACGCCGGCTGGTCCAGCCGCCACGCCCAGGTGGCCCCGTCGGCGTACCCGGCCACGACCTCCGTGCCGTCCGGGGTGACCGCCAGCGCGGTGACGGGCGCCGGCCCGTCCGACAGCCGGGCGACGCCGTCGCGGGCGGCGACCTCCAGGTGAGTCGGCGGGCGGTCGGGCTCCGGCGGCCGGCTCGGGGGCGGTTCAACCGGCGGCCCGGCTGGGGGCAGCCCGACCGGCGGGGGTGGCGGGGGAGTCTCGACCGGGTGCGACGGCCGCACCGCGACGTACACCGCCGCCCCCGCGGCCAACGCCCCCACGACCAGCACCAGCACGGCCAACACCGCCGCCGGCACCACCCACGCCGGGCGGCGGTACTCGCCCGGGTGGGGCGCCGGCCGCCTGCCCGTCAGGAACGCCGCCGTGTCCGCCGCCAGCTGATGTGACCCGAGGTGGAGGTGGAGGGGGCCGCCCGGCTGGGCCATTCGCAGCACCGGGCCGTCGGCCGAGGCCGGGGTGCCGACCGGGGCGAACGCCAGCGGCCGCCCCGGCTCCCGCTCTACGAACACCCCGAACGGCGTCAGCACGGCGGTGACCAGCCCCCGGAGCGGGTGAGGCCCGGTGACGGAGGCCGGCACCTTGAACGGCGGGGGGAGCTCGACCGTCGGCGGCCCGGCCCGGGGGCCGGCCGTCGGGATAGGCTCGCACTCGTCGAGCGACAGCGGCTCGGCCGGCGGGTCGGGAACGGGGGCAGCGGAAGCGGCGAAGACGTGGTAGACATCGTCGGCGACCGGGCGGAGGCGGGTGCGGCACTTCGAGCAGCGCGCCCGGCTCGGGTCGGTCCCGGCCGGCACCCGGACCCGGCGGCGGCACCCGGGGCAGACGACGGACGCGGACATGCTCGGCCTCGGCGGTGTCCGGTCGCCGCGCGACCGGTAACGACAAACGCCCCGGGGGATCGGGGCGTTTGCGGCGACGGACTCAACACCGCGCCCGGGCCACGGCCCCGAAGTGGCTCACCGGCCCCCACCCGGAGGCACCCCCATCGGCTGCACACCGCCCGGTTGCCCCGCCCCGCCGGGTTGACCGGCGTTGGGCGGCAGCCGAAGCCCGCCGGGCGGTCCGAACCCGCCGGGGGGCGTTCCCATTGGCATCCCCATCGGAGGAGTGCCCGGCGGCATCCCCATCGGAGGAACACCCGGTTGCCCGAACCCGCCCGGCGGCATCCCCATCGGCGTTGCGCCCGGCGGCGGCATCGGGGGAGCACCCGGCTGCCCAACCCCGCCGGGCTGGCCCGGCCCTGCCGGCTGCCCGAACCCGCCCGGTCCAGGGCGACCACCCGGTCCGGCGCGACCGCCACCGGGGAAGGCACCCGGCTGGCCCCCGTCCCCGACGGCACCCGGCTGGCCGAACCCGCCCGGCTGACCGCCGCCCGGCATGACCGGCTCCGGCCCGCCGACGTGCTCGGTGATCTTGTCGGTCGCCAGCACCACCCCGGTCTGGCACACCACCCGCGCCCCGTCCGGGGCGATGTAGAAGTGACCGCCCACGTACAGCCCGCCCGCGCTGCGGACGGTCGCCAGCCGCTTGTACCCGCCGGCCGCCGCCGCGTCGGACACTTCGAGCACGTCCAGCCCCGGCTGGAACCCGCCGAACCCGTGCGAGGCCACCAGCAGCTTCTTCCCGTCCGGGGTGAACCGGGCGTACCCGTTCTGCGACGGCCGGCTGGCCGTCGTCGCCAGCTCCTGGGGCGGGCCGCTCGGGTCCACCAGGACGAGCTTCCCGCTCTGCCCGCCGCCGGTCCCCGCGGCCGCCACCAGCTTGCCGTCCGGCCCCGGGGCCACGTCGCTCACCAGCCCCTGCGGGAGGGGGAGCGACGAGCCCTGCGGGGCCAGGGTGGCCGGGTCGAAGGTCGTCAGCGCCTGGTTCTTGGTGGCGGACGGGAAGTCGATCACCAGGAGCGCCTTGCCGTCGGCCGACCGGGTCATGTCCCAGGCCGGCTCGGTGAGATCCTTCTCCCGCTGCACCTTCCGGTCGGCCGTGTCGTACTGGCGGAGGGTGGACTTCCCCAGCTTCAGCCCCGTCTGGCGGGCCACCAGCACGGTGAGCGTCTTCCCGTCGGCCGTCACGTCCAGCCCGCGGACCGGTGCCCCCACCGAGATCGTCGCGGCGGGCCGCAGGTCGGCCCGGTCCTCGACCTTGCCGGAGCGGACGGCGGCGAGGTCGAACACCTCGACGTCGCCGGCCGCGGCGGCGCGGTCGTTCTTCTGGGCGGCGACCAGCGGGGTGACGGTGGTGACGCTCGCCAGGTAGAGCTTGCCGTTGACCGTGTCGATGGCGGCCCGGGTGCCCAGGTGGGGGATCTTCCACTGCCCCTTCGGGGCGAAGTCCGGGTAGCTGTGCCGGTACAGGGTGCCGGCGGCCTTGGTGTTGGACACCACCCGCATCGAGACGGTGTAGACCTCGCCCTTCTCCGCGTCGAAGGCGATGGCGTAGAAGGGCTCGACCTTGGCGGCCAGGGCGGGCGTCACGAACCCGATCCCGGTGCCGTTGCCGAACCCGGGGGTGCCCCCGCCGGGCGTCACCTCGCCCCCGCCGGGCGGCGGGAAGGCGGGGGCGCCGGGCGGCGGGAACGTCGGCGGCGGACCGCCGGGCGGCGGGGCACCCGGTTGCTCCTCGGTGGCACCCGCCCCCGGCGACGGGAAGGTCGGCGGCGGGCCGGGCGGCGCGGGCACCGCTCCGGGGCCGGGCGGCGCGGGGAGGGCCGCCACCGGCGGCGGGCCGGGGGGCATGGGCACGCCGGGACCGGGCATGGGGAAGGTCGGCGGGACGCCCGGCGGCGTCCCCCTGGAGCCTTCGCTGTCCGGCCCGGGGGGGGAGCCGACCTGGCCGGAGACGGAGTCGTTCCGGCGACCGGGCGCGGCCGCCACCGGCGTACCGCCCGGCCGCGGGGAGCCCCCCTCGGGACTGCCGGCCGCGGGCGGATTGGTGATCTTTAGTGAGTTGATGAACCGCTTGGCCTGGGACTCGAACGCCGCGTCGGTTTCGTGGCCGGAGAGGAGAATGATGATGTGGGTCGGCGTCGCCGCCATCCTCCCGAACATGACCGCACCGGCCTTCTCCGGCGTGATGTCGAGGTCGTAGGCCGGGTGCCCGTCCACCGCCGTTTCCCGCTTCCCGGTGACCTTGAGCTTCTTAGTGAACTCGGCCATCGGGTCGTTATCCGCTTTGCCCCCCGAGGCTTTCTTCGCCCCGCCGGCCTGCATCGCCTCCACCGACATCCCGAGGAGTGTTTTGGGTGGGAATAGTTTGGTGGCGTCGGGAGGGAGCGCGACGCTGACGATGATGAAGCCGCCCTTCTTGTCCGCGACCTCGGCCCCCACCACCTTGGTCGTCGCCCCGTTGTTCCCGGTCCGAGTCTCCTTCTTGGTGGGCTCGATCGGCATCTCGACGGTGAACCCCTCCCCCTGCACGGTCTTCCACCCGGCCGATCGGCCGCCGGCCGATTCCCCGCCGCCGTCGGCGGGCGTCCCGGACGCCGACGTCTCCGGCGTCTTCTCGCCGGAGAACATGACGTACGCCCCGACCCCGCCGCCTGCGAGAACCAGCACCAGCACCACGCCGATGATCAGCGGCACGGGTAGCCCGCCGCCGGACGGGGCGGCCTTCTTCCGCCGGCCGCGGGCCGGGCGGTCGTCCTCGTCGTCCTCATCGTCGTCATCGTCATCGTCCCGGCGGCGGACCGCCTTGGCCTTCGGCAGCAGGTCGGCGGCCGACTTCCCCGGGGGGCCGGACCGCGCCGCCACCGCCGGCGCGGCCGGGCTGGCCTTGGCTCCGGCGGCGGGGACCGCCAGCTGGGTCTTGCAGGAGGTGCAGCGGATGGTCTTCCCGGCCAGGGCGACGGGGACGTCGAACCCGGCCTGGCACCCCGGGCATTTCACGTGGGTGGTGTTCGGGGGGCTGGCCATAGGATCCTCGGGAGTCCGAAGCCGACGGGAGGACGTGAGTCGGGAGGTTGGAATAGCTTACCCGGCCCGGCGGGTCGGTGCAACTCACAGTTACGCAATGCCGGGGGGCGCCGTTGGCGCCCGGGTCATTTCTTGGCCGGCGTCGGCTCCAGCACGACCCACACCCGGGAGAACAGCGGCGGGATGCGGTCGGTCTTCGCCTCGTAGTTCAGCAGCGCATCGTCCTTGCTGATCTCGACCGGGACTTCGAGCATCGAGTAGGCGAAGTTCGACACGGCGATGACCTCGCCGCTGTTGGCCGCGTAGAACGGGGGAGCCTCCGGCCGGTCCGGGTCGCGGATCAGCTGGCTGCCGGCGAACACCCACCCCGGCACCTCCAGGTTCCGCTTCTTGGTCGTGTTCCACACCCACTCCTGGGCCGGGTGGGTGTGGACCTTCCCGCCCTTCTTGTAGCTGACGAGCACCTTCACCGCCGTCCCGGTCGCGGGCTTGTACTCGGGCTCGTTGGTGCGCGGGTTCACGAACTGCGTCGGCGCGCCGGCCTCGGCCCCGGCGAGCAACAGTAGCTTGTGGATCTCGCGGGCGTCGAAGTCGGCCCGGAGGATGGCCTCGTGCTCCTTCGTCCCCTGCTTGCAGATGAGGACTTCGAGCGGCCCCTCGCGGAGGCACACCTCGGTCACGAACCCAACCCGCCGCGACTTGTCGGGCAGCACCTCCAGCACCAGCCCCTTGAGGTTCGGGTTCTCGATGACCTTGGAGTCCGGGTGGGCCTTGGGGTAGGGGGGGAGGGGCTCGGCGTCCTTGGCGCGGGGGTCGGGGGTGGCCGGCGGCTGGGCCGTGGCGGCGGGGCGGGAGCCGGCGGGCCACGCGGCGACGAAAGCCACGGCGGCGAGCGGCAGGAGGCGGCGGGTCATGGGTCGGTTCCCGGGGACGGGTGGCGGACACCTATCCCTTCAGACTACCGACCGGGGGGGAACCAACACAAACGCAAAACCCCGGCGGGACGGCTACAATCAGACGACCCGACCCGCCCGCGGATTCGCCGGAGCCGCCATGCCCCGCCCCCACCGCCCCGCCCCGGACGACGACGAGGACGATGAGGACGACGACTACGGCGACGGCTACGGCACCGACGACGGGGACGACGACGTGGAGACGGTGCCGTGCCCCCACTGCGGGGCGGAGGTGTACGAGAACGCCGAGCGCTGCCCGCGGTGCGAGAAGTACCTCTCGGCCGAGGACCGCCCGCCGACGCGGCCGTCGGGGTTCATGGCGGTGCTGATGCTGCTGGCCCTGCTCGCGGCCGCGATATGGGTGTTCGGCTGACGGGTCTGCGGTCGGGGTAGGTCAAGGCGGCGGGGCCGAAGTCGATCTCGTAGACCTCACCCCGCTGCACGGTACTCCCCCGGGGGTGCTCCGCCTGCCTGTTCCCAGGTCAGGAGGGCGTGAATCTCGGCCTGCATCGCCGCCGTCCATTCGGATGTGGGCGGCGAGTGGCCGAGCCCGCGCAACACGCGGTCGATCAGGGCACGCTGAACGTCGGCCGTCAGCCGGCCGATCCGCCCGGCTAGGTCGTCGAGTTCGCGGTCCGCTTCGGCCATCCGCACGCCCCCATCACACGTCGCGGCGGGCGAAGCCGACCACGCCGACGGCCGCGGCCAGGGCGCTCAGCGCGGCCGAGCCGAGTACGAGGTTGGTGAGCCCGCCGGGGCTGTACTGGCCCATCAGCACGAAGCGCAGGCGGACGAGGTAGCGATCCGGGCTCGGCCACGGCTCGGGCAGGAACGACAGCAGGAACCCCGCCCCGTACAGCAGCAGCCAGAACACCGTGATGCCCAGCACGGTGCCGTTCGTCAGCGCCCCGACGGTCACGCCCCACGACACGATCACCGCCAGCACCGCGGCCACCGCCACCACCGCCGCCAGCCCGCCGGCTGCGGACAGGTCGCTCTCGGCGTCCGACCGGAACAGCAGGTAGCCGGCCACGAGCACGGCCGTGGCCAGGGCCGCGAACGTGCTCACCACCACCACCAGCCGGGCGTGCCACTTGGCCAGGAAGTACTGGTGCCTGCTGATGCCGCGGCTCAGCACCGAGTCGGCCACCGTGCCGCGCTCCGCGCCGACCGCGGACACGGCCAGCACCACCACCAGCGCCAGGCTCCCGACCACTACCAATCGGAACAGGTCGCCGGCCTGCGCCGACGCCGACCGGACCATCCCGGCCTCGGCGTGGACCCCGACCCGGTAGAGGAGGAAGCCGGCGGCGGCGACGACGGTCATCAGCACCCACAGCCGGTACACCCAGCCGCGGAACGTCTGCCGGAGGTCGGTCTGGAGGACCGCCCAGTACGGGAGGAAGCGGTTGAACCGGACGGTGACGACCGGGGGCGTTTGTTCCATGACCGAACCCAGGGGGATAATTTAAACTGCAAAAGGTAAAATGTAAAAATTAAGCATCAGGCTCGCGGCCAGTTCACGGCTTTCCATTTTTACATTTTACCTTTTGCAGTTTAAACTCCGCGGCTAAGCGGCCTCGTCCTTGTACAGCCGGGCGAACCCGCGGCTCTCCTCGCGCTCGACGAGGTCGAGGTACGCCTGCTCGGTCTGCATCCCGACGCTCCGCACCGAGATCACCGACACCTTGTTGTCCGACAGCGTCTGGAACAGCTGGGCGAGCAGGGGGGCGTTCGGAACCTCGTCCGTGAGCTTGACCTCGAGCCGCCGCTGCCGCAGCAGCACCTGCTTGAAGTCCGGGAGGTTGCGCAGCGCCGCCACGCACTTGGTGATCGCCTTCTGCTCGCCGTCGAGGTCCACCTCGTAGTGGTTCTTGCGGATGCGGCCCTTCAGATCCTGCAGCGACCCGTGGAAGATCAGCTGGCCCTTGTTCAGCACGGCGGCGTGGTTGCACACCTCGTCCACGTCGGTGAGGTTGTGGCTGCTGAGGATCAGCGTCTTCTCGGCGGCGAGCGTCTTGATGAGTTCGAGCATCGACCGCCGGGCCTCGATGTCGAGCCCGTGGGTGGGTTCGTCCCAGATGAGGAGGTCGGGGTCGTTCAGCAGGCTGGCGGCGACGGCGAGGCGGGCGGTCATGCCGGCGCTGAAGTGGGCGATGGAGTCGCCCGAGTGCTGGAGCAGGTCCACGGCCCGGATCAGGGTCGCCAGGCGGGGCTTCCGCACGTCGGCGGGGAGGCCGAACAGCCGGGCGATGTAGTCCAGGTAGGTGATCGGCGTCATCCCCTTGGGGAACTGGGGGTTCGTGGGGATGTAGCCGATGCGGCGGCGGAGGTCGGCGGCGTTGGGGGTCATGACCCGGCCGAACACCTTGGCCCACCCGGCGGTGGGCCGGTGGAGGCCGAGGACCAGGCGCAGGAACGTGGTCTTGCCGGCGCCGTTGGGGCCGAGGAGCCCGAGGACGCACCCCGGCTCGACGGTCAGGGTGGCGTCGTTGAGGGCGATCTGCCGGTTCTGGTAGATCTTCGTCAGGTGCTGGGTCTCGACGACCAGCTCGGTCGCGTCGTCCGCCACGGCCGGTCCTCCCCCGCCTTGCTTGCCCGCGCGTCGGCGCCGCGTATACCGCCCCCCGGTTGCCGGGTCCACCCGAGTTTCCCCCGGGGCGGGGCGACACAGAGATCGAATCGCGGGCGAGTACGGCCCGGGTTGGAACCTCACGCGTCTCCGGTTCACCGGCCGCCCGGCGTCGGTCCAGGGCGTCGCCAATGCTACCCAGTTTGCCATGCCTAGCACCCTGTGCCGCCCCGGCCCTGACCGGGTTCCCCTTCCGCCGGCCGGCGGGGGCGGGTATAGCTCCGCCGGGTCTGCCCCGCGGACCGGAAGGAGCCCCCCATGCGCCTTCGCGTGACGGCTTGCGCCGCCTCGCTTTCGGCCCTGCTCGTCGGCGTCGCGTTCGTCCCGGCCCAGACCGACGGGATCCACCGTCACTCGTTCGCCGGCCGGGAGCCGGTCCTCGTCCGCGGCGACGCGAACGTCCGGGCCGAGGTCAAGCAGCACGACATCTCCGACCTGTCGTTCAAGAGCCAGCCGACCAGCGAGCACCTGCAGCTCGTCCTCGACGCCGGCACCGGGGACGCCGCGTTCGTCCACTACGGGTACGAGACGCCCCCGGCGCCGGTGACCCCCGCCCTCACCGCCAGCGTCTGGGTGAAGGCCACCAAGCCGGGCGTCCAGCTGCGCGCCCGGGTGGTGCTGCCGAAGGAGCCGGACCCGGACCGGCCGGAGTCGGCCCTCACCGTGCTAGTCGTCGGCAAGACCTACGAGCGGTCCCGCAACTGGGACAAGCTGACCGTCGAGAACGTCCCCGAGCTGCTCGCCAAGCACCTCCCGGCCGTCCGCGCCCGCGTGAAGCGGGAGGTCAACACCGAGGGCGCGTACGTCGACCGGCTGGTGCTGAACGTGTACACCGGCCCGGGGCCGGTGGACGTGTGGGCGGACGACCTGGAGATCGGCCCGGTCCGCGCCGCGCCGGCCGCGGCCGCCCCCGGCGTGCCGACCGCGCTGACGAAGGGGCCGGTGCCGGTCCCGACCGGGCGGGCGCGGCAGGTCGAGCAGCGCGGCGGGCAGCTCCTCGTGGACGGGCGGGAGCACTTCTTCCGCGCCATCCGCCACACCGGCACCCCGCTCCACGTCCTCCGGGCGGCCGGGTTCGACGCCCTCTGGCTCCCCGCGGACGCCCCGCAGGCGCTGGTGGACGAGGCCGGCCGCGAGGGCTGGATGGTCATCCCCTCGGCCCCGCCGGCGGGCGAGGCCCAGGTGTCGGCCACCCCCGGCGAGGTGCCGTTCGACGCCTTCCGCCGCAAGTTCGCCGCCTCCGACGTGCTGTTCTGGGATCTCGGCGGCGGGCTCACCGACGACCAGCTGCACCGGGTCGGGACGGTGGCCGGGGAGATCCGCAAGACCGACCGCCGCCGCCCCCTCGGCGGCGACCTGTGGGACGGGTTCCAGGTCTACTCCCAGTCGCTCGACGTGGTCGGCGCCCACCGCTGGCCGCTGTTCACCAGCCTCGAACTCACCCGCTACCGCGACTGGCTCGGCCAGCGGCGCGAGCTGGCCGGTCCCCGGCCGGTGTTCTGGACGTGGATTCAGAACCACGTGCCGGCCGGCTCCCCGGTCGCCGGGGCCGGGCCGCACCCGGAGCAGATCCGGCTGCTCGCCTACATCTCCGTCGCCGCCGGCTGCCGGGGGCTGGGGTTCTGGTCCGACCGGGCGCTGGCCGACGCCGAGCAGGGCCGCGACCGGCTCCAGGGGATCGCCTTGCTGAACACCGAGCTCGACCTGCTCGACCGCGTCCTCACCTCGACCGGCACCGGCACCGACGGGGGCGGGGTCTGGCTGCCGACCAACCACCCCCACGTCCAGGCCGTCCTCGTCAAGGGGCAGAAGGGGCTGCTCGTCCTGCCGATCTGGATGGGGCCGGGCGACCAGTACGTCCCCGGGCAGGGCGCGGTGTCCGGGCTCAAGATCACCGTCCCCGGGGTGGCCGACGGGCACGACCCGTGGCTCATCTCGCCGGGCGGGGTCCAGTGCCTGCGCCACCGGACCCGGCGGACCCCGTCCGGGACCGAACTCGTCATCGACGAGTTCGACACCGTCGCCCCGGTCGTGTTCACCGACGACCAGACCTCGCGCGGGCTGGTCGTCGGGTGGCAGGACCACGCCCGCCGGTACGGGAGGCTGTCGGCCCAGTGGGCGATGTCCCTGGCCGCCGCGTCCTACGAGAAGACCCGGGCCGTCCACCTGGAGCTGGCCGCGATGGGGGTGACGGTCCGGGGCGGGGACCAGCTGCTGGAGGCGACGCACCGGGACTACGGCGAGGCCCAGAAGCACTACGCGAACGGCCTGTACGACAAGGCGTACCACGACGCCACCCGCGCCCTCCGCCCGCTCCGGGTGCTGATGCGGGAGCACTGGCACCAGGCCACGGCCACTCTCGACCTGCCCTCGGCCAGCCCCTACGGGGTGAGCTACTTCACCCTGCCGAAGCACTGGGAGCTCGCCCGCCGGGTGCAGGCCGGCCGGCCGGGGGCGAACCTGCTCCCCCACGGCGGGTTCGAGTTCGACGCCGAGCCGCCCCCCGGCGGGGTGCCGGTCGCCGCCCTCCCCGGCTGGTCCGCCCGGACCGGGAGCGTCGAGACCGACCGGGTCCGGGTCGCGGCCGGGGTCATGTCGGCGGCCCAGGCGGCGGACAAGGAGCGCGAGCGGCCGCCGCAGCGGGAGCGGACGGGCCTGTTCATCCCGAGCCGGTCGGTCCCGCCGCCGGAGGAGCCCTACGAGCCCAAGCCCGAACTCGGCCGGGGGGTGCTGCGGCTGGAGGCGAAAATACCCGAGCGGAAGGACTCGAACGGCAAGGCGGCCCCGTACCGGCTGCCGCTGGAGCGGACCTTCCTGGCGGTGGACAGCCCGCCGGTCAAGCTCCCGCCGGGGACGCTGGTGCGGGTGAGCGGGTGGGTGAAGGTGGAGGGCAGCATCTCCGGCACCGCCGACGGGGCACTGCTGTACGACGACGCCGGCGGCGAGCCGCTCGGGGTGCGGGTGCTGCAGACCGGCGGCCGGTGGAAGCGCTATCAGCTGTACCGGCAGGTGCCGGCGTCTGGGCAGATCGCCGTGACCGTCGCGCTCACCGGGACGGGCGCTGTGCTGTTCGACGACCTGCGGGTCGAGCCGATCCAGCCCGGCGCGCCGGACCCGGCCCCGGTCCAGCCGGCCGGCTACCGCCCGCGGTAGACGGCGGGCGTGCGGGCCGCGGAAATGCCCCGACGTAGCTGCCCGGCGGGAGTGAAATCCGAGAACGGTGCGGGGCGCCCGAGGGCGTCCCGCACCGCGTCACCGTCAGATGGCCGACACCTTGTAGCGGACCTTGTTCTCGTCGCTGACGCGGGAGAAGTGGATGTCGTCCCCCTCGTCGGTGTCCTGAAGCATCTTGTGGCCGCCGTTGTCGACCAGGTTCTTCCGGCTGAGGTTCACCAACTGGCGGTAGCCGACCACGGTGACCGACTTGTACCCCGCGGTCTTGAACCCCTGCGCGACGCGGAGGGCGAACGAGCTGAGGCTGTGCTCCTGGTTGCCGGGCGGGCCGCTCCACTCGGCCGTGCCCGACTTGCCGCCCCAGCAGGTCCACAGCCGGACGTCGAGCGTCGTCTTCTTGAGCCCCGACGCGATCAGCAGCGCCGCGAAGTCCTCGCCGGTGACGTACTTGGACGCGCCGTTCATCGGGTTGGTGTTCACGCAGACGCCCGAGTGCCGCCCGGCCCCGTGCGCCAGGGTGTACAGCCGGTCGTGCCAGCCGACGACGCTCAGCGGCTTCCCGCCGAGCTCGCGCTCGATCTTCGCGTGGCGGCCGATGAACCGGTTGACGCGGTTCTTCTCCGCCACCAGGGCGTCGGCGAAGTCGTCCATCGCCTTGTCGCGGAACGGGACGTAGACGTAGTGCATGGGTGGCGTCCGTCGTGAGGGTTGCGTGCGACGGCCCGTTCGCCGGGTCGGGCGGGAGGGCGTGTCAAACATGCAACGCGAACGCGGGCGGCGTGCGCACATTCCGCACGGTTTCTGTGACTTGGTCGCCGCTGAGTCTGTTGGTGCGAATGGCCGCTGGCGAGTCACTCTGCCGCTACCAATGACCCGCTAGACGCCCCTGCCGGCCCCGAGCTGCCCCGCGTCGAAGGCCGCGGGGAGGAGCTGCCGCATCGTGTAGCGGACGACCGTCCCCTTCAGGTTGGCCAGGATCACCTCGGCGTCCGGGGCGAACTCCCAGAGCAGCTGGCGGCAGGCGCCGCAGGGCGGGGTCGGGGTGTCGGCGTCGGTGACGACGGCGACCCTCGTGAACCGCCGGAACCCCTCGGACACGCCCTTGAAGATGGCCGTGCGCTCGGCGCACATGGTGAGGCCGTAGCTGGCGCTCTCGACGTTGCACCCCATCACGATGGTGCCGGACTCGGCCTCCAGCGCGGCGCCGACGGCGAAGTGCGAGAACGGCGCGAACGCCCGGCTCCGGGCGATGGCGGCGGCGGCGACGAGCGGGTCGGGGGTCATGGGGCACCGGTGCGCGGGTCTTGTGGGCCGGGCCGCGGGGACGCGGCCCGGCCCGCGAAGCGACTACCACTCCCCCAGGCAGCACCCGGCGCCCGGGCCGCCGCCGAGCAGCGGGAGGATGCGGCGTTCGAACGGCAGCTTCAGGTAGTCCGCCCGGCTGAACGCCACCCGCCCGCCCACCAGCGTGTGCGTCACGTGCGTGGCGTGCTCGAACGGGTCCCCGTCGTACAGCACCAGGTCCGCCTCCTTGCCGACCTCGATCGTCCCGAACCGGTCGGCGATGCCGAGCAGCCTCGCCGGCTCGGCGGTCACCGCCCTCAGCGCCCGGTCGTGGCCGAGGCCGTTGGCCGCCGCCATCGCGGCCTCGAACCGCAGCACGCGCGTCTTCGGCACGTACCCCTCGAAGCCGGTGCAGAGGGTGACGGGGATGCCCGCGTCCGCCAGCAGGGCGGCGTTCCCGGTGAAGGCGTGCATCGTCTCGATGCTCGACGCCGCCCGCTGCATCGTCGGGTGGACGACGACCGGGAGGCCCGCCCTCTTCACCTCCGGGATCAGCTGGTACGCCTCGGTGCCGAGCGCGAGGACGGCCTTCAGCTTGAACTCGGCGGTGAGGCGCAGCGCGGTGGCGATGTCGTCGGCCCGGTGCGCGGCGAAGAACACCGGCGCCTTCCCCGCCAGCGCCGGCAGCAGCCCCTCGTGCTTGGCGTTCAGCGGCGTCTTGGCGTCCGCCGCCCGCTTGGCGCCGTAGCCCCTGGCGTCGGTGAACGCCTTGCGCACGAGCCCCGCCACGCCCATCCGCGTGCCCGGCCCCTTCCCCTTCGACTCCCGCACCGACTCGCCCAGGTTCACGACCACGGCGTGGACCGGCACCAGCGCGGCGGCCTCGGCGGTCGCGCCCTCGACGCGGAAGACGCCGCCGCGGCCGGCGATCGGGTTCACCCGGCCGGGCGTGGCGTGGACCACCGTCGTGCCGTTGGCCCGCAGGAAGTCGAGCAGGGGCTCGTTCGGGTTGAACCCGTCGAGCGCCCGCAGGTCGGACTGGTTCGGGTCGGACGGCTCGTCCTGGTCCTGGTCCTGCGGCAGGTTGTACGCGCCGCTCAGGCCCGCGGTCGTGTACGGATCGATCAGCCCGGGCGTGACCTCCGCCGCGGTCAGTACGACGGCGTCGGCCGGGATCTTCAGGTCGCCGGCCTTCAGGACGGCGGCGACCTTGCCGTTCTCGACCACCACCGCGCCGCGCTCGACCGGCGGGCCGGCGGCGGTGTGGATGCGGCCGGCGAGGATCACCACCTTCTTCGGGTTCTCCGGGTCGCGGCTCGCCTTCACCGCCGGCGCCGAAACGGCCTTCGGGGCGGCCGCGGGCGCGAACGGCGCCGGGAGGTCCCGCGCCGCGTCCGGCAGCGCGAACCCGCCCGCCTGGTAGGCCCAGTCGGCCTTGCTGGCCCGGTCGAACCGCTTCCGCCCGTCGATGTGCGTCTCGAGGACCTGCGTGTACGTCGAGAACGGCGGGCCGGACAGGACCGCGAAGTCGGCGTCCTTCCCCTTCTCCAGCGAGCCGAGGCGGTGGTCGAGGTGCAGCACGCGGGCGGCGTGCAGCGTCAGCGCCCGCAGCGCCTCCGCCTCCGGCAGCCCACCGCGGACGGCGATCGCCCCCGTGCGGAGGTAGAAGCGCGACTCCGTGATGCTGTCGTCGGTGTTGACCGTCACCGTCACCCCGGCCTTCGCCAGCACCGCGGCGTTCTCTTCGAGGAGCCCGATCGTCTCGGGCTTGCCGCCGGGGCTGTCGATGAGCGTGAGCGACACGGGAATCCGCTTCTTCGCCAGCACGTCCGCCACCCGGTAGCCCTCGGTGGCGTGTTGCAGCACCAGCTCGAAGCCGAACTCCTCGGAGATGCGCACGGCGGTCATGAGGTCGTCGGCCCGGTGGCAGTGGAAGTGGACCGTGCGCTTCTTCTCCAGCACCTCCACGAGCGGGTCGAGGGCGAGGTCGGGCTCGACCTTCTCGCCGGCGTCGCGCCTGGCCTTGTACTCGCGGGCCTTGACGAACTGCTCGCGCTGGAGGGCCGCCACCTTCATGCGCGTGAACGGCGCCTGGCCGCGGTTGCGGCCGTACCCCTTCGGGTTCTCGCCGTTGGCCATCTTCAGCCCGCCGAGGACCACCGACCCGTCCGGGAGCCGGCCGAGGACCACCATCTGCTCGACGGTGCGGCCGCGGAGCTTCACGTACAGCGTCTGCCCGCCGATCACGTTCCCGGACCCGGGCATGATGTTGGCGGTGGTCACCCCGCCGGCCACGGCCATGCGGATGCCGGGGTCGTTCGGGTTGATCGAGTCGAGGGCGCGGACGGCGGGCTGGACCGGCCCGCTCGACTCGTTGCCGTCCGAGTTGCCGGCGACGCCCGGCCGGCCGAACAGGCCGATGTGCGAGTGCGTGTCCACCAGCCCGGGGATGACGACGGCGCCGTTCAGGTCGCGGGCCTGCGCCCCGGCCGGGGCGGGCGGGGCGTCGGCGGCCGGGCCGGCGTACACGACCTTCCCGTCGGCGACGACCATCACCGCGTCCGGGACCGGCCGGTCGGCGCCGGCGGCGGCGGTGTACAGCGTGAAGTTGCGGTAGACGACCGTCGGGCTCTCTTCCCGCTCCGCCGCCGCCGCCGGCCGGGCGGCGTCCTTGGCCGGCGGCTGGACGGCCCGCCCGGGGGCGGGGACGAGGGCGAGTGACAGGGCGACGACACCGACGGCGGCCGCGGGCGCGACCGACCGGAACAGGCGGGGCATTCGGGCCTCGGGGGTGGGTGCGGGGAGATTCCCAAAACGTACCCGTTTCCAACCCCCGCCGCCAGGGGTATCATCCCGGGATGGGGCCGCATCCGACCCCCGAGGAGTGCCTCCCATGAGCTTCAAGATGCAGCGGGTCCACGTCTTCCACGCGGAAGTCGAGGACAAGGCGGGCGGGATTTCGGGCAAGCTCAAGACCCTGGCCGAGGGCGGGGCGCATCTGGAGTACGTGTACAGCCAGCGGTCGGCGACGAAGGCCGGGGTGGGCGACCTGTACGTGGCCCCGCTCCACGGACAGGGCGAGCTCGCCGCCGCCAAGAAGGCCGGGCTGCACGAGGCGGGCGAGCCGATCGTGATGCGGGTCGAGGGCGACGACAAGGCCGGGCTGAGCGGCCGGCTGACCCAGGCGTGGGAGCTGGCCGGGATCAACCTGCACGGGCTGGTGATGTCGGTGATCGGCGGGAAGTTCGTCGGCTACGCCACGTTCGACAGCGTCGCCGACGCCAACAAGGCCGCCACCATCCTGGCCGAGCTCGGGACGGCGTGAAAGTGTGAGTGCGGGTGGGAGTGGAAGACGGGGAATGGTTTGCGTGCCCCAAATGGTGTCTTCGCTCGGGTCCGCCCCCGCGTTTCATGCGGCATCACTGTCGGAGAACCCGGCGCGCCTTCTGAACCAGGACGGCCGGGGAGCCGTGGGCGTGTTGTGTGCGGGTTGTGAGGGCGGTACAATTTTAACAGCCCGGACGGAAGCCGGGCTCCCCCCTCGGAACCGCCCCATGACCACGTCCACCCCGCCCCGCCCGGCCGAAGCCCCCCCGGTCCGCCCGGAAGACCACCTCGGCTTCGCCTGCGCCGCGACCCGCTTCTCGGCCCTCATCGCCCGCATCTACGCCGAGCAGTCGGCCCGCCGCGCCCACCTCGCCCTGGACCGCGCCCGTCAGCACCTCACGCCCGCGTGACCGCGGGGCGGGGAGCCATCTGGTGGCGCAGCGGCACACGGTTTACCTGAAACGCTCCGCCGCCGGCGTGACGCCGGAGCAGGTGCTCGCCTCCATCACCGACGTCGAGTGGGATCTCGTCGCCGAGGCGTGCGGCGTGCCGGCGGACCGGATCGGCGAGGCCGACGAGCACCTCCGCGTCGAGGGCGACGGCTCGGCCGGGTTCCGCCGCTACGACCTCCACTACCGGGCGGGGAGCCAGCGGCCGGTCCTGGTCGAGCGCTGGGAGTCGCCCGACATCGCCGCCGGCGTGATCGAGGAGGTCATCGACGGCCTCGACCCGAAGAACCCCGCACACCGCAAGGCCCGAACCTTCCTCGAAGGCTGCGTGGACACGGTGTCCGCCTCCTACGGCTCCGCCCGCGGCGAGGAGCTGGCGCCGGTCCTGGCGTCGCAGGTGTGCCTCTGGCTCGCCCAGCAGTTCGACGGCATCATCCGCGACCCCGGCCGCGACTGGTACGCCCCGACGGACGGGCTGGACCTTACACCCCTCTGAACGTCTCGGCGGGTTCGGGATCGCGGGTGCCAACGTCCCTGCCGATTCCCGTCCCTCTCCCCGGCTCTCGACTCCTGCATTCCCCGACTCCCGCCGCCCGGTGCTACCGACACTGCACGCCGGCCCCGGCCGCGGGTAAGCTGCCCACACCACCAGGGCGGGAGGGCTCACCCATGCTCGGGGCAATCGCCGGCGACGTGATCGGGTCGGTTCACGAGAAGGCCAACACCAAGACCACCCGCTTCGACCTCTTCCACCCGAAGGCCCGGTTCACCGACGACACCGTCCTGACCGTCGCCGTCGCCGACGTGATCCTCAACGGCGGCGACTACGCCTCCGCCTTCCACGACTACTTCCACCGCTACCCCGCGGCCGGCTACGGCGGCACGTTCATCCGCTGGGCGTCCGAGCGGCAGCGCGGCCCCTACGGCAGCTGGGCCAACGGGTCGGCCATGCGGGTGGCCCCCGTCGGGTGGGCGTTCGACTCCCTCCCGGACGTCCTCCGCGAGGCCGAGCGCTCCGCCGCGGTGACGCACAACCACCCGGAGGGGGTTCGTGGGGCTCAGGCGGTGGCGGCGGCGGTGTTCCTGGCCCGCACCGGCAAGTCGAAGGAGCAGATCCGCGCCGACGTCCGCTCCGTGTTCGGCTACGACCTGTCCGGCACGGTCGAGGGCATCCGCCCGACGTACACGTTCGACGTGTCGTGCGCCGGGTCGGTGCCGCAGTCGCTGGTTGCCTTCCTCGACTCGACCGGGTACGAGGACGCCGTCCGGTTGGCGGTCTCGCTCGGCGGCGACGCGGACACGATGGCGGCGATCGCGGGGGCGGTGGCGGAGGCGTTCTACGGCGGCGTCCCGGCGGCCATCGCCCAGCCGGTGCTGGCGAAGCTCGACGACCCGCTGCGGCAGGTGGTGGCCGACTTCCGGGCACGATTCGGCGGATGAGCGAAGCCGGACGAGGGTCACGACGGGTCACGGACGCAGAACCGGGTGCGGCTGAGTCGGCGGGCGACTACGGCCGGCCGGCGTCTGCGGGCGCGGGCCGGTCGAACCAACGGGCGGCGAGGCGGTGGTGGACGGCCTCCAGGGTCGCACCGGCCTGCCGGAAGGCCGACCGAACGGGCTCGGCACCCCTCCCCCGGCCAGCCACGTGCGCCCGCACCAACTCCGACGCGGTCGGCCCGACCGGCGGGACGATGGACATCGCCGGCGGATCGAGGGTGAGGATCACGCGGACCCCGGCCGGCTCAGGGAGGAGCGGTCGGAGGGCCACCCACCCGCCAGCTGCGAGCCGGACCGCGGCGTGATACTCCGGCGGCAGGGCCGGGGCGACGAGTCGGGCGAACGCCGCCGCCCCGTCGGCCGCGTCGAGTACCCACCTCACCTCGTCGGCCGACAGGTCGGCGACGACGATCCCCGCACCGACCGCCACGTCCGCCGCCCGGGCCTGACCCGGGACCACAAGCAGAGCCGCCACCACCGCCGCGTAGAAGACCCGTCGCATCGGACTCCTCCCGCTCCGTGCCTCCTGACCTGCCGGATTGTACCGACGACACCGACCCGGGTTTGCAGACCGGCCGGCGAAGTCGTCGGGTTCGGCGGCCGCGGGTCGGAAGCTGGGAAACCACTGCCGGCGGGTTAGAATGGGGAAGCTCCGCGGCAACCGGTCGGTGCCGAACCACACAGGCCAGAGGGTGTTCCGATGGATCAGGTTTGGGCGCGCGTCGAAGCTTGGCTTGCCGCACACGCGCCGGCCGTCGCCGCCGGCCTCAACCCGCCCGCATCGGAAGACCAGTTAGCCGAGACGGAACGACAACTCGGAGTGCGGCTTCCGGAGAGCGTCCGGGCGGCCTACCTCCGCCACGACGGCCAGTCGGCGGACGCGCCGGGACTGTTCGACGGGTGGGAGTGGCTCTCGCTGGAGAGCGTCCGGCACGAGTGGGGGGTCTGGAAAGGCCTGCTGGACGGCGGCGACTTCAAGGGGATGCAGAGCGACGGCGACGGGGCGGTGGTGCGCGACGACTGGTGGAACGCGGCCTGGGTGCCGCTGACGCACTCCGGCTCCGGCGACCACCACTGCCTGGACCTCGCCCCGGGGCCGTCGGGCGCCCCGGGGCAAGTCATCCGGATGTGGCACGACGACGGGGCGCGGCCGGTCGACGCGACCAGCTTCGCGGCGTGGCTCACCGCCTTCGCGGACGACCTGGAGGCCGGCCGGTTCGTGGTGTCCGAGGACGGCGGCTCGCTGTCCCGCCGCGACGACTGAGCTGCCCGCCCAGCTGGCATGGGGGGCCGTCAAGATGGCCTGCATAGCTGAATTGCTGGCGTTGGTGAGCGCAGCGTCTCGCCCGCCGGTGTCTCGGGTGTTTCTGGAGCCCGGCGGGCCTCCGGCGGAGTGCGAAACGCATGGCCCCGTGTGACACCGCGTCGGCCGCCCGGGGTTCCACCCCGGGCTACACGCCCGCCGCCCTCCGGGCTCCAGAAACACCCGAGCCCGCCCCGGCAGTCCGCTGACCCGCCGCCTACAATTCCCGCATGATCCTGTCCTGGCTCCGGGGCCGCCGCCGCCGCAAGCTGCTCGCCGAGCCGTTCCCGGTCCGCTGGGAGCGGTTCCTGGCCGAGAACGTCGCCCACTTCCCCTACCTCACGCCCGCGCAGCAGGCCCGCGTCCGCGACGTCGCCCGCATCCTCGTCGCCGAGAAGAAGTGGGAGGGCGGCCGGGGGCTGTACGTCACCGAGGAGATGAAGGTCACCGTCGCCGCCCAGGCCGGCCTGCTCCTGCTTGGCGCCGACCACGACTACTTCGCCTGGGTCGACTCGGTCGTCGTCTACCCGACGCCGTTCCGCACCCCGGTCCGCGACGACGCCTGGGAGGACGACGAGCTCTCCGACGACGAGCGCGAGGGCCAGGCCGGCTACCGCGGGCCGGTGCTGCTGGCGTGGGACGTGATCCAGGAGGAGTTCCGCGACCCCGCGTGCGGGCACAACCTCGTCCTGCACGAGTTCGCCCACCAACTCGACTACCTCGACGGCGAGGTCAACGGCACCCCGGACCTCGACAGCCGGGAGCTCGAAACCCGCTGGAAGTACGTCATGACGGTCGCCCTCCGCGACCACCGACGGGCCGTAGACGAGGCCGAGAAGACCGGCGCGGAGCCGTTCCTCTCCGAGCAGGCCGCCGAGACCGAGGAGGAGTTCTTCGCCGACGCCACCGAGGCCTTCTACTGCTGCCCGCACGAGATGCGGGACGAGTACCCCGCCGTCTACGAGCTGCTCGCCGCCTACTACAAGGTGGACCCGACCATCTGGTTCCCCGACGCCGACGCCCCGCCCCCGGAGCCGACATGAAGTACGCCGCCGTGATCGAGTACGTCCAGGACGCGGACAAGGTGAACGCCACCCGCCCCGCCCACCGGGCCTACCTGACGAGCCTCGTCGAGAAGGATCAGCTGTTCGCGTCCGGTCCGTTCGAGGACGGGTACGGGGCGCTGATCGTGTACGAGGCGGACAGCCCCGCTGCGGCCGAGGCGCTGCTGAAGGCCGACCCGTTCCACGCGGCCGGCGTGTTCGTGCAGTGGACCATCCGACCGTGGAAAGTGGTGTTCTCGAACCCGCGCCTCATGCCCCCGGGCTGATCGGACCCAGGGGACGCCGACCCAGATTGGCCGCGAAGGGGCACAAACATCGCAAAGGCACATGTATTCATTTGGTGATTAGCAGTTGGTGATTAGCAACTTTCTAGGGCAGGGTTCGGGTTGGAATAGTAGCTCGGATGAGGCAGTCAGTCGTACAGGAGGGTCATCAGGTATTCCCCGCGGTGGTTGTACCGGAACTCGTGCTCGGCCAGGTAGAGGGGGAAGTTCCCCGGATCGACCCCGTGGACGAGCCGGTACAACCGCTTGGCGAAGCTCCAGAACCCCTCGATCCCGTTGATGTGGGCGCGGCCGATTCCGAGTCTCCTGGTGGTCGATCGGGACGTGCTTCCCATGTGCCTTCACGTCGTTGTAGCTGGCGAACTCGTCGGTGTAGAACACGCTCCCCTTGACCGTGGCGGCCGCGATCTTGGCCATTGTGGCCGCTGGTCCGGGAGGCTCTGGCGAACAAGACGTTCCCCACCCTGGCGGCGTTGACGGCCCCGCTGGGGAAACGGTGCGAGTGACTCGCCGGGAACCCCGCGACGGTGAAAGGGGCGGTCGGGTTCCACTGGGCTGTCGCACTCGGGTGATTACGGATCAACGCAACTTGGTATCACAACCGGCTGTTCGACTCCCTGGCGGACCTCAAGACGTCGATCCGGAACAGCCTCTGTTACTTCCAGACCGTCTGAGGCCGGGTCAAGACCCGGCTGGATCGCCGGTCGAGAAAGCAGTCACAATCACCCGGATCGTGAATCAGGCGGTGGGACCGCGTCGGACCGGTGAGCGACCTGGCCGCCCACACGGGCCATCCGGGCGTCGTTGGCCAAGACCCCGGTGCGAACCGTGGCCGAGGCGTGTGACCGGATCGCGTCCCTCACCGGCATCCGCCGTCGACCAACCCAGGTACGGGTGTTCCTGGCCGGCCTGGGGTTCCGGTGGCGGCGGGTCCGGGTTATCCCGGTGCCCCAAAAAAGAACCTCCCGGATCACGTCGCCGACCAGAAGGCCTTCCTCGGCGCCCCGTTGAAACCTCGGCTCGACCGGGCCGCTGCCGGGGACGGGCACGTCCTGTTCGTGGACGCCGCCCACTTCGTGTACGGGACGTACCTGTGTTGCCTCTGGTCGGTCGTCCGGGTGTTCGTCCGGGCCGCCTCCGGCCGCCAACGATTCAACGTTCTGGGGGCGTGGGACGCCGTCGCCCGGACGCTCGTCGCGGTGACGAACACGACGGTGGTGAACACCGATACGATGTGCGACCTGTTGCGGGCGGTCGCCGTCCGCGGGTTGGTCGGCCCGGTCACCCTGGTCCTGGACAACGCCCGGTACCAGCGGAACGATGTGGTCAAGGGGCGGGCGAGGGATCCGGGGATCGAGTTACTATTCCTGCCGAGCTACTCGCCGAACCTGAACCTCATCGAGCGGCTGTGGCGGTTCACCAAGAGGACGGCCGTGTACGGGAAGTACCACCCGACGTTCGCGGACTTCCGGGCGGTTCAAGCGGTGCTGGGCGGGACTACGACGACGCATGCCGATGGCTTGGCGTCGCTCATGACGCTCAACGTCCAGGAGTTCGAGGATGTCTCACTCCTGGCCGCGTGAAGTATAGCAACTACGGCTGTAGGACCATGAGTGCCGTCAGTGGGGCCACTACCTCGCAGGTGAGGCGCCGGCGGCTGTGGGGCGGTGGTGCGGACGCCCCGACCGGTCGCGGCGTCGTACAGGTGGGGGGCGTGCGCCCGGTCCGCCCACGCCCCCCTGAGGGCTCGGCTCCGGGACAAGGCGGCCGGCTACCCGTCGAGGTCGAACAGCACCACCCGGCCGGACACCCCGCACGCGGCGGCCGTGAGCCCGTCCGGGGCGACCGCGACCCGAGTCAAGGGGCCGAGCCCGAAGTCGTACTCCGCCCCGACCTGGAGGGTCGTCGGGTCGAGCAGCACTACCCGTTCCCCGATCCCGGCCACCACCCAGCGGCCGTCCGCCCCCACGGCCGTCTCGTTCAGCACGCTGCCGTCGGGCGGGTGGTACTCGGCCGTCAGGCGGAGCGTCTCCGCATCGTGCCGCACCAGGGACCGGCACAGGTCCATCAACAGGCCCGTGCCGTCCGCGGTGAACAACAGCCGCTCCGCCCCCGAGCTGTCCACCCGCCCGTCCGCCACGACCCGGCCCGTCGTCCGGTCCCACACCGTCAGCGTCCGGTCGTAGCGGGTGGACCGGTCCGTCCGCAGGGCGTAGGTGTCCGCCGCCACCCGCGACCCGTCCGCGCTGACCGCGAGCCACGAGGAGGCTCCGCGGACCGCGTCCGGCTCGTCCTCCAGCCCGAAGGCCGGTGGGTCGGCTTGTTCCGCCCACGTCCCGACTTGCCAGCGGGTGACGCAACGGGTCTGGTCCCGGTACGGGGTGCGGGCACAGACGGTGAGGAGTTCTCCCCCGCCCGGCGAGAACGCCGCGTCGCGGAGGGAGCCGTCGCCCGCCCAGGCCGGTCGGTCTTGCTCGGAGCGAGGGGTGGAGGGGTCGTATACGGCCAGCGAATACCGGCCGACCTCGACCAGCCAGCGGCCGCACGGGCTGCACAGGGGCCGCCGGCCCTGCCCGTGAAGCCAGCTCCCGGCCCGCCAGACCGGGCGGGCCGACCCCCCGGCCAGATCCCAGCCGACCAGCTGAGCGCCGAACAGGCCGTACAGCTGGCGGCCGTCGGACGAGAACGCCAGACGGCCGGACCCGACGCCGTCGCGGGCGAGGCGTCGCACGGGTTACAGTCTCGGCCCCTTCGGGGTGACCGGGGCGGCGAAGTGGTTCGCCCCCTGCACCTTCACCTTTCGGCTGTACACCTTGTCCCCGCACGTCGCGTACACGACGTCGAAGTCCGGGCCGCCGAACGTCAGGTTCGACACCTTCCCGTTCGGCGTCGGGAGGATCACGTTCACCCGCCCGGCCTGGTCGCACACCTGGAGCCCGCTCCGCGTCGCCACCCACAGTCGGCCGTCGCGGTCGGTCCGCAGGCCGTCGGCGCCGCTGTCCTCGGCCGTGTCCGGCACGTGGAGGTGGTAGTAGCGCTGCTTGTGGGCGAGCGAGCCGTCGGCCCTGATCTGGTAGCTGTAGACCCAGTGCGACCGGCTGTCGGCGACGTACAGGAGCGTCTGGTCCGGCGACAGCGTCACGCCGTTGGCGAACGCCAGCCCGGTGTCCACGACCTTCTTCTCCCCCTTCGGCGACACGTACCACACGCTACTCTTGCCCGGCGTCGTGAACGGGTCGGTCGCGTAGATGCCGCCGTCGTGCCGGACGACGAGGTCGTTCCCCCTGAACCCGTCGGCCACCGCCGTCGCCTTGCCGGCCGCGTCCCATGCTAGAACCGCCTGCCCGGCCCCGGCGTTGGCGTACAACCGGCCGTCCGGCCCGTGGCGCTGGCCGTCGCCGCGCTTCGAGTCCTCCAGCCACACCGCCGCCTTGCCGTCGGCGCCGACCTTGTAGGTCTTGCTCTTGCCCACGTCGTTGAAGAACACCTCACCCCGGGCGTTGGCGCTCGGCCCCTCGGTGAAGGCGTAGCCCTCGCCGACGAGCTTCCAGCCCTCGCCGGGGAGGACGATCTCCTGGCACTGGCCCGACCCCTTCCCGGCCTTCACCGGCTCCGGCCAGCCCTTCCACAGGAAGCGCATCGCCTCCGGGAACACCTTCGTGCCGCCCTCGCCGTTGTGCCCGCCCTTGTCCCAGGCGTGTTCGACCTCGTACCCGCCGAACCGCAGCGCCCGCTCCATCTCCTGGTTCGCCATCCACCAGTCGCCGGCGTAGATGTTCAGGTCGTTCTCGCCGTCCTGGAGGAACACCCGGAGCGGCCGCGGCTCGCACTTGCGGACCAGGGTCGGGTAGGCGTTCGCCCCGCGCAGGCCGACGTAGGTGCCGACGGCGCTGAACACCCTGCTGAACCCGTCCGGCCGCTCCCACGCCGCCGTGAAGGCGCACACCGCCCCGCTGCTCGCCCCGCCGATGCACCGGTCGTTGCCGCTCTTGGACAGCACCACCTTGCGGCCGTCGGCAGTCGTCAGTTGGTCGACCGCGGGGAGGAGTTCGTCCAGGACGAACCGCGCGTAGGCGTCGCCGAGCCCATCGTACTCGTAGCTCCGGTTGAACCGCGGCAGGGCGCCCTTCTCCGCGGCCGGGACGACGCCGGGGGTCACGAACACGCCGACCGTGACGGGCATCGCCTTCTCGGCGATCAGCTTGTCGAACACGGCCGGGGCGTTCCACTGGACGCCGTCCTGGTTCACGTACACGCAGGCCGGGGTCTTCCCATCGTACTGCCGCGGCACGTACACCCAGAACGTGCGGGTGGTGCCGGGGAACACCTTGCTGGCCGCGAGGGTGTGTTTGGTCACCACCCCCTTCGGGGGCGCCCCATCCGCCTGGCCGGCGGCGGGAGGGGTGGCGAGGGGCAGGAGGAGGGCTGGGGCGAGGAACCCGAGTGCCGCGAGGCACCGGGCGCGGGCGGGGGCGGGCATGGAGATGTCCCGGAAGGCGGCTACCGAAGTTGAGCCGGTCCGGTGGTTGTACGTCGGGCCTGCGCCCCGGGGAGGCACCCGTCGCGCGGCGACCGCCTCACGGACCCGCGGGGGTTTCGCCCGCGCGCCGGGTGTCGAGCGTCATCTCCCCGTCGCGGCGGATCTGGACGACACCACCGGCGTCGTCGAACTCGACCCGGAGTCGCTGGCCGAGGACCGACCGGCGGGCCGCGACGAACACCTCGCGCGGGAACAGGTAGAGTTCCGCCAGCCCGAGGGTCGGCCCGTCCAACATGGCGATGTAAATGAGTGCGTCCTGATCCGCGATCTTGCGACGGGTGACGAATTCCTCGACCGTCCCACCCCCGACGGCGGCGGTGACCGCCACGGGCGGACCGAAGGCGTCGTGAACCTGGGCCCGGGAGGTGAACCGAATCAGCTTCTCGCCGCCGTTGGCGACCAGGGCCGAACACCCGGTTTGCGCAAGGGCTACGGCGACGAGTAGCAGGGACGCGGTCCGCACCCGGCGGCCTCCGAACGGTCGTGAGGCGGTCGAATACCCAACCGGCGCCGCCCCGACAAGCCCGCTGTCGGGCCGCGGCGTGCGAGCAGAATCGGGTTCGGCCCGGCCGGCGGTCAGGGGTGTGGCGAACGTCAGGAGGGAGGTCGGGGTGGTGAACCCGAGTGCGGTGAGGGATCAGATGTGGGCGCGGGCGAGCCTGAAGACGTCCCGGCAGGAGTCTGCTGTCGAAATCGAGCCGTCCCGGTGGTTGTACGCTGGGTGGCTGTGCCGGGGAGACAGGGCGGTGGCGGGGGAACCCGCCCCTCGTCGTGGCCACGCCGGGTACCGGGTACCATTTCTCCGTCGCGGTGGATGCCGAGAACTCGGCCGGCGGCATCGTACTCGACCTGGAGCCGCTGTCCCACGACCGACCGCCAAGTGGTGACGAGCACTTCGCGCGGGAACAGAACCAGCTCCGCAAGACCGAGTGTCAGGGTATCGGTCATCACGATGCCCATACATTTGTGACATTCTGCAATCTTGCGGCGTGTCACGAACTCTTCAACGGTCCCGCCCCCGGGCGTCCCTACGGCCGACTCGGGCCGGCCGAAGGTGTCATGAACCTGCGCCCGGTCAGTCATCTGCCCCAGATCCTTACCGCTGTTGGCGACCAGGGCCGAACACCCGGCCTGCGCAAGGGCTACGGCGACGAGTAGCAGCAACGCGGTACGCACCCGGCAGCCCCCGAACGGTCGTGAGGCGGTCGGATACCCGAACGTTCGTGGCCCAGCAAGCCCGGCGACGCGGCCGCCGGGCGCGAACGAAATCGAGTTCGGGGGTGTCGCGTAAGAGTGATGAGAAACGCCGGTATCTGTTGACCTGGCGGTTGTGAGAGGCGGGGAGTCCGCGCGCCGTCCACGGTCGGACGGTCGGCACGGCATCTGCATCGCCACCGGGTTCACGGCCCTCGCAGCCGTAGCTGCTTTCGGGTTCTTTACATGCACACGCAGCTCGTCCGCGCGGTTCTGTTCAGCACCCTCCTGGCTCCCGTGGTCGGAGCCTCCGGGTGCAACCGGGGTAAGGAAGCCCCGCCGCCGCCGCCGCCCCCGAAGGTGAGCGTGGCCAAGCCCGCGGTGGTGCCGGTCCAGTCGTACTTCGAGTACAACGGGAACCTCGAAACCACCCAGGCCGTCGAGATCCGCGCCCGGGTGAAGGGGTTCCTCAATCAGGTGTACTTCGTCGAGGGGACGGAGGTCCGCGGGCCGCACCCGATGGCCACCGACCCGGAGCTGAAGCGGGGCGCCAAGCTGTACGCCATCGACGACCGCGAGTACAAGACGGCCGTCCGCAAGGCCGAGGCCGACCTGGCCAAGGCGACCGCCGACATCGGCAACTGGAAGGCCCAGATCAAGCTCGCCCTCGCCGAGGTGGAGCGGCTCACCCAGGCTACCATCGCCACCTCCCGGACCGAGGTGGAGAAGGCCAAAGCCACCCTGGAGGTGAACCAGGCCGAGCTGCTGGCGGCCGAGGCCAGCCAGGAGTCGGCCGCGGCCGCCCTCCACTCGGCCCACATCCAGCTGGGCTACACCGACATCCGCGCCCCGATCGCCGGCCGGATCAGCCGGACGCACGTGGACGAGGGGAACCTCGTCGGCCAGACCGAGGCCACCCTGCTCACCACCATCGTGCGGATGGACGAGCTCTACGTCTTCTTCGACTCCCCCGAGCGGGATCTGATCGAGTACCAGAAGGCGATGGCCTCCTCGTCCGTCGCCGACCCGACCAGCCGGACCATCCCCGTGTTCGTGGGGGTGACCGGGGAGATCGGCTTCCCCCACAAGGGGACGATCGACTTCCGCGAGAACCGCGTGGACCAGGGGACGGGGACGATCCGCATCCGCGGGCGGATCCCCAACCCGGTGGTGCCGCCGCAGAACACCCGGCTGCTGTACCCGGGGCTGTACGCCAAGGTGCGGGTGCCGGCCGGGCTGCCGGCCCCCCGTCCGGTCGTCCCCGAGGACGCGCTGATGACCGGCCAGGAGGGGCGGTACGTGTACGTGGTGGGGGCGGAGAACAAGGTGTCCAAGCGGACGGTGACCGTGGGCACCCAGATCTACCGCGCCCCGCCCTCGGTCCCGGGGCAGAAGGACGCCGCGCCCGGGTGGGCGTTGTGGAACCCGGCCGGCAAGGACGCGCCGGCCCCGGTCCGCTCGGTGGTGGCGATCGAGAAGGGGCTCGGCCCCGACGACACGATCATCGTGGACGGCCTCCAGAAGGCCCGCCCCGGCGCCCCGGTGACCCCCGACGTGTTTCAGCTGGCCGGCCCCGGAAAGTGACTCAGAAAATGACGAGTGCCCCACGGCAGGGGCAATGACGAATGACCCACCGATGACCCACCGATGACGAAGGAAGACTGACGAAGGCTTTCCTTCGTCATCGGTGGGTCATCGGTGGGTCATTCGTCATTCGGGTTCTGTTCCCGCTGGACCCTCGGACACTGTACATGATTTCGCGCTTCTTCATCGACCGGCCGATCGCCGCCAACGTGATCGCCATCCTGACCATCCTGTTCGGGGTGGTGGCGCTGCGGCGGCTGCCGGTCGAGCGCTACCCGGCCATCACCCCGCCCACCGTGGTGGTCACCACCAACTACCCCGGGGCCAACGCCGAGGTGGTGGCCAACACCGTCGCCGCCCCGATCGAGCAGGAGATCAACGGCGTCGAGCGGATGATGTACATGTCGTCCACGTCGTCCGCCGACGGGTCGTACCAGCTCACCATCACGTTCGAGATCGGCACCAACCTGGACGACGCCCAGGTGATGGTGCAGAACCGCCTCAGCGTGGCCGAGCCGCGCCTCCCGGAGGAGGTGCGCCGCCAGGGGGTGACGGTCAAGAAGCAGTCGCCGAGCATCCTGCTCGTGGTGTCGCTCACGTCCAAGGACGGCACCTTCGACGGCCTGTTCCTGTCGAACTACGCCAACCTCCGGCTGCGCGACGAGCTGTCCCGCGTCGAGGGCGTGGGCGACGTGCTGGCCAAGGGCGTCGGCTCCTACGCCATGCGGGTGTGGATCGAGCCGGACAAGCTGGCGGCCCGGCAGATCACCACCTCGGACGTGGTCGCGGCCCTGGCCCGGCAGAACGTGCAGGTGGCGGCCGGGCAGGTCGGCCAGCCGCCCAACCCCACCGGGCAGTCGTTCCAGCTGACCGTCACCACCCTCGGCCGGCTCACCGAGGTGAAGCAGTTCGAGGACGTGATCGTCAAGGCCGGGGTCGCGGGGCGGACGGTGTACCTGCGCGACGTGGCGCGGGTCGAGCTCGGGGCGCAGACCTACGACTCGTACACCGAGAAGAGCGCGCTGGAGGCGAGCAACATCCTCATCTACCAGCTCCCCGGGTCGAACGCCCTCGACGTGGCCAACCGGGTCCGCGACGCGATGGAGAAGATCAAGCCGACCCTCCCGGACGGGATGGAGTACGACATCCCGTTCGACACCACCAAGTTCGTGGACCGGGCGATCTCGAACGTCTACCAGACGCTGATCGAGGCCGGCCTGCTGGTGCTGGTGGTCATCCTCGTCTTCCTCCAGAGCTGGCGGGCGCTGTTCGTCCCGGCGACCACCGTGCCGGTGACCATCGTCGGCGCGTTCGCCTTCCTCTACCTGTTCGACTTCTCGATCAACCTGCTCACGCTGTTCGGGCTGATCCTGGCGATCGGCGTGGTGGTGGACGACGCCATCGTGATCGTCGAGAACGCCAGCCACCACATCGAGAAGGGGCTCCCCCCGCGCGAGGCGACGATCAAGGCGATGGACGAGGTGACCGGGCCGGTCATCGCCATCACCGTGGTGCTGCTGGCGGTGTTCGTGCCGACGGCCTTCCTGGGCGGGATCACCGGCCAGATGTACCGGCAGTTCGCGCTCACCATCGCCGCCACCGCCCTCATCAGCGCGGTGAACGCCCTCACCCTCAAGCCGGCCCAGTGCGCCGCGTACCTCAAGCCGCACACCGGTCGGAACATCTTCACCCGGCTGTTCGACTTCGCGTACCGGCCCCTGGAGGCCGTGTACGCCTGGAGCATCCGGCAGATCCTCAAGGTGTGGCCGCTGGCGCTGGTGGCGTTCGTGGGCCTCGCCCTCCTCACCGGCTGGTGGTACCAGAAGGTGCCTACCGGCTTCCTCCCGACCGAGGACGAGGGGTACGCCGTCATCGCCGTCCAGCTGCCCGACTCGGCGTCGCTCGACCGCACCCGGGCGGTGACGGACAAGATGAACAAGGTGTTCGCCCAGTACCGCGACAAGGGCGTGATCGAGAACTGGTTCACCATCGGCGGGCTGTCGCTGCTGGACGGGGTGAACGCCCCGAACGGGGCGACCGCGTTCGTGGCCTGGTCGGACTGGTCGAAGCGGACCTCCCCCGAGACCCAGCAGGCCGCGCTGGTGGGGGCGCTCCAGGGCGAGCTCTTCCAGTTCCGCGAGGCGAACATCTTCGTGATCGTGCCCCCGTCGATCCAGGGGCTCGGGTTCGCGGGCGGGTTCGAGATGAAAATCGAGGACCGCGAGGGCGTCGGACTCGACACCCTCCAGGAGCGGACGCAGGCGGTCATCGACGCCGCCGTCAAGCGGCCCGAGGTGGCCCCGCCGCCGGCCACCCGGACGACGTTCCGGGCCGGGGTGCCGCAGATCTACCTCGACATCGACCGGGCCAAGGCCGAGCAGATGGGGGTGCTGGTGACCGACATCTTCGCCGCCCTCCAGACCAACCTCGGCTCGGTCTACGTCAACGACTTCAACAAGTTCGGCCGCACCTACCAGGTGCGCGTCCAGGCGGACGCGGCGTACCGGGCCGACCCGGGGATCATCAGCCGGCTGGAGGTGCGGAACCGGGACGGCAAGCGGGTGCCGCTGGGCACGCTCCTGAGCGTGGAGACGAAGGTCGGCCCGCCGGCCATCGCCCGGTACAACCTGTACCCCAGCGCCACGATCTCCGGGGGGACGGCCCCGGGGGCGAGTTCGGGCCAGGCGCTCGACGCGATGGAGCAGGTGGCCAACGAGGTGCTGCCGAAGTCGATGGGGTTCGAGTGGACGTCGATCGCCTACCAGGAGAAGCGCGTCTCCGGCGAGGCGGTGCTGGTGTTCGGGCTGGCCGTGCTGCTCGTGTACCTGGTGCTGGCGTTCCTGTACGAGAGCTGGCTGCTGCCGTTCGCGGTGATCCTGGTGGTGCCGCTCGGCCTGCTCGGGGTGGTCGCGGCGGTGGACTACCGCCAGCTGGAGAACAACGTCTACACGCAGATCGGGGTGGTGCTCATCATTGCCCTGGCGAGCAAGAACGCCATCCTGATCGTCGAGTTCGCCCGCGAGCTGCGGCTGCACGGGCGGACGATCCGGCAGGCGGCGGTGGAGGCGAGCCGGCAGCGGTTCCGGCCGATCCTGATGACCTCGATCGCCTTCATCCTCGGGGTGGTGCCGCTCGTCACGGCGACCGGGGCCGGGGCGGCGAGCCGCCGGGCGCTCGGCACGGCCGTGTTCGGCGGGATGATCACCTCGACGGTGCTGGCGGTGTTCTTCGTGCCGGTGTTCTACCTGGTCATCCAGGGCTTCATCGAGATGCTCAACGGCCCGCCGAAGCAACTCGGCGGCCCGGCGCCCGGCGAGGGACCGGCCCACGGGGCCAACCCGCCGCCCGACCCGTCCGCGCACGACACCCCGCCGCCGTCGGTGACCGAGCACACGGCCCCGGCCCCCGCGCTGCCTCCGAGCGCGGCCCCGACCGCGAGCTAGCGGGCGACACGACCGCCTTCTCCCCACCCCCGCTGCCGGGGTGGGGAGAAGGCGTCGGTGGTCACTCCCCGTTAGCCCGCCAATCCCTTCTGAGCGGCGCGGCCCAGCCCGCGCTCCAGCGGGCAGCCGTTAGGCGGCACCGGCTCGCCGCGGCGGTAGCGGTCCAGCAGCTGGCGCGACACCGCCGCCAGCTTCCGCCGGAGCTCCCGCCGGGCGCCCTTCACCCGCGGCACGTGCATGTCGTCGTAGGCGGTGGTCTGGTGGCGCAGCCACGCCACCACCGCCGCGCTCGCCCGCTCCCCGACGGGAATCCGCTTGGTGCGGGCGACCGTGCCACTGCCGACCGGGGTGGCGTGGGCGGCGACCGCGACCGCCAGCCGGTCGGCGAGGGCGGCGTGGGCCGGGGCGAAGGCCAGGAAGGTCCGTACCGCGGCGGTGAAGTCCTCGACGTACTCGCCCTGGGCGCGGTCGCGGCGGCGGGCGGCGGCCTCCTGCTTGCGCGCGTAGGCCGGGTCGGCCCGCTCGGCCTCCAGGTCGGCTCGGACGGCGGCGATCGTGTCGGCCGGCGCCCACACCCCGCGGGAGAACACCTTCCGCCCGCGGGCCTCCTGCACCGTCCAGCTCGGCCCCGCTGCCTTGACCCGGCGCGTGACCCCGGGGTCGCCCGGGGGGAGGAGTTCCCACCCGTCGGGGACCGGGAGGACGGCCCCGTCGGCGGTTCGGACGGTCCGCGGGGTGGGGCCGGGGCGGGCGGTGAGCGTGGGGTGTGTCATGCGGAACAGCATCGGCGTCCGGCGTACCGGAGTTGAGCGGCGGCCCGGTCTAATGCGTACCCCCTCCCCTTGAGCCCCCAAGGGGGAGGGAATCTGACACGATCAGCCGGATCAGGAGTCAGACGGGCGGCGGGTCGTCGGCCGGCGGGAACAACTCGGCGAGCGGGAGCCGGAACCCGGGGAGGACCGGTTCGCCGGTCAGCTCCTCACCCCGGGACACGATCCGGACCGCCGCGGGGCCGGTGTACACGTGGACTCGCTCCAACCGGGGGTGGATCACCCACACGAGCGTCACACCGGCCCGGAAGCACTCCTCGACCTTGCCCAGTACTTCATCGAAGGTGTTTCCCGGGCTGATGACCTCGACCGCCAACTCGGGCACCACCGCCCAGGCCGCGCCGGCCGGAACCCGGCGGCCCCGGGGCCAGCGGGCGAAGGACACGTAGGCCGTGGCCGGCCGGCGCTCGTTCTCGACGCCCGGCAGGGTGAACATGACCTCGACCGCCGCCCGCCCGGTGGGGTTGGACCGGAGGAAGTCCCGCAGGTAGCCGTAAAGCTCGGCGGCCAGCAGGTTCTCGTAGGCGCCCGTGAGCTTGACCACCCTCTGGCCGGCGACGACCTCGTACAGGTCGTCCGGGTCATCCCGCTTCAGCGCCTGGATCACGGCGCCTCCTCCTCCTCCCGGGGGGTGAGGTACAGGGCGGCCAGCCGGGGGAACCGCCTGCGCTGCTCGGCCTCGTCGTCGAAGTCCCAGTCCTCGCCCTCGGGCGGGGGCGGGGGGGCGTCCGCCTCGGCCCGGTCGAGGCGGTCGTAGAAGTCGCTCATCCCGGTCTTGGCCTCGTAGACCCGGACGGCGGCCGCGTCCAGCCCGAACCCGTCCACCGGGTCGCCGTCGAGGATGTCGGCCAGGGAGTCGGGGTGCTTCAGCGCGGCCTCGTAGGGGTGCCGGCCGCGGCCGACCAGCCACGCCCGGAAGTCCCGGAAGGCGTCGTCCGAGCAGCCGCCCTGGATGAGGTACGCGGCCCCCCACAGGTCGAGCCGGTTGGCCGCCGCCACGGCCTCGTCGAGCCGCGCCTGGAAGGCGACCACGGCGAACCACGGGAGCTGGTCGAGTTCGGCCTTGAGAGCCTCGAAGTGGTCCGGGCCGTCGGGCCGGTAGGCGGCCTCGACCAGCCGCCAGAAGTGCTTCCACTCCATGCCGCCGCCTCCCACGGGTGTTTCCGGCGGGCGTCAGTCGGCGTCCCCGCCGTCCCCGTCAAGATACGCCGCCGCCAGCTGGGGGAAGCGGCGGCGGACCTCGTCGGCGTCGTCGAAGTCCCAGCGCGGGGCGAGCGGCGGCCGGCTCGGCCGCTTCGGGTGGCGGAAGCGGAGGGCACGGCCGTAGGCCTCGTACCCGTCGTCGTCCCGCTCGGTCCCGGTCAGCAGGAACCAAGCCTCCACCCCCGGGCCGACTTCGGCCTCCACGTCGGTTTCGCCGTCCAGCAGTTCGGCGAGCGAATCCGGGTCGGCGAGGGCGGCCTCGAACGCCGCGCGGCCCTGGAGGATGAGCCACCAGCGGAAGTACTGGAACCCGTCGTCCGAGCAACCGCCGTTGACGAGGTAGGCCGCGCCCCACAGGTCGCGGCGGTAGGCGCGGGCGCTGGCCGCGTCCCAGTGGTGGACGAAGTCGAGGACGTCGCCCTCGGGGAGTTTTGCCAGACGATCCGCCAGCTGGTCGGCGTGGGTGTTGTGGTCGTACCGCTTCGGCCGGGCGGCGCGGACGTGGTCCCAGAACTCGGCTTCGGTCATGGGGCGGGCTCGGGGCGGGTAGTCGGGGCGGCCGGGCCGCGGCCGCGAAACCCGACGCGGGCACGACCCGACGCTCCGAGCGTAGCCGCTCGCCCCGTTACCTGAAAGGCCGGGTCAGCCCTTTGTGGCCGTCACGACCAGCGGGAACTCGGCCTTTCCGACCCGAACCTCACCCTGACCGACCGACAGCACCCCCGCCGCCGGCCCGACCGGCGCCTCCCACGGCACTACCAGGTTGAACTCGGCCCGGAACGGATGCCCCTCCCACTCGACCGTCCGGAACGGGGCCGCCACCGACAGCCCGGTCACGGCCAGGTGGACGACGAGTTCCTCGCCCCGGACCACCTCACGGGCCAGCGTACCCGTGCCGAGGAGGATGGCGGTGTGGTCGAACGCCCGGGCCAGGGTGTTCACGCTCTCGGCCGCGGACGGGGGGAGGAGGAATACGGTGATCCGCGGCGCCTCGCTCCGGGCGGCCGCCGGCGGGCCGTAGGCGTGAATGCGCACGGTGTCGGCGGGGGTCTTCCAGAACATCACGTTCCGGCGCAGCCGCCGCCACAGCACCGACTCGACCGGGGCCGGTTCGAGGGGCGGCAGTCCGACGGTGACGGCCGGGGTCGGCGGCGACGCGGACGCCGGGACCGGCGGCGGGGCGGTCGAAAGGAGCGGGGCGGCGGGGAGCCGGGGCGGCGGGGCCACGACCGGCACGACCACCTCCGGCTCCACCCACGCGCGCGGGGCCGGCCGGGGGGTCGGGCGGGGATCCCAGGTCGGGGCCGGCGGGGGCGCGGGCGGCGGGCCGTTCAGCACGGGGGCGGGGTTCTCGTCGGGGAGGTCGAACCGGATGGAGTCGTCCGAGTCGTCCCGCTCCGGCGGTCGGGAATGGCCTGTGCCCCAGGAAACCGCCCCGGCCCTCGACCCGTCCGGGTGGTGACCTTCCGCGTCGAACAACTCCGACGTCGGGCACAGGAGGTCGGCCAGGTCGGACGCCCCGGCCGCGGCGGCCAGGGCGGCGGCGGCCTCGTCCGTCCCCCCGAACCGGTCGGCCGGGTTGGCGGCCAGCAGCCGGTCGAGGGCGCCGATCAACTCGCGGGTGACCCCGGGGACGACGGCCGGGTCGTCGCCGTCGGGGGACGGGGGGCGGCCGGTCAGGGCGAAGTACCCGACCGCCCCGAGGGAGAACTGGTCGCCGGCCGGGGTCGGCCGTTCGGGGTCGGCGAGCCATTCCGGCGCGGCGTAGGGGAGGAACCGGGCGAGCCCCCCGGCCCGGCTCGCGGTGTCGAACAGCTGATCGCTATTGGTCAGGTCGTCCGCCAGGACCAGCCCGACCCCGAGGTCGAGAAGGCGCGCGCGGTCGCCGTCGGCCGGTAGGGCGACAGACCAGGGCGACAGCATCCCGTGCGGCCAACCGGCGGCGTGGCAGGCGACGAGCCCGGCGGCCAACTCGGCCAGCAGGGCCGCAACCTGGGCCGGCGGGAGCGGCCCGCTGACGGCGACCCGGTCGGCCAGCCGGTCGGCCCCGACCAGCGGCCACACGAGGTAGTGGAAGCCGTTCGCGGAGTCGGCGTCGAGGAGGGGCGCGACGGCCGGGTGGGGCTTGAGGGCGGCGATGCGACGGGCCAGCTCACGGACACGCTTGGCCCGCCACAGACTCCGCAGCGGGACCGGAGCGACCGCAACCTGCTCGCCCCCGGTCCGCTCGGCCGCGTACATCGGCCCCAGCACGCCCGGCTGGTGTGGGTGGGTGAGTCGGTACGGCCCGAGGACCAGTGACCGGGCCAGCCCGGCCAGCGCCCGGTCGGCCTGGAACGGGGTGAGGGTCTGTCGGCTGACGAGGAAAGCGGCGAGGGCGGCGGCCCCGACCTCGTGGAACTCGGCGAGCAGGGCGGTGAGGAGGTCCGACGGCACCACCCGGGCCCGGGCCAACTCGTCGGCCAGGGCGGCGGCGTCCACGACGGTGGGGGCCGGCGGTGGGTGCGTCATGGGAAGGCCAGAACCGGGCGCCGCGGGAGAGACGCACCGACTGCCATCCTAGTACACGATTTCGGACCCCGGCTGAACCGAGGAATGACCAGGAACAGAAGCCAGGTGGCGCACAACTCGCTTACCGGCGAGATGCTTCCGCCGGGGAAGGAGTCTTACTGCGTCGCGTCAACTCGCTACCGCGTCCGGGATAGTTACCGTGACTACCGGCCCGACTCCGGGGCGGCCCAAGTGACAACCGTTATCACCCCGCCTGCTCTGGTAAAGCTCGAAACCCAGTCGCCACGTCCGTCGCCCGGCCGTTAGCGGTCCGGTCGCACGGGTGGATCACTCGTCGCCCCCACCGCTCCCCCAGCGGGAAAAGAGGCGGTGTTCGACCCCGAGCTGGTCGCACACCCGGCCGACGATGAAGTCCACCATGTCCTGCACCCGCTGCGGCTTCGTGTAGAAGCCCGGCATCGCCGGCAGCACCACCGCCCCCGCCTCCGCGGCCGCGACCATGTTCCTCAGCTGAACCACCCCGAGGGGCGTTTCCCGCGGCACGAGGACCAGCCTCCGCCGCTCCTTCAGGTGGACGTCGGCGGCCCGGTGGATCAGGTTCTCGGAGACGCCGTGGGCCACGGCCGCGAGCGTCCCCATGCTGCACGGGCAGACGGCCATGCCGGCCGTGAGGAACGACCCGCTGGCGATCCCGGCCCGGAAGTTCCGCACGTGGTGGTAGCGGAGTCGGGACAGGTCCAGCCCCTTCGCCGCCGGTCCGAGGAGGGCGAGCGGGTCGAACTTCCCCTCGTCCAGCAGCACGGTCCGGCCGAGTTCCGTGGCGACCACCTCGGCCCCGGCCGGGCTGACGGTGAGGTGGACTACCCGCCCGGCCCGCAGCAGCACCTCGACGAGCCGGACCCCGTAGGCGGCCCCGCTCGCGCCCGTGACCGCCACCACCAGATCGGTCGCCGGCATGGTTTCCTCCGTCGGTTGGCCCTGGTTCATCGTAGCCGGCCGGGCGGATTATCAGCTGGCACCGCGGCGCGGGGCGATTTACCTTCAACCCGTCCCGCCCGCCTGGTGCCCACCATGACCCGCACAGCTGGGGCCGTCGTCCTGCTCCTCCTCGCCGCCAGCCCGGCCGCGGCGGACGACTTCACCATCCTCAAACCTGCCCCCGGCGTCACGCCGCCGAAGCAACTCCTGCACGAACTCCTCCTGGCCGAGTGCCGCGCCCGCTTCGCCACCCGACTCGCTGACGTCGAGGCTCTCAAGACCCCCGCCGACGTCGCCGCCCGGCAGGACTGGCTCCGCAAGGAGTTCGCCGCCGCGCTGGGCGGTTTCCCGGACAAGACCCCACTGAAGGCCCGCACCGCCGGCACCCTGAAGCGGGCCGGCTACCGGGTCGAGAAGGTCGTCTACGAGAGCCGGCCGGACCACCACGTGACGGCCAACCTGTACCTGCCGGACGGCCCCGGCCCGTTCCCCGGGGTGCTGATGCCGATCGGCCACAGCCAGACCGGGAAGGCCGCCGACTACGTGCAGCGCGGGTCGATCCTGCTCGTGAAGAACGGGTTCGCCGTGCTGGCCTACGACCCCATCGGCCAGGGCGAGCGGGTCCAGTTACTCGACAAGCTCGGTCAGCCGGCGGTGAAGGGGAGCACCAGCGAACACACCATGTGCGGAGTCGGCGCCCTGCCGACCGGCCACTGCACCGCCAGCTTCCGGGTGTGGGACGGCATCCGCTCGATCGACTACCTGTGCTCCCGCCCCGAGGTGGACGCGAAGCGGATCGGCTGCACCGGCTGCTCCGGCGGGGGTACGCTCACCTCGTACCTGATGGCCCTCGACGACCGCGTCGCCGCGGCGGCCCCGTCGTGCTACCTCACCAGCCTCGACCGCCTCTTCAGCACGATTGGCCCGCAGGACGGCGAGCAGAACATCCCCGGCCAGGTGGCGTTCGGCCTCGACCACGCCGACTACATCCTCCTCCGCGCCCCGAAGCCCACGCTCGCCATCGCCGCCACGAAGGACTTCTTCGACATCCGTGGCACCTGGGACACCTTCCGCGAGGCGAGCCGGGTCTACAGCAAGCTCGGCCTCCCCGAGCGCGTCGAATTGGTCGAAACGGACACGACGCACGGCTACCCGAAGTCGCACCGCGAGGCGGCCGTGCGATTCTTCAACCGCTGGCTGCGGAACGTCCACGACCCGGTCACGGAGCCCGACTTCCCCATCGAGAAGGACGACGACCTCCGCTGCACCCGCACCGGGAGCGTGATCGAGGATCTGAAGGGCCGGTCGGTGTTCGACCTGAACGCGGCTTGGGCGGCCGAGGCGGCGAAGGCCCGGGCCGCGAAGGCGTGGCAGCCGGCCGCGTTCCGCACGGCGGTGGCGAAGCAGATCGGCCTGCCGGATACCGTCCCGGCCCTGACCGTCGAGAAGGTCGGCCAGGAGGACCGCAAGGGGTACACGGTGCTGAAGCTGCTCTACAAGCAGCCCGGCGGGCTACCGCTACCGGCGGTGGCGTTCGTGCCAGCCCAGGAGAAGCGGACCGGGCCGCGGGCGGTGCTGGTTCACGACGGCGGGAAGGCGGCCGTCCTCGGGCCGGGCGGCGAGGCCGAACGGCTGGTGAAGGCCGGTCGCTACGTGCTGGCGGTGGACCTGAGCGGCTGGGGCGAAACCGCCCCCGGGTCGCCGACGCCCGGCCGGCCGAACTACTTCGGGGCGGAGTCGCGCGAGACGTTCCTGTCGCTCCACCTGTCCCGTCCGCTCCTGGGCCGGCGGGTGCAAGACCTGATGGCCGTCGTGCAGTACCTCCGGAACCCGGCGGTGAAGGACATCGAGCTGTTCGGCTTCGGCGCCGCGGCCCCGGTGGTGCTGCACGCCGCGGCCCTCCTCCCGGACGACGTGGCGGCGGTCACGCTCGACCGCGGACTGGTGTCGTGGGACGTGGTGGCGCGCACCCCGGTGAGTGAGAACCAGTTCACCAACATCGTGTTCGGCGCGCTGGCCGTGTACGACCTCCCCGACCTGGCCGCGAGCCTGTCGCCCCGCCCGCTGGTGGTGCGGAACCCCACGGATGCTACGGGCAAGCCCGCTGCTGCGGACGTGGTGACGGCCGCTTACGCTCCCGTCCGAGCCGCCTACGCCAAGGACGGGTCGGAAGGGCGGTTCACCGTCACAGGCCGGTAGACCCCAGGACCGCGTCGGCCGCCCAGGGCTTCCGCCCTGGGCTAAGGACGGACGCCCCTCCGGGGCTCAGAACCTAACGGCTCGGGGCTTCAGCCCGGAGGGCGACGTTGCGTAGCCCAGGGCGGAAGCCCTGGGCGGCCGACGCGGTCCTCGGTCAATCTCAACCCCTCCGACGGGCCAACCCACACCACCACTCCCATGCGCCTCCCCCTCGCCGCCGTCGCCCTGGCCCTGGTCGCGGCCGACCTCCCGAACGTGGACCCTGCCGTCTTCCCGCCGGACGACCCGCGGGCCAAGACCCTCCCGAAGATGGTCTGGGCCGACGCCCGACGCCGGCTCGCGGGCGTCGGCGAGCGCGAAGCCAGAGCCTTCGCCGCGGTGCAAACTCGGGCCGACTGGGAGGCGTTCCGCAACCCACGCATCGCCGCCCTCAAGGAATCGCTCGGCCACTGGCCCGACCCGCCCGCGGCCATCCGCGTCGAGGTGCTGAAGTCGCTCCCCGGCGACGGGTTCGTGATCGACAACCTCGTCTACGAGTCCCGCCCCGGCCTGTGGGTCACCGCCAACCGCTACCGTCCGGCCGTTCCCAGGGCGAAGATGCCGGGGGTTCTCCTGTCGCACAGCCACCACACCGGGCGCACGCAGGGCGAGCTTCAGGACATGGGGATGACGTGGGCGCGGGCCGGCTGCGTGGTGCTGGTGCCCGACCACCTCGGCCACGGCGAACGCCGGCAGCACCCGTTCCGCACCGAGAAGGACCACCCGAAAACGTTCAAGGCCGGCCGCCAGGACTACTACCACCGCTACGTCACGAACCTCCAGCTGACGGCCCTCGGCGACTCGCTCATGGGCTGGATGGCGTGGGATCTGATGCGCGGCGTGGACGTGCTGCTCCGGCACCCCGGCATCGACCCGGGACGGATCATCCTCCTCGGCGCGGTCGCCGGCGGGGGCGACCCGGCCGGGGTCACGGCCGCACTCGACCCGCGCGTCGCCTGCGTCGTGCCGTTCAACTTCGGCGGCTGGCAGCCGGAGTCGTCCGTGACGGCCGACCCCGACCGCGAGTTCGCCTGGTTCGGCGAGGGCTACTGGGAGAGCACCCGCGGCCTGCGGAACGGCGCCCGCGACGGCTTCGCCCACTGGGTCGTCGTCGGCAGCATCGCGCCGCGCCGGCTGGTCCACGCCCACGAGTTCGCGTGGAGCCCCGCGACCGACCCGGCGTGGCCGCGACTCCAGAAGGTGTTCGGCTTCTACGACGCGAAGGACCGGGTCGGCTTCGCCCACGGGGCGGGGGGTGTGAAGGGCCAGCCGCCGGAGAGTACGCACTGCACACACGTCGGGGCGGCCCACCGCAAGATGGTGTACCCCTACCTGAAGGCGTGGTTCGACATGCCCGTGCCGGAGGAGTACAGCCGGCGCCGCCCTGCCGATGAACTCGCCTGCTGGGCCGACCCCGCGGACGCGGCCCATCTGAAGCCCCGGTCGCTCGCCGACGCGCTGACCGACGTCGGCCGGGAACAGACCGAGGCGATGACCCGCCGCCTCGCCGCGGTGCGGCCCGAGGAGCGGCCGACGCTGCTGCGGAAGGAGTGGGCGACCCGCCTCGGCGTGGTCGATCCCGTGGCCGACCCGAAGGTGTTCGCGGGCCGAACCGAGCCGGTGCCGCACGGCCGGCTGGAGCGATTCGCCCTCGAAACCGACCCGGGGGTCACGGTGCCGCTGCTACTCATCGCCCCCGCCCGCCAGGGGCCGCACCCGGTCGTGGTGATGGTGTCGCAAGCCGGTCGGGCCGCATTCCTCAAGGGGCGGACCGGCGAAATCTCTGGCCTTCTCCAGGGCGGTTTTGCGGTCTGTCTGGCGGACGTGCGCGGGACCGGCGAGAGCCGTGCGGGGGCGTCGGGCGAGCGGTCCGGTAGTCGCACGTCGCTGTCGCAGACCGAGCAGATCCTGGGGCGGACCGTCCTCGGCAACCAACTCCGCGACCTGCGGACCGTCCTCAGCTGGCTCCGCACCCGAGGGAACCTGGACCGTGGGCGGATGCACGTCTGGAGCGACTCGTTCGCCGAGCCGTACCGGGCCGACGTGCCACCGCCGCCGACCCCGCTCGACCTCGACCAGCCCCGGCTGGCCGAGCCCGGTGCGGCCACCCTGGCACTCCTGGCGGGGCTGTTCGAGGAGTCGCTGGGGAGAGTGACCGTCCGCGGCGGGTTGACGAGCTACCAGTCGCTGTTCGCACTGCCCCTGCTGGTGCCGCACGATGCGGTCGTTCCGGGGGCGGTGGCGGCGGGAGACCTGACTATGCTGGCTACGATAGTGGGCGGCGGAGTGCGGGTGACGATCTCGAATCCGGTGGACGGCCGGAACACGCTCGTGCGGTGACCGCGCTGCGCGGCCGGCACGATCAGCTGCGGTTCACGCGGTTGAGGAAGGCCAGGATCGTGGCCACCGCCTGGTACACCGCGGGCGGGATCTCCTGGTCGATCTTGAGGCGGCTCAGCACCGACACGAGCGTGGCGTCCTCGCGGACGGGCACATCGTTCTGGCGGGCGAGCGCGACGATGCGGTCGGCGGTGCGCCCCTTCCCGGACGCCACCACGCGGGGCGCGCCGTCCTTCGTCGGGTCGTACCGGAGGGCGACCGCGCGCTTGGGTTCGGGCTTCTTGGCCACGTCATCCCCCTTTCACGCCCGCACGTCCAGAACCGTGGCCGCGTCGGTGCGGCCGAAGCGCATTGCGGCCGCCTGCTTGCGGCGGTCGGTCGGGAGTTCGGCCGCGGAGCGCACGTCCAGCAGCACCTCGGTGAAGCCCTCGCCCGTCAGTTCGGTGCGGAGGGCGGGTAGTTCGGCCCGCACCCGGTCGCGGGCGACCGACCGCTCCAGGTACAACACCGCCCGGAAGCGCTCGCCCCCCAGGCCGGCGTCGATCCACGTCTCACCCAGGCCCGACAGCGGCACGTGCATCAGCACCCGGACGTGGGCCTCGGCCTCGTCGGCGTCCTGGCCCGCCGGCCGGTCGGACTCGACGGCCAGGTTCAGCGTCCGCCAGCTGTCGCGGTCCGGGAAGGGGATCTGCAACACGACGGGCGTCCCCTGCTCCCGGGCCAGCACGTTCGCGGCCTGCTGCGCCTCGATCCCGTCCAGCGCGGCGCGGGCCGCGGGGAAGGATGCCACGGTGCCCAACTCGTGCGCCGCCTTCAGCAGCCGCATCAGCCCGGCCTTGAGGTCCGGTGCGTCCGCCGGGGCGTCGGGCCGCGGCGCCGGCCGGGGCAGGTCGTCGCTCACCCGCGCGCCGTCGGCCGGCGCGGGCCTGGCGGCCGCCGACTCGGGCTTCGGCCCTTCGACCTTTGCGGCCTCGGGCTTCGCCGCTTCCGGTTTCGCCGCTTCGGGCTTCGGCCCTTCGGCCGGGCCGGCGGTCCGCGGGGCGGACGAGGCGTCGGCGGTCGGGCGGGCGAGGAGTAGGTTCGCGCCGTCGTCGGACTCGACGATCCGGGCGAGCTTCGCCTCGTACTGTAAGCCGCCGTTCGCCACTAGATTCCGCAGCTGTTCCGCGTTCGGCGGCGAGCCGTCGGCCGGGAGGAAGCTCCGCACCGCGGCCCGGACGACCTGGGCCGCCTGCTGGAGCGGCGTCTCGGGAGCGACCGGAGCCCCGGGGACAGGGGGAGCGGCCGGGGTGGAGCCGGCGGTCGTGGGAAGCGGCGCGGCCGGAACTGCCGAAGCTGCCGGAGTGGCCGGAGCCCCGGGCGCGGGGGGGACGACCGGGGCTCCGGGCGGCACCGGCACCGCTCGGCCCGGACCGGCCGGCGGGTTGGCTCCGGGGGCGGGGGGAGCGGTCGGCGCGGCGGGCACGGTGGCTAGTTCTGTCAGGAGCGGCTTCAGCACCGCCCCGAGGTCCGGCGGGCGGGTGCCGCGGAGGACGGTCGCGGCCACGTCCGCCGGCAGCTTCGGGCTCTCCGTCGGCGACCGCAGCACCGCCCCGGCCGGCGTCCGCTCCACCTCCATTACGTACCGCCCGCCCGCCATGAGTGGTTCGGACGTGATCGCCGGCTCGGCCCGCCCGTCGATCCGCACCAGTAGCCGGCCCTCGGGCGTGGTCGTCAGCACCTCGACCTGGGCCACCTGCGGCCGCACGGCCGTCGCGTCCGCCGCAGGCGGGGGAACCGACGCCGTCCCGGTCGGAGTGGGGGTCGGGGTGGGTGTGGCACCCCCGGTCGGCCGGGTGCCGACGGGCACGGCCCCGGGAGGTGGGGAACCCCCGGTGGTGGTGGGAAGCCCGCCCGGTCGGGGTGTCGTCGCCGGGAGGAGTGTTCCGGTGGGAAGCGGCGTGCCTGCCGCGGCCGGCGCCCGGCCGAGGACTTCCAGCCCCGTCGCCTGTCCCCCCGCCGGCACGCGGACGACCAGCACGGCTCCCGGCGTCAGCCCGGCGGACGGGCGGACGGTCAGCGATTGGCCGTTCACCGTCAGGGTCGCTTCGGCTCGGTCCACCTTCGACACAACGGCCTGGAGCAACTCCCCGGTCGGCACCGCCGCAAGGTTTCCGGCCAGCACCCGCACCCCAACCGGCGGGGCGGACTGGGCGGACGAGGCCGCAATAGTGGTCGGAAGAACCTCCATGACCAGCACTTTAGCACAACCCGGGCGGTCGCCGCGGAATCCGTGGCTCGACCCGGCGCATCCAACAGGACCGGTGCGACCGGTCAAGTTTGCCCCGTCGGAAGCCGATAACTCCAGACATGACCCCGACTGCATCCGGCTTCGACCTCCTGACGCAGGTGATGACCGCGGCCGGCCTTCGGCACCGGGTCCATGCCCAGAACGTGGCCAACGTCAACACGCCGGGCTACAAGCGGCTCGAAGTCGCGTTCGAGACCGACCTGGCGAAGGCTCTCGCCTCCCAGCCCGGCGGCTCGACCACGGCGGTCCGCCCGCGGATCACTGAGGGCGACGGTCCGGAGCGGGTGGACGGGAACAACGTGGACATCGACGCCGAGATGAACGCGCTGTCCAAGAACGCCCTGCTCTACCAGGCCGCCGCACAGATCCTGACCAGCCGGCTGGGGAGCCTCCGCACGGCCATCGCGGGACGGTAGGGCAGAGAGCCGAGCAGAATGGCCGCAAAAAGGCACAAGAACGCACAAAAATAGCAGCTGCGGGATCGGCCCCTGGTTTCGTGCTTCCAGGAGCCGTTCCGTCCGGGGTCAGGGGGGCTTCCAGATGCCGTTCAACGACCTGTTCACCGCCGGGGGGATCAGCGGGTCCGGGATGGCGGCCGAGCGGCTACGGATGGAGGTGATCGCCAACAACGTGGCGAACGCCAACACCACCCGCAGCGCCAACGGCGGCCCCTACCGCCGCCAGGACGTGGTCTTCACCGAGGTGCTCGGCGCCGCGGTCCGGCCGGGCGGGATGCCCGACCTCCGCGGCGTCCAGGCTGTCGAGTTGGTCGAGGACGAGTCGGCCTTCAACCGGGTCCACCTCCCCGGCCACCCGGACGCCGACGCCGAGGGCTTCGTCCTCATGCCGAACGTGCAGCTGCCGATCGAGATGGTGAACCTCATCACCGCCGCCCGGGCGTACGAGGCCAACCTGAAGGCGTTCCAGACCTACCGCCAGATGAACGAGCAGGCTCTCAGCCTGCTCCGGGGGTAACCCGCCATGCCGCTCGACGCCGTCAGCCCGCTCGGCTCCCTCGGCCGGCTCCAGCCGCTGGCCGCCCCGCAGGCCGCCGACCCCGCTGCCCCGGCCGGGGGCTTCGGCGCGGTCCTCAACGGCATCCTCGCCGGGAACCAGCAGGCCACCGCCGCCGCCGACGCGGCCGTCGCCGACCTGGTCACCGGGCGGGCGCAGGATCTCCACACGGTCAGCATGGCCGTGGCCCAGGCGGACGTGTCGTTCCGCCTCATCCTGGAGCTCCGCAACCGGCTCACCGAGGCGTTCCAGGAAGTGACCCGGATGCAGGTGTAACGGGGGTAACCCCGTCCCAGGGAACGGGACGGGGTCCGGTTCCGGCTTCAACCCGCGTGACGTAACGCATGGACGCCCTCCGCCGCTTCCTCGCGCAGCTCCGCACCTACTGGGGCGGCCTCAGCACCGCCCGCCGGGCCGCGCTGGCGGCCGCCGGGGTGGGCGTCTTCCTCGCCCTCGGGGCCGTCGCCTACCTGTCCCCGTCGTCCGCCCTCGTCCCCGTCTACTCCAACCTCGACCTGTCCGAGGTCGGGGCCATGAAGGCGGCCCTCACGGCGGCGAACATCAAGTCCGACGTGGTCGACCAGGGGACCACCCTGCGGGTGCCGCCCGAGAAGTTCTCGGACGCCAAGGTCGCCCTCGCCGCCGCCGGCCTCCCGGCCGGCGGCGGGAAGGGCTACGAGATCTTCGACGAAACCAACCTGATGGCCACCCCGTTCGTCCAGAACGTCAACTACCAGCGGGCGCTCCAGGCCGAGCTCGGCCGGTCGATCGGGAAGATCGACGGGGTGAAGTCGGCCCGCGTCCTGATCGCGCGCCCGGACCCCAGCCCGTTCCTCCGCGACCAGCGGCCGCCGACCGCCAGCGTGGTCCTCCAGCTGAGGCCCGGCACGAGCATGAACCGGGCGTCGGCCGCCGGCATCGTGTCGCTGGTGGCCCGGAGCGTGGAGGGGTTGAAGCCCGAGAACGTCACCGTCGTGGACTCGGCCGGCCGGCTGCTGTCCGACCCCCACGCCGGCGACCGCGACACCATGCCCGCCCCCCAGCTGGAGTACCGCGAGAAGCTTGAGACCTACCTCGCCAAGAAGGCCGAGGACGTGCTGGCCCAGCACCTCGGGGCGGGGCGGGCCGTGGTGCGGGTGAGCGCGGACGTGAACTTCCAGCACGTCAAGGAGCGGCGCGACACCTACTACCCGGACGAGAAGGTCGCCTCGTCCGAGCGGCTCACCACCATCAAGACCACCGGCGGCAGCTCCGGCGGGGTGGTCGGGGCGGTGAGTAACGTGTCCCGGGCCGGCGGCGCGCTCGGGGGGTCGAAGGGCGGCGGCGGGTCGAGTTCGCAGGAGGAGGTCATCCAGACCGACTACCGCATCTCGCAGTCGGTCCGCGAGTCCGTGGACGGGATGGGCGGGGTGAACCGGTTGACGGTCGCCGCCCTCGTGGACCTGAGCGCGCCGGCCGACGGCGTCACGCCGATCACGCAGGCCGACGCCGAGGAGATCGTCAAGCAGGCGGTCGGGTTCAAGTCCGGCCGGGACGACGTGAAACTGACCAACGTCAAACTCATCCCCCCGGGCGGGCCGCCCGAGCCGGACGAGGAGTTGGTGCGGCTCCAGCGATTCGAGGGGTACGTCAGCCTGGCCCGGAACCTCAGCCTGGCCGTGGCGGTGGCACTGGCCCTGCTCATGATCCCGCTGGCCCTGCTCCGGCGCCGCCGGGCGGCGTCCCCGGCCGCGTCGGCGTCCCCGGCCGGGGACGCCGACGACCGCCGCCGGCAGTCCCTCGACCGGCTGTCCGCGGCCGTCCGCGACGACCCGGAGGGGGCGACCGAGCTGTTCCGGCTCCTGATCGGTAAGGCGTGAAAATGAGAGCCAAAACGTCCGAGGTCGGGGCTCCGGCGCCGCGGTTCGGCTACCCTGAGTCGTGACCGGTGGGTACAAAACGGTCATCCGGTTTCGGTTCCCGCACGCGAGATCCAACCCGGCTTCGGTTTTCGAGTTTCGACTGTAAAGGGACACGATGGCGGCGGCGCCCGGGGACGATGTGGCGGTGGTGCTGCTGAGGGCGCTGCCCGCGGAGGTCGGCGAGTTGATCCTCGCCCGGCTCGACGCGGACACCGCCGGGCGGCTCCGCCTGCGCCTCCAGGCCGCCCCGCCGGAGCCCCCGGCCGGCCAGGAACTCGATGCCGCGCTCGCCGAGTTCTTCGACCTCCAGCGGATCATGGGCCGGTCCCGGTCCGCGGCGGAGACGCCGGGATCCGCCGGGGATTACCGTCCGGTGGCCGGCAGCGGGCCCGCCTCCCCCGCCGGTACGCCGCCGGAGGCCGTGGCCGACGCCGTCGAGGATCTGAAGTCGCTCCCCCCGGACCGCCTGGCCCGGGCGCTCGAAGGCGAACAGCCCGGGGCCATCGCCCTGGTTCTGTCCACCCTCGAACCGACGGTCGCCGGGCAGGTCATGCGCCGGCTGTCCACCGACGTCCGGGCCGACGCGGCCGTCCGGCTGACGAAGCTCGGCACCCCGAACCCGGCCCTCCTCCAGAAGCTGACCCGCGGGCTGGCCGACAAGGCCCGCCGGCTGGCCGACCAGCCGGCCGCCCCGACCCAGGACGAGTTGGTCGACAACCTGGCCGCCATGATCCGGGCGCTGCCCCGGACGGAGCGCACCCCGGTGATCGAGCGGCTCCAGGCCGCCGACCCCGGGCTGGCCGCCCGGGTGCTGGAGAAGCTGTACCGGATCGAGGATCTGGTGAAGATCCCGGACCGCCAGCTCCAGGGGCTGCTGTCCGAGCTGGACGTGAAGACGATCGCCGTCGCCCTGAAGAACGTCGATCCGGCGGTCCGCGGGAAGGTCACCGCGAACATGTCGAGCCGGTCGCGGGCGGTGCTGGACGAGGAGAGCGAGCTGCTCGGCGACGTGCCGTCCTCGAAGGTCCGCGACGCCCAGAACACGGTTCTGGCCCTCGTGCGGAAGGGCGAGGAAGAGGGGAAGATCGTGATCGAGGAGTAGGCGGTCCGAGCCCCGGGCGTCCGTCCGGGGGTCGACTCCAAGGTGGGAATTCTGGGCGGATTGGGCGACACCGATCCCCCCGGCCGAAACTTCGGCCCGACATCAAACGGCCCGAGGTTGGCCTTTCGGCCCCGGGTATAAGTCTCCTCCCGGAACCGTAACCGGCGCGAAAAACCCCGCGGAATCACCGATTTCATCCGCGCCCGTGGCAGGATCGTGACCCAGAGTGGGGGTGTCCTTCCCCGCCTCAACCGTGCGTCCCCTCCCCCGGGACGCCCGCCCGACGACCCCGGTCGCCGGGACAACGGAGTGTCTGAGGCCGAGGAGACTGGATCGCCCATGCCCGCCGCCCCGCCCGCCAAGCCGAGCCCGACCCGCCCGCCCTTCGAGTGCCGGGTGCGGTTCCACGCTCACCTGGCGAACGCGGTCGTCGTCTCGCCGGAAGCCCCGCTGCCACCACTGGCCCGACCCAAGGCTGCCGCCCCGGCCGCGCCGGCTCCGGTCGCGCCGCCGCCGGCCCCGGTGAACCCGGCCGACTTCTGGAAGACCGACATCGCCCGCGAGCTGAAGGCCGACCGCGACCGGATCGAGGCCGCCCTCGGGCAGGTCCGCGATGCCGTGGGCGCCCTGCGGGCCGACCACGCCGGCCGGCTCCAGGAACTCCAGCGGGCCGCCGCCGAACTCGCCGCCTCGATGGCCACCCGACTGCTGCACGACACCGTCATCGCCGACGAGTTCCCGGTCGAGCGCAAGGTCCGGGACATGCTGGCCCAGCTGGACGACTCCGCCCCGGCCACGATTCACCTGAATCCCGACGACGTCCGCCTCCTCGAATCCCGGCTGGCCGGCGCCCCGCTGGCGCCCGGCCGGGACGACGTCCGCGTCGAGTCCGACGCCTCCCTGGGCCGCGGCGACTGCCGGGTCGAGGCCGGTGACGCGATGCTAGTGTCGAGCCTCGTACAAGAGTTACAAGAGCTGCGGGACGAACTGTTACGGAGCTTCGGACATGCTCGGTCTTGACCTCCCGGCGCTGAACCGGAGCCTGACGACCACCCCGCTGTACCGGACGGGCGGGCGGCTCCGGAGCGTCACCGGGCTGATGACCTGCAACATCCCCGCCGCCGTCGGCGACCAGTGCGAGATCAGCACCCCCGGCGGCGAGTCGGTGCTGGCGGAAGTCATCGGGTTCGACAAGGACCTGGCCTACATGGTGCCGTTCGACGCGGCCGAGAACCTCCGCCCCGGGATGCCGGTGGTCCGCAAGGGCCGCGGGCTGACCGTCCCGACCGGCCGGAACCTGCTCGGCCGGGTGATCGACGGCCTGGGCCGCCCGCTCGACGACCTCGGCCCGCTGGTCGGCTGCCCGCTCCGCCCCGTCAACCGGCCCGCCCCGCCCGCCCTGGAGCGCCGCCGCATCCGCCACCCGTTCGTCACCGGCATCCGCGCCATCGACAGCGTCCTCACCTGCGGCCGCGGCCAGCGGGTCGGCATCTTCGCCGGGTCGGGCGTCGGCAAGAGCACGCTGCTGGGCGAGATCGCCAAGGGGTCCGAGGCCGACGTGAACGTGATCGCCCTGATCGGCGAGCGCGGCCGCGAGGTGGTCCCGTTCCTCGAAGACTGCCTCGGGCCGGAGGGGATGGCCCGGTCGGTGGTGATCGTGGCCACGTCCGAGCAGACGCCGCTGATGCGGGTGCGGGCCAGCCAGGCCGCCATCGCCGTCGCCGACTACTTCCGCGAGGAGGGGTCGAACGTCCTGTTCATGATCGACAGCCTCACCCGGCTGGCGATGGCCCAGCGCGACCTGGGGCTGCTCCTCGGCGAGCCCCCGAGCAGCCGGGGCTACACCCCGAGCGTGTTCCAACTGCTGGCCAACACCGTCGAGCGACTCGGCAACTCGGCGGTCGGCGGGATCACGGCCCTGCTGACGGTCCTCGTGGACGGCGGCGACATGGACGAGCCGATCGCCGACTACGTCCGCGGGCTGGTGGACGGGCACATCGTCCTCGACCGCAAGATCGCCGAGCGCGGCTTCTACCCGGCCATCGACGTGGCCCGGAGCGTGAGCCGGGTGGCCTCGGACGTGTCCGACCGGGATCAGGTGCAGGCGGCCCGGAAGTTGCGGCACATCATGGCGACGCACGCCGAGGCGCAGGATCTGATCCGCATCGGGGCGTACCAGCCGGGCACGAGCCCGGAGATCGACGCGGCGCGGGAGCTGATGCCGCGGGTCGAGAAGTTCCTGAAGCAGGACGTGGGCCACTCGGCCGGCTTCGACGCCACCCGCCAGGGGCTGCTCGAACTGGCCAGCAAGTGGACGTTCTAAGGGTGGGTGCAGGTGCGAGTGTAGGTGAAGGCCGGCGTTGCCCGCCGGCCGGGTCGGGACGAGAACGGGTTGGTTTCCCCTCACACTCGCACCCACACCCACACTCGGCAGGTGAAGTTTGCCGCGCCGGCCCGTCTTGACACCGCTTCCCCCGTCTGCCATATCTCCCCCGACCCCTTGAGGAGGTCGGCCGCCCGTGAAGCGTTTCGAGTTCCCCCTCGACCGCCTGCTGAAGGTCAAGCGCCAGCTGGAAAAGCTGGCCGAGGCCCGGCTGGGGCGCGCGCGGGACGGGGTCGAGCGGGCGAAGGCCGCCGTCCAAGCCTTCCACGAGCAGCTGGCCGGGGTCAGCGCGTACATGACCGGCAGCCTCGGGCGGGGGTTCGACCCGACCCGGTGGGCCGCCGCGTCCGACCTCTCCGAGCAGATCGGCCAGCAGATCGTGGCGGCCGAAGCCGCCGTGGCCGCGGCCGAGGCCGAACTCCAGCAGGCCGCCGCCGCCCGGACCGAGGCCGCGACCGAGGTCGAGGCTCTGGTCACCCTCCGCCGCCAGCAGTGGGAGCGGTGGCGCTACGAAACCGCCCAGTCGGCCCAGGAGCAGCTCGACGAGGTCGGGCTGCGGCGCTGGCAGGCCGCCAAGGCCAACGCGGGCTCCCCGCCGGAGCCGGTATGAAGAACATCCTGGTTCTGGCCGTCGTCGCCGTCGTGCTGTTCTCGATCTCGGCCGGGCTGTCGGTCTGGCTCAACCAGAACCGGGCCACGACCCTCCCCACCGAGAAGGAGAAGGCGCAGCCGGTCATCAACAAGGAGCCCGACAAGGACAAGGACAAGACTCCCGGCAAGGGGCCGCCCAAGACCGACGGGTCCGCCCTGCCCGACCCCGGGCTCCGGCTCAACGACGCCGAGGACCGGCTCCGCCGCCGCGAGTCGCAGATGGACCTCGTCCTCCGCGACCTGGCGGGCGAGCGGCAGGCGGTGGACGAACTGGTCCGCCAGGTGACGGCCGCGACGAAGCAGGTCGCGGACGAACCCCCGCCCGCCCCGAAGACCCCGGCCGCCGTGCCGAAGGGCGGTGCGCCCGACGCGGAGGCGGGGGCGGACAAGAAGGGCATCGACCAGCTATCCCGGCTGTACGCGGCGATGCCGCCCGACAGCGCGGCCACGATCCTGAAGAAGATGGCCGACGGCGGGCAGCTCGACACGTCGGTGCGCATCCTGGCCGCGATGCAGGAGCGCCAGGCGGCCCAGATCCTGGCGGCGATCTCGCTGTCGGACGACGGGCTGGCCGCGCAGATCACCCAGCGCATCCGTATGCTGCGGCGCCCGACCCCGGCCGGCGCCGGCGGGAACCTCGCCCCCGCGGGCGGCACCGGACCGCTCGGCCGCACACCCCCCTGACCCACCCCCGGAGCCAGGATGGCCCCGCCCCCCGCGACCACACCGTTCCGCGTCCCGCCGGCCCTGATCGGGGTCGGGGTGCTGGTCATGGTGGTCGGCTTCGGGCTGCCGCGCCTCCTCCCGGCCGTGGACCCGGGTGCTCCCCCCGTTCCGGCGGCGGCGGCGGCGCCCGCCCCGGCGGCCCCCGCGCCCGCCCCGGCGGCGGCAAGCGACCCCGGGCTGCGGTGGTCGCTGGTGAAGCTGGTCGCCTGCTTCGCGGCGGTGTGCGGCGGCTGCGTCCTGGTGGTGAAGCTCGGGGCCGGCCGCGTGCCCCCGAAGCCCGGGCAGACCCGGGTGCTGGCGACCCTGTCGCTCGACGGCCGGTGCCGCGTTCAGTTGGTGCAGGCCGGGGAGCGCCGGCTGCTCGTCGGCCTCGACCCGGGCGGGGTGAAGGCGCTGCTCGAACTCCCCGGCCCGGCGCCGGACCTCCCGCCCGCGCCGGCGCCCGCCGGCGAGCCGGTGGTGGTCGGCCCGATCCGGGTGACTGTCCCGGCCGGGCCGGTGGCGGCCGCCCCGGCGCGGGCGGAAGCCCCGGCGGCGGAGCCGCCGCTGGTGGACCAGATCACGGCGATCATCGCCCGGCTGACGGCGAAGCCGCCGGCCTGACGCGGGCGGCCCGCCCGCACCACCCCGCACGGAGGCGGGCCCATGACCGACATCGTCGAGCTGTTCAACCGCCCGGACGGGATCAACCTGGCGAACCTGTCGCCGCCGGTGCAGGTCGCGCTCCTCCTCGGGCTCACCGCCCTCCTCCCCGCCGCCCTGATGACGGTCACCGCCTACACGCGGTGCATCATCGTGCTGTCCTTCGTGCGCCAGGGGCTGGCGACGCAGAACGTCCCGCCCAACCTCGTCCTCACCGGGCTGGCGATGTTCCTGACGCTGTTCATCATGCAGCCGGTGCTGACCGAGATCGACCAGAAGGCGCTCCAGCCCTACCTCGCCCGGAAGGTGACCGGGCCGGAGGCGATCCGGGTGGGGGCGGACGTCCACAAGCAGTTCATGCTCCGGCACACGCGGAAGCAGGATCTCGCCCTGTTCCTCCACCTGTCGGGGAACACGCAGGTGCAGGAGCCGGCGCAGGCGCCGTTCCTGACCGTCATCCCGGCGTTCGTCATCAGCGAGTTGAAGACGGCGTTCATCATGGGGTTCTGCATCTACCTGCCGTTCCTGATGGTGGACCTCGTGGTGAGCAGCGTGCTGACGAGCATGGGCATGGTGATGATGCCCCCGGTGACGATCTCGGCCCCGTTCAAGGTGCTGCTGTTCGTGCTGGCCGACGGCTGGCACCTCGTCACGCACGCCATCGCGGCGAGCTACTCGTAGCGAGTGGTCAGTTGCCAGTCGTCAGTTGTTAGTCTTGGCGCGGTTGGCCACGTGCCCGGGATCGTGATCAACTGCCAACCGGTAACTGCCAACTGGCAACTGCCAACCGGGCCGGAGGCCCACCCGCCCATGATGACCACCGAGCAAGTCATCCGGATGACGCAGGAGCTGTTCCTGATCTCGCTGCTGGTGGCGATGCCGGCGCTGGTCGTGAGCCTGATCGTCGGGCTGGCGGTCAGCCTGTTCCAGACGGTCACCAGCATCCAGGACCAGACGCTCAGCTACGTCCCGCGGATCGTGCTGGTCGGGCTGGCGATCGTGGCCACGCTGGGCGTGTGCCTCCAGCAGGCGGCCGAGTTCGCCCGGCGGATGATCGGCTACGCGGCCGCCGCGGGGGCCGGCTCGTGAGCCCGGGCGCGGCCGTGTACGTGGGCCTCATCCTCGCCCGGGTCGGGGCGTTCGTGGCCGTCGCGCCGCCGTTCGCCTCGCAGACCCCGCGGCTCGTCCGGGCCGGGTTCGCGCTGGCCCTGGCCGCGTTCTACCTCGGGGCCGCCGCCCCCGGCTGGAACCCGGCGATGGAGGCCCGCGCCGGCGACATCAACCCCGTACTGTACGCCGTGGCGCTGGTGCGGGAGAGCCTGATCGGGCTGGCGATGGGGTTCGCCTTCGCGCTGTTCCTGGTGCCGGCCCGGCTCGCCGGCGAGTTCGTGACCCAGCAGGTCGGGCTGAGCGTGTCGCCGCAGGCCGGCCCGGCCGGCGGCGACTCGTCCGGCCAGGTGGCCCGGCTGTTCGAGACGACCGCCGCCCTCGTGTTCCTGCTCGCCGACGGGCACCACCTCGCCTTCGCCGCCTTCCACGGCACCTTCGACCGCCTCCCGCTCGGCGGCCCGGCCGTGCCGCAGGTGGGGCCAATGGTCGCCGGGGTCGGGGCGGCCTACCACATGGGCCTCCTGCTGGCCGGGCCGCTGGCCATCAGCCTGTTCCTGCTCTCGATCACCCTGGCGATCATGACCCGCGCCGCCCCTCAGCTGAACGTCTACTCGATCGGGTTCACCCTCCAGGTGCTCGTGGTCCTGCTCGGCGGGCTGTTCCTGATGCCGGAGTTGGTGCGTGCCATGCACGCGGTCGTCGGCCGGACCGGAGCCCAGCTCCCGACCCTGCTCTCGGGGGCTCCGCTATGACCGGCGCCCCGCCGATGATGAAAGTGGGCCGACGTCCCGCCCCCGCACGAGCCACGACCGCGAGGGAGCGGCCGGCGTGCCTGGCGAACTGCGTTCGGGGAGCGCGGGGCTCAGCAGCCGCTCCCTCGCGGTCGCGGCTCGTGGCGGGCGTGGCCGGAGGTGCCTCTTCGTGGGTGGGTCATTCATCACCCCTCGCGCGCCCCGGAGGGTGAGGGATGGCCGAAGAAGTCGATGAGGAGTCCAAAACCGAAGACCCGACCCCACGCCGGCGCGAGGAGGCGCGGCGGCAGGGTCGGGTGCCGTTCAGCGCCGAGGCCGTGGGGAGCCTCGTTCTGCTCGCCGGGACGGTCGCGCTGGCCAACTTTGGGGCCGACCTGTGGGACGCCATGCGGGCGGTCTTCACCCACGACCTCGCCCGGCTGTCCCACCCCGACCTGGACGCCCTGGGAGCCCGGGAGCTGATCCAGCGGGCGGCCCTGCGGATGCTCGCCGCCCTGGCCCCGCTCCTCGGGCTCCTCCTGGCCGTCGGCGTGGCCGCGAGTGTCGTGCAGGTCGGGTTCCAGATCAACACGGAGAAGCTCGAACCCGATTTCGACAAACTGAACCCGGCCACCGGCGCCATGAAGCTGTTCTCGGGGCAGGCGGCCGTCAAGGCCGTGCTGATGCTCCTGAAGGTGGCGGCCCTCGGCGTGGTGGCGTACCTGGTGCTGGACGGCCGGGCCGGCGTCGTGGTCGCCCTCGGCCGCGGCGACGTGGGGTGGGCGGCGGCGGCCTCCTGGTCGCTGGTGCTCCGGCTGGCGACGTACATGGTCGCGGCCGTCGCGCTGGTGGCGGTGCTGGACTACCTGTACCAGCGGCACCGGTTCGAGGTCGCCCTGCGGATGACCCGGCAGGAACTCAAGGACGAGATGAAGCAGGAGGAAGGCGACCCGGAGATCAAGGCCCGCATCCGGCAACTCCAGCGGGAGCGGTCGCGGCGGAAGATGATGCGGGAGGTGCCGAAGGCCACCGTGGTGGTGACCAACCCGACCCACTACGCCGTCGCCCTCCGGTACGACCCGCCGCGCGACGAGTCGCCGGTGGTGGTGGCCCGCGGGGCGGGGACGTTCGCCAAGCGGGTGGCGGCCGTGGCCCGGGAGAACCGCGTGCCGGTGTTGGAGCGTCCGGCGCTGGCCCGGGCGCTGTACGGGGTCCGGGAGGGGCGGGCGATCCCCGGCCCGCTGTTCCGGGCCGTCGCCGAGGTTCTGGCGTTCGTCTACCGACTCCGGGGTTACGGCCCCGCCGGGGCAGCCTTACCGGGCAACCCGCCGGTGTAAACAGGCCGAAGTGGCCAGTCTCTGTCCGAAGCCGGGCGAGAATCTCGGTCGGAATCGGCCGACACGAGTTTCAGGCCCGGCACGAGCCCGGCGGGGCGGATTTTCTCGTGCCGGAAGAGGGGCGTTGAGGGGTGAGACGAGTCGGCACTTCGCCACCACCTGAAAGGTGGCGCCGGGTCGGAAATCCCGGGTGAAAATGGTGCCGGAAATCCCGACGGGGCGGCCCGCGGGGTAGGCCCGTGTTCTAAATCTTCGTGTCGCCGGAACCGGCGGCGGTTGCGAACGGACGTGCGATGGCCACGAGTACCCCCACACCGCCGGCCGGCGGAGTTCTCCCGCGGAGCGAACTGCTCCTGTCGGTGGCCCTCCTCGGCCTGCTCGTGATCTTCCTCGTCCCGCTGCCGACGATCGTCCTCGACCTTCTGCTGGCGTTCAATCTGACGGCGACTATCCTGCTGCTGTTGATCACCCTTACGGTGCGTCAGCCACTGGAATTCTCGACGTTCCCGTCGCTGCTTTTGCTCCTGACCCTGTACCGGCTCGCCCTGAACGTGGCGACGACCCGGCTGATCCTGCTGGACGGGCACGCGGGGACCATCGTCGAGGCGTTCGGCCGGATCGTGGTCGGCGGCAACCTGGTCGTCGGCATGGTGATCTTCCTGATCCTGGTGGTGATCCAGTTCGTGGTCATCACCAAGGGGGCCGGGCGGGTGAGCGAGGTGGCCGCGCGGTTCACCCTCGACTCGATGCCCGGCAAGCAGATGGCGATCGACGCGGAGATGAACGCCGGCCTGATCGACGAGGCCGAGGCCCGCCGCCGCCGGTCGAGCCTGATGCGGGAGAGCGAGTTCTACGGGACGATGGACGGGGCCAGCCGGTTCGTCCGCGGCGACGCCATCGCGGCCATCATCATCACCGCCGTGAACCTGCTCGGCGGCATCGCCATCGGCCTCATCAACGGGATGAGCGTCGGCGAGGCGGTGAACCGGTACTCGATCCTGACGATCGGCGACGGGCTGATCACGCAGATCCCGGCCCTCATCACCGCGACCGCGAGCGGGATGCTGGTGACCAAGGCGACGAGCGACATCAGCCTGGGCCAGGAGCTCGGCAACCAGTTCAAGGGGTCCGTGGGGCCGCTGTACCTGGGGGCGATCATCCTGGTCGGGCTGGCCCTCGCCCCCGGCATGCCGATGCTCCCGTTCCTGCTGCTCGCGGTCGCGGTCTTCGCCCTGGCCCGCCAGCTGTCCCGCCCGGCCCCGGCCGCGCCGGCCACGGCCGCCACCCCCGGCGGCGCGGCCGCCCCGGGCGCGGCGGGGGCGGCCGACGCGGGGCCGGCCAAGTCGCCGGTCGAGGGCTACATGGAGGACTTCCTCCAGGCCGACCGGGTGAGCCTTGAAATCGGCGCGGCGCTGATCCCGCTGGTGTCGGCCCGCCGCGGGCCGGGCCTGCTCGACCGCATCGGCGGCCTCCGCCGCGACCTGGCCCGGCAGAGCGGGCTGTGGGTGCCGGCCGTCCGCGTCCGCGACAACATCCAGCTGGACCCGGCCGTGTACCGCGTCCTGCTGGGCGGCCGGGAGGTGGCCCGGGGCGAGGTGCGGCCCGACCTGTGGATGGCGATCGACCCGGGCGGCGCGGCGGCCCGGCTGCCGCTGGACGGCGAGGACGCCCGCGAGCCGGCGTTCGGCCTGCCGGCGAAGTGGATCCCCGAGCCCGAGCGGAACCGCGCCGAGATGGCCGGGTACACGGTGGTGGACGCCCCGAGCGTGGTCATCACCCACCTGGGCGAGGTGGTCCGCCGGCACGCCAGCGAACTTCTCGGCCGCGACGACCTGAAATCGATGCTAGACAAGGTGCGTGAGGCCAACCCGGCGGTCGTGGACGAGCTGATGCAGAACGTGGGCGGCACGACCACCCTGCACCGCGTCCTGACGCTGCTGCTCGCGGAGCGGGTGCCGATCTCGAACCTCGGCCGCATCCTGGAGAGCCTGGCCACCCACGCCCCGGTGACGAAGGACGCGGGCGACCTGACCGAGCGGGTCCGGGCCGACATCGGGCGGGCGGTCATCGACCGGTTCCGCGACCCGTCCGGCCGGGTGCGGGCGATCGTCCTCGACCCGCGGCTCGAAGTAGACCTGCGGCGGTCGGTGCAGAACCACCAGCTGATCCTCGACCCGGCCCGGCTGGAGGGGCTGACGCTCCGGCTGGCGGCCGAGGTGCGGAAGGCGGGCGCCCGCGGGTTCGAGGTGGCGCTGCTGTGCGACAGCAGCATCCGCCGGGCCGTCCACCACGCCCTGGCCCGGACGCTGAACGACCTGGCGGTGATCGCCTACCAGGAGATCCCGACCGACATCCTGATGGAGCCGGTGGCGGTGGTCCGCCCCGAGGAGTTGGTCACCTCCGGGCCGTCGGCGGTGGCCAACCTGTTCGAGCCACAACGCGGCTAATCGACTCGCTCTCATACGCCCGAGTAACCCCATGGCCTCCACCATCCAAATGTACCAGCAGCAGTCCGACCGGCAGAAGCGCGACGACCTGATCCTGGCCCACCTGCCCCTGGTCCGGCACGTCATCGGCCGGCTGGTCGGCAACCTGCCGCCGGGGGTGGACGTCGAGAACCTGGAGTCGGCCGGGGTGCTCGGGCTGGTCGAGGCGGCGGGGAAGTTCGACCCGAACCGGAACGCCCAGTTCAAGACGTTCGCCTACCTCCGCATCCGCGGGGCGATCCTGGACGAGATCCGCCGGAACAGCCCGCTGCCGCAGCACATGCTGGAGCGGGTGTCGCTGGTCCGCAAGGCCTACCGCACCCTGCCCCAGCCGGTGACGGTGGAGGCGCTGGTCGCCGCCACCGGGCTCGGCTTCGACGAGGTGTCGGACACCCTGGCGGCGGAGCGGTTCTCGCGGCAGGTGTCGTGGGAGCAGACGGCGGAGCCGAACGGGTTCGCCCCGGCGAACGCGGCCGAGCCGCCGGACGCCGAGGCGGAGCGGTGGGAGGCGGTGCAACAACTGACGGACGCGATCGAGTCGCTGGACCCGAAGGAACGGCTGGCGGTGACGCTGTACTACAAGGAAGACCTCCGGCTGAAGGAGATCGCCGAGGTGATGCACCTGTCCCCGTCGCGCATCTCCCGGCTCATCAGCAAGGCCACGTTCGAGCTGGGCGAGATGCTCAAGGCGCGGCGCGTCGGGGTGCCGGCTTGAGAGGCGGTGGACCGGCCCCGGGGCCGGAGCCCCGCTTCCCGTTCACGAGCCACGACCGGTAGGGAGTGGCTGCTCACCCCACTCTTCCCGAACCCCATCAGTCCGGTTCGCCGGCCGCTCCTATCGGTCGCGGCTCGCGGGCATCTTGACTCGGCGTTGTAGCCCCGGAGGGGCGGCCGTGCGTAGCCCAGGGCGGGAGCCCTGGGCTGCTGGCGCGGTGTGCCCGGTGCCTACACCTCCCACCCCGCCCGGTACGCCCGCCGCACGAGAGCCTGCGCCTCGGGCAGGTCGGCGGTCATCCGCTCCACGTCCCAGGTGAACCGCTTCCCCGCGCCGACCCGGCTCGCCATCACGCCGGTCAGCACGAACTCGGTGAACGGGCCGGCGTAGTCGAAGCTCGTGCCCGGGGCCGGGCCGCCCTTGAGCGCGGCGATGAGGTCGCCCTTCACCCCGCCGCGGGACCGCGGGATCGTCTGCGGGGGCGGGGGGAAGGCCGCGTGGGCCGCCCGCGGGACGATCCGCGGGTTGCCGCCGTAGGTGTCGGTGGCCATCACGCCGCGGGTGCCGACGTACACGGTGCCGCCGCCGAACTTCTCGTTGTGTTCCTTCTCCAGTTCGCGGACGCGCTGCGGCCAGGTGTTGTCGTAGCCGTTCACCGCCACCGCCGGCATCCCGGCCCGGGGGCCGAACGCCCAGCGGATGTGGTTCTCGCGGGCGAACAGTTCGTCGCTCCCCGGCTGCTGCGCCACGCACTCGACCGTGAACGACCGGGCCTCGCCGAGCTTCAGCGCCCAGAAGCAGCCGTCGAGGATGTGGCAGCCCATGTCGCCCAGGGTGCCGGTGCCGAACGCCTTCCAGCTGCGCCAGCCGAAGGGGTGGAGGCCGGGGTGGTAGTCGCGCACCGGCGCCGGGCCGAGCCACTCGTCCCAGTGGAGCCCCTTCGGCACCGGCTCGCCCTTCGGCCGACCGGCGGTGCCGCCGAAGTTGCGGGTCATCAGGCTGTGCGTCTCGGTCACGTCGCCGATGGCGCCGGCCCAGATGTACTCGCACAGCCGGCGGTAGCCCTCGCCGGCGTGGCCCTGGTTCCCCATCGAGGTGTGGACCCGCTGCCGCTTCGCCTCGGCGGCGAGGGTGCGGGCCTCGTGGACGCTCCAGGTGAGCGGCTTCTCGCAGAACACGCCCTTGCCCAGGCGGATGGCGCGGACGGCGGCCGGGGCGTGGTGGTGGTCGGGGGTGGCGATGAGCACCGCGTCCAGGTCGCGGGCGTGGGCATCGTACATCCGCCGGTAGTCGTGGAAGACCGGCACGTTGTTGGCCCGGGCGCCGACCCGCTTGACGGCCTCGGCGACCTTCGCCTCGTCCACGTCCACGAGGGCCACGAGCCGCTCGCCCGCGGCGAGTTCGGGGTTCCCGCCCCCCTGCCCGCCGCAGCCGATGACGGCGATGCCGAGCCGCGAGTTCGGGTTGCGGTCCTGAAGGACCATCGGGACCGCGAACGCGGGGCTGGCGCCCACCCCGGCGGCGGCGGCGGCTTCCTTCAGGAAGCGGCGGCGGGAGGGCGTTTTCGGCGGGCGGGGCATGGGACACACCGGGGAGGGGCGGGGTTGGGTGGAGCATAACCGGGGATGAGACTCGCTGCCAGCGCGCCGAATGACGAATGCCCCACCAATGACCAAGGAAGACACACCGAGGCGGCCTGCTGGCGAGCGGCCGGCGTGAGCCGGCTGTTTCGGGACTCGGGTGTTTTGGAGCCCGGAGGGCGGGAAGCGGGTAGCCCGGGGTTCCACCCCGGGCGGGCCTCCGGCGGAGTTCAGGATGCACTGCCCCTCGTGACACCGCGTCGGCCGCCCGGGGTTCCACCCCGGGCTACCCGCTTCCCGCCCTCCGGGCTCCAAAACACCCGAGCCGAAGCCCCGAGCCACCGGCGGGCTGACGCCACGCTGCTCACCGGTGACCGGTCTTCACTTGGTCATTGGTGGGTCATTCGGCATTCCCCCGGGTATCCTGTCCTCCGTCCGTACCCGCTCCACAGGTGCCCACCCATGCGCCTTCTCGCGCTCGCCGCCGCGCTCGCGTTCCCCCACCTCGCCTCGGCCGCCCCGCTCACCGCCGGGGCGGCGGTGTCCGACATCACCCCGCCCCGCGGCTGCCCGATGGCCGGGTACTACTCGGCCCGCGGGGCCGAAGGCACCCACGACCCGCTCCAGGCCAAGGCTCTCGTCTTCGAGCAGGACGGCACCCGGGTGGCGCTGGTCGCCCTCGACCTCATCGGCACCCCGCGCGAGCTGGTGCAGGCGGCCCGGGCGGCGGTCGAGAAGGAAACCGGCATCCCGGCCGGCCACGTCATGATCTCGGCCACCCACTCGCACACCGGGCCGGTCCTGGCCGAGCGCGGCCGGTTCACCGAGGGTGTCCCGGGCGGACAGGACATCCTCCGCGACTACCTGAAGGGACTTCCGGGCCGGATCGCTGCGGCGGTCAAGGCGGCGGACGCGGCCCGGAAGCCGGCGCGGGTTTCGACCGCCACCGGCCGGGAGGATGGGCTGGCATTCAACCGGCGGTTCTTCATGCTCGACGGCACCGTCGGCTGGAACCCGGGGAAGCGGAACCCGCGGGTCGTCCGCCCCGCCGGCCCGACCGACCCGGCCGTCCCGGTGGTGTGCGTGGACGGGCTCGACGGCAAGCCCATCGCCACCTACGTGAACTTCGCCATGCACCTCGACACGGTCGGCGGGATGTACTACTCCGCCGACTACCCCTACCAGCTCGCCCGCTGCCTGGCCGCCGCCCGCGGCGAGGGGGTGGTCACGGTCTTCACCACCGGCTGCTGCGGGGACGTCAACCACATCAACGCGTCGTCCGCGGCCCCGCAGAAGGGGCACGAGGAGGCCGCGCGGATCGGCACCCGGCTCGCGGCCGAGGTGCTGCGGACGGTCGAGAAGGCCGAGTCGGTCGCGGCCGGCCCGCTGCGGGTGAGTTCGGCGATGGTGGAACTCGAACTCCCGCGGGTCACCGCCGAGGACGTGGCCAAGGGGAAGGGCGTGATCGCCGCGCTGGACGCGGGGTCGAAGCCGGCGCCGGCGTTCCTGGATCAGGTGCAAGCGTTCCAGGCGGTCGAGGTGGCCGGCCGACTCGGGAAGGCGTTCGCGGTGGAGGTGCAGGTGATCTCGCTGGGCGACGACCTGGCCTGGGTGAGCCTGCCGGGCGAGATCTTCGTCGAGCTGGGGCTGACGATCAAGGCCGGGTCGCCGTTCCGGCAGACGGTGATCGCCGAGTTGGCCAACGGGAGCATCGGCTACATCCCGAACCGGGTGGCGTACTCGCAGGGGAACTACGAGGTGGTCAGCGCCCGGGTCGCGGCCGGGAGCGGCGAGCGCCTCGTGGACGAGGCGCTACGCCAACTCCGCGGCCAGTTCCGGCGGTAACACCGCCTTGTCGGTGCGTCCGGTCCGGGGATTTTGAGCCCCGAGAGGGGTGTCGGCGTGTATGCCCGGGGCGGAGCCCCGGGCGGGCTGTGGCGGTGTTCGTGTGGCGTCGCCCCTGGCCTCCCGCCCACGCCGCCCAGGGCTCCGCCCCGGGCTACACGCCGCCGCCCCTCTCGGGGCTCAAAACCCCCGGACCGGACGCCTCACGGCGCTCGTCCCGTTACTCCGCCACCGGCACGAACCGCACGCACACCGGCCGGCTCACGGCCGTGGTGTTGCCGGTCTCCTTTCCCAGGCCGGTGGTCGTGTCCAGTTCCCACACGCCCACCTTGCCGCCGTCCTGACTGGCGATCAGCATCCACCGGCCGGTCGGGTCCACGGCGAAGTTCCGCGGGATCTTGACGTCCCCGGTGATGTGCCCGGCGGCGGTCAGCTTGCGGTCGGCGTTCACCTTGAACACGGCCACGCTGTCGTGGACCCGGTTCGACACATACACGAACTTGCCCGACGGGTGCAGCACGCACTCGGCCGTCGAGTTCCCCTTCACCGGGCTCGGCAGCGTACTCAGCGACTGGACCGTCGTGCCCGGGCCGTCCGCGCTCAGCTGGACCACGTTCACCGTCGAGTCGAGCTCGCCGCAGACGTAGGCGACCTTGCCGTCCGGGGCGAAGGCAATGTGCCGCGGGCCGGAACCGGGCGGCAAGGTAATGTCGCGGTCCGGCTGGGCGGCCACCCCGTCCGGGGTGAGGGCGAAGACCTTCACCTTGTCGATGCCGAGGTCCACGGTCAGAGCCTGCTTGCCGGACGGGGTGAAGACGGTGCAGTGGGCGTGCGGCTCCTTCTGCCGGCCCTTGTCCGGGCCGCTGCCGGCGTGCTGGAAGAACGCCGTCCGCTTGCCGACCGCCCCCTTGTCGTCGAGGGGGAGGAAGGCGGTGCTGCCGCCGCCGTAGTTCGCCACCCCGATCAGCTTCCCGTCCGGGTGGACGGAGACGTGGCACGGGCCGCCCCCGCCGCTGGTCGCCTCGCCGGTCTTGGTCAACTTGCCGGTCTTCGCGTCGAGGGCGAAGCTGTACACCCCGCCGCCGTCCTTCCCCTCGCTCTCGCCGACCGCGTACAGCGCCTTCCCACTCGGGTGGACCGCCAGGAACGACGGGCTCCCGACCTCGGCGGCGAGTTCGGCCGGGGACAGCTTGCCGGTCTTCACGTCGAGCTTCGCCCGGTAGACCCCCTTGCTCCCGCCCTTGCCACCGGTGTAGGTGCCGAAGTAGACCCAGTACGCGGCCGGGGCCGGGCCGTCGGCCGCGGGGGAGAGGCCCGGGGAGAGGGCGGCGAGGGCGAACAGGCCGGCGGCGAGGCCGGCCCGGCGGCGGGTGAGGGGCACGGGGAAATCCTCCAGGTGTCCGGAAAAACCATCCCCCGGTCGGGGGTCGGTTGATGATAATGACCCCCACCCCGCCCGGGTAACGAAATCACCCGAAAGGACCGCCCCATGCGTTCCGCCGCCGGCTGCCTGGTTCTCGCCGTGCTGGCCGCCCTCCCGCCGGCCCCCGCACCGGCCGCGGCCGATGACCCGAAGGTGCCGGCCGGCTGGACCGACCTCATGACCCCCGCCGCCTGGAAGAAGGTGGACCCGGGCTGGGTGTTCGCCGACCGCGTCGCCCTCGACCCCGAGAAGGCTACCCGCCTCAAGGCCGAGAAGGCGGCCGGCGGGGCGGTGTGGGTGAACGGCGAGAAGGGCCGCCTCCCGGACCTGTACACGAAGGCCGAGTACGGCGACTGCGAGGTCCACGTCGAGTTCGTGATCGCCAAGAACTCGAACTCCGGGGTCAAACTCCAGGGGGTGTACGAGATTCAGTTCCTCGACACCTTCGGGAAGAAGGAACTGTCAGGCGACTCGATGGGCGGCATCTACCCGCGGGCCGAGGTGACGCCGAAGTACCACCACATCGACAAGGGGATCGCCCCCAAGGTCAACGCCGCCCGCCCGGCCGGGGAGTGGAACGTGCTGGACCTCGTCTGGCGGGCGCCCCGGCTGGACCCGGACGGCAAGAAGACGGCCAACGCGACAGTCGTCCGGGCCGTACTCAACGGGCAGGTGATCCACGAGAACCAGGAACTGCTCACGCCGACGGGGAACAACTACACGAAGAAGGAGACGGCCACCGGCCCGCTCATGCTCCAGGCCGACCACGGCCCGGTCGCCTTCCGGGCCGTCCGGGTCAAGCCGGCCCGCTGACCCCGGCCGGGCCACGCGGTCCCCCTTGCGGACCCGCCCGGCCGTTCTGGTATAACACTCCTAATACCCCCCGCCGCGCAGGGACCGTGCCATGCACATCCGGGACATTTTCGCCCAGCACCGGACCACGTTCAGCTTCGAGTTCTTCCCCCCGAAGACCGACGAGGCGAGCGAGGAGCTGTTCCGCAACATCGCCACGCTCCAGTCGCTCCAGCCGTCGTTCGTGTCGGTCACTTACGGGGCCGGTGGGTCCACCCGCGACCGTACCCACGACCTGGTCGTCCGCATCCAGAAGGAGACGAGCCTCACGGCCGTGTCGCACCTCACCTGCGTGTGCCACTCGCTCGACGAGATGACGGCCATCCTCGACCGCTACGCCGCCAGCGGCATCAAGAACGTGCTGGCCCTCGGCGGCGACCCGCCCAAGAACCTCGCCAACTACGAGCGGGCGAAGGACGCCTTCCAGTACGCCGACCAGCTGGTGGCGTTCATTCGCAACCGGCCGAACGCACCGGACCGCCGCGGCTTCGGCGTCGGCGTGGCCGGGTTCCCGGAGGGGCACCCGGGCTGCCCGAACCGGCTCAAGGAGATGGACTACCTGAAGGCCAAGGTGGACGCCGGGGCCGACTACATCTGCACCCAGCTGTTCTTCGACAACCGCGACTTCTACGACTTCCGCGAGCGTTGCGAGCTGGCCGGCGTCCGGGTGCCGATCGTCGCCGGAATCATGCCGGTCGGCGGCAAGCACGGGATGGTGCGGATGGCCGAACTCGCCCTCGGGGCACGCATCCCGGCCCGGCTGTTGAAGGCCGTCGGCCGCTGCGCCGACGACGAGGCGGTGGCCCGGGTGGGCGTCAGCTGGGCGACCGAGCAGTGCGCCGACCTGCTCCACAACGACGTCCGCGGCATCCACTTCTACACCCTGAACCGCTCCGACGCCACCCGCCAGATCTACCAGAACCTCGGCGTCGCCGACTCCGCCGCCCTCCGGGCCAGCTGACTCTCCTTCCGCCGGAGTCGGGGAGTGTCGGGCGAGCCTGGCTACGCTTGCCTCACGCCCCGACCCCGGCGAGTCACGATCCCCCCGCCGCCGGTGTCCCCCATGCGCTTCGCACCCGCCCTGCTCTTACCCCTGGTCGCCCTCCCGTCCGCCGCCCGGCCGCCCGAACCGCGGAAGGCGGTCGAGGCCGCCAACGGGATGGTCGTGTGCGTCTCCCCGCCGGCCGCCGAGGTCGGCGTTTCCGTTCTCAAGAAGGGCGGGAACGCGGTGGACGCCGCGGTCGCGGTCGCCTTTGCGATGGCGGTGACGTGGCCCGAGGCCGGGAACCTGGGCGGCGGCGGGTTCATGATGGTCGCTCCCCCGGGCAAGGCTCCCAACTGCGTCGAGTACCGCGAGACGGCCCCGGCCGCCGCCGGCCCCACCCTGTTCGCGGACGGCCGCGTCTCGGCCTACAGCCACAAGGCGTCCGGCGTCCCGGGCACGGTCCGCGGGCTGGGGCTTGCCCACGCTAAGTACGGCAAGCTCCCCTGGAAGGACGTGGTGACGCCGGCCGTGGAGATGGCCGAGAAGGGGTTCAAGGTCACCGACGGACTGGCCTGGAGCATCGGCTGGGTGCTCGCCAGCCCGACCACGACCAACCAGGAGTTCCAGCGAGTCTACGGCAAGCCGGGCGGCGGCCGCTGGGAGATCGGCGACACGATGAAGCTGCCCGACCTGGGCCGCACCCTCCGGCTGGTGGCCGAGAAGGGGGCCGACGAGTTCTACACCGGCGAGCCCGCCGAGAAGTTGGCCGCCGAGATGAAACTGGGCGGCGGCATCATGACGAAGGACGACATCGCCAAGTACACGGCCAAGGAGCGCACGCCGATCAAGACGACGTTCCGCGGGCACGACGTGTACGGCCCGCCGCCGCCGAGCAGCGGCGGCACCGGCATCGCCCTGATGCTCAACATCCTGGAGAACTTCGACCTGAAGAAGCAGGGCCGCTGGTCGCCGGAGACGAACCACCTCATTATCGAGGCGATGCGCCGCTCCTACGCCGACCGCGCCCGGCACTTGGGCGACCCGGACTTCACCACCATCCCGCCGCACCTCGTCACGAAGGAGTACGCCAAGACGCTCGCCGCGGGGATCGACCGCAAGCGGGCGACGCCGAGCGAGAAGGTGGCCCCCGAGATCCCGCTGGCGGGCGAGGGGGACAGCACCACCCACTTCAGCGTCGTCGACAAGGACGGGATGGCCGTCAGCAACACGTACACCCTGGAGCACTCCTACGGCAACCGGGTGGTGGTCCGCGGCAGCGGCTACGTGTTGAACAACGAGATGACCGACTTCAACCCCGTGCCGGGCGTGACGACGCGGTCCGGGCAGATCGGTACGAAGGCCAACCTCGTCGGCCCCGGGAAGCGGATGCTCAGCTCGCAGACGCCGGTGATCGTGCTGAAGGACGGCAAGCCGGTGCTGGTGACCGGCAGCCCGGGCGGGCGGACGATCGTCAATACCTCGCTGTGCGTGGTGCTGAACGTGGTCGAGTTCGGGATGCCGGTGCAGGAGGCGGTGGACGCCCCGCGCTGGCACCACCAGTGGTTCCCCGACGTGGCCCGGTTCGAGGGCTTCTCGGCGCACCCGGATCTCGTTCAGGGGCTGACCAACATGGGCCACCGGGTCAGCCCGTCCCGCCAGGGCGACGCCCACTCGATCTGGGTCGACCCGGCCACCGGCCGGTTCCACGGCGCCGCCGACCGCCGGATCGAGGGGCTCGCCCTCGGGTACTAACACGCCCGCACGGCGCGACCCCGGCACCAGTAAGGTCTGCATCTCGTCTCCCCTTCCCTCCCAGGGAAGGGGGCCGGGGGTTAGGTCGCCCGGTCCGCCGCTGTTGACCGCCGGGCGGTCAACTCGAACAATGATCCCACGACCCGGAGGACCGGCAATGACGAGTGCGACCGTGTGGCGGGTAGTCGGGGTGATGGCCCTCGCGGCCGTGATGGTCGTCGGGGGCGGGGCGGGGGCGCAGCCCGGCGCCGCGAAGGCCGACCCGAAGGACGCCGTGGCGGTGCAGGAGGTCCGGGCCGACGCCCTGGTCTCCGCCATCAAGGGCCACAAGGACAAGGTCGTGGTCGTGGACTTCTGGGCGACGTGGTGCGGGCCGTGCGTCAAGAAGTTCCCCCACCTGGTCGAACTCCACAAGAAGCACGCGGCCAAGGGGCTGGTGTGCGTGTCGGTGGACATGGACAAGCTGGGCGGCGGGAAGTACGAGCGGGAGCCGGTGGTGGCGTTCCTCAAGCGGCAGGGCGCCGCCTTCCCGAACTTCGTGATGACCGACCCGGACGCCGACGGCAAGGCGCTCGAGACCGCCTTCGGCGAGGACGTCCGCCTGCTGCCGTACATGGTGATCTACGACCGCGGCGGGCGCCGGGTGTGGGACTCGGCCACCGCGCCGACCGGCCCGGACACCACCCCGGCCCAGGTCGAGGCGAAGGTGGTCGAGTTGCTGGGCAAGTAAGGAACCCCCGGAGGGCGGCCGATGCGGACGTGGGTGCTGGTGGCGGTCGCGGCGGCGACGGCGGCCGGGCTCGCCGGGTGTGACAACCCGGCCGCGCCGCCGGCCGGGGAGGTGAAGGTCACCGAGGTGAACTTCTCCGCCCTCGACGCCGCCGTCAAGGCCCACAAGGGCCGGGTCGTGCTGGTCGACTTCTGGGCGACGTGGTGCCCGCCGTGCCGGGAGCGGTTCCCCCACCTGGTCGAACTCCACAACCGGTACGCCGGCCACGGGCTGGCCTGCGTGTCGGTGAGCCTCGACAAGCCGGGGCAGGGCGTCCCGGTGCTCCGCTTCCTCAAGGACCAGCGGGCGACGCTCCAGAACCTCCACCTGACCACCTTCGACGACGAGGGCCGCAAGCTCCGCGAGCACTTCAACTACGGCGGGGGCATCCCGTTCATGGTCGCCTACGCCCGCTCCGGCGAGCAGGCCTGGGAGAGCAACTCCCAGCCCCTCTCCCCCGGGGGGGTGGAGGAACTCGTCCACAACCTTCTGAGCAAGAAGTAACGCCCCCCAAACGCGAGAGCGGCCCGCCGACGGCATCCCGTCGGCGGGCCGCTCTCGTTCACACTCCGGCCCCGGCTCAGCTGCCGGTCTGCGGGGCGATGGCGGAGCCGACGAAGGAGAAGGTGCTGTTGGCGTTGCTGCCGAGGGTGGTCACGGCGGCGATGCAGACGACGATGATCAGGGCCAGCATGACGGCGTACTCGACCGCCGTCGGGCCGTCTTCCTTCTTCAGAAACTCGACCACGGTCTTGGTGATGGCGCGCATCGGGCTCTCCGGGTGGGCCGGCGGTGCCGGCAGGTCTGTGAGGGCGAGTACCAGGGGCGGGGCGGCGTGGCTTGTCGCTGACCGTTGCCCCGTTGAGAAAGACTTAGCACGACAACCGGACGACCGGGCGGGAAGTGGGGATTTTTCCGGCGGTGTCATCTGTCCGATGTCTGGAACCCGGACAGGCCCGCCCGCCCCCCCGCCGGGCCGGAAACAACAGAACCCCCGCCGGGGCAGGGGTTCGCACGGCGGCGGACCGTCGTGCCGGGCCGGCTCAGCTGCCGGTGGACGGCTTGATGGCGGAGCCGACGAAGGAGAAGGTGCTGTTGGCGTTGCTGCCGAGGGTGGTCACGGCGGCGATGCAGACGACGATGATCAGGGCCAGCATGACGGCGTACTCGACCGCCGTCGGGCCGTCTTCCTTCTTCAGAAACTCGACCACGGTCTTGGCGACGCTGCGCATCTCGGAGTCCTCGGGTTCGGGTGGTGTGGGGTGCGGGCGTTCGGGCTCAGCTGCCGCTGGCGGTGGGCTTGATGGCGGAGCCGACGAAGGAGAAGGTGCTGTTGGCGTTGCTGCCGAGGGTGGTCACGGCGGCGATGCAGACGACGATGATCAGGGCCAGCATGACGGCGTACTCGACCGCCGTCGGGCCGTCTTCCTTCTTCAGAAACTCGACCACGGTCTTGGCGACGCTGCGCATCTCGTGTTCTCCGTTCCGGCGAGCCGGGGGTTCGGGGGCCGCTCGATCCGAAGCCCGGTCTCGCGGTGACAACAGGTACGTAGGTCACGCCCCCGACCGGTGCAACGCGCACGACGGGAATTTTCCCCCCGACCTCCCAGGTTTCACGTAACCCGAAAACCCGACCCTCCGTAGCCGTTCCGGGGCGTTCCGGGGATAACAGCAGCTCCGGTTCTGCCGGTTCCACGACGCGCGCCGGTTCGCGGGAAGAAGCCGGTTCTGGGGACGATGACATGGCCGAGGAGTTCGCACGCAAGAGCCTGACCACCACCGGCGGGAGCCGCCGCGCCCCCAACCGGGCCATGCTCCGCGGGGTCGGCTTCCAGGACGACGACTTCGAGAAGCCGATGGTCGGGGTCGCGTCCCTGTTCAGCGACATCACCCCGTGCAACGCCCACCTCGACCGGCTCGCGCTCAAGGGCCGCGAGGGCGTGCGGGCGGCCGGCGGCGTGCCGCAGACGTTCGGCGCCCCGACCGTCTCGGACGGCATCAGCATGGGCCACCTCGGCATGCGCTACTCGCTGGTGAGCCGCGAGGTGATCGCCGACAGCATCGAGACGGTGTGCGGGGCCATGAACCACGACGGCCTGCTGGCCTTCGGCGGGTGCGACAAGAACATGCCCGGCTGCGTGATGGCGATGGCCCGGCTGAACGTCCCGAGCGTGTTCGTCTACGGCGGCAGCATCCTGCCCGGCGTGGGGCCGGGCGGCGAGGACGTGGACATCGTGTCCATCTTCGAGGCGGTGGGGAAGTTCCAGTCCGAGAAGATCGACGCCAAGACCCTGAAGAAGGTCGAGTGCGAGAGCTGCCCCGGCCACGGCAGCTGCGGCGGGATGTACACCGCCAACACGATGGCCAGCGCCATCGAGGCGCTCGGCCTGTGCCTCCCCTACGGCGCGTCCACCCCGGCCGTGAGCGCGGCCAAGGAGCGGGAGGCGTTCGCCGCCGGGCGGGCGCTGGTCGGCTGCATCCAGCAGAACCTCCGCCCGCGCGACCTCATCACCCGCCGGAGCCTGGAGAACGCCTACACGCTGGTGCTGGCCCTCGGCGGCAGCACCAACGCGGTGCTCCACCTGATGGCCATCGCCCGCGAGGCCGGGGTGGACTGGACCCTCGCCGACTTCGACCGGCTCGGGGCGAAGGTGCCGCACCTGGCCGACCTGAAGCCGGGCGGGCGGTACGTGATGTACGACCTGTACCGCGCCGGCGGCACCCCGGCGGTGATGAAGGCGCTGCTCGACCGCGGCTTCCTCCACGGCGACTGCCCGACCGTGACGGGCAAGACCCTCGCCGAGAACCTGGCCGACGTGCGGGGCGTGTTCGAGACGGCGCAGAAGGTGGTGAAGCCGTTCGACGCCCCGATGTTCGACCACGGCATCATCGTGGTGCTGCACGGCAACCTGGCCCCCGAGGGCGCGGTGGCGAAGGTGGCCGGGCTGAAGGACCGGAGCATCACCGGCCCGGCCAAGGTGTTCGACGGCGAGGAGGCGTGCTTCCAGGCCATCCAGGCGCGGAAGATCGTACTCGGCGACGTGGTGGTGATCCGCGGCGAGGGGCCGGTGGGCGGGCCGGGGATGCGGGAGATGCTGAGCATCACCGGGGCGCTGATGGGGCAGGGGCTGGGCGAGGGCGTGGGCCTCATCACCGACGGCCGGTTCAGCGGCGGGACGCACGGGCTGGTGGTCGGGCACGTCTCGCCCGAGGCGTGGGTGGGCGGCCCGATCGCCTTCGTGCAGGACGGCGACAGCATCACCATCGACGCCGACGGCAAGGTGCTGACGCTGAACGTGCCGGAGGCCGAGCTGGCGAAGCGGAAGGCCGCCTGGGTGAAGCCGCCCCTGCGGGTCGAGCGCGGCGTGCTGGCCAAGTACGCGAAGCTCGTGCGCTCCGCCTCCGAGGGGGCGGTGACGGGGTAGCAAGTGAGGAGGCGGGAGGGGGGATTTGGTTTTCAGGCCAACGGCCTGGGATTCGATAGCCCGGGGCAACGCCCCGGGCGGGCCTGGGCGAAGCGCGCGTGATCTCAGCCCCCGTAACGCCGCATAGGTCGCCCGGGGATAACGCCCGAGGGGTGCGGGGACGTGCCGTCCCGGCCCCGTGACACCGCCTGGGCCACCCGGGGCGTTGCCCCGGGCTATCGAATCCCAGGCCGTTGGCCTGAAAACCAAATCCCCCTCTCCCGAAGACTCCCCCTCTGCCTGTAAGCCTCCCCCGCCGGCGCGGTATTCCCCCGCGCCCTCCCCTGCCCACACTGGGCCGTCGATGCTCACCCACGCCCCGACGTTCGACCACCTGTACCGCCTGTTCCCCGACTCCCCCGACCGCCCCGCGGCCGAGGGCGTCCCCGCGGACGCGGTGCCCGAGCCGTACCACCGGCTCCTGGTCCACACCCACCACATGACCGTCACCGTCGAGGACTTCTACGGCGGACCGGTGGACGTGCGGGTGATGGCCTGCCGCCGCGACGGCGACGAGTACGCCCGCAAGATCGTCCTCGCCCTCCACGAGGGCGGGCGGGTGGTGCAGTTCGGGCTCGTCCGCATCGACCTGGGCGTCTGCCCGCCGGCCGTCCGCGACGCCATCGTCGAGGGGAAGACGCCCCTCGGCCGGGTGCTGATCCAGCACGACATGCTCCGCCGCATCGAGCCGGTCGCGTACCTCAAGGTTCGCCTCTCGGCCGGGATGGCCGACTGGTTTGGGGTTGCGACCGGGGCGGACACCTACGGCCGGCTGGGCGTCATCTACACCGGCGACCGGCCGGCGGTCGAGGTGCTGGAAATCCTGGCCCCGGTCCCCGGGCGGTAGCGGCCGCGCTACAATACCCGCATGGACCTCCCCGTCGGCCGCGGCACCTGGACCATCGACATTCCCCCCGGGAAGCTCGTCCCCGTCCGCCCGGCCGGGGTGCCGTCCGCGCCGGCCACCGCCCCGCGGGAACTGGTCCGCGCGGCCCTCGAAGCCCCGTTCGGGTTCGAGCCCCTCCGCCGCGCCCTCACGCCGGACGACCGCGTCGCCGTCGTCCTCGACCCCACCCTCCCCGCGGCCGCCGACCTGCTCGCGGGCGTCCTCGACCACCTGCGCACCGCCGGGATCGAGCCGGCCGCCGTCACCGTCGTCACGCCGCCGGGCTCGCCCGAGGGGTGGATCGACGACCTGCCGGACGAGTACGCCGACCTGACCGCCGAGACCCACGACCCGGCCGACGAGCGGAAGCGGGCCTACCTCGCCACCACCCGCGGCGGCCGGCGGGCGTACCTGAACCGGACGCTCGTCGAGGCCGACGCCGCGGTGCTGCTCACCGGCCGGGGCTACGACCCGCTCACCGGGTACGCCGGGGCCGAGGCCGCCGTCTTCCCCGCGCTGGCCGGAGCGGAACCCGGCCCGCCCCCCGAGGTCGAGACGAAGGCGCCCGACCCGGAGCCGGCCGGGCTGCGGGCCGAGGCCGTGGAGATCGCCTGGCTGCTCGGGACGCCGTTCCTGGTGCAGGTGATCGAGGGCGCGGGGGACGCCGTTCAGGAGGTCGTGGCCGGGCTCCTCGACAGCTCGGCCGAGGGCGCCCGCCGGCAGGACGCCCGCTGGCGGGGGACGGTCCCGGAACGGGTTCCCGCGGTCGTCGCGGCCGTGTCGGGCGGCCCGGAGCGGGTCACCTTCCTCGACCTGGCGAAGGCCGCGGCGTGCGCGGCGCGGGTGGTGACGAAGGGCGGCCGGGTCGCCGTCCTGAGTGACGCCGCCCCGGCGCTCGGCGAGGGGGCGGCGCTGCTGCGGTCGCTCGACGGCCCCGAGGGGGCGACGAAGCTGCTGAACAAGCTGAACCCGCCGGACCGGGCGGCGTGCGTGCTGTGGGCGTGGGCGGCCCGGCGGGCGAGCCTGTTCGTGGCCAGCGGCCTGCCCGACGACACCGTCGAGGAGCTGTTCGCCACCGCCCTCCACACCCCGGCCGAGGTCGGCCGGCTGGCGGGGGCGGCGGCCGCGGTGGTCGTCATCCCCGACGCGCACAAATCGATGGTGATGGTCGAGAGCGCGTAGCGCGGCTCGTTGGGCGGTGGGACTCCTCGTAAGGTGAATCGTTTCCGGGGTGGCACAGGCCGCCCGGCACGCACGGTACGGAAGAACGCCATGTCCGCCGACTATCAGGCCGCCCTGTCCGGGGCCGCCCTGTTCGACCGGTCCGCCGCCGGGAAACTCGTCCTGGCCGGCCCGGACGCCCCGATGTTCCTCGGGAACCTCTCCACCAACGACACCAAGAACCTCCCCCTCGGCGGCGGGTGCGAGGCGTACTTCTGCGACCCGCGGGCGAAGGTCCAGTTCCAGACCTGGATCTACCACGTCCGCCTCGGCGACGGCGGGCACGCCATGTGGGTCGAAACCACCCCCGGCCGCAACGCCGACCTCTTCAAGTACCTCGACCGCTACCTGATCTCCGAGCAGGTCGAACTCGCCGACCGCACCGCCGACTTCGCGCAGTTTCACCTCGCCGGCCCCGCCGCGAAGGCGGTACTCGAAAAGGCTCTCGCCGACGCCGTGCCGGACCTGCCCGAGTTCGCCCACATGGAGCGGACGTTCGGGAGCCACGTGACGACCAGCGTCCGCCGCCGCGACCCGCTCGGGGTGCCGGGGTACGACCTCGTCTGCCCCGCCGACAAGGCCGACGGCCTGCGCCGCGTCCTCGAAGCCCCCGGGGCGGTGCCGGGCACGCCCGAAACCTACGAGGTGCTGCGGGTGGAGGCCGGCACGCCGGTGTTCGGGCCGGACATCGACAGCGGCCGGTTCGTGATGGAGGTGGGGAACGCGGCCCGGGCGGTCAGTTACTCGAAGGGGTGTTTCCTGGGCCAGGAGCCGATCGTCATGGCCCGCGACCGGGCCGGGCACGTCAACCGGGCGTTCTCGGGGGTGAAGGTGCTGGAGGGCGGCCCGCTCCCGGCCGGGACGAAGCTGTTCCGCGACGGGCAGGAGGTGGGCGTCGTGACCTCCAGCTGTCACTCGCCCCGGCTGGGGGCGCCGGTGGCGCTCGGCTACCTGAAGTGGAAGCACCAGGAGCCCGGCCTGCGGATGGAGGCGGAGACGCCGGACGGGCGGCGGCCTGTCGAAGTGCTGGGACTACCGCCCGTCCGGGCGTAGCCCCGGGCCGGGAGGTCTGCCGCGTGTGAGTCAGCCGCCGTACTGGTAGCGGTCGCCAGAGCAGCCGACCTCGGACGCGAGGTCACCCGGTCTGGTCGGACACGTCACCGGAGCGGGTGCTTCGCCAGGAAGTCGCGGACCCGGGGGATCGCCTCGTCGCCGGCGTCTTCGAGGAGGTAGTGGCCGCAGTCCGGCCAGGTGTGGGTTTCCGCGTGCGGGAAGTGCCGCCGCCAGTCAACCAAAAAGTGCCGGTCGAACACGAAGTCGCGCATGCCCCACAGCAGGAGCGTCGGCACGTCGCGGAACTTCTCCAGTGACGCCGCGGTGTCGCGGACGATGGCGTACCCGGGGTCCGATTCCTTCAGCGGGATGGTCTGGACGAACTTGAGGACGGCGACGCGGTGTTCGGGGGTGTCGTAGGGGGCGAGGTACATCGCCCGCACGTCGGCCGGGAGCGGGCGGCGGGTCACGCACCAGTCCGCCGCGGCCCGGCAGAAGGCGTTCTTCTTCAGGATCAGCCACGCCCCGAGCCGGGTGTTCCGCCCGAGCCACAGCGACCACGGGAGCCGCTTCGACTTCGGCAGCGGGAACGCCCCGGTGTTCGTGGCCACGATCCGCTTCACACGCCCCGGGTGGCGGGCGGCGTAGGCCGTGCCGATCATCCCGCCCCAGTCTTGAACGACCAGCGTGACGTTCTCCCGCACCCCGAGGTGGTCGAGCAGCGCCTCCAGGTTATCGACCCGCGACTTGAGCGCGTAGTCGTAGAGCGTTTCGGGCGGCTTGTCGGACAGGCCGCAGCCGATGTGGTCGGGCGCGATACAGCGGTACTGACCGCGCAGGGCGAGGACGAGGTTGCGGAAGTAGAAGCTCCACGTCGGGTTGCCGTGGACCATCACCACGGGGTCGCCGGTTCCCTCGTCGAGGTAACTCTGCCGGAGGCCGTTCCGCTCGAAGGTGTGCGGGGCGAACGGGTAGAGGCTGGGGTGGGGGAGGCTAGTCAAATCGAGAGTCCGGCTCAGGGTTTGAGCCCCGGAGGGGCGACGTTACCGAGCCCAGGGCGGGAGCCCTGGGTGGCGTATGCGGGGTGTTGGGTGTGTGCGTCCTCGGTCCGCCTTACCCGCCCAGGGTTTCCGCCCTGGGCTCGGTAACGTCGCCCCTCCGGGGCTAGAAAGCGGCCCGGCCTACCACTCGATCCCGAGCATCAGGCAGTTCAGCCCGCTGCCGATGCCGAGCCAGCCGACGCGGTCGCCGGGGCGGAGGAAGTCGCGCTCCTCGGCCAGGGCGGCGGTCAGCGGCAGGGACACGGTGCCGATGTTCCCGAGGAACGGGAAGGTGCTGAAGTCCTTTTCGATCGGGATGCCGAGCGACCGCAGCACCGTGTCGCGGTGCTGCGACCCGACCTGGTGGCAGATCACCTTGTCCACGAACTCCGGCCGCCAGCCGAACTTGGACTGGAACGCCTGCCACGTCCGGTTCCCGAGTTCGACGCCGTGCTTCAGCACCTCGCTGGCGTGCGTCTCCATGAACGGGATGCGCACGTGCCGCAGGCCGAGGTCGAGCCCCTGGCGGATCAGCGACGTCGCCCCGTGGCCGAGGTCGATCCCCTTCCGCACGCCCTTCTGGACGATCGCCGAGGCGCCGTGCCCGAGCACCTTGTCCACCGCCCCGACCGCGGCCGGGAGGATCGACTCCAGCCCCCACTTGCACAGGTGGTGGTGCTGGGTGGCGTTCTGGACGACGCCCCCGACCAGCCGGCGCCGCTTCGCCCGCGTGAGTTCCTTGCCCACCACCAGGACCGCCACCGCCCCCGACCCGCCGGTGAGCGTGGCCACCGACTCGACGAAGAGCTCGCGGGACTGCGTGCGGATCATCCGGTCGATGGTGTGCTCGTTGATCTCGCGGGCCGTCTCCGCGGACACCACCAGCCCGGCCCGGGCCTGCCCGAGTTCGATGCGGTTGGCCACGTCCACGACGCCGTTGAGGACGCCCAGACAAGCGTTCGACACATCGTACACGGCGGCGTTCGGGTTGATCCCCAGCCGGTGGGCGACGGCGCAGGCGGTGGCCGGCTCGAAGTTCTCCCGGCACACACCGGCGTAGATGAGGACGTCGATCTCGCTCGGATTGATGTCGGCGGAGTCGAGCGCCTTCTTGCCCGCGGCGGCGGCCCCCTCGGAGAGCGGGTAGTTCGGCTCCCACCAGCGCCGCTCGCTGATCCCGGTCAGGAGTTCGAGCTGCCCCGGCTTCATCCCCATCGACTCGTACACCGGCCCGAGCCGCGACTCCAGCTCGGCGGTCGAGACGACCACCGGCGCGAGCTCGTACCCGATCGACTCGATGTGGACGCGGTTGTAGTGCATGGCGGGGTCCGGCGTCCGTGGTCCGGTGGGTGGGTGTCCGTCCGAGCCCGGAGCGTGGGCGACGGGTGCGTCCGGGCGCGGGGCTCACGCCCCAGGCCCGGACGCACCGCCCGAGTCGCCGGTCATTCTAGGGTGAAGTCCGCCATCTGGTAGATGACGCGGCCGTCCACAGTGAGGAACCCGTTGGCCGTCAGCTGACGGTTCGTCTCGTCCACTGCGGTGACTTCGAGCAACACCGTGACCTCGCGGTCGGCGGGGAGCACCTGCCCGCGGTAGGTCCACGAGTGCGGGCGGTTCAGCGCGACCGTCTGCCAGCCCCCGGCGGGCGGGTCGCCCCAGCGCCGCCAAGCCGCGTACTTCATCAGCTGAAGGAACGACTCCAGCCCGAGCGACCCCGGCCACACCGGGTCTTGGTAGAAATGGGCCTGGAAGAACCAGAACCCCGGGTCGACGGCGATCCGGCCGACGACGAGGCCGAGCCCCTTCGCCCCGCCGTCGGGGAGGTACGCCTCGACCCGGTCCACCATCCGCATCATCGGGGCCGGGAAGGGCGGGTCGTGCGGGAGCGTGCCGCGCTCCGACCGCACCACGTCCGCGCCGCTCGGCCAGGGCACCTTGGCCTCGCGGATGCCCACCTGGTTCGCCAGCTGGGGTTTGGAGAAGAAGCCGAAGTACGTCGTGCCCTCGTACACCGGCCCGTGCCGGTCGCCCACCGCCATGTCGTAGTGCTGAATGATCATCCCCGCCGACTTCGACACGTTGGTCATCTTGGCCCGCATCGTGAGCGTGCCGGCGTCCGGCCCGACCGCGCGGAACTGCGTCGCCTTCCCGCCGAGGTTGCGGAAGCGCAGATCCTCCGGGCTGGTGAGCGCCGAGCCGCAGTAGGCGGCCAGCCAGCCGCACGGCTGGAGGGCGATCTCCAGCAGTACGCTGAACGGCATCCGCGGGCAGCGGTTGGCGTCGAAGTACCACTCGCCCGGCGGCACATCGTACTCGGCCACGCACGCCGCCCCGGCCTTCAGCACGAACGGCTCGCCGCTGACCTGCGTGACCCGGTCGACGAACGCGAACGGCGGCCCCGGGAGCCGGGCGATGGCGCGTTCGCCGTCGAACACCCGGTACGGCTCGCCGAACGCCTCCGACGGCCTGCCGACGGCAAAGGCCAAGATGCGGTCGCGGTCGTAGAGCGGGGCGGGTGCTTGGGGCTGAGGCTCGGGGATCGGGTGTGCCGGGTGTCGGGTGTCGGGTGTCGGGTGTCGGGGGACGGGTGTCGGGGAGCGGGTGTCGGGGGGCGGTTCGACAATGGCCTCCGGCCGCACGGCTTCGGACCCGATCCCCGGTCCCCGATCCCCGACACCCGACACCCGACACACCCGATCCCCGACACCCGACACACCCGGTCCCCGATCCCCGATCCCCGACACGCCCACTCCCCGCCAGATCTCCTCCAGCCGGCCGCGGGTGAGCCCCGTCATGCGGAGCGTCATGTTGGTGATCTCGACGATCGGCTTGCCGTCGGCGTACATCAGGGCGTCGGCGAGGCAGTACGGCTCGGGGCGGAAGCCGAGTTCCTTCACCGTCACCTCGTAGGTCACCACTCTCGTCGTTTCGAGTACCTGACCGCGGCACTTGAGCCGGCTGTTGACCCCCGGCACCGGCTCGGTCGCCGCCTCGCCGGCCTCGCAGACCCAGCCGAGCCGCATCAGCAGCACACGCAGGGTGTGCAGGCAGCACTCGTACATCAGCGTGCCGGGCATCACCCGGTCGTCGACGAAGTGGCAGGTGAGGAACCAGTCGGTCGGGTGGATGTCGAACTCGCCGCGGACGAAGCCGATGCCGAACCGCCCGCCGGCCGGGTCGAGGAGGGGGATGCGATCGACCAGCCGGAGCATCTCGCCGGGGAGCGGCATCGGCCGGGCGAGGCGCGCGGCCGCGAACGGCGGCCCGAACGCCCCCACCAGGTTGCCCGCCCGCAGCGCCTCGACCTGCTCGGCGTCGAGCGAACACACCTCCTGCGCCACGAGGTCGGTCCAGTCGGCGGGCTTCTTGCCGGGGAGTTGCTGGCGGTCGAGGGTCGTCTGCACGATCCCCTTGCCGGCCGCCAGCGCCTCGGCGGTGAAGAACCCGGCCACGCCGTTCCGCATGGTGATGAACGGCTCGCCGTTCACGGTGCCGTCGAACCGGAAGCGGAACAGCCACGAGCCGCCCTGGTTCACGAACTCGTCGATGCGGATGTCGTAGGTCGCCGCCTCGCCCACGCGCGGCAGCCCGCGGTGGAAGCTGACCACGGCGTCGAGCAGCCGGTACACGGCGAGGCCGCGCGTCTCGAAGTCGACGCCCAGGAAGCCGGACAGGAACAGGTCGGCCTGCCCCGCCTCGACCGAGATCGCCGTCGGGATGCGGCCGTTCTCCAGGTACCAGCGGTCGGCGCGGACGGCGTGCGTGGTGACGACGCGGCCCGAGGTCATCGACCGCGGCTCGCCCTCGATGAGCGTGATCGCGTCGACCAGTTGGAGCGGCCCGTCCGGGAGGCGGACGCGGGTCGGGAAGGAGTCCACCTCCGCGAACACCGGCCCGAGCGCGTCGGCCACCTTCCCCGCTGCGAACGCGCAGCACTGCTCGAACGACAGCGCCCGCGGCACGACCGGGTCCGGACGAACGGCCGGCGCCGCCGGGCTGCCAGCGGGTGTGGGTGGCTCGGCCGGCTCAGACGGCAGGTGGATCGGTTGTGGGTCGGCCCACTGTCCGTTCCCCACGGCCCACTGCAACAGGGTCGTCTGGAATCGCACGACGCCCGCTGCCGAGTCGAGGAGTCGCTGGTTCAGGCGGAGGAATGTCTCCTGCGCCCGCATCGTCTCGACGCGCACGTCGCACGTGGCGGCGATGGCCGGTGCGAGGTCGTAGGCGAAGGCGGGGGGGGAGGCCGGTGCGGGTGGTACCGGCACACCAGCGATCTCCGGGAGCGCCGGCGCGGACACGTGCCACACGTCGCCCACGGGGTTAGGTTCGGGCGCCGTGGGGTCGGCGTATTCCGGGAGCGCCGGTGAGGACACGTGCCATACGTCGCCGACGGGCTCGGGCTCGACGGCGGGGACGGCCGTCTCGGGCGCGACCGGAGGGCGGTTCCCGACCGGGACGACCACCACCGGGCCGGTCCCGGCCGGCACGGGGCGGTGGCCGACGCACCGCGTCTCGACGCCGTACAGCGCGCCGAGGTCGATGGGAATTCGCTCCGCCGTGAGCGCGGCGACGAGCCGGAGGATTTGAGACACGGCGTCGGCCTTACCGGCATGCGCGGCGCGGGCGAGGTGGGGCTTGTCGGCCAGGATCGTGCCGATCATGCGCGTACACGAGGCTCCCGGGCCGACCTCCACGAACGCCCGCACGCCGTCGCGGTACGCTGCCCGCACCACCGCCGGCACGTCGATCGGTCCGACCAGCCCGGCCGTGATCGAGTCGGCCGCGGCGCGCTCCGTCACCGGGTAGCTCTTCCCCCACGCGCCGCTGTAGACCGTCACCCCCGGCGGCGGGGTCACCGGCAGGGTGTGGAGTTCCTGGTACGGCACCTTCACCGGCTGGCCGGCGTCGCAGTGGGCAAGCGTGACGCCGGAGAGCGGGAAGAACGGCCGGCCGAGCGCGGAGGCCAGCTTCTGCACGTCGGCCCGGTCGCCGCCGATCACGCACTCGGCCGGCGTGTTCACGATCAGCAGGTACGCCCGCAGCCCGGGACGCAGGGCGGCCACCACGTCGTCGGCCGACGCCGACACCACGCCGGACGCCCAGTCCACCGCCTGCCCGGCCGGCACGCCCCAGTGCCGGCGGGCCGAGTCGTACGGCGGGGCCAGGTCGGACACGAACAGCGTCGAGGCCCGCATCCGGCGGTACATCTCGTCCCGGCCGGGCCAGGCCCGCACGCCGAACAGCCCGGCCGATTCCCCGAGGCTCAGGCCGATCATTGCGTCGCACTTCACCCCGAGCGAAGTAACCACATCCGCCGCGAGCGAACCGACCGTCACCTGCCCGAACATTAGGTCGCGGGCGGGGGCGTCGTCGGCCGGGGCGTCCCAGAACAGGTCGGGGGCGAACTGGCTGCGGAGGAGGTCGTTCTCGGCGTGCTGGCGGCGCAGCACCCCGGGCCATGCGGCCGACAGGTCGCGGCCCATGCCGTCGAACTGGTTCCCGGACCCGGGGAAGACGAACGCCACCTTGGCCTTCGGGCCGAGCGGGGTGGGCGTGTAGAACACGCGGTCGCGCACCGCCGGCCGGGGGTCGAGCGGGAGTGGGAACGTCGGGTTCGCCCGCAGGTGGGCGGTTAGGTAGTCGGCCTGCTCGGCCAGTTCCTCCGCGGACCGCGCCACCAGCCCGGCGGCGAACTTGGCGGCCCGGTCGGGCGGGCGGGTGGCGAACCACTCACGCGCGACGGCTTCGATCCCGCGACCCGCCCTGGCCGCGACAAACCCGGCCAGTTCCCCGACACGGTCGGCGAGGGCCGCGGGGGTGGCCGCTTCGGCCACAAAGACGGCCTCTTCACTCGCCCCGAGCGGCTGGCGGCGGTCGGCGGGGGTGGCGTCCGCGGCGGCGTTCCCGGCGTACTCCTCGACCACGAACACGAGGCACGACCCGTCCGCGCCGCGGGCCGGCATCACCGCCCGCCGCGGCCCGTCGGCCCGGTCGTGGAGCCAGTAGCGGGGCGACCCCGGCACCGGCAGCACCTCCTGGTACAGGGCCAGACACGCCTTCGCCAGCGCCGCGGCGGCCGACGCCGCGCCGGTGTTGCCGACGTCGGGCGTTGCGTCGAACGGGATGGCCCCGGCCGTCGGCGCCTCCTCGCGGGCGCGGCCGAGGGCGGCGGTCAGCACGTCCGCGGTGGGGCTGTCGCCGGCCGGGTCGCCGCCGCCGGCCGCGCCGACGCCGCGGATCACCGCGTACACGCGGTCGCCGTCCCGCTCAGCGTCCTCCAGCCGTTTCAGCACGAACGCCGCCGCGCCTTCGCCCGGCACGGACACGTTCCCGGGAAGGACCGTCCGCGGGTCACCGGCGAGGTCGACGCCGCCGGCGACGGCCCGGTCGATCTCGCCGGCCTGGAGCGCCCGCACCGCGAGTTCGACGGCGCGGGCCGCGCTCGCTTCCTCGCTACAGACAGTGTGACTCGGCCCGCCGAAGTGGAACGTCCGGGCGACCCGGCTGGCCGCGATGCTGCCGAGTGCGCCCATCACCCGGTTCGCCGTGAGCGGCGGCGAAACCCGGTCCGGGTCGCCGCCGCGGGCGACCTCGGCCCAGCGGAGGTGGTAGTTTGTCGTGTTCGGGTCGAGCCCGAGGCCGACGAACACCGCCGTGTTCGGGTCGCCGTCCGGGGTGGGGTTCGGGCGGCTGTTGGCCGCATCGTCGAGGGCGGCTGCTGCCATTTGCAGCATCACCAGCTGCTGCGGCAGGGCGTCTTCCAGTTCCTTCGGCGGAACCCGGAAGCGATCAATCGGGATGGCCAGGTCTTCGATGAAGAAGCCGGGCGGGGCCGGCACATCGCTCAGGCTCCAGCCGTTGACCTTCGCAGTCGGCTCGGCCGGGGTGCCGCCGAGGACGTGTTCCTGAAACGCCCGCAGGTCGGCCCACGGGCCGAAGTGCGCGGCCATCCCGACCACCGCGACCGGCACGGCCGGCGGCCGCACCACCGGCTCGGGGGCCGGGGCCGCCACGCGCGTGGAGACGGTCACCAGCTTCGGCGGTGCCGCCTTGGGGGGCGAGTTGTCTGTCCACTCTTCGAGTAGCAGGTGGGCGTTCACCCCGCCGAACCCGAAGCCGCTCACCGCCGCCCGCCGCGGCTCGCCCGGCCGGCGGCTCTCCCACGGCTCGGCCGACTCCAGCACCCGGAACGGCCCGTCCTCGTACCGCAGCCCGGACGCCGGCGTGCAGAAGTTCGCCTGCGGCGGCAGCACCCCGGCCGCGAACGCCCCCACCACCTTGGCCACCGCCGCCGCCCCGGCCCCGGTGAGGAGGTGGCCGACGGTCGACTTCACGCTGCCGATCACGCACCGGTCCGCCGCCGGCCCGCCGTCCTCCCACAACTCCCGCAGGCTGTCGAACTCGATCGCGTCGCCCACTGGCGTGCCGGTGGCGTGGCACTCGACCAGGTCCACGTCGCCGGGACGCCAGCCGGCCTTCGCGTAGGCCCGCCGCATGGCCCTCAGCTGGCCCTCCTTCGCCGGGGCGAGGAGGTTCCCGTGCATGTCGTTCGACAGGCCGCACCCGGCGACCACGGCGAGGACCGCGTCCCCGTGCTTCAGCGCGTCGGAGAGTCGCTTCAGGACGAACACGGCCGCGCCCTCGCCGACCATGAGGCCGTCGGCGGCGGCGTCGAACGGGGCGCACCGGCCCGAGGCCGACAGCGCCCGCAGCTGCGCGAACCCGAGCTGCGTGTACTGCGGGTCGGCACCGTTGGCCCCGCCGGCGAGCATCGCGTCCGCCCGGCCGGCGAGGAGTTCGTCTGCGGCGAGCTTGATGGCGTAAAGGGACGAGGCGCAGGCCGCGTCGAGGGTGTAGCTCCCGCCGCCGAGTCCGAGTGCCTTCGCCAGCACCCCGGCCGGCAGCCCGGCGACGTACCGGTTGAGCGGGTGCGTCCGCCCCCCCCCCGGCGTGAAGGCCGGCCCGCCCAGGTACTCCCGGCACAAGGCGTTGGCCTTGTCGGTCGGCAGGCAGATGTTGCCGAGGATGATGCCGACCCGGGCGCGGTCGACCGCCCCGGTCTTGGCGCCGCGCCAGGCCCGGTTTCCGGCGTCGAGAACGGAGTGAAACAGCGGGTCGAGCTGGGACACGAACCCCGGGTCGGCGGCGAGGCCGGTGAGGTCCGGGGCGAAGGGGTCGAGGTAGTAGCCGCGGGAGTGCGGGGCGGCGTCCGGGTGGGGGACGCGGGGGTCGAGGCAGCGGTCCGGCGGGAGGAACCACCGGCCGGCGGGCACCTCGCGGGACCGGTCGCGGGCGGCCGCGACGTCGGCCCAGAACGCGACCGGGTCGGCCCCGGCCCCGGGCAGCCGCACCCCCATGCCGACGATCGCCACCCGCTCGGTCGCTGCACTCATCCGCGCTTCCTGTTCCTGTCGTCATCCCGGGTCGTGTCAGAGGTGCCACGAAGACCAGGCCGGCGCGACGGCGCCCCCGTAACACCGCGGACGCCGCCCGGGGCCGCGCCCGGGCTATCGGATCTCAGGCCGTTCGGCCTGAGATCCGATAGCCCGTCTTCAGCCCGAAGGGCTGGGATTCGATAGCCCGGGGCAGCGCCCCGGGCGGGCGTAGACGGAGGACGTGCCGGGCTACGCCTTCACGGCCCCGAGTTGGTTGCGGGTGAACGCCTGGTTCAGGTTCTCGGTCATCATGCACTCGTAGTCCTGGAGCTGGGCCACCACCTGCCCGTCGGCGTCGAGGTAGTCGAGGTCGGCGCGGGCGAAGGTGCCGTTGTCCCGGGTGACCCGGGCTACGACCGTCACCGGCCCGTCCGGGAAGTGGCGGCGGAACTGGCGGTAGCGGCCGGCGAAGTTCGGCAGGCTCGCCGCCCCGTGCTGGTGTCGGCTCCACAGGATCATCAGCTGAAAGCTCGTGTCGAGGACCAGCGGGTCGGCCACCCAGCCGCTGCGAAGCGGGAACTGGAACCAGTCGGCCGGCGGCGGGGCGGTCGCGGCGGCGCCGGCGATGGCCAGCTCGGCCACGCCGTCCACCCGCTCGATCCCGCGCAGGTCGGGGCCGTGGAACAGGAGGTCGCGGTAGGCGTCCGGGACCGCGTGCGGGTACGGCGCCACGGCCGGCGGCCGGTCGGCGGCCGGAGCCTTGGGCAGCGCCGCCACCAGGATCACCTCGGCCTTCGACTTCACCACCTCGCGGCCGTCCTTCTTCCGCCCGCGCAACTCCACCGGCACGAGGAACAGCTTGTCCTGCCGGGTCGCCTTGCCGGCGAAGGCGCGGAGGACGAGCGCGTCGGCCGGGTCGAGCTTCACGCCCTGGGTGATGCGGAGGTCGTTGAACCCGTGGAACACCAGCCCGGGGTTCCCGTGCAGGGCGGCGTGGGCCAGGAACTCCAGGTGCAGCGCCATCGGCAGGACGGCCCGGCCGTCGAGGACGTGCGACCGCAGGACGGGGTGGGTCTCCACGTCCAGGGTGCGCTCGAAGGCCAGGGCGAAGTCCGGGTTGGCGGCCGCCGCGTGGGTGCCCGACCCGCCGCCCGCCGGGGCCGGGGTGGCGGTGCCGTACCCGGGCGGGACCGGGGTCGTGCCCGACCCGCCCGGCCGGGCCTTGCCCATCGCCAGCACCTCGACCGCCCGCCCGGCGGCGGCGAGTTCGTGGACCAGGAACGCCGAGCCGTCGCCCAGCGGGATCAGCCCGACGCCCTCGGCCTCGAACTGCTTCCGCAGCCCGGGGGTGACCATCCCCCCCTCCCACGGCCCCCAGTTGACGCACACCACCCGGCACCCGGGCCGGCGGCGGGCCTCGGCCTGGGCGGTCTTGTTCAGCACCTCGTTGGCGCAGGCGTAGGCCAGCTGGCCGGTGCGGCCGAACCGGCCGGTCATCGACCCGAACAGCACCAGCGCCTTCAGCTCCTCGTGGGCGAGGAGGTCGAGCAGGTTGCGGAGCCCGTCCACCTTCGTGCGGTAGACGCGGTCGAAGTCGTCGCCGGTCAGATCCTCGATGCGGCGGTCGGCCAGCACCCCGGCGCCGTGGACGACCGCCGTCACCGGCCCGAACTTCACCCGCACCTGTTGGAGCAGGTCGGCGACGGCCCGGTCGTCGGCCACGTCCACCGGGAAGTACGCGGCCCGCGCCCCGCCCGCCTCGACGCGCCGGAGCGTCCGCCGCACCTCGCGCTGGGCGGCGACCTTCTGGTACTGCTCGCCGATCTGCCGGGGGCCGGCGTCCGGGCCGAGCTTCTCGGCGATGGCCTTCTTCAGGTCGGCCTCGGCGGTCAGCCCGGCCAGCCAGTCCGGCTCCGCCCCGGGGGTCGGGGTCCGGCCGGTGAGGACGAGCGTCGAGCCGAACGTCTCCGCCAGCGCGACCGCCGCCTCGGCGGTGACGCCGCGGGCGCCGCCGGTGACGAGGATCACGTCCTTCGCCCCGAGCCCGACCGGCTGCCCGCCGGCCCGGCGCACGGTGCGGGCGAGTTCGATCGTGCAGCGGTGGGTGGCGGTGATGCCGGTCTCGACCGGCCCGGCCGCCAGGATCTCCTCCGCCAGCGCGGCGGCCGCGGCCGCCGGGTCGGCGAAGGCCGGGTCGAGGTCGATGGCCTTGCACGACACCTCGGGCCACTCGTGCCGGGCGGTCTTGGCCAGTCCGGCGAGGCCGCCGGCGGTCGGGTCGCCGTCGGCGAGGGCGTTCAGCCCGAACGCCCCGTCGAGCCGGGCGACGGTGGCGAGCAGCGCCCCGCCCTGCTGCCGGCCGGTCTGGCGGAGCTTCGGCCCGACTGCCTGGAGCCAGTCGAACGCCCGGCGGTTGAGGCCGCCGTCGGCCGGGGGCGCGACCGGCGCGAGCAGGATCAGCCCCGCCAGCGGCCCGCCCGGCTTGTTCGCGCCCGGCCCGGCCCACCCCATCACCCGGGCGACGAACCCCGCCGCCGCCAGCCGGTCGGCCACGCCGTCCGTGAGCGGGTCGGGGTCGCCGACCACCCACATCTCGGCCCCGGCCGGGAGCGGGGTCCGGGTTCGCGGGGTGTTCAGGTCGAGGTCCACCACCTGGAGGATGCTGCGGTCGATCCTGTCCCCGCCGCCCGGGGCCGCGCCCGGCGGCACGCGCATGGTGTCGGCCGGGGTCACCCCCGACGGCTTGGCCGGCCCGTTCCCGCCCGCGGGCGCCCGGCCGAGGGCCGAGTCGGTCACGCGCGGCGGGCGGATGCTCGACACCTGTTCGGTGTCGGGGGCGACGGGCTCGGTCGGGGTGAGGATCGCGGGGCGCCGGGCGGACGGCTCGGTCGGCACGTAGGCCGGGACGACCGGGATGCGGGCCGTGGCCGGCGCCTCCGGCCGGGCGGACCGGCCGGCGAGGAAGTCGGCGACGTCCTGGAGGGTGTGGAGGGTGCCGAGGTGCTCGGGCTTGACCACCGGGGCGTCGGGCAGCTTCTCCTGAAGGGCCGACAGGATCTCCACCCGCTTGATCGAGTCCACACCCAGGTCCGAGTCCATCGACAGCTTCAGGTCGAGGCTCTCGACGGGGTATCCCGTCTTCTCGGCGACCACTTCGAGGAGCGTCCGGGCCACGTCGGCGGCCGGGGCGGTCGGCTTCGGGGCGTCCGAGCGGGCCAGGAGGAGGAGCTGGTCCCGGCCCACCGGCAGGGTGCGCGTGACGTCCTCCTCGGGCTCCGCCGGCGGGGCCGGGGACGCCCCGCCGGTGAGGAAGTCGGCGACGTCCTGGAGGGTGTGGAGGGTGCCGAGGTGCTCGGGCTTGACCACCGGGGCGTCGGGCAGCTTCTCCTGAAGGGCCGACAGGATCTCCACCCGCTTGATCGAGTCCACACCCAGGTCCGAGTCGAGCCCCTGCGACAGGTCGAGGCTGCCGACCGGGTAGCCGGTCTTCTCGGCGACCACCTCAAGCAAGGTGCGTTCGACACGGTCGCGGCCCCCGGCGGGCTTCGGCGCGGCCGCGGGCTTCGCGGGCGGGGCTTGCACCACCGGGGCCGGGGTGGGCGTCGGCGTCGGCGTCGGGACGGGCGCGGGTACGACTGGCGGCGGCGTGTACACCGCCGGGGGCGGGGTGAAGGCGACCGGCGGCGGGAGGACCGGCTGCGGCGCGGGGGGCAGCGGGAGGGCGACCCCGCCGGCGCCGAGGCCGGTGAGCAGGAGCGTTTGCTGCTGGTCCACCAACGTCTGGAGGGTCCGCTGGGCAGCCTCCTGGGATTCCAGGAACTGCCGGTGCAGCTGGGCCGCCTGCTCCTGCATCCGCTGGAGGGCGGCGAGGCTCTGCTGCGTGGCCTGGAGCGCCTGGGCCAGGGCGGTGGGGTCGGTCATCGCGGCGGCCCGGGCGGGTGGTATGGGGGTCGGGCGGGCGGGCGGGGTCGGTTTACCGTTCGCGTGAACCGCCGGGGTCCGCGGCGGGAGCGGCGGGCGGGGGTTGACGTGGTTCGCACCGGTCAGCGGGACGACCAGCCCGGCCTTGCCGTCGGCGGGCGCTGGGGGCCGGCAGCGGCTCCCCTCCTCCCACGCGGTCAGCCGGGCCGGCACGCCCCGGGCGGCGAGGCGGGCCAGGGCGTTCGCCAAGTCTAACGCGCCGGGGCGCTTCCCCCCAGAGGCGTCCAGGGCGAACGCCTCGGCGTCGGTCACCCCGGCGTCGGCGAGCGTGGCCTCGGCCAGCCGGGCGAGGACCGCCCCCGGGCCGACCTCGATGAACGTCCGCACCCCGGCCGCGGCGAGAGCCTTCACCTCGTCCACGAACGCGACCGGGTTGGCCAGCTGGTGGGCGAGGAGATCCTTCGCCGCGGCCGCATCGTCCGGGTACGGGGCGGCGGTGGTGTTGGCGAACACCGGGGCCGACCCGGCGGCCAGCTCGATCCGCCCCAGCGCCTCGCGGAGCGGGCCGGCGGCGTCGGCCACGAACGGGCTGTGGAACGCGGCCGCCACCGGCAACCGGGCCGACTTCAGGCCGGCCGCCGTGAACGCCGCCGCCGCCCGCTCGACGTCCGCGGTCGCGCCCGACAACACGGTCTGGGCGGGGGCGTTGCGGTTGGCCACGACCAGATTCAGCCCCTCGCGCCGGACAACCGCCTCGATGTCGGCGGCCGGGGCGAACACGGCCAGCATCGCCCCCGGGTCGCCGTCGCGACCCTTCGCCATGAGTTCGCCGCGGAGGCGGGACAGGGCGAAGAGGTCGGTCGGGGCGAGCCGGCCGGCGGCGGCCAGGGCGACGAGTTCCCCGTAGCTGTGCCCGGCGAAGGCGGCGGCCCTCAGCCCGAAGCGGTCGGCCAGCACCCGCCAGGCGCCCCAGCTCACGGCGCCGATCGCCGGCTGGGCGGCGCGGGTGTCGCGGAGAGCCTCGTCGTCGGCCTTCGCCGCGGCGGGGTCGAAGCGGGTCGGCGGGTAGATGCGGTCCGACAGACGAACGCCATCGGCCGGGGGAACGGCCTCGTTCGCCTCGGCCAGCGCGGCGAGGACTTCGGGGAACAGGCAGGCCAAGTCGCGGAGCATGCCGACTTGCTGCGACCCCTGCCCCGGGAACAGCACCGCGACCGCCCCGGGTGCCGCGCCGCGGCCGAAGTGGACGCCCTCCGGCAGGTGCCACGCTGCCCCCGGCTCGGCGCGGAGCTTGGCGGCGGCCGAGGCGACCAGCTTCGGCAGGTCGGTCCGGCTGCGGTGGGCGGCGAAGGCCAGCCGGCACGCGGCGGAGGCGTCGAACCCCGCCCGGGACGCCTCGGCGGCGCGGGCGAAATCGTCCCACGAGCCCGTGGGCAGCGCCTCCGCCTTCGCCGCCAGCTCGGCCGGGGTCGCGGCGCCGAGGGCGACGATCTCGACCGTCCCGTCCCAGTCCGGGGCGGACTTCTCGGGGCGGTACTCCTCCAGCACCGCGTGGAAGTTGCTGCCGCCGAACCCGAACGCGGACAGCCCGGCCCGCCGCGGGTGCTCGGCCCGCGGCAGCCACGGCCGGGCCGCGGTGTTGACGTAGAACGGCGAGTCGGCCGCGCGGAACGGCTCGACCGGCTGCCTCACCTTGAGCGTCGGCGGCAGCACCTTGTGGTGCAGGGCCAGCGCCGCCTTCACCAGCGACGCCGCCCCGGCCGCCGCCTTGGTGTGCCCGATCTGCGACTTCACCGACCCGACCGCGCACCACGGCCGCGGCTTCGTCGCCTCCGCCCCGCCGAACACCTCGACGAGCGCCGTGGCCTCGACCGTGTCGCCGACCTTCGTCCCGGTGCCGTGGGCCTCGACCAGCTCGACCGTGTTCGGGTTCACCCCCGCGACCGAGTACGCCGTGCGGAGGCAGCGCCGCTGCCCCTCGGCGCTCGGGGCGTAGATGGCGTTCCCCTTGCCGTCGCTGCTCGACCCGATCCCGCGGAGGACGGCGTAGACCGTGTCGCCGGCCCGCTCGGCGTCGGCGAGACGCTTCAGCACCACGACGCCCAGCCCCTCGCCGAGGATGGTGCCGTCCCCGTCGGCGTCGAACGGCTTCGCGTCCCCGGTGGCGGACAGCGCCGGGGTCTTCGAGAAGCACATGTACATGAAGATGTCGTTGAACGTGTCGATCCCGCCGGTGACGACCACGTCCGACCGCCCGGCCTGCAACTCCAGCGCGGCGAGGTGGACCGCCGACAGCGAGCTGGCGCACGCGGCGTCGACGACGCAGTTGGTGCCGCCGAGGTCGAGCTTGTTGGCGATCCGGCCGGCGACGACGTTGCCGAGCAGCCCGGGGAAGCTGTTCTCCTGCCACGGCACGTAACTGGCGGCGATCCGGGCGGCGGCGTCGGCCGCGGCCTCGTCCGGGACGCCAGCCTCCTTCATGGCCCGCTTCCACTTCGGGTGCCCGAGGCGGGCGCCGAGCGGGATCACCAGCTCCAGCGTGCCGGTGACGCCGAGGATGACCGAGACCTTCTCCTGCCGGCCGCCGGTGTTCCCCAGCCCCGCATCATTCAGAGCCTGCCGGGCGGCGACGAGGCCGAGGAGCTGGCTGGTGTCGGTGGCCTCGACGTCGCGGGGCGGGATGCCGAACTCCAGCGGCTTGAACGGCACCGGGTCGAGGAACCCGCCCCGGCGGGCGTAGGTCATGTCCGGAGCCTTCGGGTCCGGGTCGAAGTAGTCGTCCGGGTTCCAGTGGGAGGCGGGAACCTCGGTGATCCCGTCCACCCCGTTCTTGACGTTCGCCCAGTAGAACCCCGGTCCGGCCGCCTTGGGGAACAGGCAGCCGATGCCGACGATCGCCAGCGGGGAATTCGTCGTCGCGGTGTTCAACGCGGGGGATCCTCGAAGCCCGGGCGCGGGCCGTCCGTGGGCGGCACACTAACTCAGACGGTGTTCCAGGTCGGGTCGGTCGAGCGGGCCGAGCGGGAAGCACCCGTCGGGGAGGTTCACGCCCTGCTGCCGCAGCGCCTGCCGGCGGAGGACGACGCAGGCGCCGTACATCAGGTTGAGGGCGACCCCGACCACGGTGCGGTTCTCGGGCCTCTCCAGGGCCGAGCCCTTCGACCACTCGTTGAACGCCCCCATCGCCGGGCCGCACCACACCTGGTAGTCGAGCTGCCGGGTCGGCTCGCCGGCGTTGGCCCACCGGCTCGACAGTCCCAGGTACCAGCGGAACACCAGAGCCATCTGGTGCCGCGGGTCGGCCTCGGCCTTCGCCAGCTGGCCGGGCTCGCGGGCGGCCCAGAAGGCGCGGGTCTGGTCCCAGACCTCGGTGAAGGTCGCGCGCAGGTGCGTCTTTTCCACCTGGACGCGCTCGGCCGCCGGGATCGCCTCCCAGCTGGGGTACTGGCGGTAGAGCTCGTACAGCTTGGCCGCCCGCATCGGGAACATGGTCCCGCGCTTGAGCACCTGGAGCCTCACGCCCATCTCGAACATGTCGGCCGCCGGCGCCATGGTCACGTCGGCCTGCCCGGCCTCGGCGAGCATCTTGCGGACCTGGTCCGAGCTGCCCGACTCGACGCACGCCTGGTTCACGCTGCCGGTGACGACGTAGGCCGCGCCCATGGCGAACGCCGCGGCCACCGACGCCGGGGTGGCGATGCCGCCGGCCAGCCCGACCCGCGGCGGCGTGGCGTACTTGTACTGGGCCTGGAGGCGGTCGCGCAGGGCCAGGATCGTGGGCAGGAGGGTGATGGCCGGGCGGTTGTCGGTGTGGCCACCGCTGTCGGCCTCGACGGTCACGTCGTCGGCCACCGGGAAGCGGGCGGCGAGTTGTGCCTGCGTCGCGGTGACGTGCCCGGCGGCGACCAGCTCCTTGAGGATGCGCTCCGGCGGCGGCGACAGGAACTTCGTCGCCACCTCGACCCGACTCACCTTGCCGATGACGCGGTTGAGCGGGAAGGCCATTCCGCCGACGCCGCCCTTGAACCCGGCCACCCGGTAGCGCACGATCGCCGACGTCAGGTCGAGGTAGGCGCTGGCCTCGACCAGCGGCACGCCGCGCTGGAGGAGGAGTTCGGCCGTCGCCATCTCGTGCGCCGGCTCGGACGGGCTGTGGATCAGGTTGACACAGTACGTGGCCCCGCCGACGGCGGCCTGGATCTGGTCGATGGCGCGGGTGATGCGATCGAGCGACTGCCCCGCCGCTCCGTAGCTGCCGAGCATCCCGGCCTTCGCCATCTCGATGACGATCTCGGCCGAGGCGATGCCGTTGGCCATCGCCCCGGTCTTGTAGGCGAAGCGGAGGGCGTGGTCGTCGCGGAACGTGGGGTCGCCGAGCTGCTCGGGGCGGAGCGGCGGCAGGTACGCGGCCACGGGCGGGCCGTCGGACGACTCCCCGAGCCGCACACTCCCGCCGGGGGCGACCGCGAACCCGTGGTCGGTCTGCACGACGACGACCGGTCGGGCGAGGTCGGCGACGGCGGCGCGGATCGCGGCCGGGTCGTCGGTCGGGGCGGTCGACCCAGGCACCCACGACCCGAGCGGGGCGAATGGACTAACGGTCCCGGCCGGAAGGGTCATCGCGCGTAAGTGCTCGCGGGTGCGGAGAAGCTGCACAAGTTACGGGTTATGGAAACCTCACCGCCTTGAACAGGGGCCGCGGTCGGTCCGATCGACGTCTATCGGCGGCGAGGTATTCGTACTCCTTCCGGTCGGGTCGGCGGGAGAACTCGTCGACCGTCACAACGGGTCACACCTTTCGCAGGGCGATGGTGAGCGGCTGCCCGTCCACCTTGCGGGGCTCGGCGGGGGTGTAGGCGTCGCCGTTGAGCGGGGCGTCGCTCCACCGCGTTGCTTGCACCTCGCCGGCGATGGTGGTGCGGTGCGTGGTGATGGCGGCCTTCAGTGGGTCGGCGTCCGCGCCGAGGTAGAGTTCGATCTTGTCGGACACGTCCAGCCCGGCGTCCTTGCGGGCGTCCTGCACGAGCCGGACCACGTCGCGGGCCAGCCCTTCCGCCTTGAGCTCGGGCGTCAGCCGGGCGTCGATCATCACCTGGGTGGCACGGTCCACCACGCCGAACCAGCCGGCCGGGGCGGCGTAATTGGTCGCCACGTCGGTGCGTTCGAGGGCCACGCCGGCGAGCGTGAACGTGCCGGCCTGGAACGCCTCGTCCACGGCACGGCCGTCGAGCGCGTCGAGGGCCGCCTCGGCATCCTTGAGCTTCGGGCCGAGTTTCGCGGCGGCTGTCTTCTTGTTCAGCTTCACGGACGCCTTCAGCATCGGCTCCTTGCCGGCGTGAAGGGTCACTGCCTTCACATTCAATTCGTCGGTGATAAGGTCCGGAAACCTTTCGACGGCGCGGCGGTCGGCGTCCGCCCCGGGCGACACCCGCAACTCGGCGAGCGGCTGGCGGACCTTCTGCTTGGCCGCGTTCCGGGCCGCGCCGCCGAGCGACACGATCCGCAGGACCGCGTCCATGTCCTGCGACAGCGCGGCGTCGATCACCGTCTCGTCGGCGGCCGGGTAGTCGGCGAGGTGGACGCTCTCGCCGCGGCCCGCCGCCAGGTTCTTCCACATCACCTCGGTCACGAACGGGACGACCGGGGCGCACAGCCGGCACAGGTTGAGCAGGACCGTGTGCAGCGTCTGGTACGCGGCGAGCTTGTCGCGCCGGCCGGCTTCGTCCAGTCGAGCCGTGTTGCTCCAGAAGCGGTCGCGGGTGCGGCGGATGTACCAGTTACTCAGCTTCGCGTCCACGAACTCTTCAGCAGCCAGGCAGAAGGCCATCACGTCGAACCGCTCGAACGCGGCGCGGGCGGTCCGGGTCAACAGCTGGAGGTCGGACAGGATCCAGCGGTCGATGTCGGGCCGCTCGGCGACCGGCACGGCCGGCGCGGCCGGGTCGAAGCCGTCGAGGGCGGCGTAGTTGGCGAAGAAGCCGTAGCAGTTCCACAGCTTGATGACGAACTTCGCCCGCACCTCGTCCGCCGGGCCGGGGCCGAAGTTCAGGTTCGACGCGGGGTTTGCCCGGCAGTACAGCCAGCGCATCACGTCCGCGCCGATCGCCTTGAACGGGACGCGGTTCCCCTTCGCGTCCGCGGTCACGCCGCCCTCGTCGGCGGCGGCCACGAACTCGATCGAGTTCCCGGTACTCTTGTGCATCTCGTGCCCGAACTGGTCACGCACCAGCCCATGCCCGAGGAGCGTCTTGAACGGTAACTCCGCCCCGTCGCCCATCATCGTGGACATGGCGAGCAGCGCGTAGAACCAGTTGCGGAACTGGCCGGGGAAGCTCTCGGTGATGAAGTCGGCCGGGCGCCAGTCGGCGGGCATGGTGCTGTAGGCCACGATGCCGGCGTCGAGCCACGGGTTCCCCACGTCCGGGATGCGGGTCATCAGCCGGCCGGTGCGCGGGTTGCGGATCTTCACGCGGTCGACCCAGGGCCGGTGCGGGGTGTGGCCGTCGAAGTCGTCCCAGCCCTCGACCGCCCGGGCCTGCAACTCGTCCCGGCTGCCGATCACTTCGAAGTCGGTCGGGTCTTCCTCGTCCACCCAGATCGGGAGGGCAAGACCCCAATACCGCTTCTTCGAGATCATCCAGTCGCCCATGTTCCACAGCCAGTCGCGCTCGCGGGCCTGGCCGTTCAGGCTCGTCGGCAGGAACTCGACCTGCTTCACCACCTTCATGATGGCGCCGCGGAAGCCCTCCTCCGTCTGCTTCGGCCCCATGTTGATGAACCACTCGTCCACCAGCCGGTAGAGGAGTTCCGTCTTGCAGCGCCAGCAGTGCGGGTAGCGGTGGACGTAGCGCTCGGTGGCGAACAGCCGGTCGCGCGTCTTCAGCTCCTCGAACACCGCGTCGGCCGTGGCTGGGTCGACGGCGTTCTTGCCGGTGAGTGGGCCGAAACCTTCCACGAACACGCCGTCGTCGCCGATCGGGGCGACCGGCGGCAGGCCGTTGTCCTTGCCCCACTGGAAGTCGATCTGCCCGCACCCGGGTGCGGTGTGAACGATCCCCGTCCCTTCGGTGTCGGTCACGTCCTTGCCGCCGCTGACGACGCGGTGGCACTGGTACGCCGGCTTCGGCGGGCACCAGCTGCGCTGCTCGACCACCTTCGCCACCTCGGCCGGGAAGCCGAACGGGTGCTGCTGGGCGGGGAGGTCGTCGAACGGGCCGTCGTACTCGAGGCCGAGCAACTCTTCGCCCTTCACCTCGCCGACGACCTCGTAGCCGTCCTTACCCGCCTTCGACTTGAAGTGCTGCTCGATGCTGTTGAGGTGCGGTACGCCCTCCAGCCACGGGCGCTTCCCCTTCTTGGCGGCTCCGTCGTCGGCGTCTTCTTCCGCGCCGCCGGCCATGCGGTCGAGCTTGAACGCGCCCTTCGAGACGTAGTAGACCTCGCCCTTGAGCTTCACCTTGAGGTACGTCAGCTCCGGGTTCACCGCCGCGCCGACGTTGCTCGTGAGCGTCCACGGCGTCGTCGTCCACACGAGCAGGTTCTCACCCGGGCGGCCCTTGATGGGCAGCTTCACGAACGCGCTGCGGTGTTCGACGAGCTTGTACCCTTCCTTCATCTCCTGCTCGGAGATGCCCACGCCGCAGCGGCCGCACCACGGCATCACGTCGTAGCCGCGGTAGACGAGCCCCTTGCCGTGGCACTTCTTGAGGAAGGCCCAGATCGTGTAGTTGTTCCGCTCCGCCATCGTGAAGTACGACTTCCGGTCGTCCGGGCTCTTGGCCCAGTCGGAGTCGGTGCGGTCCCAGTCCATCCAGTAGCCGAGGCGGATCGACTGGTCGGTCTGGACGCGCGCGAAGGTGTTGACGCGGTCCTTGCACGCCTGCACGAAGCGGTCGATGCTGGCGTCGGTGTCGCCGGGGACGAGACCCTCGATGTCGCGTTTCGACTTCAGCCCGAGGCTCTTCTCTACCTCCACCTCGACCCACAGCCCCTGGCAGTCGAACCCCTGCTGGTAGCGGAGGTCGCGGCCGGTCATGGCGAAGTAGCGGTTGTAGGCGTCCTTGTAGGTGCGCCCCCAGGCGTGGTGGACGCCCATCGGGTTGTTGGCGGTGATGGGACCGTCGAGGAAGCTCCATTTGGGCTTCCCGCGGTTGAGGTCGCGCCGCTTGGCGAAAATGCCGTTCTCGTCCCAGAACTTGAGGATGGCGCGTTCCAGGGCGGGGAAGTCGACGTTCTGGGTCTCGACCCGGGCGAACGGACTCGAAGCGGCATCGGGCACGGAACGGCTCCTCGGCGGGCGGGTCTGAGCATTTTACGGACCGGCCCCAACGCCCGGCAGGCGGGCGGGTTTCGGTTGCGAGGGACGGACAGGACGGGGATAGTGGGGGTTCGCCGGGTCCGGAGCCCGGTAGGGGCGGGACGCGCATCGGGTGAGGCACGGCGGAGTTTGAGCTGCCTTGCCCCGTGCAACACCGCCGACGCCGCCCGGGGTTGCACCCCGGGCTACACGCCGGCCGCCCCTACCGGGGCTCAAGCCCGAGCCGACATCGGAGCCCGTCATGCGCTGCGCCGGTCCCCTCATTGCCCTTGCCGCCGTGGTCGCGTCCGCCCCGGCGGCCGATGCCGACTACCTGAGCTTCGTCCGCTCCCAGGCGGCCGGACTCCGGAAGGCCGACCAGCCCGCGGTCAGCCCCGAAGCGTGGGCCGGGCAGGCCGCGAAGCTCCGGGCCGACCTGCTCGCCGCCTGGGGCGGGTTTCCCGCCGAGACGTGCCCGCTCGACCCGCAGGACCACGGCGAGCTGAAGCGCGACGGCTACGTGGTGAAGAAGGTTAGCTTTCAGACGATGCCCGGGGTGCGGATGCCGGCCAACCTGTACCTCCCGGCCGGCGGCGGGAAGCGGGCGGCGATCCTGATGGTCCACGGCCACTGGAAGGGGGCCAAGCAAGACCCGGTCGTGCAGGCCCGCTGCATCGGGGCGGCGAAACTTGGGTTCGTGGTCCTGTGCGTGGACGCCTTCGGGGCCGGCGAGCGGGCCGTCGGCACCGCCCTCGGCGAGTACCACGGCGACACCACCGCCGCCACGCTCCTCCCCCTCGGCCAGCCGCTCTCGGGCATCCAGGTGTACGAGAACATGCGGGCCGTCGACTACCTGCTGACGCGCCCGGAGGTGGACGGCGGCCGCATCGGCATCACCGGGGCCAGCGGCGGCGGCAACCAGACCATGTACGCCGGCGCCTACGATGAGCGGTTCAAGGCGGTCGTACCGGTGTGCTCGGTCGGCAACTACCAGTCGTACCTCGGGGCGGCGTGCTGCCTGTGCGAGGTCGTCCCGGGGGCGCTGCGGTTCACGGAGGAAGGCGCGGTCCTGGGGCTGGTCGCGCCGCGGGCGCTGATGGTCGTCAACGCCACCCGCGACGCCCGGCAGTTCTCGGTGGACGAGGCCCGTCGCTCGCTCGGCTACGCGCGCCCGGTGTTCGACCTATTCCGCAAGGGCGGGTCGGTCCGGCACGCGGTCTTCGAGTCGGGTCACGACTACAGCCGGGCGATGCGCGAGGAGATGTACGGCTGGATGGCCCTCCACCTCAAAGGCGAGGGGGACGGCACCCCGGTCCGCGAGCCCGAGATCAAGACCGAAGACCCCGAAGCCCTCCGCTGCTGGCCCGGCGACACCCGCCCGAAAGACTACGTCACCATCCCCCGCTTCGCCGCCGCCGAGGGGAAGAAGCTCCTTGCCGCGATGGCCCCGCCCGACATCAAGGTGAACTGGCGGGAGTGGGCGGACGCGCGCCGGAAGACGCTCGTCGAGAAGACGTTCGGCGGCTTCCCGAAGGGCGATCAGCTGGCACTCGCACCGCCAGCCGTGGGGGTGATGCCGTTCTCGCCCGAGCCCGGGGCGACGGCCCAGGCCGTCTTCGACCCGGCTCCGGCGACGAAGGCCCGGCTCGTCGTGGCCGTGGCGCTCGACGGCGGGCCGCGGGTGAGTGAGTCGCTCGTTAAATCGCTCCGGACGAAGGACACGGCGGTGGTCCTTCTCGAACCCCGGGGGACGGGTGGCGACGCCCCGAAGAACGACCGGGTGGGGCGGTCGCCGGATCACAACTCGGCCGAGTGGGGTTTGTGGATCGGCCGGCCACTGCTCGGCCAGTGGGCTTACGATGTCAAGCGGCTACTGGACCTGATCGAGCAACGGGACGGGAAGCTCCCCCCCGAGGTCGTCGTGGTCGGTGAGGGGCCGGCCGGGTTGGTGGCGCTGGCCGCCGCGGCCGCCGACCCGCGCATCACCAAGGTCGCCGCGGTCGGGTCGCTGGCGAGCTTCGTGTCGGACGTGCCGTACAACGGCCAGCGGTTGGGGGTGTTCGCCCCCGGCATCCTCCGCGACGTGGGCGACGTGGCTCACCTCGCCGCGTTGGCGGCCGCGCGGCGGGTGGTGATCGCCGGCGGCGTCAGCGGCGACGGAACCCCGCTGAGCGGCGATCAGCTGCGGGAGGCGTACCGGCCGGCGCGGGAGGTGTGGGACGCGCTCGGGGCCGGGCGGGAACTCGTGATCGAGGACGCGGCCGACGCGGCGAAGGTCGCTGCGGCCCTACGCTGATCCGGCGTGCAAGTGGCCTCACGAGCCCTGATCCCGCCTTACACCCCCGGCGGGCTCTCCCGCGGCCACACGGTCGCCTCCGCGGCGGCGGGCACCTCGCGGGGGTAACTCGCAGTCATCAGCGGCGACGTGAACAGGTGGTCGGCCCCGGTCGGGGTCGAGGCGCAGGGGACGTTCCACAGCACCGCCAGCCGGAGCAGCGCCTTCACGTCCGGGTCGTGCGGCTGGGCTTCGAGCGGATCCCAGAAGAACACCAGCACGTCGATCGCCCCCTCGGCGATGAGCGCCCCGATCTGCTGGTCCCCGCCGAGCGGCCCGGACAGGAACCGCGTCACCGGCAGCCCCAGCTGATCGGCCAGGAGCCGGCCGGTGGTGCCGGTGCCGCACAGGTCGTGCCGGGCCAGCGCGGCGCGGTTGGCCGCGGCCCAGGCCAGCAGTTCGGCCTTCTTGTTGTCGTGGGCCACGAGCGCGACCCGCTTCCGGGCCGGGACGGTGCGGACGGGCATTGACCTCTCCGGGAATGACGAAGGACGAATGACCCACCAATGACCAAGGAAGCCCGAATGACGAATGCCACCAATGACGAAGTAGAAGCCCCGAGCCGTTGAACTCTACGCTTCTTCCTTGGTCATTGGTGGGTCATTCGCCCTTCGTCATTTTCGAGCGGTGTGATCGCTCCGGGACGGAGAGGAAGCCCCACCGCAGCGCCTGGTCCTGGGTGTAGCTCTTGCCGAGCGTCAGAGCCGTCACCGCCTTGGCGAACTCGTAGCCGAGGTAGAAGGCGTGGGCGGCGTCGAGCGCCGGGTCGGCCGCGAGCAGGCGCTCGAACACGTCGAACGGGTCGGCGCCCCGGAGGTACACACTCCCGTTCAGGACGTGGATCTCGCCGCGCTCCGCGAAGACGCGGTAGTTGCGGTCCGTCACCCGGGCGGCCAGTTCCGCCAGCGCGGTCTCGCCCTGCTCGTACAGTTTGGGGTCGCGGAGCATGACCAAGCCCGGCTCCAGCCGCTTCGGCAGCACCTTCTCGTGGACCGCGTGCCGTACCAGCCGGCGGGCCAGGTCGAACTCCTTCACCGCCGACCGCGCCCAGTTGATCACCTCGGTCGTCAGCACACTGCGGATGCCGACCTCCTGGCAGAAGCCGGCGAGCAGCACGTTCACGCCGGCGGTGTCCACGTCCGTCAGCTCGGTGAGGTTGCCGACGCCCATCATGATCTCGGCGTCCGGGAAGCGCCGGCGGGCTTCCAGGTAGCGGCCGAGCGAGGCGGCGAAGCCGAAGCCGATGGGTTCGAGGATCGGGTCGAGCCGGTGCCGGACGCCCCAGGTCGTCAGCTGGGCGGCGGTCCGCTCCAGGCTGTCGAAGTCGGCCGGGGTGTCGGGCGTCGCCACCACCTCGACCCCGGGGAATTGTTCGTGCCAGCTGAGGGCGTGGGGGAGGTTCGTGCCGTTCACGCTCAGCACGAGTTCCGCCCCGGCCGCGAGCGCGGCCCCCACCTCGGCCGGGTCGAAGCTGTCGATCGACACGCGGAAGCCGTCGCCCCGCAGCGCCGCCACCGCCTCGCCGACGCCGCCCCAGGTGCCGCCCGGGTCGCAGCCCAGGTCGATCACGTCGGCGCCGCCGTCGCGGTAGCGGCGGGCCTCGGCGAGGATCGCGGGCAGATCCTTCCGCGGGGCGTGGTTGATCTCGGCGAGGATTTCGATGTCGAACGCGCCGTACCCGGGCGGCGGGCCGGACGACTTGCCGAAGAACTCGGGAAGGTCGCGCAGATCCTTCGGCCCGCGCTCGACCGGCACCCCGGCCGCGGCCCGCACCTCGTCCAGCTCGCCGCGGCAGTAGCCGGGGAGGATCACCCGCTCGACGCCGTCCGGAACGGCCAGCCGGCGGGCGACCCAGGTGGTCGTCATCAGGGCGGCGACGGTGATGTTGAGGACCGCGACGTGCGGCTCGAACCCGGCCCGGGGGGCGAGGTCGTCCAGCACCCGCCGCAGCGCCGGCTCGGCCAGCTTCCCGGTGACGAACAGGAGCCGTGGCCGGGCCGTCACGCCGGGCTCGCGGGGACGGGCGGGGGCGGCGCCTCGGCCGGGGCCGGTGGGGGAGCCGCCGGGTCGGCGGGTTGGGTGAACTGGGGGTTGCGGAAGACGTGGAACAGTTCGCGCCAGGAAACGGCCGTCCGCGGCAGGGGGGCGTCCGGCTGGCCGGTGAGCGGCACCTCGTCCATGATGCTGGTGAGGAACGTCGCCTTTGCCACCAGTTCGGTGTGGACGAAGTCGCCGTCGGACTGGATCGGGAGCCCTTTCAGGAACGCGGTGCGGAACAGCTTGAACGAGCTGTTCACGTCCGCGAGCGGGACGCCGAACACCCAGCCGACGAACTGGCCGTACAGAGCCCCGCGGACCCCCGGCCAGCTCTCGGCCGGCTCCAACCGCATCCCGGCGAACACCCGCCAGAACCCCCGCCACAGCAGACCCGCGGTGTGGACGACGAGCGGCGCCGGGCGGCCCCGGCGGCAGCCGCTGATGAGGTCGGCCTGCTTGCCAAGGATCTCGTCCCGGAGCTCGATCCGGGTCAGCATGCCGTGGAGGTCGTTGGGCGTGTACGGGTAGTCGGGCGCGGTGTAGAAGAAGAGCGGCTGCCGGGCCTCGGCGAGGGCGGTGCGGAGGCAGGCGCCGAACCCCCCGCGGGTGTCGTGCCGCAGCCCGCGGAGGTGGGTCACCCGGCCGCCGGCCATCTGCCCGATCACGGCCGGGGTGCGGTCGGTGCTGCCGTCGTCCACGACGAGGATTTCGTAGGGCCGCTGCCAGCGGGCCAGGGCCGCGCCCCAGGCGGGGAGCACCTTCTCCAGCCGGTCCGCGGCGTTGTGGGCCGGGATCACGACCGTGAGGCCGGGGCGGGGTGCGGGAGAGGGCTGGGCCATGACGCGGCGGTCCGGGGGTCGGCCGGCGGCGGCCGGCGGTCCCTGATGAGTTAGTCCGCGGTCCGCAGGAAGACGAGGGGCCGCGGCGGTTTCGCCCCGGTGAACTGCTCCAGCCGGCCGACCTCGACCAGCTTCCGCCGCGTCACGATCTCCCCGGCCGGGTAGACGTACTCCGGCGGCATGACCACGAACCGCGGCCCGGGCTCGTCGAGCCACGCGGCCAGGTCGTGCCACTCGACGCGGGTGGCGAGCGGCCGGCCGAGGTGGAACGCCAGCAGGTGCGACTCGGCCCGGAAGATCAGTACCGGCTCCGGGGCCGGGGCGTGCGCCCGGATGAATTCGGCGAACGCCCGCTTCTCCTCCCGCGCCTCCTCGGCCGGCTCGACCACCCCCGTCATCACCCCCCACCCGACGACCACCCCGGCGAGCGTGAGCCCGAACCCCCGCCGGGCGCGGCGGGCGGTGCGTGGGTCGGTTCGCGTGGCCAGCCAGCGCTCGGCCGCGCAGCCGAGGACGATCGCCGCACCGGGGTACAGCGGCAGGAGGTAGTCGGCCCGCTTGAACTGGGCCGTGGACAGGACGGCGAACATCGCGGCGAACCACACCGCCCCGAAGCGGAACAGCGGGTCGTCGCGCCACACGCCGGTTCGGACGGCCCACGCCGCCAGGAGCGCGAGGGCGGGCGTCCACGGGAGGAAGTCGGCGGCGAAGCGGGGGGCGTAGTACCAGGCCGGGTGCGTGGCGAGGGTCGGCGACGTGCCGGCGAACCGCTCGACGTTGTGGTGCCAGAAAAAGACGCGGACGAACTCGCCGTCGGTGGTCTGATTCGCCCACACGAACCACGGCGCGGCCAGGAGCAGCACGACCACCACGCCAATGACGGCGGAGAGTGGCGGTAGCGCCCACCGCTCGCCGCGGGGCTTCACGACCAGCCACGCGACCGCGGCCGGTCCGACCAGCGCGAGCGCCACCGGCCCCTTGAGCATCACGCCCGCGGCGGCGGCGACGGCGGACAGGAGAAACCACCCGGTCGCGCTCGGACGCTGAGGTTCGCCTGCGCGGGGCAACTGGTCTTCGTCAGAGGCGGTCCGCCCCCTCACCCCGCGTGCTTCGCCGCGACCCTCTCCCCCGAGGGGAGAGGGTGGGAGCACCCGGTCCCATCCATGGGCGGGCTTCGCGCCGCCAAACCCGGTGGAAGGGGACTGGTCAGCTTCCACCCTCTCCCCTCGGGGGAGAGGGTCGCGGCGAAGCACGCGGGGTGAGGGGGCGGGCCACCTTTCGCGTTCACCAGCACCCCCGCCCGCGGTCGTTCCCCGATAGAACGCGACCAGCGCCGCTACGGCCGCGGCCGTGAGCGGTACGTCGATGCGGGCGGTGCGGGTGATGGCGGTGAAGTGGCCGGCGGTCGCCAGGGTGAGCGCGGCGACGGCCGCCGCGACCGGCCGACCTTCCCGCCGCAGGAGCGCGAACACCAGTCCGACGGTGAGCAGCCCCGCGACCGCGGCCGGTAGTCGGGCGATGAGGGCATCGACCGTCCTGCCGTTCAACCAGCCGGCGGCCGCGACCAGCCAGTAGAACCCGGGCGGCTTCTGGAGATCGACCTGCCCGTCGAACAGGACCGGGAGCCCCCATTCGCCGGTGTCGAGCATGCGCTGGGCGTTCTGCGCCGCCCGCGCCTCGTGGCTGCTAAACAATTCGCGGTGGCCGAGACGGACGAAGAAGAGTGAGCCGACGCCGACAACGGCCAGGAACAGGAGCCGGCGGTCCGGGCGGGCCGCGGCCGTAAGGAAGCGGTTGGTCCACCCGGCAGGTCGTGTGAGCGGGACGGGGGGCGACACCGCCGCCCCCTCGCGGACGCGGCTCGTCGGCGCGGGTGTCACGCCGCCTCCCGCTGGCCGGGCGGGCGTTCCGGACCGACCTTCGGCTCGGCGGGCAGTTCCCGCGGCCGGTCCGCCGTCACGCCGGGGCTTCGCGGGGGCTCCTGCTCCGCCCCCCGCTGGCCGGGGTCGCACAGCTTGCGGTACAGGGGACAGGTGGCGAGCAGTTCGGCGTGGGTGCCCACGGCCTCGATCCGGCCGGCGTCCATCACCACCACCCGGTCGGCGAGGTCGGCCGCCGCGTGGAGGCGGTGGGTGATCATGAACACCGTCCGCCCCTTCACGAAGTCCTTCAGGGCGGCGTGGATCTCGGCCTCGCTGTGCGGGTCCACCTGGCTGGTGAACTCGTCGAGGATCAGGACGTCCGGGTCGCGCAGGATCGCCCGCGCCAGCGCGATCCGCTGCCGCTGGCCGCCGCTGATCTTCCCGGCCAACTCGCCGATCATCGTCTGGTAGCCGTGCGGCAGTTCCTTCTCGATGAAGTCGTGGGCGTGGGCCTGCCTCGCGGCGGCGACCACCTCCGCCTCGGTCGCCCCCTTCTTCCCGTAGGCGATGTTGGCGAACACGGTGTCGTCGAACAGCTGGGTGTCCTGCGTCACCAACCCGATGCGCTTCCGGAGGGTGCGGAGGTGCGCCTGGCGGACGTTCACCCCGTCGACCAGGACCGCCCCGTGGTCCGGGTCGTAGAACCGCGGCAGGAGCCCCAGGAGGGTGGTCTTCCCGCAGCCGTTCGGGCCGACGACGGCGACCGTCTCGCCGGCCTTCACCGTGAGCGACACGAGGTCGAGCGTCGGGGAGTCGGAGCCGGGGTGGTAGCTGAAGCAGACCTTGCGGAACTCGATCCCCTTCGTCACCGCCAGGATGCGCGGGCCGTCCGGGTTGGCGCCGACGGTCGGGGTGCGGTCGAACACCTCGAACACGCGGTTGGCGGCGGCCTCGCCGGCCTGGAGCTTGGTGTACACGCTCGACAGCTTCCGCACCGGGTCGGCGATGGCCGCCAGGAAGGCGTACAGCTGGAGCAGGGTGGCGAACCCGAGCGGGTGGGAGGCCATCCGCACCCCGAAGATGTGCGTGCTCTGGGACACCACGAGGTACGTCCCCGCGGCCAGCGCCAGCCCGACGGCCAGCACGCCCAGGAGCTCGATCATCGGGTTGGCGAAGGCGTCGATGTGGACCACCCGCATGGCCTTGCGGTAGTACTCCTCGGTGGCCTTGCGGAACCGCCGCCGCTCGTGCGGCTCGCGGGTGAACGCCTTCACCGCCCGGACCCCGTCGAACGCCTCGCGGAGGAGCTTGTAGATCGCGCCCATCCGCTCCAGCACCTTCCGCGCGGCCTTCCGCATCGCCTTGCTCACCCGCATCAGGGTGTACATCACGAGCGGGATCAGGACGCAGAACACGACCGTCAGCTGCCACGAGATGTAGCAAGCCACGGCCAGGCAGCCGACCGCCTTGAGCGGTTCGGCCACCAGCCGGCCGAACAGAACCTTCAGCCCGAGCCCGAGCTGCTCCGTGTCGTTGGTGAACCGGGCCATCAGGTCGGTCGTCCCGGCCGCCGTCAGCTGGCGCACGTCCTGGTGGATGACCCGCCGGAAGCAGCGGTTCCGCAGGTCGAACAGCGTCCGGTTGGTCACGCTGCCGACCAGCGACTCGTGCAGGAACTCGAACACCCCCTTCACCGCCACGCAGCACACGACCCCGGCCAGAACCCACAGGATCGTGGCGAACCGGTCCTCGGGGAGGTGGCGGATGACGACGTTCTTGAGGAGCTGGTAGCGGTAGACCCAGCTGCCGTAGTGGCTGAGTTCGGCTTCCGCCTTGGTGATCTCATGGCCGACCTTCCGCAGCTGGGTTTCGCGGTCGGGGTAGTCGGGAGACTGCTCGATCTCGCGGAGCCGTACCCGGTGTTGCTCCAGGGCGGCGAGCCGGTCCGAATTCTTCAGTTCCTTCTGGTAGCTGTCGATCTCGCCGTCCACCCACTGCTGGAGGTTCTTTCCCTCGCCGACGAGCGTCAGCACCGGGTAGATGGCCGAGAGGTTCAGGCTCCAGAGGGCGGCGACGATCAGGGCACAGGCGACGGACGCGACCAGCCGGAGGCGGTACGGGAGGGCGTACTTCAGCGTCCGGAGGAAGTTCCGCATGGCCGTCCCGGGAGGCGCCGCCGGGGGTCGGCGGGGCGGGCGGTTATACCCACGCCCCGGGAACCGGGGCAAGACGGGTTACCAGCTGCGACCAGGGCGACACGGAGATCGACTCCCGCACGGGTGCGATCGGACCGGAACCGAGCGCGGCTCCGGTCCACAGGTTGCTTGATGCCGGCCCGGAGGGCGTCGCCAATGCCGCCCAGCTTGCCCGGCTTAACTCCCTGCTTTGCCTTGGATTGCGCGGAGAGTGGGGTTGATTCCGCCGGAACCAGTCGCTATGGCCAGGTGCACTATGAAAGCAAAATCCGGCCTCGCATTGGCCGCGGCGGTTGCCGCGGCGGCGGGGGCGATGTACGCCGGGCTCCCGGCGGCCGCCACCCAGCCACCCCCGGCGCCGCAGCTGCCGTCGCTGCCGCCCGTCGTTCTCGACCGGGAGGTGAGCCTCCCGCCGCCGGTCCCGGCCGCCGCGCAGCTGCCGGCCCCACCGTCGCTGCCGAGTCCGCCCGCGCTGCCGACCCCGCCGCAGGCGGCTCTTCCGGCCCCGCCGGTCACCCCGATGCCGGTGCCGTTCCCGGCCCCGCCGCCGGCGAAGGTCGATCCGCTCCTGGCACCGCTCGCCCCGCCCGTGGTGACCGCGGACCCGCCGGTAACGGTAACCCCGCTGCCCGCGCCCTCCCTCCCGTCGGTGAAGGTAGACCCGCTTCCGGTGCCCGCCGCCCCGTCGCCGGTGAAGGCGGACCCACTCGTGACGCCGCCGACAAAGACTGACGCGGTCAAACTGCCGGCCGTGCCGCCACCGGCCGTGGCGCCGCTACCGCTCCCGGCCCCGCCCGCGCTCCCCGCGCCGGCGAAGCTGCCGGCCGTCCCGCCGCCGCTGCCGGCCCCGACGCTCACTCCACCGTCGCTGCCGCCGGCCCCGGTGCTGCCGGCTCCGGCTCTCGCGCAGCCGCCGGCGCTACCGGCCGTGCCGCCGCCGGACGTCAGCCCGAAGGCCAGCCCGCTCCCGGCCCCGCGGGCGGACGCCAACCCGCTCCCGCCGCCGCTGCCGGTCACCCCGGCCAGCCCGCCGGCCGTCGGGTCGGTCGTCGTCCTCCAGGACGGCAAGGTCGTGGAGGGGCACGTCTCCCGCTCCGGGGACAAGGTGGTCGTCCGCCGCGGGGGGGTCGATCAGACGTTCCCGTCGGAGCAGGTGAAGTACTTGACGAAGGACAGGGGCGAGGCGTACCGGCTCGCCCTGAAGGACACGAAGGCCGACGAGCCCGCGGCCCGGCTCCGGCTGGCCCGGTGGTGCATGTACAACGGCATGCGCGACCACGCCCTGACCGAGGCCCGTGAGACGGTCCGGCTCGAACCCGCCAACCGCACCGCCACCGAACTCGTCCGCACGCTCGAAGAGTCGCTGCGGCTCTACCCCGGCGACGGTGCCACCCGCGCCACCCCGCCCGCGCCCGCCGCGGGCCTGCCGGCCGTCCCGCCCCCGGCGACGGCCCCGACCCTAGCCCCGACCCCGCCGGCCGTCGTGGTGGCGGAGCCGGACATCGCCCCGGAGGCGGTCGTCGCCTTCGGCCCGCGGGTCCAGCCGGTGCTGATGAACCAGTGCGCCTCGTGCCACGCCAAGTCTGACTACGTCGGGGCGTTCAAGCTTGCGCCGGTGGCGTCGAACGAGACGAACCCGGCGGCCACCCGCCAGAACCTGCGGGCCGCCGCGGCCCAGGTCAAGAAGGCGGAGCCCGCCGCGAGCCCGCTGCTGCTGAAGGCGCTGACCGCCCACGGGACGATGGCCGCCCCGGTGTTCACCGACCGCGAGTCGGCCGCGTACCGGACGCTCCAGGCGTGGGCGTTCCTGGCGACGGGCGAACTGGCCCCGCCGGTCGCTGCTGCCCCGGCTCCGACGCTCACCCCGGCCCCGGTGCTGCCGCCGGCCCCGCGGGTGGAAGCCCCGGCCGCCGACGTGCGGCCCGTGCTGCCGCCCCCGCCGCTGCCGACCCCGGCCGTCCCCGCCGCCCCGGAGGTCCGGCCGGTACTGCCGCCGGTCCCGGCCCCGCCGCCCATCCCGCCGGCGGTCGGTAACCTGCCGCCGGTCCCCGCCGCCCCGCTGGCGACCCCGGCCCCGCCGGCGATCCCGCCGGCCGCCGACCCGGGCTTCGGCAGCGCCGCCCCGCCGCAGGTGCCGACGGGGCCGGCCCAGGACGAGTTCGACCCGGCGGCGTTCAACCGCACCACGCCGCGCCGCTAACCCGGTAACGCCGAGAGCCCGCCGGTGTCGCGCGACACCGGCGGGCTCTCGGCATTACGGTTCCCCGACCGCTACTCCGCGATGGGCATCCACTCGGTCACGTCGAACCGGGCGTGCGGGTTGGTGTGCGGGCTGGCCAGCGCCTGGTAGTAGGCCGGCTGGCAGCCCGACAGCAGCGCCAGCAGCTCGTCCGGCTTCAGGCAGCCCTGCTCCCGGCAGAACATCAGGTCCGTGGCCGAGCCCTGCACCGGGATCGTGTGGGCCGTGCTGATCGCCCGCTTCACCACCCCGGCGAACGACTTCCCGGCCTCGCTGTCCGGGACGATCACGAACGTCTTCTGCTCCGCCCCGGACTCGGTCGGCGGGTGCGCCCGCTCGTGGTAATCCTTCACCCGGGCGGTCGCGTCCACGTTCCGCGCCCGGCACGCCGACACCTCCACCTCGGTCACGTCCGTCACCGGGAGCAGGTCGCTCAGGAACGCCGTCGTCTGCTCGATCATCGGCGCCAGCAGCGTCCGCGACAGGTCGGCGTTGATGCCGCACAGGCTGGTCAGCCCCCGGCGGGGTTCCAGCACCAGCTTCTGCAGGGCGTGTTCGAGCCGCTGGGTGTCGGCCGGCTTGACCGACTTCACCACCCGCCCGGCCGACCGGTCGATGTGGTTGTCCCCGCTCGGCAGCACCACCTGGAGGGTGTTGGTCGGGTGGAGGGTCTGCTGGAGCGCCTCCTCGGAGATCGAGATCGGCGTGTCCCCCGAGGCCGGCAGGTTGGCCAGCGGCGACTCCAGCCCCTGGACGAGGTGGTTCAGCCGGGTCCGGCAGTACGACAGGTTCCGCAGCCGGCCCTCGATCTGCCCGCGCAGGGCGCGGTAGAAGCGGGCGGTGGCGTCGAGGAGGTCTTCCTGGAGCCGGAGCCGGGCGTAGCCGCGCAGCTGGTCGAGGAAGTGCCGCATGCTCCGGGCGCTCCGCCCGCCGAAGAAGCTGAACGACCCGCTCCCGGCCTTGCAGGCGTCCATCGCCGACTGCACGTCGGCCCGGGCCTGCCGGACCCTCAGCGCGAAGGCGTCGAGCTTGCGGTCCACGGCGGCGGCGGCCTCGTCGCACAGCCCGGTCAGCCGGCGCAGCGCCGCCTCGACGGTGGCGATCCGGTTCCCGGGGTCTTCCTCCAGCACCCGGGTCAGCTCGGTGAACTCGTTCCCCCACACCTCCGCCACCCGGCGGACGGACTCGTCCAGGGTCTTGCTGAGCCGGCCGCGGCGGACGGTGCTGTCGGCGTCGCTGGTCGGCCGGGTGCCGATGAACTCGCGGGCCTGCTCCCACGCCCCGCCCGCCCACCGCGCGGCCTCGGACCGCCGGCCGGCCGCCTCGATCTGCCCCTCCAGCCCGTGCAGCCACCGCTCCACCTGGTCGGCGGGGACGCCCTCCGGGCCGCGGGGCGACGCCTCCTCCAGCTGGCGCTGCACCGCGTCGGGCTTCAGCCGGGGCTCGCCCATCACCTGCGTCACCAGCAGGTCGATCTTGGTGAGGTCGGTCGGCTGGGCATCGGCCCCCCACACCCGGAGCAGCCGGGTACAGATCTTCGCCGCCGCCGTCCGCAGTAGGAGCCCGCGGGGGAACCACACGCCGTAGGTGCCGAAGCCGCGGAACGGGCTCCGGCCGAACGGCTGGGCGGCCGTCCGCACCCCCTCCAGGGCCGTCCCGAGCGGGGTGGTCAGGTCGTGCGACACGTACCCCGCCAGGTGCGACAGGCAGTCGCGGAACGCCTGGTTGGTCCGCTCCGGCATCGGGAGGAGGTAGACGGACGAGAACGGCAGCCCGCTCCCCTCCACCTTCGGCCCCTCCGGGCCGCCGTAGTGGGCGGCGAACGACACCTCGGGGTCGGCGAAGTGGTTCAGCTCGGTGAGGGTGGCGTACAGGTTGGCCATCTCGTGGTCACTGCTCCCCGGGTCGGACGGGGAGGCGGCGTACACGAAGGAGGTGACCGGCGCGGCCGGGGCGTTCATCCGGGCCAGCACCCGGCGGACGGCGTAGCCGAGGTCGGTCAGCATCCCCCCGGACCCGCCGGTGGCGCTGGCGAACACGTACACCTGCGGCACCCCGTCCCGCGGCAGGAGCCCGGTCTGGTCGGCCGACTGGGTCACCGACTCGGGGTGGCTGGCGATCTGGAGCTCGCGGCGCAGCCGGGTGACGAACCGGAGGTAGTTGTCGCAGAACGCCAGCCGGCCGAGCGCGCGCTGCCCCCCGGCCTGGAGCGTCCGCGGGATCGAGTACAGCTTCTCCCGCGGCAGCCAGTCCAGGATCTGGTCGATCTGCCGGCGGCGGTAGTTGGTCACCGGCTGGAGGGGGACCGGGAACACCTCGTCCGGGGCCAGGGCCACGTCCGGCGGGGCGGCCACGGCCTTGCCGACGGCGTCCGGGTCGCAGTCCACGTACAGGAAGCGGAACACCGGCACCTGGGTCACGTCCCCGACCCGGTCGATCAGCCGACAGCGGATCTCCTGGAGCGCCCGCCGGCCGAAGCTGCCGACCCCGATCAGGATGGTCGGCCGGAGGACGCCGACCTCCGTCCGCGGGGCGGTGACGGCGAGGAGGTGGTCCTCGTCGATCTCGACGACCGGCGACGACATCCGCGACAGGGCCGGGGTCGAGGGGGGCTCCAGGAGCCCCACCCCGCCGCGCCCGGAGGACGGCACCCGCGGGGTCAGTTCGACGTCGTGGGCGGTCTTGCGGGCCTTGGCCCAGGAGGACGGCTCGGTCACGCCCGGGCCGGACCCGCCCCCGCTGCTGTCCCCGGACCGGGGGTTGCCCGACAGCGCCCGGATGAACGCGGTGCAGCTCGGGTAGCGCTCGTCCGGGTTCTTGGCCAGCGCCTTGGCCACCGCCGGCCGGTCGGCCTCGGGGATGCCGGACAGGTCCGGCGCCTCGGTCATGTGCTGGAGCGCCAGCTGGCGGATGTTCTTCCCGTTGAACGGCCGCTTCCCGGAGATCAGCTCGCAGTACACGACGGCGAGGCTGTACTGGTCCGAGTGCTTGCTGATCTTGTTCGAGAACGTCTCCGGGGCGGCGTAGATCGGCGTCACCCCGCCCATCAGCCCGGAGCTGCTGGAGCGCTCGAGCTGCTTGACCAGCCCGAAGTCGGCCACCTTCACCCGGTCGGCCACGGTGAAGAGGTTCCGCGGCTTCACGTCCAGGTGCTGGAGGTTGTGCTTCTCGATGAGGTGGTCGAGGCCGACGGCGGCGTCGTCGAGGTAGCCGAGGAGGATGTCGCGGGGGATGCCGGGCCGGCCGGCCTGCTGGTACTCGCAGAGGATGTCGTGCAGGTTCCGGTCGGCCAGCTCCATGACGATCAGGAGCTCGCCGCCGATGTCCCGGATCTGCTCGATCGACACGACGAAGGGGTGGCGGACCTCCTTGACCCGCTCCAACGCCTTCATCTCCTGGAGGGCGCGTGCGTCGTCGCCGTCGAGGGAGTTGAGGTTCCCGTAGACGAACTTGATGGCCTTGTGGATGCCGCCCGGGGCGACGCACTTCCAGACCTCGCCGAACCCGCCGGTGCCGATCGGCTCGATCAGCCGGTACCCCGGGAACGGCTCGGTGTCGGGTTCGCGGAGCCAGTTCATGGGGAGAACACCTCGTAGGTCCGGTAACGCGGGCGCCCCGGCCGGGCGCGACCCCGGCCGCCGATGAGCGGTCAGCTGGACGGGAAGATGTCGCCTGAACCGTATTTCACTCCCGGGGCGAAGTCCAATCCCCGCGCGGTGTTCGGGCCGGCCCTCAAAAAGCGAGGCCGGCAATCGTGACTGGATTAGGAGTTACGCAGTCGCGCGAGGCACGCGGTAAGCGGGGTAAGTGCGGTAAGCCCGGGCGGCGTCGCGGACGATCTGCCACTTGGCCGAGAGCCAGTTCACCCCGGTCCGGAAGCACCACCGCTCGACCACGACGAACGCCCGCAGCGCCAGCCCGATGTGACCCCGCTGGGCCACCGCCTTGCGGCACTGGCACCGCGGGACGTTCGTCACCTGCGCCAACCCCCGGTGGTACTCCTCGATCCGCCAGCTCGCGTCCGCCAGCCGCACCCGCCCCAGGTCGTCCATCCCCAGGTCGCTCGTCGCCCAGTGTTCCGTCGTGCCGTCCGCGGCCGCGATGCGGAACACCTTGATGAGCCCGTACTTCTCGAGATGGACGACCGTCCCCGTCGGCGCGATGTCGCACGCCCCCACCGCCCGCCGGCCCGTGCGGTCCGGGTTCACCCGCCGGTTGGCCTTCAGCCGGGTCACCCAGTGCCACCCCGCCGCCCGGAGGAGCTTCCGGTTGTC
>JAESFV010000106.1_pt1 | contig 150380 bp, 139 predicted proteins | sample 9269471 | NCBI WGS metagenome assembly JAESFV01 (sample SAMN14502647, study PRJNA617108) | algae metagenome | isolation source: Symplocastrum torsivum CPER-KK1 and co-occurring heterotrophs from... | place: USA: Central Plains Experimental Range, Colorado | collected 2001-01-01
AGCAGAAGATTCTTGATTTTATTAACTACTTCAACCGCACTCTGGCTAAACCTTTTGTCTGGAAATTTAAAGGGTTTCCCGAACCTGCTTAAGCTGGTCACTTATTTCTGCCAATATGGTCTAGTTGCGCTAGTCGTTGTTTATCGCATTGAGCATGTTATTAACATTAAACAGATAGGTGCGATCGCTGAGCATATCTGAAGAGAGCCTCTTCCCGTCAACCGCAGCCTGAATAAGATGTGAGCCATTAATTCTCCCTGACTGGCAAGCGGCACTCAGCGTTCTGTAATTGGGAATGCCTTGAGCCATGAAAGAACCACGATACGCTTGTTGAACGAGATTGAATGGTGTTAGCCGCTCACTAGCAGACGGGGTGTTGCTTAAAGCTGTAGGATTTGCAGCTGTCGTCTCCACTGTCTCGGCTTTGACACTCGGTGCGATCGCTACCGACATTACTAGAACTGATAAACCACAAAAAACTAGACGTTACCAGTGGACAAGGCGGAGAAATTCCCCCCCTCCAGTTTCGTCCGCAACCGATCTAGACCCGTAAAACTCGTGTCAAAGTTGAGAATTGCCCGACCCGCAAGAATCGTGTTGACATCCAAATCCTCAGTCGGAGTTTGTCCAGAAGGTACAGCTACTGTGTCACCAAAAGCATCAATGATACCGATATCTACTTCCCCATTCATGCGAGTTGTAGTGGAAAACTGATGGTCTTCAATGAAAGCGACCCGACCTTCTAACGTATCAACTCGCGTACCTAAGGTTGCGAGTTCAGTTTCAAACTCTTGAACTAGGCGTTGCAATGTTTCTAAATCTTCACGAGTCACAAAGTTTTCGGTACTCGCCGCAATCAAACGCTCAACTTGCTGCAAACAAGCATTCAAACCCGCTGCAAATTCATAACGGGTGGTTGCCCGGTTACCTCGGAACGTGCCATCGGGATAACCTGCAATACAGCCGTAACGTTCCACCAAACTCCGCAGCGCTTCATAAGCCCAATCGCCAGGAGAGACATCACTTAGCTGAGAAACGTTGGTGACTTGCCCCATCGGGTCATCAGCCGTGCTGTCATTGCTGTAATGATTAGTTTGTTCAAGGGTGTTGGTTGATTCAGCAGGTACTACTTCTGGCGCTGGCATGGCTTGAGCCAGTGTACTGTCTGCCAGTTCTAAAGTAGGACTGACTGTTGGAGAGGCTAGCTGAGAAAGATTTGATTCTTTAGCTACTGTCTCTGATGAGTGTGAGGCAGTTGGTATTGCTGATTCTCCTGAAGAAGTAGAGTCGATTTCTAGAGATGTTAAAGGGGAAAAACTAGATTTTTCGATCAACATCTGCGATCGCAAGTTATGGTCTTGAGCCGTTGGTTCTACAGATGCAGTGAGTTTTTCTGTAATGGTAATTGCTGTCTGCCTAGTAGCAGTTTCAGTGATCGCTGTCTGAAAGGCAGAAGCACTATTCACGAACAAAAGAGAGGCACCAAAAATAGCTGGACTCGCTGTCAAAGCGTTCCAGAGCAGACTAGACATTTTCTTTCTTCTAATATTTGAATTACAAAGTAGAGGGATGTTCTAACTTCACTAAATGTTGCTAGAACGCCCTCTTGAACATCTTGATCTTTATATTGTCATACTCAATTTACTCAAAATATTTAGTTTTACAAACCTGCTATAAATATTAAGTACGAGGGTTATTAGGCTACTTCTATACATAGTTTAAGCCTTCTTTCAACTCCCTTCAGGCTGAAACATTTTAGATAATTACGGCAAGGAAACTAAAGTATCTAGTAAGCCATCAACACTAACATCCGATAAATCTGTTAGTTGTAGTTTTCGTTCTATATGGGCATAGCAATGAGTGATTGACCGAGTGTAAGCAGGATCATAGTGGTGTGAGAGCAAATCCTCTACCAAGTTGTGCCACTCACCTGCCCCAATGAAGCGGTACCACTCATTAAGTTTTTCCCAACCATAGCGAGACTTAAGGCGTTCTAGCTTGCGTTTGAGAAGGTCAGGATGTGTAATTAAGTGTGGATATTCTTGTAAGAGCCATTCAACTCTGGCAGCTTGCGGCAGTTCTACTTCAACACATTTAGCTTGTTTTATTTGTTGCCAAAGAGATGAAGGTAAATAAACCTGTCCAATTTTGTTGCTTTCTGCTTCCACCCACACTGGCTTACTTGTCTCAAAGCCTTGTAGCGCTTGTAGTAGAATCGATTCAAAGCCTTTTTGTGAGGGTTGCGGTGAAGGTTTGCCTTCCCACTCTTGACCCAGTAGGGAACCACGATGATTGGCTAAACCTTCCAAATCCAGAACTTGGATGTTGCGCTTGGCTAGCTGTCGCAGGATGTGAGTTTTACCAGTACCCGTTAGTCCGCCTAATACCCTGTAGGTAAACTGTTCTGGCAAATGTTCTAGTTGGTCACGTACATAAGCCCTATAGGTTTTGTATCCCCCTTCTAGGACTGTCACCGACCAACCAATTTGCTTCAATACCAAAGCCATACTATTGGAACGCTGACCACCACGCCAGCAGTACACCAAAGGATGGTAGTCTTTGTCTTTTGCCGCCAAGTGAGTGTCGAGATGCCGAGCGATATTTTGGGCAACTAGGGATGCACCAACTTTACGAGCATCAAACGGGCAGACTTGCTTGAAGAGTGTTCCTACTTTTGCGCGTTCAGCATCATCCAATACAGGCAGGTTAATTGCATCTGGCATATGATCTTCGGCAAACTCGCTTTCGCTGCGAACATCAATAATTTCGCTGTAGGTTTCTGCCCAAGGTTGCTGGGTATAATTAGGCGATCGCAACATGACGGTTAATCTCTATCTAATCTGGGTAATGGTCTACCCAAACGCTAGGCTAACGCACCACTCAGTACTAAGTGCCAACTCCACAACCGATAACACGCTTGGAATTTAGCTAAAGTTAGCTAGGGCGGTTTTGCCCTAAGATAGTTTGGCTGTGGGCTAAGCTCACCCACAATAGTCAGTTATTCAATCATCTCTAGATCAAGGAGAAACAATGACTCGCGCGATTATGGAAACGGAAAAGGGCACAATCAACCTGGAACTGTTTGATCAGGATGCACCCAATACCGTGAAAAATTTTGTAGACCTAGCTGAAAAAGGGTTTTACGATGGTCTCACGTTCCACAGAGTCATCCCTAATTTTATGATTCAAGGCGGTTGTCCTCAGGGTACTGGAACGGGTGGCCCAGGCTACCAAATCAAATGTGAAATTAACTCTAATCAGCATTTGGCTGGTACTTTATCCATGGCTCATGCTGGGCGTGATACAGGTGGAAGTCAGTTCTTTATCTGCCACTCGCCTCAATCTCATTTAGATGGAGTACACACGACTTTTGGCAAAACGGAAGACATGAATGTTGTCAATGCTATCCGCAAAGGTGACAAGATTCTTTCTGTGAAAATTGAGAAATAGCTAGATTAGTTTCAAATCTACTGAAGTACGGGTTTTCCCCGCTCAAATTAATTCGGCGGGGAAAGTCAAAAATCGTTCCTAAGCTGTTTACTGGCGGCTAACAGCTATCTAAGGGCGTTCAAACTTGGAAGCAGGTTGGAAGTATTGTACTGGCTCATTCTTCAGAGCATTAAGCATGAAACTCCGCCAGATAGGTGCGACATAGACACCACCTGTTGCCCCACCTCCTATTGGTCTGTAATTATCATTGCCGACCCAAACAGCCGTTGATAACTGCGGGGTATATCCCGCAAACCAAATATCACGCTCTGAGGACGTTGTACCCGTTTTGCCTGCCGCCGGACGCCCGATTTGTGCAGCTTTTCCTGTACCGCTAGTAATCACATTTTGCATCACACTCGTGAGGGAAGCGGTAGCCCAAGGGTCAAGAACAAGCCGAGGCTTGGGCGTATTGTCTAGCAATACATTCCCCGCACTATCGGTGACTCGGACAATAACTGTTGGGTCAGAGTGCCAACCATTGCTGGCAAATGTGGCAAAGGCTCCTGCCATTTCCAAAGGTGTCATGCCAATCGCGCCTAGCGGTAAGGATGTCACGGGTTCCATGGGACTCTTTATCCCAAGGGTGCGGCAAACTTCAATTACTTTATCCAGCCCCACCGCTCTTCCGATTTTGACGGCTGGAACATTGGCAGAAACAGTCAAAGCTGTGCGAATGCTCATCGCACCAGAGTAGCCACCACCATAGTTTCTGGGGCTGTAATAGCCACTACCATCCCGATAGCTAACTGGGGTATCCATGACAGTAGACCCTGGTCCATATTTACCAGTAGCAAAAGCTGTGTAGTAAACAAACGGTTTAAAGGATGAACCAGGCTGTCGTCGGGATTGAATAGCGCGGTTAAACTGACTCTTGTCGTAGTTGACACCGCCTACCAAGGCTTTGACAAAGTGTGTCCGAGGATCGACAGCGGCTAGCGCTACTTGGTCAGCACGAACACCCCGACGACGTAAGGTGCTATGGGCGCGAGTAACCGTTTCTTCCGCCATGCGTTGGAAGTTGTAGTCAATGGTAGTTTGGACTCGCATCCCACCTTTGAGAACCGTATCCCGACCAAAGCGCTCATTGAGTTCAGCGACAACGGCTTCTGTGATGAAAGGAAGTTCGCTAGTCTGCCATGAGGTAATCTTACCCAGCTTTAACTTTTGATTACGAGCTGCTTCGGCTTCGGCGGGAGTAATCCATCCCATCTTTTGCATCCGGCTCAAAACGATTGCTTGCCGTTCTTTTGCCACTTCGAGGTTAACAAAAGGACTATATTCTTCTGGAGACTGAATTAATCCTGCAAGCATTGCTGATTCTGCCAAGTTGAGCTTATCGGCAGACTTACCAAAGTAGCTTTCGCCAGCCGTTTGGATACCGTAGTTATTGTGACCCCAATAAATTTGATTGAGGTACATTTCCAAAATCTGGTCTTTGGTAAAGATTTGCTCAACCCGGATAGCGAGTACAGCCTCAGCGATTTTGCGGCTAAACCTGCGTTCCCGTGAGAGAAATAGGTTTTTCACCAACTGCATTGTTAGCGTTGAGCCACCTTCAACCACACTTCCTCGCTCCCAGTTGGCTAAGAGCGCACGACCAACACTATTAGGGTTAATCCCGTGGTGCATATAGAAGTGGCTATCTTCCATCGCGATTACAGCCCGCTTGAGGGTTGGGCTGATTTTGTCTAATTTGACAACTTCGCGATTCGCTTCACCATGAAGACTAGCTAGAGATTTCCCCTTAACGTCATATATATAGCTGGTTTCTGTAGGTACATAGCCCCGTAGTACTCTGACATCTGGAAGGTTGCGAAAGCTAGTTGCCAAGCCAACCAAACCCCCAGCAACAATCGAGCTAGTTAGCATCGTGATGCCGAGGACGGTTCCGCCTGTTACCTGAGCGACTCCTTGCACAAACCGAAAACCTGGTGATGAACCGTTTTTCGGATCTTGTTTTTGTTGAATAGTGCTAGACGACACAGCGATTTAACTTCCTCACTCAAAAAAAGACTGAACGGACTTAGGTGGCAACGTTATGTCAATATTTTATATAGATGATTACAGAAGTTTATGCCATTAGCAGGATTACGGATAAATTGGATTTAGGGAAGAACATCTCAACAACTTCAGGAATATGGTTGCAGACGATTGTAAAGTCTTACGGACATGGTGGCTGCTTTCTCACTTTGCAGGGTGTCTATTGATGGCAAGCGGATTATGGTGCGATCGCTAAAACTCTACCGAGCTATCAGCTTTCGCGAAGCGCTCAAAGGACTAGGACAGGTGAGTGCGTTGCTCCTCAGGGTTCTAAGAGGAGGGTAGGTTAGAAGTAGGCAATGCCTTCCTCATGATAGGTGCATACTGGGTGAAAGTTTAACTGCTCAAACATTGATATTTTGGCATTATCTACAAAAAATGTTAGTCTCTCTGCTTAGGTTCGTATAAGAAAAGTAAATTTAAACAATCTATCACACCCTGCTAGTTGGTCTTTATAAGACGCTCCAGACGAATGTCAAATTCTGAATTATCAATTCCTAATGAGCTGGCTTGGCTCTACCGAGGTGTTAGTGAAATTTTTCCGAACCAATTGGATTCTCAAGATCCGAATGAGAATCTAGTTCAACGGATAGTACAAGCAGACCAACCTTTACGGGTTAAGTTGGGAATTGACCCAACGGGTGCAGATATTCACCTGGGTCATAGTATCCCAGTGCGGAAGCTGCGAGCTTTTCAGGATGCTGGACATACGGCTGTGCTGATTATTGGGGATTTTACGGCAAGGATTGGTGACCCGACGGGGAAATCTGAAGTACGCCGTCAATTGACACCTGCCGAAGTCAAGCAAAATGCTGAAACTTATTTGGAGCAGGTGCGACCAATTTTGGATTTTGAGACACCGGGACGCCTGGAAATTCGCTACAACTCTGAGTGGCTAGAGCAGTTGAATTTAGCAAAAACTCTAGAGTTATTGGCAACAATGACGGTAGGACAGATGCTAGCAAAGGAAGGGTTTAAGGAGCGCTACGAGCAGGAAAACCCCATTTACATCCATGAATTTCTTTACCCCTTGATGCAAGGGTATGACTCAGTGGCAGTGCAGGCTGATGTGGAGTTAGGGGGAACTGACCAAAAGTTTAATATTGCTGTGGGGAGAGATTTACAGCGCCATTTTGGACAGAAGCCGCAGTTTGGGTTGCTGGTGCCAATTTTGCTCGGAACCGATGGGATTCAGAAAATGTCGAAGTCGTTGGGGAACTATGTGGGACTGTCGGAAGATGCCCTAACGATGTACTCCAAGCTGGAAAAGACACCCGATAACTTGTTGGAGAACTATTTTGAGCTACTCACGAATTTGCCCTTAAATGAGCTACCCGAAGCACCACGCGATCGCCAAAAACAACTAGCTTTAAATATTGTCACCCAATACCACGGGGAAGCCGCAGCAAAAGAAGCTCAGCAGGCAGCAATTAACATCACTCAAGGAGACACTAGCGGCACAGGTGATGCTGTTCCGGAATTTTCTCTCTCGAATGTTGAGTTTCCCGCTAAGTTGTTCTATATCCTGAGTGCCAGTGAGTTGTGCAAGAGTAGTGGAGAAGGGCGGCGACAGATTCAAGGAGGAGGTGTGAAGCTGGATGGCGATCGCATTTCTGATGTTGAACTCAGCTTTGATTCCCCGGATGCTTTAGATGGCAAAATCTTACAAGTTGGGAAAAAGAACTTTAGACGGCTGGTAAAGTGAGTCAGGGTCATTGAGTTAGCAAAAACGAAGATCAGATGGCTGTAGAAGACAGGATTATTGTTCCCCTAGATGTTCCGACTGAGGCAGATGCGATCGCACTCGTAGAACAGTTGCCCCAAGTGACCTTTTGGAAAGTAGGTCTAGAACTCTTTGTCAGCACTGGTCCTGAAATTCTCCATACCCTAAAAAGTAAAAAAAAGCGGATATTTCTTGACCTCAAGTTTCACGACATCCCTAACACCGTCGCTGGGGCAATCCGTAAGGCAGCCAGCTATGGTGTAGATTTAATCACCATCCATGGAACAGCAGGTCGCAGTGCGCTAAAAGCAGCAAATGCGGCAGCACTGGAGGGGTCAGAAGCAGCAGGTTGTCCTCCTCCGAAGTTGATTGCAATTACAATTCTCACTAGCTTGACCTCACGAGATTTAGCCTTTGACCTAAAAATTCCAGTGGAGTTGCCAGAGTATGCTCTACAAATGGCACTATTAGCTCAAGAATCGGGCTTAAGTGGGGCTGTCTGTTCCCCTCAGGAAGTGTCACAGCTACGACAAGTTTGTGGAGATGACTTTCTCCTCGTTTGCCCTGGAGTTCGTCCCAGTTGGTCACAAACAGGTGACCAGAAGCGAACCATGACACCAGCAGAGGCAATCCAAGCGGGTGCTGATTACCTCGTTATTGGACGACCGATTACGGCAGCGACTGACCCAGTTGCGGCTTGGGAGCAAATTGGCGATGAGCTAACGGCTGCCGGTGTTTAACTTCACGCCTAGTCGATGGCTTCTTGTTCTCTGCTGGCTGGGGCTACAAAGTGCGTCAGCAGGCTATGGGTTAGCAGTGATGAGGGATGAGTTCAATTCTTCAACTCATTACTTGCTCTCTAAATCTTCAACTTGCCCTGCGGATGTTAATACATTAACGTCCCAGTTACTCAAGGATTTACCCAGTTATGCCAACCGAGTGATTCAACGGGCGCGACGTTTAGATAGAACCGTTGACAGTTTTAGTTACGTCCTCGTGGCAGGAAATCCAGAGTTTGAACCTCTTAGCCTTGGGCCGGGTCAATATACCTCCACTGCTCCAGGTGCTGACTTGGAACCCCCTCAGCAAGTTTTTCTGACTACCTTAGAGCGGCAGTATGGAGATGGTAGAGCGTTTTATAGACAGCATTACCACTGGCTATTTCTCACTCAAACACCTGATGGCTGGCGCTTGGCTTTGATGTTTTCTCGAATCGGTTCGGCTTCAGAAACCCGCCCGCCAACGCCGCCACGGGAGAGTAGTAATGGTGTTATTGGTCAAGCGGTTAATCTTTGGCTGCGAGATTGTCGCATGGGAACTCTTCGTAGTTCTTGATGAAGAGGTACAAAATGCGATCGCTTCTTTCAAAGATACGCCACGACTAGACCCCAATCAACCTATAGCAAAAGGCAGAGGGCAGAAGGAATAAGAGTTTTTATCTCATCATCAAGGTATGCAATTTATTGAAAATTGGCATATTTCTTGTTGCATTTATTTTCAATTGCCTACTTTAGCGGTCTGGAGCGAGTACAATCGCGATCGCTACTACCAGAGGATGGCAACTTATAAAGAATTAGAGTGCTACTAGCTTAGGATTTGTAGAAAACTACTCTTACTTTTTTAACTCTCTGCTCCTAGTCATTAGTAGAGAAGTAGTTAAGTGCATCTGTACGCCATTGATTACTAATACTGCTTCTTAGGGAACTAATTTGATTACACAAAAGTAAGCCTTACTTAAAAAAATACAACAATTGGAGAACAATTCAATGACTGACCAAACTTTTGAGAAACCAAGCTTTCGTCGGGAAATTCGCCTAGGACTGGTTGTTTACGGTGGAGTTTCTCTTGCCGTTTATATGAATGGGGTTTGTCGGGAATTCTATAATGCTGTACGGGGTAGAGGAGTTTATAAACTCATCAAAGCTCTGACTGATTCCGACATTATCGTCGATATCATATCGGGAACCTCAGCCGGAGGAATTAATGGTGTTCTTCTCAGTTATGCACTGACAAATAGCACAGCAGACCAAGTGGCTGATTTTGCAAACCTCGCTCAGATTTGGCGTGAAAGTGGCAATATTCTGGGTTTAATGCGTCAGCCTAGCCCTAGCGACTCTCAACGGGATTCTATCTTGGATGGAGAAGGTTATTATCAAAAACAGCTTAAAGAAGCTTTTGATAAAGCGCAAAACAGTAAGGCTCCAGCACCAACGGATGAGTGGCTTTCGGAGTTTAATGAGTTAGATTTATTCGTCACAGGAACTGATGTTTTTGGTCGAGTTTATAAAATTTTTGATGATACAGGACGTGTTATAGAAATCAAAGACCATAAGGGGATGTTTCAGCTCAAGCATCGTCAGGGTCGTAAGGAGCCATTTAACCCAGGCAGTACTTCTAATCCTGTAAAAGTTACTACAGAGGAACTCCATCAAGCTCTGGCTAAGCTGTGTAGAATTACTTCGTGCTTTCCGGTTGCTTTTCCTGTGGTCGATGTTCAACTAAAAGAAAGAAATCCAGTTGACCAAAAGTTAGTTGAATGGGGTCTTTTGGAAAAGCGAGAGTTACCAGATAAACCTCCTGAAGGAGGATATAAGCTATATTTTGTCGATGGCGGTGTGTTAGATAATCGTCCCTTTAGCTACACAATTAAGGAGATGTATTATCGTACTGCTAATCGTCCCGTTGACCGGAAGTTATTTTATATTGATCCAGGTCCAGATCGGTTTACCGACAGTGGGAATCAGCAATTTACTGCTATGCCTAAACCCAATACTTTGCAAGTGATTCAGGATTCACTTGTCGGAATACCAACCTATGAAAGTATTGGTAACGATTTGCAGTTAATCAAAGAACATAATGAGAAAGTTCGTCGCTACAGATCTATTCTCAAGGATGCAGAAGGGATTGCGGCTTCTAAGGAAGAGACTCGTCAGGAGAATCAAATCCAAGAAGGAGTTTATTTACGGAGTCGGTTGATTAGCTTACGCGATCGCATTTTGCCTCTAGTTCTGAGAATGGAGGAAGACACGAAGTCAAACATTGACAAGCAAGCTATTTTAGAAAAAACTGCGACTTTGTTAACTGAACGTGTTATTGGCAATAAAGAAGCAGAAAGCAGTGAAAAAATTCTGAGAGCCTTTGGAGAACAAATTCGCAATCTAGATATAGCTTATTCTCTTCGCAAACACTTTTATATCATTGCGAAAGTTTGCCAAATTCTTGATAATAACCAAAGTCAAAATGAGTACAAGTATGTTCAAACGCTTGCTAAGAATCTTAGCCGTCAAATCAAGATACTAGAAGTTACTCAGTCAGCTTTAGATATGATGCTGAGCTATCCAGCCGTAAGCAAATCTTTTTACGAATTGCTAGACCAAGAAAAGTCACCTAATCTATTGCGTGGTCAGTTTTATGAGCGTTTACTTCGCTTGCACCGATTTTTATTGGATGCTGAGGGATTAGAAAGTTTTTCACCATTGGAAGCTGACAAGTCTCATTTACAAGAAGTTCCCGCAGACTTTTTCATAACTTTACCATCAATGGGTCTAGAAGCTTATCCCAACGATTGGGTATCCCAAAAGCGAGTTTCTGGAATTTTTGCTCAACTCAAAGCAAAAATCAGTAAGTTTTCTAACCCAGATGAACTTAAACAAATTTGGAACGCCAAGGATTTTAGCTATGACAAACAGGAAAATGCAGAAGGTTTCCTCAATATTCTGCGACAAGTAGAACTGGCTACGGAAGCTTTAATACAAGGTAGTCAGATTAGTAGCTGGCAAAAGGTTCTATATCAGTTTACAAACTTCCGAGAATTAGATCAGATTCTTTATCCCTTTGAATATCTAACGAACATAACCGAGAAAGAGTTGATTCATACAGTTCGTATTAGTCCTAATGATGCTCAAATGGGGTTTGGGAAAGAAAAGAAGGCTAAGGATAAGTTAGCGGGAGAAACTCTATACGCTTTTGGAGGATTCTTTAAAAAATCTTGGCGGTCTAATGATATTCTCTGGGGCAGGTTAGACGGACTGAATCGGATTGTGGAAGCGTTGATAACGACTGAATCAGTCCAGCGGTTTCCTGAATTTCTGAAACGCCAAGCTAGAGAACAGGGGTATCCCCAAGAAGGGGAAGAGTTTGAAGCATTCAAGGAAAAGTACATTGAATTTCTCGTTAAGCAGTCTTTACCTCATTCACAACCACTTGACCGCCTGAAAATTATTGACTATCTTCGCAAGTTAGCTAATCCTGAGCAGTTCAGTGCAGAGCGACTGCAAAACCTTTTGAAGGATTTCCTAGATGATTTAGTTCGTGAGGGACATCGTGAGATTTTAAGTACTGACTTGCAGAATGTTATTGCTGATGAAATTGACGAGCAACTTAATTGGAATAGACAACGAGTTGAGTCAACTGAACCCAATCAAAAACCAAAGTATCTACCTGTTGCTGGTTACTTCGATCGCAGTGTAAGTGCTTTGGCAGCAGGAACATTAGCGAAGGAAGCGATTGAAGATTTGGTGCGTACTCCAGGGGGGACAGAGGATTATTTTCTTAAGACTTATAAAGTGGGTGAAGAGTCGGTATTAGACAGCGTTCCGACAGTCGTGCTGGCAAACCTCTCCACTCGATTTGGCTTGATTCTAAGAAATGTCGTTCTTACTACTTTAGGCGATCGCTCTAAGCGGTTACGCCGGAGTGTAATCTATAACGTTCTGGATAAGTCGTTACAGTTGTTCTACTGGTGGTTACAGCTAACCGCACCATTAGCATTGCAGACACCAGATTTCCTTCTGAAGCGCCCTCTAGTTGTTGCACTTCAGGTTGTGTTGTTACTGCTGGCTATTCTTGGTGTAGCGATAACTGTCTCGAAATCACTAACGTGGGTGCTGATTGCCTTGGGTTCGACGGTACTGTGCTGGTTTTTGGGAACGCCTTGGAGAAAAAACAAGAGTAAGTGATTTAGATAAGTTGGACTCAAGAAGGTAAATTAGTTGACCGTTGGCTGTTCATAGTCAACGGTTAACTGTTAGTAGTAGGGTAGAACCTAGGCTAGGACACTAAGAAGCGGAATAAGAATGAAATCTTTTGGGGATTGGTCAAAACAACTGGGATTCTCAGGAGTAGTCTTGAATGTGGGACTAATCGTTACAACGTCCTCCTCGGCTTGGACTGCATCACCTGTAGCGGAGATGGTTACCAGTACCCAAGTCAATAGGGAGGTGGAGAACAAAGATTTGCCTCGTGTCACAACTGAGCCAAATCTTGAGGTAGACGAAGCGGGTTTAATGCCTTCTGTGAATGTAGCGGATGACACTTCGCTTCAATCTAGTATGACCTCTCCCCCAACCCCTCTCCTGCAAGGAGAGGGGAGTCTTGTATCAATTGGGTTAGACGATAGCAGATTCCATACCCCCCCAATCCCCCTTGTAAAGGGGGGAGCAATCAAAGAATATGTGTCAAACTCAAACCCAACTGGTATTACTCCCCCTTCCCTTGTAGGGAACCGGAGCTTTAGTGAGGAGGCTGGGGGGTTAGGTTCTGAATTTGTGCATCCAGTGGAGAATCGCTATAACGCTGTTACCGAAAAGATGCAGCTAAGTCAAGCAGAAACAACGCCTCAGCCAGCAGCAACGCCGAATTCAGCGGCTGAGGAATTGGATTTAAGTCCGGAAATTATTGAAAATAGCCCTGTTTTGCAGCGCTGGTTGGAGGAAGTGCCGAATGTTTTGGAAGACATTCGCAATGATCCCAGTTTCCGCACGCGATTGCGCCTCGGTTACTCTAACTTTCCCTCTAACGATGACGCATCGGGATTTAATGTTGGTGTGGAAGATGTATTTATTGGTCGTACTGGCTTGACGGTGAGTGGGGATTATCAGGCTTCTTTTAATGGCGATCGCCAAACTTTCGGCGCAGATTTACGCTACTATGTGCTTCCCTTGGGAAGTTATGTCAATGTTGCACCCTTAGTAGGCTACCGAAATATAGAATCTAACGACTACTCAACAGATGGTATCAATGTTGGGGCGCGGTTGATGTTAGCTTTATCTCGCACAGGTGCAGCCGATGTTTCTTTAACTCAGAGTTTTGTCTCTCCTGGTAGCAGTGATGAAGTAGGTATCACAACGCTTTCTTTTGGCTATGCGGTTACTCGAAATTTGCGCTTGTCTACAGATATTCAAAAGCAGAATTCGAGGGAAGAAAAGGACAGTAGAGTGGGAATTGTTTTAGAGTGGATGCCTTGAGCAAAAATTGTTTAGTCATGGAGTAGGAAACATCTCAATTTAGAGAATCGCTTGACTGGTCTATGATGTTTTTTGTATCTGTAAACTCTAACTTGTATTTTTCATGGAAGGGCGAGTAAGCAGGATCTTTCCTCATCTCTCGAAAAATTGCCCAAGTTTCTAGATGATCATATCCTAGTTTTCTACTTGCTAAGACTTCAGGGAGAAGTTGAAAAAACTGCTCATTTTCATCTAACAAAGCAAGCCGAGCTAGCTGAAAAAGAGGTTCCTTAGCTGAAAAATCAGCTTTTTCAACTTCAAAACGAATTTTTTCATAGGCTCCCTGCCACTTTATGCTCTGCCAGTAGTTCAATTGCCCTATTAACCGAGACCTTTCAGGCATTTGTTTATCGTTCATAACAAAGTAACTCAGACCCTCGGCAATATTCCATCTCTCACTAGACAAATGATTAAATGCAATATCAATAAGCACATTTGCACGAACTTCATCTTCAGGAGACAGCTTTTTCCATAACTCAGAAGCAATCAAAATGAAGTTAAGTTCAAAAAGACTGATTGAAGCGTCAAGATAATCAGGAGAGACTTGCACTTCGTCACCTAGGGCAAAATCATCCTTGAATTCTGTAGCAACTTTCTTTCGATAAATAGAGTTGACACGCCCACCGTTATGAACTATCAAATTACGCCTTAGGTAGACCTCAGCGAGTTTATTTTGGTATGGTTTTAGATAACCCATAGACAAGCCAATAGGTGTGTTAAAGAATTTAATCCACTCTTCAAAACTATCTCGTATGAGGTTTTCTACTTTAGAATCTATTAGAAATCTTCTTGCATCTTCTATAGAACCAAAATCTTCTAACTCCTTTAAATTAAAAGACTTCTCTTTAGTATAAATAATACCTGGGTTTTTCTCTAAGTATTCGTGGAGAATCTGTGAAATAAACCACTCTGATGTACTGGTAAGGGTAATTAAAGAACTCCTATATAAAAGTTCCTGTTGACGATGTGTTCCTAAATATATTTTTAAGGCTCGTGTAAATGATGATTGAAGGCTTTTGTTACTAAAATTAAGTTTAGCTGTTTTATTGTCAGAACCATTGTCTAGAATTTCAATGTCAACTTTTTCAGCTAACTTTTCTTCGAGCTGCTCAAGATTATTATTGGATTCTATTTTGTTTAAGCTATCTTCAGGCAAAAGCTTTTTAAAAGCAAGAAGCAGCGGCAACATATCATTAGCCTGGGATTCTATTACTTCTTGTTGATGTTTATTTAAAAATGGTGCTATCAAATCAACAAAATCACGAAGGGCATTCAAATTATCAGAAAAATTTGAAATTGTATTAACGAACATATGTGATGGTAAGTCCAATTAAAGCCTCTAAAATATTTATTGAATGAGTAAAATCGTAATTTGTTCTTTAGTATTTTTGTGAGTGCAGTTTAGAGTAATTGTACTGACGGTCTGCACATCGGCTCGTTTAAGCGTATTCCGTAACAAGATAGACTAATAAAAATTTGGCTGTCTCCAGTTTGCCGTGTGTTCGCATTAGCTGACCTGTGCCTTAGTTAGTATTCTCACTAAACTACCCGATCTAATCTAACAGTTCAACCGCATCCAGATGGAAAATGTGATCGCGCCTCTTGTGTCTGAGTTTCAATGACTCAAATCTCTTGTAGGACTTGAAGGTGAATCTTATTTCCTTAGTAAGCCCCTAAACCCGCCCGGAGTTCAAACTCCGGGCTAATAGATAAAGTCCACTAAAGTGGACTGAAATCCTTGTCCTGTAGATATTTAGTCCTCTGAGCGAGGACTTTCGCTATTAGCCAAGGGTTTGAACCCTTGGCGGGTAATGCAACTACCGATAACAAGCTAATCGTTGGTTTAACTGATTACGAGTAGCCGTGCTTTCTAATGATTGAGCAACCTGAAGTGCTTGGTTGTACTGCCCTGCTTGAGCATACTTAACTGCTATTTCTTCTAGGAAACTGCCTCTATCAGCAGGGTCATCAACTTCGGTGGCGCTAATTCTGTTACCTTGGCTATCAGTCTCCACTCTGAAAACCAAAATATTGGACTCAGGTCCCTCAATCGTTTTAGCAATTTGAAAAGCTTGGGCTAAAACTTCAGTGGCTTTGGTTGTTTGTCCAGTTTGGATGTATTTGTTTGCGATCGCAAGCAGCAATCCCACTTTTTCAGCAGGTGTTTCATAGATATTGATAAATTGAAGCGCACCGTCATATCGTCCTGTTTCCAGGTATTTACTAACAATTTCCTGCAATTTATTGGTTTTCTCATAGCTATCCCGCATCGCTTGGGTAATTTTAAAAGCAACATCGTATTGTTGTGCCTTGATGTACTCGTCAGCGATCGCCTGTAAGATATAGGAATTGTCCTCCTGGGTTTGGGCGACTTGTAGCGCTTGAGATAAGAGGGCAGAAGCTTTGTCTTGCTGTCCAGAAAGAGTATATTCAATGGCAACAGCAGCGAGAGCTTCCGCTTTGTTGCTAGGAGTTTCTAAAGAATTAGCGACTTGAATTGCTTGAGTATACAATTCAGTTGCTCGGTTCGTTTGCCCCCTTTTTAGGAACTCATTGGCGATCGCAGCTAAGGTTCTTGGTTGATAGAAGTAGGTAGAACCATAGTTTTCCACCATTTGGGCAGTCTGGATTGCTTTGTCAAATTGCTGTGCTTTGGCATAGCTAAGAGCAATTCGCTGCAAGGCAACATTACGCGAACCAATATCGCTCTTATCAAGCAATTGCGTTATCTGGAGTGCTTGCTCGTTTTGTCCAGCCTCAACCGTCTTGGTGATGATATCCTGCAAAACAAACGGTTTACTAAGCTCAATGTCAACGGTATCTCCTTGAATAGCTTGGGCGATTTGGAAAGCATCCTCATAGCGTCCCACTTTGACATAATTGTCAATCATGTCCTTCAAGAGCCTAGCTTGGAAGTAAGCATCTGGCATTGCCTTAGCAGATTCGATGGCTTGAGATAGGACTTGAGACGCTTGTGTTTGTTGCCCAGCTTTCGTGTACAAAAGTGCGATCGCGCTTAAGGCTTTCGCTTTACTCTCAGGATTGTTAATCGTCTGGGCAGTATTCAGTGCTGTTTCCAGTTGTCCAGCAGCAGCATATTGAGTAATAATCTCTGCTAACAAGGTTTCTCCCACAGGACGAGCCGTTTCCACAGCTTGGGAAAATATATTAGAGGCTTTATCTTGCTCTCCAGCTTTGAGATAGTTCAGAGCAATGTCTGATAAAGTCTTTGCTTTGGCATAACCTGCATCCAAACCTTGGACAAGCTGAAGGGCTTGCTCCATCTGCCCTTTTTGGGCATATTGACTGGCAATTGCTCCTAAGACATTACTTCTGTAGAGGGGTGCATTCTCAATCGTTTTAGAAATTTCAAGGGCTTGATCATACTCTCCAGCTTGAGCATAAGCGATCGCAACCCGTCCTAAGACCTCAGCTTTGCGAGAGGGATTAGAATGCTCAAACGCTTGAGCCAATTGGAGTGACTGAGCAAGAATTGCAGGTACGGGTTCTCGTTGCCCTGCTGCTAAATATGTCTCGGCAATTTCTATCAAGGCAATCAGCTTAAACTCAGCACCCTGAAGAGAATTCACAACTTGTAAGGACTGAGGTAAGATTTCGAGGCTTTTCTGCGGCTGTCCAATCGTGGCGTAGTGATATGCGATCGCACTCAAGGTACTCGTTTTGATAAAGCTATAACCACTGCTTAGGCTTTGGGCAACGGGTAGTACTTTGGCGAGGACACTAGAAAGTTGCTCTTTTTGTTCCGCTTCCACATACAGCGCTACCAGCTTTTCTAACAGACTAGTGTCTCCATCGGGAGTAATCACAATATCCCGAACCAATTCCGCTTTCGTCTGTACGTTCTTCAAGGATGGCAACAGGTCAAGTGCTTGATTGAGCGTTTCTAAAGCTTTCTCCCTATTCCGGGAACTCGTATACTCTCTCGCCTTAACTACCAGTTCGTCAATCCTTGCCCCAGCAGGTTGGATACTTGGAGAATCACAACTACTTTGAGCAATTGTTACGGCTTGTGCTAGTTGTACCGGAGTAGCGAGTATAGCTGGGCTAAAAAAAGTAACGAGTAAAAACGTTCCTAAGCAACGAGTGCCACCCCGGAACAACAATTTTCTCATAGCGATCACCTGCCTCAATAATCTGCTTTATGCTCTACACCATGACCTAGACACAGGTTCGATAGCCACGGTTCCAGTTGAGTAGAGTCCAGAAGCTACCGGGCAATGGAGCGATAATGACCAATGAGTACCGACACCTGAAACCTGACGAGTGACTACTGACTTACAACCCTGGCATTGGCGATCGCTACCCTTAGAAAGTCGCACAGGTTCCGAAGTATTTGACTACCTGTTTCGGAATACAAATACCATTGCCACCCTGCTAGAAAGTCCCTACCCAACGCCTCAAGATCAACCTTCACCTTCTTCTCGTTATTCTCTCTGTGCTGGGATGCCCCGAACCTATCAGGGACGTCATCTGATGTGGACACCAGCCGTCGGGGAAATTTTACCCTTCCTGCGCCGCTTACTCGCTTCTAGAACAGAGAGAGAGAATTTTACCTCAGCACCCCATCACCTACCCTTTACTGGCGGTTGGTTAGGTTGGCTAGGCTATGACTTAGCTTGGGAAATTGAGCAGCTACCTTGCCTGAACCTTGATCCCTTACCATTTCCCGTTGCCTTCTGGTACGAACCAGCCACTTTTGCTGTCCTCGATCACTCTGAACAAACTTTGTGGTTAGCCGCTACGAGTGAAGCCGAACTCGACCAACTACAAAAACGCCTCGAACAATCATCTCCCATTCCCCATTCCCCATTCCCCATCCCCCATTCCCCATTCCCTACCCCCCACTTCCTCACCTCCCAAGCTGACTATGAAGCCGCTGTTGTACAAGCAAAAAAGTACATCCAAGCTGGTGATATTTTTCAGGCGAATCTTTCTCAAAGGTTTGAAGTCGCAACCAAATCTTCAAGTTGGGCAATTTATCGAGCTTTGCAACAAATTAATCCTTCACCCTTTGCCAGCTTTTGGCAAACCCCTTGGGGTGATGTGATTAGTTGTTCTCCGGAACGGCTGGTACAGCTACAAGGAAGAAGCGCCCAAACCCGACCAATTGCAGGAACGCGATCGCGTAGCACAACACCTGCAATTGACCAGCAGCTAGCACAAGACCTATTAGCGAATGTCAAAGAAAGAGCAGAACACATTATGCTCGTAGATTTAGAGCGTAATGACCTAGGACGAGTCTGCGAGTGGGGTTCCGTAGAAGTTGATGAATTATTCACCATTGAGCGTTACAGTCATGTGATGCACCTCGTCAGTAATATCACGGGTACCCTACGTGCGAATTGTGATGCTGTTGATCTAATTCGCGCCCTGTTCCCCGGTGGTACAATTACGGGCTGCCCAAAAGTTCGCTGCATGGAAATTATTGAAGAACTCGAATCCGTTCGTCGTAGCTTGTTCTATGGCTCTTGCGGTTATCTTGACCAGCGCGGCAATTTAGATTTGAATATATTGATTCGCACTCTCTTGGTCGGCAGAGGCAGGGAACAATCCAGTATTTTTACTCAAGGCTCAACTCACCCAGCACTCAATAGTGTTTGGGGTCAAGTTGGAGCTGGAATTGTCGCTGACAGTGACCCAGAACAAGAATGGTACGAGTCTCTCCATAAAGCTCAGGCTCAGTTGGCAGCGCTGACATCCACCCAGGGTTAATCTTCTACGTTTTTGACAACTCTCCGCCCTAGAAAGGGGGAGGCTTGATTACCGAGTATCTTCGGTAAAGAAAGTCAGTACCAAGTCTCGTAATAATACTGATATCCTTAATCAATGCAGACCCTAACTCTCCGTAAATACCGAAACGAGCTATTATCTGCATAGCTTGAATCGGAGCCAGTACTCCTACAATTTAGCTGACTCATTCCAATCCCCCAACTAGGGATGGGCATTTTTAGTCGGGATGTTGATGAACACCGAAACCTATCTGAATCACCCAACGTTTGGTCTGCTTTTTCGAGTTTGCATGGTTGAAGAGAACCAGGAATTGTTCACCACCCTCTATGCCCAGCGCCTATTTTTTATGGTGACAACTGGGTCTGATGGTATTAGCTTTGAACCAATTGGTCGTTCAGACGCTCGGCTTGTAGTAGAAAATCGCCTTCGTATGCTCCGCCGCACTGGTTCAACCCAGGAGTTTGAGATGCTTCAGCATATCCATAAGCAAACGTTCCAATGATATTCAGTCCGCTTGCTCACTTCCTATATAAATGAAGTAATTAATCCGACTTGATATGACTGGCTCAATTGCAGAACGCATTGCTAACATTCGTCAACAGTTACCGCCTAGCGTTCGCCTGATTGCTGTCACCAAACAGGTATCAGTGGAGGCTATGCGAGAAGCTTATGCGGCAGGAATCAGGGATTTTGGCGAAAGCCGCACTCAAGAAGCAGAAGTGAAACTTGCCCAACTCAGTGACTTACCCGACCTCAACTGGCATTTCATTGGGCATCTCCAGAGCAACAAAGTTAAAAAAGCCTTAGAGCAATTCCAATGGATTCATTCTTGTGACAGTCTGAAGCTAGCTCAGCGTCTCGATCGCTTAGCTGAAGAGCTTTCCCTGCAACCAAAAGTCTGCCTCCAAGTCAAGATTGTGCCCGATCCTGATAAATATGGCTGGACTGCCCCAGAACTACTCTCAGATCTACCAGAACTTGACACGTATAAATCGCTACAAATTCGAGGCTTAATGACCATTCTCCCCCTCGGATTATCTCAACAGGAGGCATTGCAAGTATTTGAGGACACTCGTAAACTGGCGGATAAAATCAAGCAACAAAACTGTTCACATCTTTGTATGGATGAGCTTTCAATGGGAATGTCCGGAGATTACCCTCTCGCTGTGCAAGCTGGTTCAACGATGGTGCGTCTTGGGCGAATTGTTTTTGGGGAACGGACAGCCTAAAGGTTTCCTGGAAAGATTGTCTTTACGCTCCCACTCGGTAATCTCAATTTGAAAAACCTGTTGTTAGAGTATTTTCCCTCTCTACTGCACAAAGGTAGATTTTTTATACAAAGTTGCGGTCAAATGTAGTAATTTCTCTTTCCCCCATCTCCCTATCTCCCCATTCTTGAGAGCATTAATTCGGAACCTACATAGAATTGCCTCCCCCCTCTCCCCCTCTGTCAAGGCATGGGCTAATATATTTCCAACACAACTTTATGATGGGTGTTGTCGTTCTTAACGTTACTGGGCGTTTATCACTGTGTTTTTGACTACCTGCTTTCAGGAGAGTATTGTATAGTCTTAGACTTAGTTGTGAGAGTCTCCAGTAGTGGAAATTGTTACTTAGCAGAGTGTAAGAGAGCCATTTACAGTTCTTTTCAATCTAAAAAAACATCTGTTGAACACTACAGTCTCAAAGACGATCAATAATTGGATTTTTAGCGTACAACTAAAGTTGTGATGGAGAGTGAACAATGAACAACCTTTTTACTAAGTTACGAGATTTCGTTGGTTTCAATGAACCAGTGGAATACGATGGGTACGAGTACGATGATGTGGATGGAGATTCTTACCAAAATCTCTATCAGCAGGAACAGCAAGTTCAAGCACCACCACCAGAGGAAGACCGCCCACAACGGCGGCGCGTTCGGGAGCGAACAGTTGTAGGAGCAGATGCAGGAATAGGAACCACTTCGATGAATAATGTGATTGGAATGCCTGGAGCTGTCAATGGTCTTTCAGAAGTAGCGGTAATTGAGCCGCGTTCTTTTGAAGAAATGCCACAAGTGATTCAAGCACTACGTGAGCGCAAGTCAGTAGTTTTAAACCTCACGATTATGGACCCAGACCAAGCGCAAAGAGCTGTAGACTTTGTTGCTGGCGGTACCTATGCGATCGATGGTCATCAAGAGCGAATCGGCGAAAGTATTTTCTTGTTTACACCTAGCTGTGTTCAAGTCAGTACTCAGTCGGGTGTTGTTAACGAAGTCTCTTCGCCACAGATGCGTACTCAGCGTCCAACAGCGCCTGCCCCAGCTTGGGCAGCGGAACAAGAGCGGATGGCACAGTAATAACAAGCTTGAGACTGTAGATTGGGTCTAGAAATCCAAAATCCAAACTCTCTTAACAAGGGGTGCTAAGAGTGTCTATTAAGCTTGGCGTGATTGGTGGCGGGGTGATGGGAGAAGCTCTTTTATCCCGCCTACTCGCTCAGGAGCTTTACCGCTCTGACGAGGTCTTGGTGAGTGAGCCACAAGCCAAGCGACGGGAATTTTTGGTACAAGAATATGGTGTCCAAGTGACATCAGATAACCGAGCCACGGTGGCGGCATCGGATGTTTTGTTGTTGGCAATTAAACCTCAGATATTTGAGGCAGTAACAACAGAACTGTTAGAAGGTAACGCGAAGGTCAGTCAAAGGCAAGAGTCTCAGCCAGTGGTGGTTTCAATCTTAGCGGGTGTATCGTTGAGCCAACTGGAAGCGGCTTTTGGCACTCAGCCAGTTATCCGAGCAATGCCCAATACACCAGCAACGGTAGGGGCGGGCATCACAGCGATCGCATCCGGTAAAACAGTCACACCCCACCATGTCGAACAGGCAACAGCGATTTTCCAAGCCGTTGGTGAAGTGGTAGAGGTGCCAGAGTCCTTGATGGATGCGGTAACGGGTTTATCGGGTTCAGGCCCCGCGTATGTCGCCATTATGATTGAAGCTCTCGCCGATGGCGGTGTAGCGGCGGGATTACCAAGAGCGATCGCATCTAAGCTCGCCCTCTCTACCGTACTAGGGACAGCTCAGTTGTTACAACAATCAGAATTACACCCAGCGGAACTCAAAGACCGCGTAACTAGCCCTGGTGGTACCACAATTGCTGGAGTTAGTCAATTAGAGCGTGCTGGTTTTCGCTCAGCACTCATTGAAGCTGTGCTAGCCGCCAAAACGAGATCAGTGCAGTTGGGGCAGTAGCATTTTGCTCATGGGATTAGTGGCGAGACAAACGATTGAAAGTTGCTAGCGTTTCATGAGGTAGCTCATATATCTCTTGTCTCCAATTTGGCAGAGTAGAAATGTCTGCACTAGAAGGCAAAGCGATGACCCGCTCAACCATTAATCTTGAAACAGCTACTGGACATCAGGTGATGGCAGCAGCCGGGAAGAAAATTCTGCGACCTGGTGGTAAAACAGCAACTGAAGAGGTTTTTAAGTGGGCTGCATTCAAACCGGGAGAGACAGTTTTAGAGCTTGCTGCCAGCTTTGGTTATAGTGCGATCACCCTGGCAAAGCGTTATGGTGTTCGGGTTGTGGGAGTAGAAAAAAATCCTGAGAGCGTTGCCCGTGCCCGTGCCAATATTCAAGCTGCTGGACTGGAATCGCAGGTGCAGGTGATTGAGGGTGATATTTTCCATTTAGAGCAGATTCCAGGACAATTTGACTACGTGCTGGCAGAAGCAATTCTGACAATGCAATCGATTCCAGGCAAAACGAAAGTTTTGCAAGGCATTCACGATCGCCTCAAGCCTGGGGGCAAATTTCTCTCCCATGAGTTGCTGGCAAACGATCGGGAAGAAGAGATTCATCGTGCCCTAGCAGCAGCGATTCGCGCGAACTCTACACCCTTGTCTGAAACCAAGTGGATTGCGGCTTGTGAAGCAGCCAATTTACACGTCTTACACCATCAAACAGGAGCGATGGGACTGCTCAACCCGGCTCGAATTATTCAGGATGAAGGATTGATTGATGCAATCAAATTCTTCTGGAATGTACTGACTCAGCCCAAAGTACGCGATCGGCTGCTGACAATGCGGGGTGTCTTCAAGCAATACGAACGGGAATTAGGCTACATCATTTTGTGTGCAGAGCGAAAATAAATAGGAGATGAACGATGACTACAACAGTACAGAATTCTCAATCTTTCGTTATTCAACTGAAAGACAAAATTGAATATGCTGAAACAGGGGTACTTAGCAAAGTATTACTGAAAGTTCCCTATTGCCAATACACCCTCTTTTGTCTGGCAGCCGGAACTGATATCGCGGAACACACCTCAACTCGCAACGCTGTTGTCCAGGTGATTGAAGGACAGGGAACGCTGACGCTGGAAGGACAAGACATAAACTTGGAACCTGGTGTTTTTGTCTTTATGCCTGCCAATGCACCCCATGCGTTAAAGGCAGAAGCGAATCTGGCGTTTCTCTTAACCCTTTCGGCTGCAACATAGCCTTTCAATGCTTTTTGCCATTAACTACAGGCGTTTGATCAGGATTCCTGGCTTGCGCGATTGCCTACAGCACTAGCGAAGCTGATCGCATCGGGTTCTACCGTTCCGTGAGCGATCGCGTCTAACCCATCCCAGTCGAGTATGGTAATTTTTCCACCCCGACTGTAGGAAGCAACAGAATGCAGTTGCTTAAACAGACGCACACATTCCTCATAGGTGATGCCAATGCTACGAGCAATTTCATAATAGGAAAGTTGTAGGCGCAGACAGGCTCCTTGCCCACCGATTTGGGTTCCTGGTTCTCCGGCAGAATATTGGATGAAACGCGCTAACCGGATGATCGCTCGTTCTGAAACCAACCCATGTACCATTTCATGTAACTGTTGGAGACGCTGGTTAAATACCGCCATCATCTTCAGTGCGATTTCTGGATTCGCTTGAATCACTGCCAGCAATGCTTCTCGATCAACCATCAGCACTTGAGCCTCACTCTCAGCGCTCACTGTAGCAGGCGCAATGCCATTACCAAAGAGGGCTGGAGCCGCAAAGATATCGCCACCTGTCAACGTCCGCAGAATGGTTTCTTTACCACTGGTTGCTGTTTTAGAAACTCTCAGTAATCCGTTAATTAGGGCATAAAGACGGGGAGGTAAGCGATCGCCCTCATGAGAGACAATTTCATCGGTTTGATAGGTTTTAACAACAGTGTGGGGCTGTAAGTTCGCGAGTTGTTCTGGCTGTAACTGAGTGAACACCGAAATCGATGCCAGTTGCTCAACAGTTGCTTTCATAAATTTAGGCTTTAGAAATTTACTTTTTAACCTGTGAACCTATCTTTTCCATAGAAAATCTGTATCAAAAAATACAGAACACCCGATTCATTCAATCCTTTAACATTGTTTAATAGAATCTGGTACTGCAATTAGTTCTGACCATGCAAAGAAAAAGAAAATTGCCGGGATACCAGAAATCTTTTACGTTTAAGCTAATTAGGGGGCTTTTGCCTTTAGGACGACAAAGTATTACTCAAGTCAAGTCCAGGATATTGAAGGAGGCTTCTGCTAAGCCGTTCTGGGATTCCTATCAACAAATCTTGCTGTCTTATTTTGGCAGTTTTTTAGGGATTGCGGTGCTTACCTATCTGACGATTCACAGTGGTTATCCGCTTATTGCGGCACCGTTTGGTGCAACGGCTGTTCTGGTATTTGCTGTACCTGATAGTCCAATGGCTCAACCGCGCAATGTGATTGGGGGAAGCTGTATTGCTGCGATCACCTGCGTTTCATTGGTGCAGCTTTTTGGTTCAGAAGCGTGGGTGATGGCTTTGGCAGTAGCGACTGCCATCAAGCTCATGCAGTTAACTAGAACACTGCATCCGCCGGGAGGAGCGATCGCTCTGTTAGGTGTGACCAGTCAGGCATCCTGGGATTTTGTTTGGACTCCTATTTTGGCTGGATCGCTTGTGCTTGTTTTTTGCACGATTATTTTCAATAATTTAGTTTCAGGTAAGCCCTATCCCAAACATTGGTTTTAATTGCTGTTGGCTTCTTGTGGTAAGGGCTGACCTAATTGAGGCTCTGTACCTGCAAGGATACGCTGGATGTTGCTGCGGTGTCGATAAATAACGTATGAGCCAGCCGCGATCGCAAATAGCTGATACGGTAGTGGTTGCTTGAAAAGAATCATCAATATAGAAACAGCGATCGCACCCGTAATTGAACCCAAAGACACAATTCGCGACAGCGCAAGCACAACAGCAAACACGCCTAACGTTCCCAATCCCACGGGCAAGGACATCGCCAGTAAAACACCCAAGCTCGTAGCGACAGATTTCCCGCCTGTAAAGTTCAGCCAAATTGACTTACTGTGACCTAATATGCCAGCAAAGGCAGCTAAAGCGACTAACCAAGGTTTCCAGGTAGAAGGTACGACTTGTGTCATTGGCAAGGCATAGAAAGCATCTACCAGAGCGATCGCGCCAACTCCCTTCAAGGCATCAATGAGTAAAACCACTAACGCCGGTCCCTTTCCTAGTGTCCGCAAAACATTAGTTGCACCCGTAGAGCCAGACCCCTGCTCCCGAATATCAATCCCCTTGAGTAACCTCCCTACTGTATAACCCGTAGGGGTTGAGCCTAGTAAATAAGCAGTCAGTAAGAGTAAGCCACTCAATATCAACTCAAGCACCATTATCGTCTCTCCTCAATTAGTTTTTAGCGATTAGCCTAAGTGAGCGATAGGAAGTAAGGGGTACAATCCCTCACTGAACTTTAGTTCACTGGCTCCCGTTCATGTAGGGTTAGAATCCTCATCTGAACGGCATCCTGAACTCCTCCTTTCAACGACTCCTCTAGTAACCTCACTAACCGCTAATAGCTAATTTAATACTGGTAGGTAGACATCTGTTGAGGATCGGGAGCAAAAGCTAACCAAAAGGGAAATTGCAGCATAGAGAGACTAATTTCGTCTTCTGTTTCATCAACAATAATCAATGGTATGAGCTTTTGTGTCAGCAATCGGTCAGCTTTTTGCACCAATGCCGGAGGCTCTTCAAATAAAGTTATACCCCGTTCTGGACCAAAATCCGCTCTAGAGATACCCAAGCAGTCCTGCAATCCTCTGCGCCACTCTCCTAATCGCTCAGGGGTATTCGCAATGATCAGAGTCCGTAAGCGATCGCTATAGAGTGTACGCAAAACAGAAATAGTTGCCGAGGCAACCAAAATATTTTGTAAGCGGCTACCCATTGTTTTAATCGCACCACGTCCACCTTGGGTAAAAAACCAATTAGACACTCGTTCTGCATGAACTGGCTCAAACGTCCGACGCAGTTGCCAAGGGGGACCATAGTAATCCGGTAACGTCCGGTATTGGTCGAGGATTTTACGAATCTGTCTAGTTTGATCTTGGAACGCCTGTTCAGCAAATTTGGGTAAGGGAGCATTTTCCGGTTCACGCGATTCTTCTATCGCTGCTGCTCTTACTGGTTCATTCGCTGGGGCTAAATCCAACTGCTCAGCAGCGCTGGCTAAGTCTTGTAAACTACCAACCAAATAATCTTTAAAGCCTTGGACTCGAATCGCTAGTTCCTGAGAGACACCCGCAAAGCTGGTTCGCATCTCTGCTCGAATGCGCTCCCGACGACGTTCTAGTTGCTCAACGGAAATTTGTAGCGCCTGCTTGCGCTGCTCTAGCTCAGTTAATCCTTCTTGCACCATTCGTTCCACAGCCGCTTGAGTTTGTGCCAACTGATCGGCAAGGATGCGGCTTTGAGTTTCTTGTAGAACAGAAATTTTCTGTCTCAACTCCCGTTCTTTGCGCTCAAGCTCAGCAACTGTTTGAGCTAAGTCAGTAGTTGTCGGGTTGTTATCTATGGGTTGCCCAATTGTGGCTAAGATTGGTCGTTCCTCTAAATCCCCTGATTCTTCCGGTACTTCTATTTGTGCGATCGCAGGTTCCGGCTCATCTCCAGGTAGCCTTAAATCTAATGAGGTACTTGATTCCTCTACATTGCCCACTTTGGCAGTGGATACTACCCCATCATCGGGTCGCTGTATACCCAATTGAAGTGGGGGACGCGGCTCCTCTTGAGCAGATGCCTTAACTGTTGGTTGTTGTTGCTCTAGCTCATTGAACGACTCAACCGATTGCTGTTGTTCATGCTCTTGTTCGTGGTTTTTTGATTCGTCTGAATTCATCTAACAATTAACAATTAACGACTAACCAATCCCTACCTGATGCAAGTCTAGTAACGGACTTAGATTCTGGGACAGCGTTGCTCTAGACAAGTTTGTAGCATCTTCGGGTCAAATAAAACTGGGAGGAAGTGAATGCTCTTGACTTCTTTGAAGTAAAACAAAATCGGGACTTTCGACCAAAAGATTCGCCAGTTTTGCCAGTCTCGATAGGGGAAGCGCCGGAGCAGTGTATCAGACCGATAGATATCCAACGCTGTCTCTGTAAATACTAGACGGATTGTTGCTGCCTGAAACATCAGAAACAGCCCCAAAAGCGCGATTATGGAACAGGCTGTTAAAGCGATCGCCAAACCTATCCATTTTTGCAGGAGCAACACTGGCAAGGCAGCAATAATCAAGATTAAAGGCAGTTTGTAACTGGGCGTTAGCTCAATGATTTGTGTCGATGTAGAAGAAGCAGCAGAAGTCACTTCGCTTAAATCCCGTAATTATAAACACACATCTAGACCATTCCATTCTAAAGCGTCTCTACCCCCTGCCGATTTGGGAATAAAGTTAGAACGCATCTATAGCAGTCTCAGTTAGTTAGGTATAGTTGGAGGCTGTTAAACTAGCGCGTCAGACTCAGGAAAACAAAAAAGCTGATGGCTGATAGCTGAGTGCTTTGTGCTAGCTCATACTCAATACTGCACTACCAGTCCCTTGAAACATGAGCCAAGACAAGAAGAAGTTAGTAACGAAGATTACCAACAAAGCTGTAACAACAGCCGTAGTTGTCGATTGCCCAACGCCTTTTGCACCGCCCGTAGTCGTTAACCCCCAGCTACAACCAATCACGGCAATTAACACTCCGAAAACAACCGCTTTGATTACCGCACTGCACAAGTCCCAGACATCTAGTAAGTCACGAGCAGAATCTACAAACACGCTTTCAGGAATCCTATAGAGCGATGTCGCCACTAGCATTCCCCCAGTCATGCCAACGATGATTGAGAGAATTGTTAAAAGCGGCAGCATCACACAGCAAGCCAGAACGCGGGGAATCACAAGATAATCAATTGGATCAGTTTTGAGCATATAAAGAGCATCAATTTGCTCTGTAACTCGCATTGTGCCAATTTCAGCCGCAAACGCTGAGCCGACGCGCCCTGCCAAAACCACAGCCGTTAAAACAGGCCCAAGTTCGCGACTTAGGGCAAGTGCGAGAACTCCTCCTACAGCCGTAGTTGCACCAAAATTAATGAATTCTCGCGCTACCTGAATCGTAAACACCGCACCAACAAAGCCAGCCGTGACCATCGCAATCAGTAGTGATGCCGGCCCAACCAATGCCATTTGATCGAGGGTGTTACGTCTGTGGATTCTCCCACCCAGCAGATGTAGTACCACTTGCCCACCCAAGAACAGCGCTGACAGCGCTCGCTGCCCCCACAATCCTAATCCGGTAACAGGAGTAGTTCCACTCATTAGCTAGTTGTTAGTGGTTGGTTGTTAGTTGTTTGGCTAATAACCAGCAACCAGTTGCTCTATTTCACATCATTGGATTCTACACGGAAGCGTTCAACCGAGGTTAGGAGGTCGCGTGCAACGCCGACCAAGTTACCCAAGGCTCCAGATACTCGTTGAGCTTCCTGGGAGGTTTCTTGGGCTGTGAGTTCCACCGATTGCATTACCTGGGCAACAGCGCGGGATGTTTCGGTCTGTTCTACGGTATCAGCGGTAATCGAACGAACCAAAGCGTCAATACGATTGGATACTTGAATGATGTCTTCAAGCGATCGCTTTGCCTGTTCAGCCCGTTTCGTACCCTCAATAACCTGTTGGGTGCCTTCCTCCATTGCCGTCATCACCGAGCCAGTTTCACTCTGGATTTGCAACACAATTTGTTCAATTTCTTTCAGAGCCTTCGCCGCCCGATCCGCGAGCTGTCGCACCTCATCCGCAACAATTGCAAATCCTCGTCCCGCTTCCCCAGCTCTTGCCGCCTCAATACTGGCATTAAGCGCGAGTAAGTTGGTGCGGGAGGCAATCTGAGAAATTAAAGCAACAATCTTGGAAATCTCCTGGGATGATTCTGCTAAACGCTTGACTTTACGAGTTGTTTCTGCTACCGTCTCACGAATTTGTAAAATCCCTGCCACTGTGAGTTCCACAGCTTCACCACCTTTAAGCGCCGTTGCTGAGGCAGAACGGGCAACTTCCTCCGCTTCTCGTGCGCTCTCAGCCACCCGTTGAATCGAGTCGGTCATCACCTGAACTGAGTTGAGCGTCACTGCCAATTCTTCTGCTTGCCGTAAGGCATCAGAAGATAAACTGCGGGCAAACGATTCACTATCAGTAGAACCCTTGGTAACCTGACGCGCTGCTTGTTTCACTTGTTGAACAATTTCCCGCAGGTTTTGAATCGTCAGGTTAAACGAGTCAGCCACTGCGCCCAAAACGTCAGCAGTCACTTCCGCTTGTACGGTTAAATCGCCTCGTGCAGCCCCTTCAACGTCATCCAGTAAGCGAATCACTTGGCGCTGCAAGTCTTCTTTTGCCTGTTCTTGCTCTTCTGCCTTCCGTTGCGCCTCACTCGTGGTTGTTAGGATTACCCGTGACATCTGATTGAAACCAGTTGCCAACTGACCAAATTCATCCTCCGAGTAAATTGTGGCACTAGCATTAAGATTCCCCTGAGATACGGCATCAAATTGGGCTTGCAAGTCGTCAGTTGCCCGCTTAATTTGCCGAGTTGTGACGCGAGTTAGAAGCAAAGTCGTACCAAAGCTGGCAAGACCAGCAGCAAGAGTCGTCAACAGCCCCGTCCTTTGCAAATGGTTAATCACTGAGCGGGGTTGCTGTTGAGTCACTGTACTTTGTGCAGTCCAGCTCACAAGGGCAACCACCACAGCCGAGACAACACCAGCAGCACAAGCGGTAATCCATTGTTTCTGACCTAGAGACGCATTTTCAAACGGAGCAAGCCAACCCTGCTCAACACTGACGACGGGTTCAATGTCGGTTTCTTTGGTTTGATTGAATATGGGGATTTGCTCGGTGGTGCTATTGATGCTAAACATCTCTTCATCGCCAGCAGCCGCGTGATAGCCTTGACGGGAGGCTTCCTCATCACCATTGTCACTCAGCCTCATCCCAGCAGATGATCCCAGGACTGCCCCACTATTGCTTAACACATCAAAATCAGGCTCATCCCCGCTCCCTGACGGCATATCATCTTGCTCACCAAGAGAGAAATCAGGGATTGAGCCTAAATCATCATCAAATACATCAAACTCATCTAGAAAGCCTTCTCTTGCACCTTGACGGGGTTCAATTCCTGATATAGGTTCGTCAGCTGATGCGGTAACATCGTCCAAGGCAAAGGAATCAGTTCCAAATGCTTCGTCAAAAGTATCGAAGTCAAAATGGTCTTGAGAGCTGAACCCATTTTGGTCATAGGTCGAGTCAAAGGGCTGGTCATCCTGAAGATAGTCATTTGCTTGCAACGATCCCAACGGTTCAGTCCTATCGTCACTGACATAGTCAAGGTCTTCTCTCGCAGAGGCTAACGTATCCTCAAGCCCTCCTGATCCCATCAACAGTGTCTCGTCCTCAAACACCGGATAGCTTGAGTTGTATACGTCACCCATGCCAGAATCGTCGTAGAGAGAGGTCTCTAGTTGCTCATCCGATAAGTCACTTTCAAATGGAGCTTGTGGGTCAAATGGCTCAGAAAGAGTTTCATACCCTTCGGTTTCCTCAAACTCTCCTGCGGGAGGCATCACAAATGTCATCCCGGTATCCTCTGGAGAGGTGTCCGAAAAGTATTCGTCTTTATCGTCTAGATTGCTTGTGCCGAAAGCGTTGGCATCCAGGTCGAAGTCATTTGTGCCAATTTCAAATGTCTCAAACTCATCCTCTTCACCGCTTAAATCAGCTGTAAAGCTAAACGGATCGTCAGCTTGAAGACTGGCGAAGGCATCGTTATCGGTATTAGGTGTCTCGTCTATCTCATCATAGTCATCTACTGAACTACCAAATGGATTGCCGAAGAGTGTAGCCGACGTTGAAGAAAAGTCATCACTTTCCTCTCCATCAAAACCTAAACTCCTTAGATCAAAATCACCTTGTAAATCTTCGTCTGTATCCGGTTCTTGCCAGCTTTCAAACGTTGGTGTGTTGTTATCTAAATCATCAGTTTCACCAAGTTCGTTATAACTAGCATCGAAATCCTCGGTTTCTGTTGAGAGGCCAAAACCAGCTGAATCTGAACCGTTATTAAATTGATTGGCGTATTCTAGACCATTATTCGCATAACTAATGAAATCGGGTTCAGAAGTCAGGTTTAGCACCTGCTCGTACTGTTCCCGTGCCACCTCATATTGCTGTAATCCATAGCAGTAGATATGACCACGCAGTAAAAGCACACTTGGGTCATTCGGAAAATCTTGAACCAATCGATCTACAATTGCAGCGGCTTCTGGATATTTGCCCTGCATATAAGCTTTTTCTGCTTGTCCGTATTCCTGCGCGTAATCCGTACCTGATGCCATTTGCCTCCTCCCGCTTGTCGTTAGGAAAAAGTAATAAAAAGTAAAAAGCGAACCTTTTACCTTTTGCAATCTTTTTCCTATTACCTTAATTTAATTTCATGCTGCCCACCGCGCTGAGCGTAGAATTGCCACCTGATCTAGAAGTCGCAGAAACTGATTAGACTCTTTGTCTAACACCCATTCACCTCGCAAGAAAGGTGCCATGCTGTCTGGAACATTTGTCGGCATCTGCACCTGATCAATATCAAGCCAGTCCATGCCGACAATCCGATCGATCGCTAACCCAAGCATAGTATCCTGATCTTCGACAGCAATAATCGGTATTTCTGGTCTGTCTGTATTCAAAACGGCTGTATCTCCTAGAAACTGACCAAGATCCGAGACCCATATCACCCGCCCTCGAATATTTATCGTTCCCAGCAGTAAAGGCGAGGCATTAGGAATCGCTGTGATTCGATCCGGCTCTTTTGAGAGTACTTCTCTAATACCAGTAGCTGGCAGAGCAAATTCACTACCAGAAGGGACATAAAACCGCAGGTGAAGCTCTCCTTCAGGGCTTTCCAATTCCTGAAATTCTGGGGCTTGATCTTGACCCCTACCTGTTAAAAAGTCCGGATTACCAACCATTCCTTTAAATACCTAGATATAGCGATATCTTTATCCCCTAAGTAACTGTTTAACCGTTCCAATCAACTCCGTTGGCTGAAAGGGCTTGGCAATGTAAGCATCTGCACCTTGTTTCATACCCCAGTAGCGGTCAAATTCTTCACCTTTTGAAGAACACATAACTACTGGCACATGCTGGGTTTTGGGGTCAGCCTTAAGACGGCGGCATACCTCGTAACCATTCATTCGAGGCATGACGATATCTAATACCACCACATCAGGGCTAGAGCGCTGAATTTGCTCCAAGGCTTCGACGCCATCACTGGCGACAGTGACTGTCAACCCACTGCCTTTGAGGAGGTCTGAGATCATTTGCCGTTGTGCAAGGCTGTCTTCTACAACCAGAACTGTACTCATAACTCCCTACATGACTCACCAGTGACCGGGATTAAAGCGACTGCGACCTTGGGTCTCATTTTTAAACCGGGTAATGATTAAAGTATCCCTGATCATTACTTTAATCATTAAGCATATTTGCCAGATCTTGCGTTCCTGCCTTCTGCTTGAGATAACCACAAGTGAGAGTGTTACCAGGAGATGGCTGGGAAATTTTATACTGAGGCTGATTTAGTCATACCCGTTTCTTGACTCGCATCTAACGTATTAGTTACAGAAATTTCGTCTTGGTATCGTTCTAGATCACCTAGACCAATATATTTCTCTAGTAGCATCAATAGCTCACTCTCTCCAAATGGCTTGGTCAGGTAATCTGTTGACCCTACCATCCTGGCTCTAACCCGGTCAATAAAGCCATCTTTGCCTGTTAGCATAATAATCGGAGTTTGCCGAAAAGCTGTGGACTTTCGCAGCATTCCACAAATTTCGTATCCATCCAGTTCAGGCATCGCGAGGTCACACAGGATTAAGTCTGGTTTGATCTGGAAAACCAGTGTCAGAGCTTGCAGAGAGTTGACAATCGTTGTTACTTCATAGCCTTTGGCTTGCAAGATATACTCTACAGTCTTGCCGATCGCCATATCATCATCAATACAGACAACGCGAGGAACATGGGGGGTTGCCTCCCGTTTCCATTCCCGTCGGATTAATGGTGTCTCTTGGGCGGCTGATGCCAAGAGTTGAACCCATCCCCGTTGTAAATAAGGATAAATCGCCCTTGCCACTGTCAGAATGTCACGATTGAGATAGCGAGAAAGTTGGCGTAGAGAGGTTTTCCCATCTGCCCACTGAATCAATGTTCTAAACGCTTTTTCCGGCAAAGCTGCACGTAAATGAGCCTCGTCTGAAATCGTTGGGCACTGATTGGGAGACTGGATATGAGGATGAAACTGCTTCCACTCCTGTACCTGCTTCATAATCTTTGTGACTAGAGGGGCAATCTCTAATGTCGTCAGTTGCGGGGCAAGTGCTGGACTCACCTCAAAAATAAAATATCCGTTGTGTAGGCTAAGCAGGTCAAAAAGTGTTTCGCGCACCATGCTTTCGATGATGCTGCGCCCCTGTGCTGGTGTTAGAACACGCTTTTCCAGTAGTGCCCATAGATAGCCGTATTCTGGCGCATTGCTCGAAGCGATTGAGGGGAGTTCTAGCTCGTCGAGAGCTGTGGTGGCTTTGTAGCGACGCAAATAGTCACGCAGACGCGATAAACTTCCCTCGCTATCAGCCGCATAGGCAATTTGTCCATTGTGGAAGAAGACAAACCAAAATGGTCCAGCACTTTTGAGAGGCTTGGCTTCCTGATAGGGGCGAGTGAAGGCGAATCCCTTACTGCTTGCCTCACTACTCGTATGACTAGCGTGAGGGCTATACGCTTCCACCAACAACTCGCCTGTTCGCTGACCTAGCTCAATCAGTTGCAGGATGCTGCGGATATCAATTTCATTTAACGTTCCCTGCATTTAACGAAAATGTGCTCCTAAAAACCTTTTGATTAATCTGAGAATCGTTCTGTTTATCTTCTTTAAGGATGCTTGTACATGGGGACTAATGAAAAGAGTTATTTACAGCTTTTGGAACTTTATGCCACTGCTACTACAAGAGGGAAGATACGTCTGAGGCGTCTAGTGAGAGATGTACTCATAGGTAAGCTGTGTCTTAAAGCCAACATTATTGCTCAATCATGACCATATTGATCTAATTGCACTGAGTCTTCATGCCCATGATAGGAGACACTAGGGAGCAAGCTGGAGCTAAGTCTTGACCTCGCGAATTGCTTCCTTTAATGTTCAGCCACTCCAGAGCGACAAAGCTATTTTTCTATCGCTGTGATCAAACTGAGCAATGCTAAACTTGGCTTTAGAGTCAAGCAAAGGTTACCGAGTACTCTAGTTGAGACACTAAACACCTAAATTCCAATACATTTAGTCTAATTTAAGATTTGACGTTGCGGATAAAGCCCATTTTGTTCTGGCGTTGCTTTTCTCAATCATTGTTTTTTAGCTTTTTAAGCTAACAGCACGGAACTTTGCTTTATAAGTCGTGCATCGTAGGGATACTTTTTTCCTAAACTAAGGATGAACAGGTTAGGATGAACGGTATAGAGCCTATGCCAGGATAAGGGTATGGCTTTTGTTTTCTAAGGGATGCTCGTTATGGAAGTACGCTGCCTCTATACAGGCTAGTTGCTGTAATTTAATAGAGCGCAGCCAAAGGAAACACACATATCCGTAAAAAACGTATAAATTTGTAATAAATTAACGTTATTTGTAATAACTGTACAGTCGTGGACGGAGAGTTGCTCAATAAAAATGAAATTGCTTTCTTGTTTTGGCAATGTGGTCTTCCTAAACTGGGTGTAAATAGACTAACTAAACTCTGGATAATTGTTGGTTTGGTCAAGAATTGGGCACAAGACAAGAAAAGAGGACCATCAGCGTGCTGTATCTAGCGGAAGTACAAAAGCAGAAAGGTGGAGTTTTTGGTGGCGGGAAAGCCGAACTCAAACTGCTGGCTTGTCAGCGGAGTGACCAGAGTTGGAGTGCTGTGACAGGGGACGAAGTAATTCCTGCTGACGAAGCCAACAACATGAACAGTGGCACTCTGGTAATTGTCAACCTGGGAGGAAATCGACAACTCCAGGGAGAAATTGAGCCAGCAGGGGGACGGTTGGTGACGATGCTGCAAAATTTCTCGCGTTTGCTGGAAAAATCAAAGAACCAGGAAGAAGAAATTGAACAGTGGAAGCAGTCTCTAACTTATCAAAGTCAAGAGCTTAATCGTCGTGAGATGGAGATGGAATCCCGGCTTGAACAGATGCAAGCGATGGAGGAAGACTTTGAGCGGCTAGAGCAACAACGAAGAGAACTAGAGAGTGCTAATGAGGAAACATCAAGATTCAGAGAAGAGTTTGAGCGCAGCCGCCAGGAGTTAGAGGGAGCATGGGAACATCTGCGGGGTGAGCAGCGACGCTTGGAGGAGCAACAAGCAGAGGTGCAGTATTCTGCTGGCTTAGATGAGAACCAAGCTAGTGCGATTCAGGAATCGTTAGAGCGTCTCTCAGGAGCCGTTGCTCCTACAGAGTCAGTGCGGGAACAACTAAATCTTGCCTTTGAAGTGGTTAACAATCAGCAGTCAATGCTGGATACTTACTGGCAGCAGTTGGAGCAGCAACAAGCTGAAGCCTTTGGGCTACAGGCTGAGGTTGACCGCAAGGGCGAGGAAATCCAAAATCGCAAGCGGGAGTTGCACGAAGCTCAGACCTCTCTTGAGCAAGCCAATGGAGAGTTGAAGGTGCAGCGGAATGCGCTCCAGATCAAGCAAGAAGCAGCGCATATGCTGAGGCTCCAGCTACAGACCCAAAATGATTTACACCAGGAGCTTACTCGATTAGCAACAAGTTCGGCTGATGTCAAGATTAGCCAGAAGATTGATCTTGAAGCTCTGGAAATGATGCCTCTGGGTCAACTTTCAGACATTGTACAGGGCTTGCAGCAGGATTTGGACAAGGTCAAGCGCTTTGTTAACGACCAGGAGGAAGAACTCACATTCCAGCGCCAATCGGTTGAAGAAGTGCAAGATAAGATGGGCGGTGCCAGCGAGTATGATCGCATGACGCTGGAAACGGAGCTTGCGGAAGAGCAAGACCGCTATCAGATGCTTGATGAATCGCTGGTAGGTTCACGCCGTAACTTACGAGAGAGAGAAGAGATTCTGAATCAGCACATGCGGGTGTTGCGGCGTCGCCAAGGTGTGGCTGAAAGTAATAGCCCAGATAACCAGAAAATTGACTTAGGGCCAGTTTTAAGCCAGCTAGAGGCACAAAGGCAACAACAGGAAGAGGAACTGCGAAAACTGGAAAGTCAGATCGAGCAGATGCGGATTACTATCAGCCAAGCTGAAGGAATGATTCGTCATCAATCTGGCGAACAGGAGTCAACATTGGCTCAGCTAGAAAGTTTGGAGCAGGACTGGCAGTTAATAAAGGAATCGGCGGCTCAACTGTTTGGTCGGGTGAGTCTTTATCAGGAGACACTACAACCGAGGCAGGATGGTCTTAATGAAATCCGGCAGAGGTTAGAAGCGATCGCAGACGCTCTCAATCAAATTCAGGAAACAGGTGACTATCAACTTCAAGCGATCGCCCAAATGCGGCAAACCATCAATAGTTTGTTACTCTCACCTGAGTTTGCAGCGTCTTGATTAGTGGTTGGTTGTTGGTTATTGGTTGTTTGTTGGAGAGTTGGCGAGTAATGCTCAAATACTCTCTAAGCTACTTTTGAGATTGCTCAAAGGTAATCCAGTTGTCTTCTACAACGCCTGTTGCACCTGTAGGAAACGACGAGGTGCGAGAACGGTTTGGGGCGGTGATTAAAGCGGTCATTTCTTCGATTTGCTCAAAGGTGGGAGCCGCCTGTTGGACGAGAGTGAGAAACTGCCGGATAACACGACGTTGTAGGGCAAGGGAGGCATGACGCAAGACTAGGCGGTTTAACCGAGGGGGAGTACAGCCATTGTCTACTCCTCCTGGTTTAGTGACTTGTTCTTCCCCGTCAACAGCTATCATCGCTTGCTCTCTTAGCTGATGGGCGGCAGTTTCGAGATATTCAACATCCGCTCGGAGCAGTTCAGCGGTTTGGGCTAAAGCTGTTTCAACCTGTGGATTGAAGTGGGTTTGTAAATAGGGCAGTAGCTCTTGCCGAATGCGCGTCCGAGCAAATTTCAGGTCTTGATTGTAGGCATCTTCCCAAATTGGTAGATGCTGCTGTTGGCAGAACTGGAATGTCTGTGTGCGGGTGATTTCCAAAAGGGGACGTACTAGCTGTAGTCCTTCAGCAAGTGGACGTTTCCAAGTCAGGGATTGTAAGCCATCCGCACCTGCACCACGGATTAGATTGTAGAGGACAGTTTCTGCGCGATCGCTTTTTGTGTGACCTGTAACAACGTTCTGGTAGCCGTGAGCTTGAGCAACCTCAATTAGGGCTTGATAGCGCCACCGCCGTGCTGCTGCCTCGCTTGTAGTCACCTCTGAAGCGGTTTGGAGATAAAAGGGAAGCACCCAAGTGTCAGCAACGTGCTGAACATGAGCAGCAATTCCGTCATCGGCTAGCCAACGGTGATCACAATGGGCGATCGCAATTTCCCATCCCCATTTCGGTTGCAAATCCAGCAGCAGCTTCATTAGGCACAGAGAATCTTGTCCCCCGGATACCGCCACTAAAACCGGCTGGTGCTGCGGCAGCAGTTGCCGTTGCCGCAGCGTTTGATGTAACTGGGCATGGAGAGGTGTCCAGTTGGGACGATTAGACATTGTTGAACAAGAAGCGACTAATTGATAGGGGGGGGAGAATGGTCTGAAAGTCAAGACTTTGCAAAGCATCCGCCATATCTAGAACCTGTGCGTAAGTCCTGCTCCTGAACTTCTGCGTTCTTCTTGTTCAATATGCCATTTAAATGCACATCAGCTTACTGATTGTTCTGCCAACTCGCCTGATTCATGTCTTGCCAAACATCATCCAGTAATGAATCAGTTCCGTTGTCGTCTGACTCATTGCTCAAGGAAAAGTCACCGAACTCAAACTCATCATCACTACCAGCAGAGGTTTCACCAAAATCTAGGTCATCTAGGTCATTATTGCTGTTTACAGAGAATTCAGCAGTGCTAGCAGAGGTTTCACCAAAGTCTAGGTCATCTAGGTCATTGTTGCTATTTACAGGCATTTCGCCAAAATCAATGTCATCGTCGCCTAGATCCATTGCTCCCAAATCTAGCAACTCGTCGTCACTTGCCACGGGTGGCTCGACAAGCTCCAACTCTTGCTCAATACTCTCAGATATCTCTCCTAGGTCAAACTCGTCGTCTAGGCTAGTGGACATCTGGGCAATAGCAAGTTCGTCTTCAGGGCTGAACGTTGAGACTTCTATTACCGTCTCGGAATAAGTGACGCTCGGAGCTTCATCACCTGTATCTGGTATCTCTAGGTCAAACTCAGGCTCCATGCTTGTTGGTGGGGCGACTTGGTCTAGCTCCTCCATAACAAGCTCCTCCATAACAAGTGGAGATTCTTCTATATCCAGTTCTAGGTCATCCATCGTGTTGACAGGTGGCATTACCAGGATGACCTCCTCTTGCACGATTAGGGGAGGTGCCACTTCCAGATCTAGTTCAGCCACTGGACTAGGATCGGGCGGTGTCAGGTTTAGCCCTTCTTCCATAGTGAAGGCAGGCTCTCCCAGATCGACTCCCAAGTCTAGGTCATCCTCGCTATCTACTGGTGCTGCTGTAGATGACTCATAGTCAAGGTTTGCTGAGATATCTTGCTGGTCATCCTCAAAGTCTTGTGGGCAAAATTCAAGGTTGATTCTTACCTTGCCTTTTTGCCAGCCGTTTGCCGTAAACCTTAAGACTTCGCAGGGAATACCATCTTCACTAAACCAGGCATTTTTTTGTTCACTCCAGCCACTGATGCCATATTCAAGCTGCATCCTGATGGCTTCTGAAATTTCGCCAACTCTGAACGTGCGGTGCCCAATCAAAAATTGAGCCGATTCATCAACGGATAGAACTTCGCCAGTAACAAGTGGCTCGAATCGATTATCCACGCCGATTTTCCCCGAATAACTTTATCTGTTTTTTTTTGCAAGTCGTAGTCAGTTTGGGTTAACAGCTGGCATCTGTAGGCAAATGTGCTTTCGATTCGCTGTCCAGAGGACGTAAACGCTTAGAAGAACCAGCCGTAGGAATGTAATCCTTTACCCAGCAGATTCACACCAAGATAGCAAATCCAGACGACTACAAACCCTGTTGCTGCTAAAATTGCTGGTCGCCTTCCTTGCCAGCCACGGGTAATACGGGCGTGAAGGTAGGCAGCAAAAACCAGCCAAGTAATCAATGCCCAAGTTTCTTTTGGGTCCCAACTCCAGTAGGAACCCCAAGCCTCATTTGCCCAAACAGCACCTGCAATAATCCCGATTGTAAGCAGGGGAAATCCCAGTCCAATAACGCGATAGCTAATATTGTCGAGAGTATCAGCAAGGCTGAGGCGTTGTGGAGAGAGAATTGGTATCGCTCCTAATACAGATGAGGCAGGAGTCGTAACGAGGTTCAGAACGGCTATATTTCCAGCACCGTTGTTCTGGGCAACACTTCCAATAGCTGTGGACGTATTAGAAGTGGGTTGTGGCTGAGGTTTTTGGTTATCGCCGTTGCGTTGCAGTCGGTAGTAGGGCTGAGCCGTGGCATCATCTTTGCTACGATATCCACCCGTGCCAACGGAACTACCACGTAGCTCGATATTTTGTCCACGAGTGACGACTAAAAAAGCGATCGCCAAAAGTGAACCTACCATCAGCGCGGCATAACTGAGCATCATGACACTGACGTGCATCATCAACCAGTTGGACTTCAACGCGGGTACCAAAGGTTCTGAGTGCTGCATTTCTGATGGCAGCGTCAACGCGGCAAACGCTGTAATCGCCATAGCAACAGGAGCTGTTGCAACACCTACTAAGCGACTACGGCTCATGTTTTCGGCGATGAGATGAACGGTTGTAATCCCCCAGGTAAGGAAAAAGAGGGATTCATAGAGGTTACTCAAGGGAAAGTACCCTGCCTCTAGCCATCTTGCTCCGAGCAAAGCGGCAATACACAGATTTGCGATCGCCATGCCCGCTGTTGATAATGCTGATAGATAAGGAATGCTCCCAAAAGCCGCTCCTACCCAGTACATCAACATTGTCACGAAGAGGACGAAGAAGGAAATATTGTCCAATCCGTTCTGGAGTGCAACCAGATCCATAAAGTATTCCCTCTAACCAATTATTTAAGTCTAAATTCTTGCAGCGCTAATCTTATCCTATCGGTTCCGGTTACGCTCAAGCTCAATTGAAGAAGAGGCTGAAGGAGTAGGTGATGCTGAAGGAGTAGGTGATGCCGAAGGAGTAGGTGATGCCGAAGGAGTAGGTGATGCCGTGGGAGCAGGTGATGCCGAAGGAGTAGGTGATGCCGTGGGAGTAGGTGATGCCGTGGGAGTAGGTGATGCCGTGGGAGTAGGTGATGCTGTGGGAGTAGGTGATGTCGTGGGAGTAGGTGATGTCGTGGGAGTAGGCGATGTCGTGGGAGTAGAGGGCGTTGGTTTAGTGGCTTTTTGTAACTGAACGAACAGATTAAAGCGGTTGCTGCGTTCATCGCTAATGGCGGTGGTGACACCGATAGCACGAACTGCCTTCGCTAGCCGTTTCTGATCTGGAGAAAGCAGTTGTGGCAGATTCAGATTACTGCTGTTGATTGTGTCTTCAACATCTAGGAAAAACTGACCATTACTGGGATTAGGCTTGGTGGGCACTGATTCTTGGAACAGAGGGTTTTGGATTAATGTGGCTTGGGGTTGGGGAACAATCGCATTAACAATCGGTGCTCCTAGGGTGAGGAAAAGCACGTTACCCTCTAACCAACCGTGAGTAGCACTTACTCCTCCCAATGGGGATGCCCAGCTAACAAGAGGTTGACGCCCTAGTTTAGTTTCCTCGACGATGAACTGATAGCGAGTCGCCATCACTTCGTCGAGCTGCTTGAGGGATTTTTCCGCGAGTTTGCGATCGCTAGCCTGGATCATGAAGACTACACCTGCGCCTAACTGGGTAGACTGCTGGTTTTCTGGAAGCGCTAAAGCATTTCGAGAGGCAGGAATGAGAGCTATTGAAAACTCGCCTCCCATCCACGGTAGTAAATCTTTCTCTAAATCTAAACCTAAAGTCGCTTGCAAACCCGCAGTGATATTGACAGGTGGAATTGGGGTTAGAGGATTCGATTCAGCTCCTTGGGCATAATCCTGCCAGAACTGCGCTAAGTTGCCCCCAGAGAGCATGAACCACGTCTCCTCTGGCAAACGTCTAGGTAAGCGGCTAGTGTTGTTTTGAACAGCATTTTTTTGAGAGCTGTTGGGCTTGAGCCAAGAAATGCCTTGAAAGTGCATTCCTTCTCGCTCTAATGTTACCGTTGCCGCAATTCCCTGCCATTGTTGATTAGCTGCAAGATTTTCATTTTGCGATCGCAAAGCGCCATTGGGGAGTCCTGCTCGTGTTGAATTAGCAGCCGCGATCGCTGAAAACGTCGGTATATTCAAATACAGTTGAGCAAAAGGCTCACTTGCCCCAATCTTACTCAATTCCTTGATATACCCAGGTGTTGCTGCAACCGATGCTGCCCCCTTGTAAGTTTCAATCACACGCTCCGTTGTTTTGGGATTGTTTGTAACAACCAAGAAGCGTCCTAGCACAGTCGTTGATAATCCGCGAACATTGCTCTTTTGGGTTTCTCGAATCCGAATACCCTTATAACTTCGTTCAATAAACGACTTGGCTTTCTGGGAGTTAGCTTTTTCTAGCAACTCTTTCGCTTGAGCTGGGTTCTCAATTGGCAGCACAATGATGTCCGGCAGCAATGAACGCCCACTTGGAGGTGCCTGTTCTGTGTCTGTTGGTAGTGCAACAGATGAAGACGATAGATAGGCAATCATCGCCGTTTCGCCCAACCACGGCTGGATATCTTTCTCATAGTTGTAGCCGTTGCTGGTTAAAAGATCGTTCCGTAGCTGGGTAAGTTGTTTTTCCAGCGCTGCTTTAGTTTCCGCTGTTCCGTACTCGCTCAATTGCTCCCATTGTTCAGAATCCGTAGAGATTGATGCTGTTAACAAGGCATCTTGAGGAATGAGTTGGGCAGGGGCATTCACTTGAGAAAGATTCCGCTGCACCAGTAGCCAGTAAGCGGTTGCTCCCCCGCCAATTAGTAAGATAGTCGCTCCTAGAGTTAGCAGCAGGAACGGTTTATTTTTTTTGAGCATAAACTTTAGTTTGTCTGTTGTCCGTTTTAGGAAGATTCAGTAGTTTCCCTATTCCCCAACTCTTAGCCACTTACCATCACTGTGAGCTTAGGTGTTGATAGATGTCGATACAGTGTATCTCGCTGCTGGTAAGGACGCCCTAGAGAGCTAATTGCTTCCTGCAACGTTTCCACTTCCATGCAAGTACCACCCTGCGCTCCTGCCATTGAGGTGATATGCTCTTCCATCAACGTGCCACCAATATCGTTACAGCCCCATCTCAGGGCTTCTGTAGCACCAGTAAGACCAAGTTTTACCCAACTCGGTTGATGATTGGGAATCCAGTTGCCAAGGAAGATTCGGGCGACGGCGGTGAGTAATAGTGCGTCTTTGAGATCGGGTTGGTCACGTCCAACACGGCGGCGCAAGGGTTTCGGGGCTTCTTGTCCAACAAAGGGTAAGAGGATAAATTCAGTAATGAAGCTTGGGTAACCTCGATCGCGGGCAGTTTGTTGAAGCGATCGCAATTTCTCCAAATGCCCCATCTGCTGTTCTGGCGTTTCAATATGACCAGAAAGCATCGTACTCGTAGTAGGCATCCCCAAGCGATGCGCTGTTCCCACAATCTCTAACCAAGTGGCTGTATTCGTCTTTTCGGGACAGAGAATGCGCCGCACCTGATCATCCAAAACTTCCGCCGCTGTTCCTGGCATTGAGCCAACACCCGCCTCTTGGAGGGCAGCAATCACTGCGGCATAGCTAATCCCGTCATTCTCAGCAATAAACTGCACTTCTTGCGGCGAGAAAGCGTGTAGATGCAGTTGCCCAAACTCATCTTTTATCGTTCTCACCAATCGTTGGTAATAAGGCAAGAATGCGCCGTTGATTTTTGCTTCCGGGTTCAGCCCTCCCTGCATACAGATTTCCGTCGCACCCCGCCGCACCGCATCAGTTGTCTTCTCCTGGATTTGCCCCCAGTCGAGCCAATAGGCTCCATCTTCCCCGGCATCACGACGAAATGCACAGAAACTACAGTGCTGTTCACAGATATTCGAGAAATTAATATTGCGGTTAATTACATACGTCACAACATCGCCAGCTTGTCGGTGGCGCAGTTGGTCAGCCGTTTCCTGAATCGCTGCGAGGAGGGTCTGTTCGGTTTGATGAAGAAGTACAACACCCTCTTCTGGGGATATGTCTTCACCAGTCAAGGCACGGTTAAGAATGGCATCAACAGTTTGAGTAATCACAGGGCATCAGGAAAAACCAGGTTACTCTTTCCAATTTTGGCAGGGAATCCTCAACGTGAGGCGAAGAAAAAGAAGAGAGCAAGGGCAAGGGAAGCAGAGGCTGGTAATTCTTGTCGTCCAAAAGCTGCGATCGCGAAGCGCTACTGCTTGCCGCAGATCGCTCTTTCTCTAACAGACGGGTAGATATTAATACAAATTCTCCTCTATTTCCCTGCCTCTGCTGCTTCCTCCGATTCCCTTCTTCTCTCAATCAACATCCTCCTGCTGTCTTTTTCGCTCCTTTTCCTCTAGAGCTTCCTGAGGAGATTGGCGACGGCGTCGATACCAAGTTGCGCCACCAACCAGCAATCCTGTCAAGCACAATGCTCCAATTAACGGTAAGAAATCACCAGTTCTCATTGCCTGTAATCCGGAACTTCCTAACATTACGAAAGGCAATACCCCCGGCACTGTACCCAAAATTGTGCCAAGTAGGTAGTCCCGAAATTGAATGGAGGTTAAACCAGCGGCAAAATTTACTAACCCATAGGGAATAATCGGCAGCAGTCGAATGGCAAACATATAGAACAAGCCACCTTGAAGCATTTCAGCATCCATCGCTTGCCAGCGCCCAGCTAGCCTACGGGCAACCAAGTCTCGTCCAACCGTGCGGGTAAAGCCAAACGCTACTACAGCTGCAATTACTGCTGCAATGCTCGTCCAGAGAGTACCCCACCACGGTCCAAAGATTGCACCACCTGTAAGATTGAGGGCTGTTGAAGGTAAAACTAATACCGTTGCTGCTGTATAGAGAGCGATGTAGATAATCGGTGCCCAAATTCCGGCTTGATTGAGCCGTGCTTGGAGTTGAGCGGAGTCAATACCTCCCAGCAGAAATACTGCTAAGCCTGTGACAATAATACAGAACACGGTGAGAAGGAAAATCCCGCTTTTGAAGTTCAATGCAATACTCCTTCGCCCTATACGTCTTCGGAAATTAGGTTGTGTTTGTCACAACTTTAAAACAGCCAGCTTGCTTGAGCATTAACTGTTTTTTATTATCACTTCGTTGGCAAGGATAGCTTGACCTGCTTTATGCATTTATGATTCAGGTTGGACTGAATACAGGTGTTTAAATATAAATTTCTTGCAAAAATCCCTCTAAGGGAAGAAGCATTTTTAGACAGGTTTTGGAGTACTGCTGAAAATCCTGGAACTAATGCTTTGCAGGTAAAGGTGTGCATCACTTTCCCGCTCTTTTTAAACCGTAAGACTTGCTCTAATGAGTATCTATCACCCTCCCTCCCTTCTTCAGGTTCCCTCAGGTTCATTGCAGATACCGCTAGCTGTTGACTCTGAATCGCCAGATACTAGCCCTGAATTATTGAATGGCGAAATGCAACCGCATTTAAGGAAGACAGTGTGCCCAATTCTGTTTTCTCTGGTGATTCCCACTTATAACGAAGGGAAAAATATTCCAAAAATTGTGACTCTCCTGAGTCAGATTTTGGATGAAGCAATTCCAGAAGCTTACGAACTGATTGTCGTGGATGACAATAGCCCTGATGGTACCTGGGAAATCGCTCAGGCGCTGATGCCAGAGTACCCTCAACTACGAGTAATGCGGCGGGTTGAGGAGCGAGGACTTTCTACGGCTGTCATTCGCGGCTGGCAAGCCTCCAAGGGAGACGTGCTGGGTGTGATTGATGCTGACCTTCAACACCCTCCAGAAGTATTGCTGCAATTGTGGAACGAGATACAGCGAGGCGCTGATTTAGCCGTTGCTAGCCGTCATGTGGAAGGTGGTGGCGTTAGCGATTGGAGTGTTGCGCGTCGATTTTTGTCGCGTGGTGCTCAAACGTTGGGGTTGATGATCTTACCAGGGGTGATTGGACGGGTTTCTGACCCGATGACGGGTTATTTTTTGGTGCGTCGTGCCTGTATTGCTAGTAAAACCCTAAGTCCACTAGGTTACAAGATTTTGATTGAGGTATTAGGTCGCGGTAATATCCGCTGGATTGGAGAGGTGGGTTATGTTTTCCAAGAGCGGCAAGCGGGGGAGAGTAAGGTTACCTGGAAACAATATGTGGAGTATATCCAGCATTTGTTGCGGTTACGCTTTGCTCGTTGGCCAGTGGCGAGATTCCTCCGCTTTGCTGTGGTTGGCTTCAGTGGTGTATTTGTCGATTTGGCTGTGTTTTATCTCCTGCGTCAAGCGGGTTTAGGGCTAACTCGTAGTATTATTCTTTCTGCTGAAGTGGCAATTATCAATAACTTTTTGTGGAATGACTTGTGGACGTTTGGCGATATTTCCCAACGGCAACCGGGCAAAAGCCAGCGCTTCAGGCGGTTATTGAAATTCAATATGATTTGTCTAGCTGGGATGGTTTTGCAGACTTTGATCGTGAATTTGCTGTTTAATGTCTTTTTGGTTAACGAGTATCTAGCAAAGTTAATTGCGATCGCTACTGTCACGCTTTGGAACTTTTGGGTCAATCTTAAGCTCAGTTGGCGAGTTACCCAAGTTGATTGAGGCTCTAATCTGTTGAAATCTTTTCTTTCGTCACGCTGGTTCCAGCTACTACTCCTGTTCGTATGGATTGCCATTGGCACAGGCTTACGGTTCACTCACCTGGCAGGGAAGCCACCCTGGACGGATGAGTTTGTAACGATGGTATTCAGCTTGGGCAATAGTTATCAAACGGTGCCACTGGATCAGGCGATTTCCTTAGACGCACTTTTGCAACCTCTGCAACCGAATCCTACGGCTGGTGCCTCGGCAGTGATGCATCACATATTTACAGAAGATGTCCATCCTCCCCTCTACTTTGTGCTGGCTCATTGGTGGATGCAGTTATTTCCAGCATCAGGAGAGTATATTTCACTTTGGGTAGCGCGATCGCTTCCTGCTTTGCTTGGTGTTATTTCCATACCAGCAATGTATGGACTCGCCTGGCTAGCGTTTCGTTCCCGTTTAGTGGCACAACTCGCCGCCGCGATGATGGCAGTTTCTCCCTTTGGGGTTTTCCTGGCACAGGAAGCACGTCATTATGCACTAGGAATACTCTGGGTAATTGCTTCTCTGTGCTGCCTAGTGGTGGCTGTGCAGCATCTCAAAGGTCGCACACCTATTCCCCTTTGGCTTGTCTTGTGCTGGGTAGTAGTCAATAGCTTAGGCGTAGCAACCCACTACTTTTTTATCCTGACTCTCACCGCCGAAGCGATCGCATTAACCGTTTTGTGGGTTTCAGACAGCCGCTTGGCTTTTAAATTCAAGACTAAGCCTGAAGAACTACCACCCATTCCCAATTCCCAATTCCCAATTCCCAATTCCCAATTCCCAATTCCCAATTCCCAATTCCCAATTCCCAATTCCCAATTGTGGCGAATTGGCGCTGTTGCTGTTGGAACTTTAGTGGGGTGCTTAGTTTGGATACCCGTATGGCAGATGAGTCACGACCCACAGATGACGCAATGGATTATGAGCGATGGCACGTTTCTTTCCTTGCTTAACCCAATCTTTCAGTCGCTTGCGGCTTGGGTTACTATGCTGTCTCTGCTGCCTGTGGAAGCACCATCCCTATTAGTAGTTATCATTTCGGGTGTTGTGATGATTGGGTTTTTCCTTTGGGCAATACCAATTTTCTATCGTGGCATCAAAGCTCTGTTGGGACAGCCTGATACTCGTTTGGCAACAGGTATTTTGGGAGGATTTGTTTTAGGAGCGATCGCTTTATTTTATGGAATTACTTACTTCCTGGGTACTGACCTCACACGAGGCGCACGGTATAACTTCGTCTACTTTCCTGCGGTCATCGTGTTAGTCGGAGCAATACTCTCGCTCAATTGGGCTACCGCCAACACTCCTAATTTTAAACAATCTCCTGATACAGAAACACTGTTTTCACAAAATACGAAACTCTCCTCACCATCTACTCCCAATTTTTCATATTTTAGAACCCGTGGAAAAGTAGCTGTGGCAATCATCGGGATTATGGGGTTGTTAAGTGGGGTTACTGTCGTCAACAATCTGGGTTATCAAAAATACTACCGTCCCGATCTTTTGGTGCCGATATTTCAAAAAGCCTCATCAGTACCCGTATTAATTGCCACTACTCACAACACTCTTGTACAAACTGGTGAAATGATGGGCATTGCTTGGGAATTCCAACGGGCGGATGCTTCTAAAAAGTCAGTATTAAAACCCCAGTTTCTCCTAGCGCATCAAGACCAAGAGCAGTGTATTAGCCTTCAAGGAACAGATTGTCGCGCTTTTACTACTCTCCAACAAACATTAAATCAACTTTCACGTCCCTTAGATTTGTGGCTAGTGAACTTTAAGGCATCAGTAGAACAAGATTTACCCAACTGTTTTGCTGAAGAAACGACTCAGTATCACTCATCAGTAGATGGTTACCAAACTCAGCTATTTCACTGCCTTTCCTCTGATTCTGATGTTTCCCGGCAACCGTGAAGAGGTTTATGAAGAGTTCAGCCACCGCTGACGGGTGGAATTAGTACTACTTCATCACCATCTTGAAGGATAGTTTCTGCCTCAACAAACTCAAGATTAATGCCAAAGCGGGTAAGATTTTGCCACTGTTTGAGTTCTGGATGTTCGGTAATCAGATGTTCTTGCACCGCTACCACAGCTGTTCCAGATGGAAATTCCAGCCTTAACTCTGGCAGACCATACGCTTCCTGATAAGCGGCAAAAAGTTTAACCGTAACGGTGACTGAAGACTCTGACATATAACAATTCAAAATTCAAAATGGGGAGATCTAATATCAGCAAGCATTTGGCTTTTCCCTACAAACAGCTAAATAGACATTAGTTCAACACTTCCACAGCAGCAAGAACACCTGAAACCCTTGACTTAATGAGTCAATTTACCATGAAGCGCGTATATCCCAAAACAAACTGGTTTAACATAAATCCTCTCGCCCGGTACATGAGCAAGCTTTCCTTGGTAGGTAACGTGGGCATTAAGTAAGAAAGCATAGAGAGATGTCTCTATTATGGACAGGGCGATCGCTTCTTTAATGGGACGGCGACGCCTACTCAGCATCTGGGTAGTAGGCATCTCTGCTGGGATTTCAGCCGCGTGCGCCACTGAGCGCCGCTCAAGGAGCGCATCAATGACAACAAACAAGCAACAAAAACAGAGTAGACAGGCAGCCGAAAACGGACGTCTACTGGCGCGAGTGACACCACCAACAGAAACAGGCTCACTTGGCTTGCAACCCTTGGGACTTTCCGCTAAACGCGACGGTTTCATCTATGTACCCAAAGGTTACCAAGCTTCTCGACCCGCACCGCTGGTGCTGATGCTGCACGGTGCAGGGGGCGACGCAGAGGGCGGTCTTGTTCCGTTCCGACAGCTGGCCGATGCGGCTGGACTCATTCTGCTTGCGCCGGATTCGCGCCGCCAAACCTGGGATGTAATTTACGGTCAGTACGGGCCTGATATCGCCTTCATCGACCAGGCACTGACGCAGACGTTCAGTCGCTACGCCGTAGATCCAACGCGCCTTGCGGTTGAAGGCTTCTCTGACGGTGCCTCCTATGCACTTAGTATTGGCATCACAAACGGCGACCTGTTCAGCCATGTCATAGCCTTCTCGCCAGGGTTTATGGTACCAGCAGGGCAAGAGGGTTCACCGCGCCTATTCATCTCCCACGGCACACATGACTCAGTCTTACCAATTGAGCGATGCAGTCGCAAGATTGTACCGCAGGTGCAACGTGCTGGTTATGACGTGCTTTATCGGGAGTTCAATGGTCCCCATACTGTTCCCCCGACAATCGCTGACGATGCACTGGACTGGTTCATGGCAGAGGGGAAATGAGGGTTTCTTGACTGACGCGGCTCAAAATGGGTGTTACAAAATTTGCTGAATGCGGCGGAAATCTCGTTCAACTTCTGCCCAAAGGGAACGGTTGTGCGGATCGGTACGCAGCGCTTTTTTGAGGTAAATTCTTGCCTTATCGAGTTGCCGCTCGGTAACGAGATGACGGCCCCAACTCGCATAAGCGATCGCTTGCCATTGTCGCACTTCTGGGTCTTGGGGAATACGATAGGCTAACCCTTCGACAAGTGCGATCGCTCTGGCAAATCGCTTGTGTTTTAGTAACTGCTGTAATTGCTTATAGGCATTCCACTTTAGCTGTTTTTCAATGGCTGATAGCGGTGGATTAAATGGAACAGCTCGTGGCTTACGAATCACCTTCGTTGCTGGGGCAGGACTTGGCGATACGCCAGCTGATGAAGATGGACTTGCAGCCTTAACCGTCTGGGGAGGTGGTGACACCTTATTAGCCCCAGACGGCTGGATGGTACTGAGGAGAAACTTGTAAGCCTCAGTTAACTCAATAAACTTTTCTTGGGCGAGTAGGTCTCCAGAATTGACATCAGGATGATACCGTCGTGCTAGACGCCGATAAGACGCCTTGACTTCAGCTATGGAAGCTCCATCTCTCAAACCCAACAAACGATAACAATCCGCCAGATTCATCTAAAGGAATAGCACTGATGAGGTTGACACCTTGGTAAGGGCACCCTGAGTACCGTCAAAGGCAGAATTAAGGGTCTGCCTTACCAACGTGTCTATCCTAAGATGCCCGATCCTCAATGACCCGGTCAATCAATCCGTATTCCAGCGCCTCTTGAGCTGACATGAAAAAGTCACGATCCATGTCTTTTTCAATCTTCTCAATGGTTTTACCCGTATTGTTGGCGTAGATTTGGTTGAGCTGATGGCGGATTCGTATAATCTCTCTAGCTTCAATCTCAATATCTGTGGCTTGTCCGCGTGTGCCACCTGAGGGTTGGTGGATCATAATCCGCGAGTGAGGTAAAGCTAGACGTTTGCCTTTCTTCCCAGCCGCTAGCAGGAAGGAACCCATTGAGGCGGCTAAACCGACACAAATGGTTACGACATCTGACTTGATGTGCTGCATCGTGTCAAAAATTGCCATGCCTGCGGTGACTGAACCACCAGGGGAGTTGATGTAGAGGAAAATATCTTTGCTGTTATCTTCCGAGTCCAGATAGAGCATGACAGCGATGATTTGATTGGCAATCTCATCATCAACTTCCTTGCCCAGAAAAATGATACGTTCCCGGTAGAGACGATTGTAAATGTCAATCCACTGGGTGTACTGTTCCCCTGGCATCTGGTAGGGAACTTTAGGAACGCCAATAGGCATAATTTGCTCCGAGTTTGAGTAAAGACGGTTAGTACTTCGTTTGTAGACCTAGATTTTTTGTCAGTTGCAAGGGACAACCAACTAACAAAAAGCGATAACTTGTATCTGTTAGCGTAGCGGTTCGCTAGGGAAGCCGTGAACTTAGCAGACTTGAGGTTATAAACGCCAAACCAGTAGATGTTATGGAGAAAAGGGCGTTAAGAGACACCTACAGGCAGTGGCGTAGGGAGGTCTTGAGCCTCTAGTACGCGATCAATCAGACCATACTCTTTTGCCTGATGCGGTGTCATGTACAACAGTCGATCCATATCCTTGACAAGCTTTTCTCGTTCCTGACCTGTATTACGAGAGAGGATATCAATCATCGTTGCCTTGTTTGCTAACACTTCCTGGGCGCGAATCTGGATATCTGTCGCTTGACCACGGGCATAGCTCTTGGTCTGGTGTAAGACGATCGAAGCGTTAGGTAAGCTTGCTCTATTGCCTTTTGTCCCCGCAGATAGAAGCATGGCAGCCATGCCCATTGCTGAACCAAGGCAGATCGTGTGGATGGGTGGCTTGATGTAGTTCATCGTGTCACAAATGGCAAAGGCTTCAGTTTCAAAGCCAACGGGTTCGCCATTGTAATGGGAGGTGCCAGTAGAATTGATGTAGATTCTAATCGGCTTGTCAGGGTCTTGGTACTGTAAATACAGCAGTTCAGCAATAATTAACTCGGTTACCGCTGGCACCAAGGGCATACCCAGATACACAATCCGCTCATTCAGCAACAACGAGGGTAAATCTGGCGGTGGTGTTCGGTATGTAGTATTACCGTAGTAGGTGGATTGAACAGCCTGAATCGGTATTTTCATGGTGTTTAGGGCTGCAATAATGGCGCTATCTTTAATACATAGTAGCGTGTCTAGGAACTAGTCTGTGACCGTTCTTTGAGAGGCTTCTACCGCTGTTATTGTACTAATTCGTCTACTCAATAATTGTTCGGTTATTGTCCCTCGTTATTCCGTAGTTCTAGGGTATTCCTATGAAGTTGCTATTGATATGTCTCGCTTGCTCAGGAGCTTTATGAGATGAAAGTTGGTTTGCACCCTGCTCTAAATGATGCCCATGTTGATGGCAATCAATCAAGTACTCAGCGTCAGCTATCAATCGCAATTAGTGCGATCGCGACTGGGCAAGAATCGAATGTTCCGCTAAATTTATGCCTAGTTCTTGACCATAGTGGCTCAATGCATGGACGCCCTCTGGAAACGGTGAAAAAGGCAGCGCTCAATTTGGTCGAGCGACTAAACCCAGGCGATCGCATTTCCGTCGTTGCTTTTGATCACAGAGCAAAAGTTTTAGTCAAAAATCAGACTATTGACAACTTAGATGAAGTCAAAAAACAGATTCAACGCCTTTCTGCTGATGGTGGAACAGCAATTGATGAAGGTCTAAAGCTGGGAGTTGAAGAAGTAGCAAAAGGCAAACAAGATACCGTTTCTCAAGTATTCCTACTAACGGATGGAGAGAACGAGCATGGTGACAATAAACGCTGCCTAAAATTAGCGGAACTTGCTACAGGCTATAAATTGACCTTAAATACGTTAGGATTTGGTGCTAACTGGAACCAAGACATCCTTGAAAAAATTGCTGATGTGGGTGGTGGCACACTGTCTTATATTGAACGCCCTGAACAAGCCGTTGATGAGTTTGCAAGGCTTTTCCAACGGGTTCAATCCGTACAGTTAACGAATGCCTACCTATTGTTCGATTTGATGCCCAAGGTGCGGTTAGCCGAACTTAAACCCATTGCACAAGTTGCCCCAGATACAATTGAACTGCCTGTCCAACAAGAAGGCAGTCGCTTTATTGTGCGCTTGGGAGATTTGATGACGGATGCTGAGCGAGTTATCTTGGCAAACCTGTATATTGGTCAATTACCAATGGGGCGTCAGGCGATCGCAAATGTGCAGGTTCGTTATGATGACCCAGCCGCAGGGCAAGAAAGTGTACTCTCCCAACTCGTGCCAGTAGAAGCCGATGTTCAGGGCAGCTACCAACCCGCACCCAATTCTCAAGTGCAACAAGCTATCTTGGCGTTAGCGAAATATCGGCAGACACAAATTGCTGAAGCGAAATTACAGCAAGGCGATCGTGCCGGGGCAGCAACGATGCTCCAAACAGCCGCCAAAACAGCGATCCAAATGGGCGATCAAAATGCCGCAACCGTTCTCCAAACGAGTGCAACTCGCTTGCAATCTGGCGAAGAACTCTCAGAAGCCGATCGCAAGAAGACCCGCATTGTCTCAAAAACTATTCTGCAAGAGTAGACGTGCAGGATTAGTAAGATTTCCTTGTATAGCAGTAGTCACTTAGGCTCTTGACATTAACCGGAGAAGAGCGTTCCTGCTTAAGTGAGCCTATTTGACCGAAAGCTGACCGCTGAAAGCTGACTGCTGATTGCTATAAGTGTAGGATGGGCAGCTTGTCCCGTCCTGCATTTTTTTAGGGCAGACTCCAAGCCTGCCCTATGACTTCTTCTTCGCTTTCCAGGTGCCACCGTAGAGATAATGTGGGTTATCTTGACTCAGAGAAGACCAACAGTTGTTGCACACAAAAGTCCAATCCCCATCTTCCTCGTACTTCACTCGGTAGAGAACTGCCGAGAGTTGGTGACATCCCCCACAGTCTTTACTCCGAACTGAACGCCCCATTAGTCTCAAGCAACAACCGACGCTTGCGGACGCGCAAAAATCATTCGCCCTGCTGAAGTTTGCAACGCTGAGGTTACAACAACTCGCAGTTCACCCCCGACATGGCTACGTCCCTCTTCCACAACAACCATCGTGCCATCGTTGAGATAGCCAACTCCTTGTGCGGGTTCCTTGCCTTCTTTGAGGATTTTTAGGTCAAGGCTGTCACCCGGACGGTAAATCGGACGTAGCGCTTGCGCTAAATCGTTAACGTTGAGGACTGGAACCTTCTGCAAGTTCGCAACTTTGCTGAGGTTGTAGTCGTTGGTCAACAGCGTACCGTTAATTTCCTGGGTGAAACGCACCAGTTTGGCATCGACCGTGTGAATGTCTTCGTAATCAGCGGGGTGAATGACTAAGCGTTCGGGAAAGGCTTCCTGCATCCGATTGAGGATGTCTAACCCACGACGCCCCCGAATGCGCTTTTGATCATTAGCGGCATCAGCCAGTTGCTGCAACTCTTGTAAGACAAACTGGGGTATGAGAATTTGCCCCTCGATAAAACCAGTATTGAGTAGTTCTTCGATGCGACCATCAATTATACAACTAGTATCTAGAACCTTACTCGATGCGGGTTTGAGTGTGCCTTCTGCTACCAATATGCTTTCCAAACTATTGGGGTTAATCAGCCGTAGGAAGGTACGACCGTGGGTATCAGCCAAACTAACGCCCAAAAAGGAAAACATCACACTGCCCAAAATCGCTACCAGAGGCTTGATAAAGGTAAAATCAAACGGTATTGGCAGCAAGAAGATGGGTGCAAGCATCAAGTTTGCTAACAACAACCCAAGCACTAAACCGACGGCTCTGGTTAAAATCACCTCAATCGGCATTTGGCGCACACGGGCTTCCAGCCGACGATAGGCAACCTGCACCGTTAAGCCAATAGCGAAGCCAATAATCGCCCCGAAGCCAGCCGTAATCCAGCGTAACGCCTCAAGATTGGTGACTTGGTCTTGAACAGTGACGGGTAGTAATTCAACGCTGTCGAACCCTATGCCTGCCGCTGCTAGGATAAATAAAAGAATGATGACAAAATCAAGCATTGTTCCGTTCCAAGTAATTGGTGTGGCAATTCCTTACGGAATTTCATAAACACAAAAGTGATATCCGACACTTCAGGATTATTATATCTTTCACGTCATTTCCTTTTCTTATGCCAATTGGGTTAGATAAAGCATTTAATTTATCCCTATCAGTTTCTCATCGGGAGAATCTTTGGCAATTAGAAGGTGTAACTTAGAAAGCAAGTGCTTACTGAATCATGCTTGTATCCTCCTTATTAGAAATGCGATCGCCCTTTGGCGCAAATTTTAGCTCCGGCAGTTTAATCGTGAAATCCGTCAAAAAACTCATTTAATTCATAAGTGTTAATCAAGCATCACGATTGGCTTAACAATTAAAGTTTTTCTGTAAAACAAAAGTGTCAAATCGATTACATCAATCTGAGGAAGTTTTTGGTTCAGTAACTCCCACTTCTGCCTACATTCATATTCCCTTCTGCCGTCGCCGATGCTACTACTGTGATTTTCCAGTTTCGGTGGTGGGAGATAAAGCAACAGGCAGTACATCGGGTACGATTGAGCAATATGTCGAGGTGTTGAGTCAGGAAATCGAAGCAACACCACGCTTGAGCCGTGATTTAGAAACAGTATTCTTCGGTGGTGGCACACCTTCGCTGTTATCCGTGGAACAGCTAAAGCACATTCTAGAAATACTAGAGCAGGGCTTTGGTATTGCGGCTGAGGCTGAGATTTCTATGGAAATGGACCCAGGAACATTTAGCTTACAACAGCTAAAGGGATACCAGGAAGCTGGAGTTAATCGAGTTAGCTTAGGTGTTCAAGCCTTTCAGGATAAATTGCTTAATGCCTGTGGGCGATCGCACAATTCTATTGATATCTTCGCAGCTATTGAACTCCTACACCAGGTAGAGATTTCCGACTTCAGCTTGGACTTAATCTCTGGGTTACCCCATCAAACGTTAGAGCAGTGGCAGGAATCCTTGGAGACAGCGGCTAATCTTGCTCCTACCCACATTTCTTGTTACGACCTAATTATTGAGCCAGTTACTGCTTTTGGGCGCCAGTATGCTCCCGGAGTGAAGCCTTTGCCAACTGATGAAACGGCTGCCAAGATGTACCGTCTTGCCCAGCAAATCCTAACGAGTGCAGGTTACGAGCATTATGAAATTTCCAACTATGCCCTATCCGGCAGAGTGTGCCGTCATAATCGAGTTTATTGGGAAAACCGTGCCTACTACGGCTTTGGGATGGGCGCAGCTAGCTATGTGCAAGGACAGCGATTCACCCGTCCCCGTACAAGACGAGAGTATTACGCCTGGGTGCAACAGCTAATTGACGCAGGTGGTGTTCTAGATAGCCAAGAAACCTCAGCGGTAGATGTTCTGCTAGAAACTTTAATGCTAGGGCTACGCTTAGCAGAGGGTTTGAGCTTAGATAAACTGAGGAACCAGTTTGGGGAGAAGACCTTAAAAGAGATTTGGACTAGTCTACAGCCACATTACAGACGTGGTTGGGTGGAAGTGCTGAACACTTCGGGGGAAGTTGTTGAGGATGCACAAGCCGTACCAACGACAGGTCAACTCCGGCTAAGTGACCCAGAGGGATTCTTGTTTTCCAATACAGTTCTTGCAGATTTGTTTAGCCAGCTAAGTTAGGATCGAGCAAATATCGACTAGCAAATTTTTTCACTATTGGATATTCTTTTGGCTTAGTTAGTCAAAAGGTTGATTGAGCGGGAAATTCAAAACTTTTACTTTTGCCTATACATCCGGAGTAACTGGCAGCACATATGTATTAGGTATGAATATTTCTCGTGATGAGTCTGCCCCCAAGATGACTAAGTATTACTCAATGAACCAGGCAGCTGGGTACAGTATCGTTACGCTGATGGATAAAGATCAGATTGCGGCATTGGGGGCTTCCCTACGACAGATTGATCAAAAATTATTGACCCCAGCGAAGGAGGAGGGCATCACTAGAGTTTGGTATCAAGGTGGAGAGCCTTATTTTGATGTGTTTGTGGAACTACGCCAAGGCAAAATTCAGTGGTTTCAGTTCACATTGCGCGGCAAATCGATCTCGTGGAATCCAGAACATTCTGGCTGGCAAAGTGGAACGACGAATGAATTACGTGCTGATGATATTACCTTCTATCCAGCCAGCAAAGTAATTGAGAACGATAAGCACCCAGATTGGGAGTTCATTCAATTAGTCCGCTCAATCCTAGAAACTCGTGCTGGTGAAGATATATTTGACCAGATCCTGGCGCTGTTTGACACTGAAAATTAACCCTTGGATGACTCTAAACGCTGACTGCTGATTGCTAAGAACTTCTTTCTTTTAACCTTGTTCTGTAATAATGGCTATCTGTGTCAATTAGGGGAAAGGAGGGTATTCAATGGCTGGTAGTCAAGTGGGTGCAGATCTGTGGGTAAGCGAGTACATCACGCCTTGGGATATGTATGTTCACGGTGTAACCAAAGTTCTGGCTTACAAGAAAACGGCATTCCAGGAAATGTACATCGTTGAAACAGGTGCTTATGGCAAAGGACTGGTTTTGGATGGTAAGTGGCAATCTTGTACAGGTGATGAGTTTCTCTACCATGAGCCTTTAGTACATCCAGCCATGATTTGCCATTCTTCACCTCGCAATGTTCTTGTTTTAGGAGGTGGAGAAGGCGCTACAGTACGGGAAATTCTGCGCTGGAAGACAGTTGAGCAGGTAATGATGGTGGACATTGATGGTGAGGTGGTAGAAGCTTGCCGCGAACACATGCCGGAGATGCACCAAGGGGCTTTCGATGACCCACGTACTAATTTAGTGATTGGTGACGCTTTAGAAGTTTTGGACACGACGGAGCAGAAGTGGGATATTGTCATCTCAGATCTTTCTGACCCAATTGAAGAGGGGCCATCGTTTCAGCTATTTACAAAAGAGTATTTTGAAAAAGCTCAGCGAGTTCTGGCACCGGGAGGCTATTTTGTGCTGCAAGCTGGCCCTGTTGCCCCTGTGGAACTAACTCTCCATGCTCGTCTGGTAAACACTCTAAAAGCTGTGTTCCCGAATGTGCATTCCTACGCTTCTCATACTCCTACCTACGGCTCACCTTGGGGGTTTGCAATTGGTACAGCAGAAGCGATCGCAACTCAACCTGATCCAGATGCCACGAACCAATTGCTAGAAGAAAAAACGACGGGTGGCTTACGCTTAATTGATGGCATGAGTCTGTTAGGAATCATGCAAACGCCGGCATACATTCGTAAAGCGATCGCAGCAGAAACCCAAGTTTATACCATCAAAGAACCCCCGAAATTCTTTGGTAAAGGAGCGCTTGGACAATAATCACTGCAATTTCTTCCTTTGTTAGAAGTGAGTAGGGAATGGGAACTGGGAATGATTAGAGTATTACTTTCCTAGCTTTCCCTACTCTTGGAGGTGAGAAGTTGAAGCTAGATTGGCTGGAACTACATATCCCGAATGTATCTTTTTTAACAAGCTGATTTAACATAAACCCCTACCGTCGGTATATATGAGCAAGCTTTAGTAGCAGTTAAATTTTGATCAATGTCTAATTGCAGCCTCAAGAGTAGCGTTGCTTAATAAGGAAAGAAATTAAGCAGCGCTTATTTTTTTGCTGTTACTAGAGCCATAAAACTCCTGGTCTAAGTTGGATAAAGCGATCGCTGAGAGTGGTGTGATCGCTTTTTTCTGATACTTCTAGCTTCTCCAATTAGAAAAGCTCGTATAATTCATAACACATTGATTTAAACTAAAGCCTTTCGTTTGATATAAGTAAGCCATTTAAGGACATTGTTAAATGAATATGTATGTAATGAAGTTTGCGATCACTTTTTGGTTGGACTTGGGTGATCGCTTTTCCTAGATGATTTAGAGCTAATGTGCAATTCTATTTCTTGATTTGTTTTCAGTAAAACAGTACTCACTACTTGATTACCTCTTAAACCCATCTTGCACAGCCATTTTCTTTCATGAGGTGCAATGAAATGCACCTCAAAGGTGGGATTTCAAGGCAGTCACAGTCAGAGTAGAGTATTTTTGTAATTTCGATTCAGTAGTGAGTATCATGCCTGAACAAGAAGATCAAACAGCAAAAGAAACTGCTAACGAAGGGGATTCTGAGGAGCTACCTCAAGGAGTTACCGAATCCTATGGAACAGGTGTTCAGCAAGAGCCAGGGCTAAACGTCGGTGGTCGAACGATGCGTGATCGCATGGATCAGTACACATCGACTGGCCCAGAGCTAACGGGGGGTGATGTAGATGCTCGTTGGGATCAGGCTCATCTAGTGGGTGACGAAGCAGTGGGGGGAACTGTCGCTACTCCCGATCAGAATGTTGTTGAGGAACTAGGAGCTGCTGTTGGTATTGATTATGACGACAGGGTACCTCTCCAGACAGTAGACATTCTTGATGAGCGTGATGACAGCAGATGGGAATTAGATCCCTTGTCTTCTGAAGATTACCAGGAGCATCGGGATTGATAGCTTACTCTACCTAAATGAACATAGCAGTTAGCGGTCAGCTATCAGCCATCAGCTTTTTTGTTTTCCTCATTTTGACGCTTATTTCACAGCCCTTAACTGTACGTCATACATGTGAGAACTGCTATAGACTTCATTTGAGAGTAGGCAGTAAAGAAGGGTGATTCAGGGAATTTTTCAAGAAGTCTAATCCGGATTCAGGTTGCATTTCGGGGCAACGGTTAAAAGGCTTTCAGAAAGTACCTTTGACCTTCCCCCTTTGCCCTTGAACCTGAAACGATACTTTGCCATTGCTATTTAATAGCTCGTCAGCTTATTAAACTCATACCCATAGGAAATTTTACGATGGTGTTGCAAGGAGTAATTTTAGATGTCGATGGCACGCTCGTACTGAGCAATGATGCCCACGCCCAAGCCTATGTTGATGCATTTGCAGAATTGGGCTATGACGTGCCATTTGAGAAAATTCGACCGCTAATTGGTATGGGTAGCGATCAGTTGGTACCTCAAGTAGTGCCAGAACTCAAAGATGATGAAGGGAAGGTAAAAGCCATCAGTGAGCGGCGCAAAGAACTCATCATCAGTCATTATGGATCGACACTTTCCCCAACTAATGGTGCAAGGCAATTGGTACTGCACATGCAGCAGGCTGGACTCCGGCTAATGATTGCTAGCTCAGCCACAAGCGAAGAAATGGAAATTTTGCTCAAAGCTGCCCAGGTTGACGACTTACTTAAAGAAGTAACGACATCAAGTGATGCTGAAGCTTCTAAACCTGAACCAGATATTGTGGAAGCAGCATTGAAAAAATTACAAATGGAGCCATCGCAGGTTTTGATGATTGGTGATACACCCTACGATATCCAGTCAGCGGGTGCAGCAGGAGTGGAGGTCATTGCGGTACGCTGCGGTGGCTTTGATGACACTGCACTAGCGGGGGCTAAGGCAATTTACGATGATCCTGCTGATGTATTAGCTCATTACGCCGATTCGTCACTCAGCAAAGCTGCATAAGCTGAATAACAGTGACTTAAGGAAACCGTAGGTTGGGTTGAGCGATAGCTTACCCAACTAATCTATTATCCTGTTGGTAAGCTGTTGTGTATCTCGCATTGCATTGCATAGTCAGATACGGGGTTAAAGGGAAGGGACTGTCGTCAATCTACTTTGACCTTTGACATTTGACCTTTGACCTTTTCCCTCAAACCACTTGCTTGATTAGTGCAAGTTAAAGCAAGGCAGCTTAACACTCACCTCAACTCAACCTACAAAGCTAGCAACTGGAGCTTTTTTCACTGCCATTGTGCATAAGCTAATGTGCATTCAAATTGCCTAGAGGTAACAGGCAAATAGCTCTCTAGTCTTAGTTTCCCGATTTGGAATTTTGAATTGCTTAATAGTCTACCCCATAAGTTTGGAAACTATTCAGGAGAATTCACGCCCTGTTTTAACCGCAAAAAGGCATTAATCCTTGCCATTAACTCATCATAATCAATGGGCTTACGGATAAAGTCATTGGCTCCTAAATTTAATCCTTCTGGAACATTAGCATTCTCATAAGCCGTGATTAAGATGATAGGAATAAATGGTAGTTTTTTATTTTGCCTAATCCGTCGAGTGACTTCATAACCATCCATTCCGGGCATCATGGCATCAAGTAATACTAAATCAGGTGGGGAAGCTTCTATCTTTGCTAAGGCGGATTTGCCGTTTTTAGCACTATCAACCTCATATCCTTCTTCCGTCAACATCGACTGAAGTAGAAACACGTTATCCTCTATATCATCTACAACCAGAATGCGCTTAGCTTGTTGAGTTCGGCGTTGAGATTGAAAAGACAACATAGAATTAAGCCTCCCTGTGGGAAAAATGTCAATAAAATTGCTTTGGTTTGTAGTCCTGTAGATAGAGGGTATCTGTAACAGAAAAAATTTTCTTCCTCCTGTTTAATGATCTACACAGCAAAAAAAACTATCCCAAATTCAGAGTCTAAGCCTGTGGTGTAAGCTGTTGAAGTTGTCTTCCGAGCCAATTAGAACCCATCGCTATGCACTGAGGACAGATATCACCATAGCTATCACCCTGCTCGTTGCAAACAATCAGTCTTGCTTCTTTCAGCTCAAATTGCTCATCGCATGTTAAGCAAGTTTGGTGAGTTTTAAAAAAACTGTTGCATTCAATTTGAAACTGCATACATTTCTCTTCCTAAGTCAATTGATGCACTATTTTCATTGAAGAAAGAAATCTCTATCTGTTAAAAAGTATACTAACTCGCTTTTTCTTCAACTTCTACCCAAGGAAACAGGTTTAACGTTAATCTAGCTTGTAATCATGAACACAAATAATCTTTGAACCTATGCCAAAACAGTAGCTTCAGCTAGCCACCTATATCTATTTGACATAGAGAATACTGAAAATTCTTTATTTAAGCTTATCAATTTCATCAATAAAACTGAAGATAATCGGTGCCAACTTCTCTGGGCAGAACATACTCCATTCATGGTACTCTCCTGCTAGAACATAACATTGTTGAGATAAAGCTTTCTAAGTAAGTCTCAATTGATACAGCCCATCCCGGCAAAAACAGGATATGAGTAGAGGTTGAAGTTATCCCTCCTGCCCAGTAAAAAATTGTAAAATCATCTAAATCAACTTGTTTTTCAATCAGTTGGCTTTCCTGGTTCAAAGTCAACTTAACAGGTGATAAAAACTAAGCAAGATATGTATCAGACTTAGCTTGTTTCTAGTAATTGTTTAAGACAAATTTCCTCTAGAAACTGAGTTAATCTAGCACCCGCCTCCAAACTCCTTTAAATAAAGCCTCTTGTTCAGCCGAGCCGCTTAACTGCTCAAGAAACAGCACTAACTGAGGTGCCTCCTTTGGAGATACACCAGCACGGATAAGATTTCTCTGACGAATCTGTTCTTGAACTGGATTTCTCCCTTGGGCAATAAGTTCCAAATATTCCTCATCAGACATGCCTAAGTCTAAAAGTTCAGGCACGGTTGTTATTCTCCTTGTTATTATTGTCTTTTGGATTTCCTAAATGAATGTAAGAGTAAGCCTGGGAGTTTTTAACCGGGAGGCAAGACATTAATATTAAAGATTCTTCTCACAAGCTTGACGCAAAGGAGCAATCTAAAAGAAATGCTGTTGTCCTTCCCGTGTAAAAGCTCCCAGGAGACGTTACCGAGGTTACGATTTGTTGTCCTTACTCAAGGTAATGGCTACTGTTTTCCTTAGCTTCTAGCTGAGGAATGGGCTTCTTGTTAAATTAGCCTGTAATATTGGATACAACCTTAACAACTGAATGTCAAAAATCTTGACAAACGCCAGAGACGTGTGCTGGCTAAAATCAAGATATGATGACACACCGATACAACAAACAACAGATCGAAGCGTTCGCCCAATCGGTTCTGAACGACGGACATTGTGTGTTGCCTAATCACTTCTCCCCAGCAACACTCAATTCTTGGCGTGAGGCTTTCACGCCTTTGCTAGAGGATCATATCGAGCGCGAAGGCAAACTGCGTAATCGAGGTCCTAACCGTTATTATGTTACGTTGCCCTTCGCCGCGCCCTTTGCCGACCCTAGTATTTACGAAGATGAGGATATTTTAGCGATCGCAAAACTACTGGTAGGCGAAGACATGGTAATGTGCCAACTGGCGACAGACACGCCATTACTAGGGTCTGACTATCAAGTAGTACATCGGGATGCGCCGCCACTCTTCCCGGAAACAGGTATGGAGACACCGCCTTTCCAGATTGCCATTAACTTTCCCCTCGTGGATGTAACCGTTGAAAACGGACCGTTTGAGACGACACGCGGTACGCACATGATGTCGAAAGAGGAAGGACTGCGCCGCCTGGAGTCGGGTGAAATTAAATTAGAACCAATCCCGATGCAACTAGGCGATGTGATGATTCGCGATGTCCGAGCTTTGCACCGAGGTACCCCTAATTACACACAAACACCACGCCCAATGGTAGTCATTGGCTATAGCCGCCGCTGGCTGTATCGTCCTGAGGTGTCCATTCAAATCCCGCGTGCTGCCCTCGATACACTTTCCGAACGCGCCCGCCACTTGTTACGCTTCAATCCGATTGTCGAATCCCTTGAGGACAAACCAGATGCTGAGGTTTATCAATCGTTTGCTTACTAGGTTGTAGGTTGTCGGTTGTAGGGAAAATCAGTTCACACCTAGCACCTAGCTCTAGTTTGAAGTAAACATACTTTTAGCTTTAATTATGTTACTTTAGCTACAAATTCAATAAATTCTTTATTGGTATAGCCCCGGTCGATACTGGGGCTATTTTATGCAATTAGATAGATGCGGTATAAGCTTGTACTGCTAGTCACAAGCTCAATTAACCTTAATTATTTCTTTAGGCATAAAAAGTCTAAATCGTGAGATAGAAGTCAGGCGCAGTAATAACCGCTATGCTAACGAGAGTGATAGCCGATTTTAAGAAGGGCAAAGCTCCCTAAAAGTTTTTAAAGGACAAAAGAAAACAGCGATTCTTTTTAGGCATGGGCAACATGTCGCTGTTTTCAACTTATTCCTCAGTGTCTAGCTAAGGAGCGAGAAATGGCTTGGGCTAACTTTAGCCTTCATTTCACATAACCACTCTTAAAAAATTCACTTCCATAAACACTTCCATAAACAACAACTATCTCAGGTCGTCTATGTCCCCAAACAACGGTCAAATCAAGAACAACAATATCAAGAATGGCGCTTCCAAACAGATGACTGAAGGAACGCTATCAGGGCGACATGAATCAAGTATTTTGAAGGATCGCCTACCGTCAGGCGACACATCCTCCACACGCAAAACTAATGTAGAACCGCAAGAGTTCTCATCTCTAAACACATCTAACCAAGATGTTAATGGTCGTGTTGCCTCTACAAAGGCACCCGATCTAGTTTGCTTGTCTCACTTGCGTTGGAATTTTGTATTCCAAAGACCTCAACATCTTTTGACCCGGTGTGCCCAAGGACAGCGGGTATTTTTTATCGAAGAGCCAATGTTTAGCTCCGATGCCTCTGTATCTTCCCAAACGGTGGGAGGAGTAGGGGAAGTTGGACGGGTTGATGTAACCCAGCACGAGAGTGGAGTCTGGGTTGTGGTACCGCATCTACCAGAGGGTTTGAGTGAAGAGGCAGTGAATGCGGCTCAACAATCACTACTCGATCGCCTTTTTGCAGAACACGAGATTAGCAAGTACATCTGCTGGTACTACACACCAATGGCGATGGGCTTTACCCGCCATTTGGAGCCGCTGGCAGTTGTGTACGATTGCATGGATGAGTTGTCTGCTTTTAAGGGAGCGTCACCTGCCCTGAGACAACGCGAGGCTGAGTTATTTAACCGTGCGAACTTAGTCTTCACAGGGGGACAGAGTCTTTACGAAGCCAAGCGCGACCAGCACGCAAACATCTACGCATTTCCCAGCAGTGTAGAAGTGGCACACTTCGCACAAGCGAGAACCATCAAAGAAGACCCAATTGACCAAGCGAACATTCCCCATCCACGCCTCGGATTCTATGGGGTAATCGACGAACGGATGGATCTCGAACTGATTAAGGGGATTGCCGAAGCGCGACCAGACTGGCATCTGGTTATGATTGGGCCAGTGGTCAAAATTGATCTAGCAAACCTGCCGCGCCACGAGAACATTCATTATCTGGGTGGTAAAGACTATAAAGAGCTACCAACCTATCTTGCTGGGTGGGATTTGGCGATGCTGCCGTTTGCCCGCAACGAATCAACGCGCTTCATTAGCCCCACCAAAACGCCAGAGTATATTGCCGCAAGTAAGCCTGTTGTGTCCACTTCGATCCGAGATGTAGTTCGTCCCTACGGGCAGGAACGTCTGGTGCGAATAGCAGACACGGTTGCAGAGTTTGTCGCTGCTGCTGAAGCGGCAATGAAAGAAGACTGCAAAGAGTCAGGATGGCTCGATCGCGTTGATACATTCCTACAGCAGATTTCTTGGGATCGTACCTGGGCATCAATGAGGCAACTAATCGAGTCGGCATTAGCAACACGGAATCAGACAAGTATGACTGTCCAGGTTAGCACCACAAACGGGAAGGTAGGGACAAACGGTAAAAGCGATCGCGTTGCTACAGGCAGCAAGCAACCGCCTAGCATCATTACAAGAGAGTTTGCCTTCGATTACCTCGTTGTTGGGGCAGGTTTCTCTGGCAGCGTCATCGCTGAACGCATCGCTACTCAGCTAGGTAAGAAAGTTCTAGTAGTTGATAAGCGTAACCACATCGGCGGCAACGCTTATGACCATTACGATGATTCTGGCATCCTCGTCCACAAATACGGCCCTCACATCTTCCATACCAACTCCCGCGATGTCTTTGAGTACCTCTCCAAATTTACCGAGTGGCGCTCCTACGAACACCGCGTCCTTGCTAGTGTGGACGGACAACTCGTTCCGATTCCCATCAACCTCGACACCATCAACAAACTCTACGGACTGAACCTCACCTCGTTCCAGGTTGAAGAGTTCTTGGCATCACTAGCTGAACCCAAAGAGCAAATCCGCACTTCAGAAGATGTCGTTGTCAGCAAAGTCGGGCGGGAACTCTACGAGAAGTTCTTCCGTAACTACACCCGCAAGCAATGGGGACTCGACCCATCGGAACTCGACAAATCAGTCATCGCCCGCATCCCCACCCGCACCAACCGCGACGATCGATATTTCACCGATACCTACCAGGCGATGCCAATGCATGGCTTCACCCGGATGTTTGAGAATATGTTGAACCACCCGAACATCAAGGTGATGCTGAACACCGATTACCGTGAAATTCAGAAGGCTATCCCCTGCCGTGAGATGGTCTATAGTGGGCCAGTCGATGAATTCTTCGAGATGCGCTATGGAAAGCTGCCGTATCGATCGCTAGAGTTCAAGCACGAGACACACAACAAACAGGTGTTTCAGTCAGCACCAGTTGTGAACTATCCCAACGAGCAGCTATACACCCGTATCACGGAATTCAAGTACCTGACGGGACAAGATCACACCAAAACCAGCATCGTCTACGAATTCCCGCGTGCCGAGGGCGACCCTTATTACCCTGTACCGCGACCGGAGAACGCCGAAGTCTACAAGAAATACAAAGCGCTGGCTGATGCCACTCCAGGAGTGTATTTTGTGGGACGGTTGGCGACCTACAAGTATTACAACATGGATCAATGTGTAGCTCAGGCTCTCACCGTCTACAAACAGATCGCCGTCAAACAGCAAGCTGAAACCGTCGTAGAACGTTCCTAGAAGGGATGAAACATCAGGTTTAGATCTTGGTGTGCTGGCTTCGAGGCTACTAGACGAAAAGGGATGGGACGAAAAATCCCATCCTATGACTTCGGCTGCATCATTCGGGAAAGTCTTACATCTGGCTGCAATCATTTCTTGTTTTGCTTATTCCTGGTCTAAGTCTGATTTCAGGCGTTTTGATTTATATAAGCGTCTTTGGCTCCCTTCTTTTATATGTCTGACCCGCGTAGGTCATTTGAAACCTATCCGGAGGACGATACGATTAAGCATTTTCCTCCAATTCAAAACACGACGCTTATACGTCGAATCGGGGAACTTCCTCCTCTTTTCCTGCCGTTACTTTTGATCGGCACCTGGGTCTTCCTTTTGATAAAAGAACTTGCTTGAACCTTGAAGGATCACAGGGCGCATCTACACCCGATTAACTCATATGCAACCTGTACGAGAACACTAAATTTAATCTAATGAACATAGAGCCAATCACTATCTCCCCCCCAGAAGTGTGGGCTGGAATAGAATGCACAGTTAACCGCGTCGGTGACCAATATTTCGACCAACTGGAGCGAAACGGTCACGCAACGCGCCTAGAAGACCTCGACTTATTTGCAGAACTTGGGGTACGTGCCATTCGTTACCCAGTACTGTGGGAGCGGACTGCACCCAACGGATTAGAAACCGCTGACTGGTCGTGGGCGGATGAGCGGCTTAGTCGTTTGCGCGAACTCGGTATCCGTCCAATCGTTGGTCTGGTTCACCACGGCAGCGGCCCCCGCCATACCAGCCTCATCGATCCAGCCTTTCCTGAGAAACTCGCCGAATTCGCCCGTGCGGTTGCCCAGCGCTATCCCTGGGTAGATATGTACACACCCGTCAACGAGCCACTGACCACGGCGCGATTTAGCGGGCTGTATGGTCACTGGTATCCTCATGGACGGGATGGACTAACTTTCGCCCATGCCTTACTTACGGAGTGCCATGCCACTGTACTCTCGATGCAAGCAATTCGTGAGGTAAACCCTGCCGCACAACTGGTACAGACTGAGGACTTGGGCAAAACCCACAGTACACCGCTACTCGCGTATCAGGCAGAGTTTGAGAATGAACGTCGCTGGTTGAGCTTTGATCTGCTGTGTGGTCGCCTAAATCGTTCTAGTCCAATTTGGACTCGCCTATGCGAATTAGGTGTTGATGAAGCCGAACTAGAGTGGTTTCTTGCCAATCCCTGTCCACCCGATGTGCTTGGAATTAATCACTACCTGACGAGCGAGCGCTTCCTAGATGAGCGCACAGAACGCTATCCAACTTGGTCGCATGGAGGCAACGGGAAACACAACTACGCCGACGTAGAGGCGGTGCGTGTCTGTACCGAGGGACCCGTTGGACCACGGGCACTGCTGAAAGAAACATGGGAACGCTACGGGCTGCCCCTGGCTGTTACCGAGGTACACCTCGGCTGCACCCGCGAAGAGCAACTGCGTTGGCTGAAGGAAATTTGGGACGGAGCAGTTTCTTTGCGGCACGAGGGCGTGGATGTACGTGCCGTGACGGCTTGGTCTCTCCTCGGTGCCTACGACTGGAATAGTCTGGTAACTCGCGCTGACGGTTTCTATGAACCAGGGGTGTTCGATCTGCGTTCTCCACAACCCCGACCTACAGCGATCGCTCGAATGATCAGCGATTTAGCCGCAGGGCGCGAACCCGATCATCCACTACTTGACACACCAGGGTGGTGGCAGCGACCTGAGCGACTGTTCTATCCCTCGGTAAGTTGTCGCTCAAACAATAAAGGAAAAGAGCAGACTTTAGATTTTGGCAAGACAGAAATTAAAAATCCAAAATCACAGCGTCTACTCGCAATCATTGGAGCGAGAGGGACGCTTGGCAAAGCTTTTGCTCGTTTGTGTGAACTCCGAGGCATTGGCTACCGTCTGCTGACACGCCAGGAGATGGATATTACTGACCCTACCTCTGTCGATGCAGCTCTTACTGAATTGAATCCCTGGGCAGTTGTGAACGCAGCCGGATATGTTCGCGTAGATGATGCAGAGCGCGAAGTGGATGCTTGCTTACGTGCGAACGCTGAGGGACCAGCAATCCTTGCAGCTAGCTGTGCGAGGCAGGGAATACCCCTACTTACTTTCTCATCAGATCTTGTATTCGATGGAACTTGTGCTACCCCTTATATAGAGACTGATGCCGTTGCACCCCTCAATGTGTATGGGCGTAGCAAAGCCGAAGCAGAGGTGCGGGTCTTACAGGCTCATCCCTTAGCGCTTGTGATTCGCACCAGTGCCTTCTTTGGGCCTTGGGATGACTATAACTTTGTTACGATCGCCTTACGCCAGTTAGCGGCAGGGCAAACGTTCGTGGCAGCAGAGGATTCAGTTGTCTCGCCTACCTATGTTCCGGATTTAGTGCATACGACGCTTGATCTGTTAATTGACGGCGAGAGCGGCTTGTGGCACATAGCAAATAAGGGTGCGATCGCTTGGGCTGAGTTGGCGCGGCTGGCTGCTTCTACAGCGGGTGTCGATGCATCTCTTGTCGAAGCCCGTCCCACACGAGAACTTGGTCTTACTGCTCCCCGCCCAACGTACAGTGTTCTTGGCAGTGAACGAGGTGTGCTACTTCCCAGCCTTGACAATGCTATGTCACGGTACTTCGATGAGCGGCAACGAGTTTAGGACTTACGCTGTTTGAAGCTTTAAACTCTATTGGTATTAGGGTGGTTAATACCCACCCTAAATTTAGATTTTCGATTAGGAGAAGTTAGGCGTGTCTGAAGATAAGTCAACCATTCTAGTGACAGGCGGAGCAGGATATATTGGCTCCCATGCTGTACTCGCTCTCAAAAATGCAGGCTACAACGTAATTATTCTGGATAACCTGTCCTATGGGCATCGAGAAATTGTGGAAGAGGTCTTGCAGGTCGAGTTGATTGTTGGGGATACAAGTGATCGCGCTCTGCTCGATCAACTATTTACAACACACAACATTGCAGCAGTGATGCATTTTGCTGCCTTTATTGCTGTGGGTGAATCGGTTACTGACCCAGCCAAATACTACCGCAACAACGTTTCAGGCACTCTAACGCTTTTAGAAGCAATGGTGGCAGCCTCCATCAACAAATTTGTCTTTTCTTCTACTTGCGCTCTCTATGGGATACCAAAGACTGTTCCCCTTGTAGAAGACCATCCTCAAGACCCGATCAGTCCCTATGCAACCAGTAAGTGGATGGTAGAGCGGATTTTATCTGATTTTGATCAAGCCTACGATTTAAAATCTGTCTGTTTCCGCTACTTCAATGCTGCTGGGGCTGATCCAACTGGATTGCTGGGTGAAGACCACGAACCGGAAACTCACCTCATCCCACTGGTGCTGTTCGCTGCTTTAGGTAAGCGAGAGTCCGTCTCAATTTTTGGCACGGATTATCCCACCAGAGACGGCACTTGTCTTCGGGATTATATCCATGTCAATGACTTGGCACAAGCCCATGTTTTGGGTCTAGAGTACCTACTTAAAGGGGAAAAAAGTAATGTATTTAATTTAGGGAATGGTAGTGGATTTTCGGTCAGAGAAGTGATAGAAAGTGCCAAAGAAGTAACAGGGAAAGACATCAAAATCGTGGAACGCGATCGCAGACCTGGTGACCCACCTGTCTTAGTCGGCAGTAGCGACAAAGCCAAAAGCGTTCTCGGTTGGAATCCTCAATACCCAAACATCAACGATATCTTGACTCATGCATGGCAGTGGCATCAGAAGCGTCATAGATAAACGGTTCCACTACTCCATGAACACGAGATAGCAAAGTTAAGTTAACAGGTCACTACCAAAGGAATTACTAATGCCGTCTCAAGTTGTTTTTGGAAACGCTCAGGTTGAAAGTGAAAGTCGCTGGGGTTGGTTTCTGGGTCACTTCGTAACCCCAAGCGATGACCCTCGTTCGACCTCCCTTCTAGAGGTGAAATGGGGTGTCCATAAAGCAGGAGATGGTAGACCAGAGTGGGCAGTGAATGCCGAAGCGACCACACTTTCTATCCTGATCCAAGGGCGATTCCGCCTTCAATTCCCGGAGCAAGAGTTTCTCCTGTCTCGTGAAGGCGATTATGCCCTCTGGTTGCCAGGGGTGTCTCATTCTTGGTCTGCGGAGGAAGACTCTACCGTTCTAACTGTCCGATGGCCTTCAAAGCCAGAAGATAGTATAGAAGTGCCGATATAGTTTGAGCGAAAGGCGATCGCTTTTGAGAACTGAGTACAGGATGTGAGCAAGTTTGTACGAATTGACCTTCATCTTTACAGCGTAAGCGATTGCGCTTAGCGCTGTGTTCTGTTGCGATCGCTTTTGAGTGAGATCGGAAATAGGTATTCTTCTTGCGGGAAGTAAATATTGGCTATCCAGGATGCTCGAAAAAGAAGAAGATTACAGCTTAGTCGAAACGACACCTCTTCCCCTTCAGGAAATTCAAGAGGATCTAGTCTTACCAGAAACGGTACTTCTAACAAACCCACCTTTAAGACTTTCTAAGCCGGAAACTCGCTCAACTCTCAAGGCACTAACTTTTGAGGGTGCCTTCGGTACGCTTTTTTACAGTATCAGCGGTGGTGCGTTGCTCAGTAATTTCTTGCTGGAGCTAGGTGCTGGGTCTGTGGAAATTGGTGTGCTTGCTTCGATTCCTCTACTGGTGAATCTGCTTCAACCAGTGGGAGCGTACATAGCAGACCAAACTCCGAGCCGCTATCGATATTCTCTGTGCATTTTTGGTCCGTCGCGGTTGCTGTGGCTGATTCTCGTACTAGCAATTTGGTTAGCAGGTTCATTTCATATTGCTGAGTATCGGCTGGTGCAGTGGACATTGGCGATAATCTGCGTAACACAGTTCTTGGAAGCTTTCGGTCGTGCTCCCTGGTTAAGCTGGATGGCTGCATTAGTACCTCAGCGGTTGCGGGGTCGGTATTTTGGCTTTCGCAATAGTGCTGTCAGCTTGACGAATCTCATCGGTGTGCCACTGCTGGCGCTGGTAGTATCAAACTGGCCCGGTGGAAGACTCCAAGGTTACGGTGCAGTCTTGGCGCTAGGGGTTGTGTTTGGTGTCACCAGTCTAGTTTGTCAGTTCTTTATGACTGATGTGAACCCAAAGCTTATGCATATACATATTGATGGGTCAGATACCGCCGAACAGTCGCCCTCTCGGACAGCTTTTAGCTTCCTTAAAGATGCCAATTTTTTGAAGTTTTTGCTTTACTTTGGCGTATGGAGCTTTGCCGTTAATAGCTGCGCTCCCTTTTTCAACCTCTACTTGCTGGATAACCTGGCTATTGATGTCAGTGTGGTAACGATCTATGGCAGTTTGGGAGCGGCGGCTAATATGCTGATGCTGGTTTTTTGGGGAAAACTGGCTGACCGGATAGGCAATCGCCCACTCCTGTTGATTGTGGGAATTTTGGTAGCGCTGACACCTCTACTCTGGCTAGAAGGTGGAACTGATCCAATTTTCTTGTGGGTGTGGTTTCCCTTGTTGCACATCCTGGGTGGTGGAACATGGGCAGCGATTGACCTATGTACTAACAATCTTCAGATGGAGGTTGCACCGTTGCGGAATCAGTCCAGTTATTTTGCGATCGCAGCAGCAGTTGGTGGAGTGACTGGCGCGATCGGAATTACTGTAGGTGGCTTTCTTGCAACTCTCACTGATCTTGGTGGCTTGTCAGGGCTGTTTGCCCTCTCAGCCGTCCTCCGACTGGTTGCTCTGTTGCCCTTAGTTTTTGTTCATGAGCGGCGTTCTGTATCTCTGGGTAAGTTTTGGCTCCTCCTGTTACCAGCCTGGTGGAGAAGAGTGCCGATTGAACCTGGAAATATTACGTTTCAACCATTGATTGTTGAAGAGTTGAACTGTTCACCTGAAAGCTCATCCGAGCAATCTTCTGCTATTGATTGACCCTACGGCACAAGAGGTTAACTTAGCTCAAACAACTGCATAGTCTGTAAATTTTCGCATAAAAGGCGAGTGAAATCCCAGTACGATGTCCTGTTTGGCTACGCCTAACTGCACCAATTCTTCTGCAAAATCAATTTCTGTCCCGTTGTACTGAAGCCAAATTTTGCAATCTTTTATATCAAAGTGTAAAACACATCCGTACACTCGCCGTTGATCATCCCAGCCAACATTAAGGAGCAAATAGCGATCGCGTTGGGTATCAAAAATGAGTTCTCGTTCAATATCTCCTCTAGGCGAGCCGAAGTTGGCATAGTCTGTTATGACTTTTTGTACCAGCTCTCGATATCGAACTAGTTTATCCATTTTTCAATTACCTCCCGTTCAGGATTGTAAAGGATTAATTTAAGATTCTGCTCTCGAATAACAATTTGGGTCAGTTCTAGGCGTAAGAAGGGTTCATAGATTGAAACTTGTGCTGCTAAATATAGCTCACGCTACTCTTAATTTTCGTTTAAGCCCCGTTAAGCAGAAAGGCAGGTCTACACCTGCCCTTCTGTATGGATTTTGCCAGACTTTGTATTCTACTTCCGCATCAGGTTTAGTAGTTCTTTGGGAGAGGCTAGCAAGTCTATCGCTACAAAGAAAATCTTGCCTTGGGGATCTAATAAGAACCGCCACGCAATGTTCATACCTACATCGTTACCGAACCAAGGAGTTTCTACTTTACCTGTCACTTTAACCTGCGTGTAGCCATTTTCTATGCTCTCGGCTACGCCCCGTTCTGGCATCAGCTTAAGTCCCACACATTCTTCACGCATATAGGTGAGAATAGCTGCCTTGCCGACTATTGGCTTCTGGAATGGAGGTTGCAGGGCACCTTCTTCAGCAAATAGACCCACAGCCGGAGTGAAGTCAAATGCATTCATGTAGTCAATGTAGTTCAATACCGTGTAATTGTTGATGCCCTCAATCTTAGCCTGAACACGTTCAGCTAGTGCCTTCGGTGTGCTGCGGGGGGCTTCGCGTTGTGCGTAATCCTCGCTGAGAGCTGGGTCGTAGCCCATGTTAACTACGGTATTACGCAAGACTGTGATTTGCTGACCGGGATCGAGTTTCTTGATAGTTTCTAGCACGGCAACAGCATCAGAACTCATTTGATAACCAGGGGGGATGGGAGCGACTATGCCCTGTTTCATCAACTGCCCTAACTCATACCAGAAACCTAGCTTGGTGTTGACACGGAAGGAGGAATAGGTACGACTGATAGGAGTGTCAGCATTGCTAGCCAAATCATACATGGCTTGCGATTGAGCCTGTGCAGGCATTTGCTTGATTTCATCTAGTAAGCCTTCCGCTAGAACCATGCTGGCGGCTCCTGTGGCGGCGGAAGTAATAGAAATACCCATTTCGGTGTAGGCAAACCAGAGTAATGCTAGTTGATCCTCAACGCTGAGTTTATTGAATGCTTGCGTGGTTGCGGGAACCGCATTGGCAATTTGAGTACTAGGGAAAATGCCTTGAGCCGACTCGATGGTATAAGTCATGATTTTGCCAAAAACCCTTTAGTGTTGAGCAGTTAATCAGTTTGAGGTGCGTATCTCTCTTGTTTGCCCTCTTCAACTTCATATTGCAGTGTTTTGTTAAAAAATGCAAATAAATATTACAGATGATAATCATAAGAATCAAAAATGCTATATTTAAAGATTAGCAGTCAATTTAATAAAATTGACCCACTAATTCTTTTTGCATATCAAGGTTCAAGAATTTGCTTGTCAACTCCATGCGCTAGCCACTGCAACTCGATTTCCCAAGATTGGCTATCAGTGACGACATAGCATCAAGACAGTCAAGGACTTACCTCTGGAACCAAAATACGTCCGGCGTAACCGGATCGCTTTAGCCTTGCACGTAGACCTGCCCGTAACGTATTGACATTGTAAATACGCATACCTACACTTTAGGCAGGGACGTATATTTCGTGCTTAACGGCATTACCTTTGTTTGGAATGAGGAAAAAGCTCGAAAAAATCCTGCTAAGCATGATGGTGTGACATTCCAGCAAGCAGCGGAAGCGTTCTTCGATCCGTTTCTAACGGTAGTCGATGCCAGCCGTAATGACGAAGCACTCCTATGCGATTATCGGTATGGATAAACGATGGAATCTTCTATACGTGGTTCACATCGAGTTTGACGATGATGATGTAATCCGGATTATTTCGGCACGCATGAGCGACGCCCAAGGAACGTGAATACTATGAAAGCTGAAACTCTGAAAAAGCGATTGGATAAAAATCGTCCTATGACTGTTGTCACCATTCGCATCCCCGAAGATGTGGTAGAAGATTTAAAGCGATTAGCTCCACTACTAGGCTTTTCGGGTTATCAACCGTTGATTCGTGCATACATCGGTCAGGGACTCCGAGCAGATCTTGAACGGTTGGAGAATCATACTGTTTCTGCGTTGATTGCCAGTTTAAAACGTCATGGTGTGAGTGATGAAGTGATTCATGAAGCGCTCAGTGAAGTTGCTCACAGTAGTTAAATTTCTTGCTGCATATAAGTGTCAATGATTCGAGCAATACTTCTCTTACTGATTGGGCTGCACTAGAGGTAATGACGGATGAGGAGATTGATTACTCTTATATTCCACCTCTAACAGAGGAATTTTTTGAGAAGGCTGTGCTGAGAGTGCCAGCCGCTCAAGCTGATAACCTGATTCAGCTAGACCCTGAGGTTATGGCATGGTTTCGATCGCAAGGTGCAGAGTATAGAAGCCTGATCAACTCGGTCTTACGCCGTTACATGGAGAACAGTAGCGGTAGGCAGTCGGTCTAAAACTGCGCGGCTAGCATCACGCGATCAAGAGTGTAAATTGCATAGATTCACTGGAATACTTGGTATGGATTTACAGCGTTTAAGATGGACTAAAAACGTAAAGCGCGACGATGGTGCATGGGCTTATTCAGATTTTAAAATTGGCGATCTATTCAAACTAGCTTGGAAAGACAATGAATCCAATGCCAGTAAACCTCAAAAAGACGACTTGATTCTGCTTAGACAAAAAGGGTATGTCACCCATTTAGTGAAAGTTCTGGACTACAAGGCTGAACGTGAAGCTTGGGAAGGTGATTACACCATCTACAGAATTGTTGAGATACTCTGGACTATTGATTGCGATCGTCCGCCTTCATCAGCAAAAGCAGATGAAGTGTTCGGCTACTCAGAGGTTCTCAAATATCAGAGTGGTGATGTAATGGAGTTAGAAACTTTACGCACCTTTAAGCAGCGTTGGGATAATAACGGTGGTCTAGGTGCTTTCCAAGAGTACGTTCGGGATTTGTTCAAGTTATCCTGAAGGATAGAATCTGGGATTCTGACACATGGCGCGTACTACGCTGTTAGGGTACTGAGAGAAAAAATACTATGACTGCTCTAGTACAGGAACTTCTGAATACCTTTGACCGCTTGACAGAGACAGAGCGGCTAGAGTTGACATTGGAGATTTTGAAGCGGGTAGTTAATTTAGACTTTCCACCCTTATCGAATGAGGATTTAGTCTTGAATGCTGAAGAGCTTTTCCTAGAGTTAGACAAGCAAGAAGCCACTCATGAGTAGTCCCGATCGCGGTGAGGTTTGGCTCGTCGATCTAGGCTACACAGCGAAAGTCAGACCTTGCTTAGTTATAAGCATTCCTGCTCTAGAACAAGATCGTGCGTTAGCGACGCTAATCCCTCACACAACTAGCCTACGCAGTTCCAGGTTTGAGGTGGAGATCGAGGTCAACTTTCTTCGAGCAGGTGCCTTCGATGTGCAAAATATCATTACAATTCCTCATGCAAAGTTGCTACGAAAGTTGGGAGATTTGACACCAGAGCAATTGGCGGAGGTAGAAGAAGTATTACTCTTTTGGTTGGGATTTGAGGAGGAAACCGCTGAAAACGGAGAGTAGTCAGTGCCTTGGTTGTGGCAGCATAACATCTCGCTACACCGAACTGACGGTTGAAAGCTAAAGCTAACTCACCTCCGGAACCAGAATACGTCCGGTGTGACCCGATCGCATATATCGTTCCAGCACATCTCGACTAATCGCCTCCACCTTCCCAACCTCAACCAAAGCCACACAAGCGCCTCCAAAACCCCCACCTGTCAGACGTGCGCCGAATACTCCAGGCGTTTCCTGCAATATCGCCACCAACGTATCTACTTCTGGCACAGAAACTTCGTAATCATCGCGCTGACTAGCGTGAGACGCATTCATCAATTCACCAAAGCGTTTCGCTGATACTCCCTCTACAGCCTCAAGCACTCGATTGTCCTCGGTGATGACATGACGCGATCGCTTCCGAAGCAATTCTGGTAAGGATTCTACAGCTTGTGGCTCGGTGATATCTCTAAGCGCTTTCACTCCCAAAAGCCGTGCCGCTTCCTCGCACTCAGCACGACGCTGGTTGTATCCGCTACCTGCTGCTAGCGAGTGATGGACACCACTGTCGATAACCAAGATTTCTGCATCTGCTGGGAAAGCTAACACTCGACGCTCAAGGGTGCGGGTGTCCAGAAATAGCATCGAATCAGTACCAGCTAAGCTCGATGCCATCTGATCCATGATGCCGCAATTTAAACCTGCGTACTGGATTTCCGCTTGTTGTCCGAGTTGGGCGATTTGGACATCATCGAGAGAAAGTCCAAAAAGCGATCGCAATCCCTTGAGAGTCGCCACTTCCAAAGCCGCACTGCTAGATAAGCCTGAACCAATCGGAACTTTTGAAGTAACGTGCAGATTAACGGGTTGTAGGGTGTGTCCAATACTCTCTTCTAAAAGCCGGATACACCCAAAAATATAGCTAGCAAACCCCTGTGGTGCCGTATCCTCATCGGAAATACTTACCCGTTCGTCAAATTCTGCTGAGTAAAAGTGGTGTTGTCCATCCTTGCTTAAACCCAGTTGCACCGTAGTGCGTTGGGGAATAGCCGTTGGCAGGACAAAACCATCGTTGTAATCCGTGTGTTCCCCTAATAAATTCACCCGTCCCGGCGCACTGGCTTCTGTTTCAGGCGATGCACCAAATATCTGCTGAAAGTCCATCATGGCTTGTTAAGAGCAAAAGAAGTATTTCTGTAGTAACTGATTGTGTTTCTTATTTAAAGAAATTGTGTATTGCTAAATACCTGATTGGTTAATTATCGCTCACCCTTTAGATCTACCTATAGTTTAACTCTAGATAGAGAGCATGGATTTATTCTACAACTATAATAATTCTGAAATAAATCAACAGAAATCTCAACATTTAAAGAATAAAAGCTTATCTAATTAATGAGAATTTTCATTTTAAGGATTTTCAATGTTACTACACTGTAACTTTTCCTGTTTGTTTAAAATCAGCAGGCTGAACCCTAGATTTGAGTAAAATGTCAGCCTAAATACGAAACTGTAGAGAATTTTATCAAGCACTCGCTTGTTAAATAGATAAGGAAGTATGGAGTTGATAATTTCCAATCATAGGTTTTCATATCTATGGCAACTGCCAGCAATTAATAAACTTCAAACCCAATCGGCATCAGTGTCCTGCAATGGAATACGAGAAGAAGAGGTGTGATGCAGGAAAAAGCTGGGTTCACAGAACAGACAGTTAACAAAGTTGTAGAAATGGCGATCGCAAGCCAACTGCAAAAAGCAGACGGTTTGGAAGTTCGTATCAAGACTGACCTCAACAAACTAAGGCATGGTCAACTCGATTCCCTTGCGATCGCAATTTATGGAGTGTTATTGCAACCAAACCTGGAGGCAGAAATACTTCAGCTTCAAATTGGTCGGATTACGGTCAAACTCCTCAGCGCTATACGCGGCAAAATTAAGCTCATTCATCCATCTGAGGGAACATTTCGTCTTGTGATTAATGAGGCAAGTTTTACCACTGTGCTCAATACAGAATCTTTCCGTGAAACGTTGCGATCGCGGGGATATATCGATCAACAAGATGCAAGAATCAGGTGTTTACTGTCCGACAACACCATTACATTTAGCACGGAACTCCTTGGGAACAACACCGAAGTTCCTCAGCATTTTGTTTTAGTCGCAACTCCTGAAATTGCCCCTGAAGGGCAAGCCGTGTTGCTCCAACAAGTACGCTACGTGGAAGGCTCCGAACCCTCACCCGAATTTACAAGTGCGTTACTTGCACGAATGCATGAACTGTTGAGCCTGCGGGACTTCGAGAGCAAGGGAATGCTCCTGCAAATTCAGCAACTCGATGTGTCAGCAGGCAAGCTGACACTGCAAGCAGAGGCTCACATTGAGCAATTTCCATCTTCCTAAATCACTTTTTTACAATTCTTTTTAGCCGAAACAAATGACTCACTTTGGTATTATCTGCCCACCCTATCCCGGACATCTCAATCCTCAAGCGGCATTGGGACGAGAACTGCAATCGCGAGGACATCGCGTCACGGTTCTGCAAATCCCCGATTTGGAGTTGAAAGTGCGCTCGGAAAGGCTGAATTTTTGGGCGATCGGGCAATCCCTCTACAAACCTGGCTCGATGGCAGAAACGTTCAAGCAGCTAGCTCAGTTGAGTGAGATTGAAGCGCTTCGGTATTCCGTTGATTCTTGTCGTCATAGTGCGGAAATCATCTGTCAGGATGCTCCTGCGGCTGTGGAAGCAGCGGGAATTGAAGTTCTGATTGTCGATCAGTTGGAACCCGTTGGAGAAACGATCGCCGAATTTCTCAATCTTCCATTTGTTTGCGTCAGTTGTGGTCAAGCAATTCAGCGCAGAGCAGATGCCCCACCGTTCTTTATGCCTTGGAGCTATGACAATACTTGGTGGGCGCGGCTACGAAATCAGGTTGCTTACACTATCCTCGATCGCAGTTGCCAACCGATTCTGCAAGTGATTAATCACTATCGCCAGCAGTGGAAGTTACCGCCCTACCGCCACATCTACGCCTCCAATGCACGACTCGCGCATATCAGCCAACAGCCTGCCGCGTTTGATTTTCCCTATCCCAATCTGCCCAAGCATTTACACTATGTTGGCCCCCTGCGAAATCGATCACCGCGATCGGTATCCTTCCCCTTTGAGCGATTAACTGGACAACCGTTAATTTATGCCTCACTCGGCAGTGTGCAAAATACCAAACAGGATGTGTTTCACTGTATTGCCGAAGCCTGTAAAGAACTCGATGTGCAACTCGTCATCGCGCATGGAGGTGGGATGAGTCCCGATGCTGTACGAGAACTGCCAGGTTCTCCGCTAGTGGTTGACTATGCACCGCAGTTTGAGGTGATTGCCAAAGCTAGTCTAACTATCACTCATGGTGGACTGAACACAGTGCTGGATTCTCTCAGCCACGGTGTGCCCTTGGTTGCCATGCCGATCACGTTTGAACAACCTGGAAATGCAGCACGCATCCGCTGGACAGGAACAGGAGAAGTGATACCAATTTCTCGCCTCAGCGTTTCCAAATTGCAAGCTGCAATTCAACAGGTACTGACAGAGGAATCGTACAGACACAATGCTAGGAGAATTCAACAGGCGATCGCACAAGCAGGTGGTGTGAGGCGAGCTGCTGACATTATCGAACAGGTCATCAGTCTTCAATCCCCAGCCCTCTCACTATCAACATCCCGTACCCGTGCATAGGGTGGGTGTGGCAAAAGTAGGAGGTTCCATAGCATTGCAGTGTGGTTATGTTAGGCTGTTTCATCGCTTGCTGCTTGTGGCATGGCTTCAATTAACGCCCGAAGCACCTTGTTAACTGACTCCGATGTTGTAAAAAATTCAGCAACATCTTCATCCAAAACCACTACTGTCATCCTTCGTTTGAGACTTTGAGCAGCAAAACGGTTGGGCTTTGTCCTCTGGTAATCAAAGTGGTACTCAGGCAATAATTCATCCTCAGGGTTGAGAGATTCATCGAAAGGCGTTTTGTTCATAATCTTCACGTTCCCTTCGAGTGGCTATACGGGCACTAATGATACGAATGGCGTTGGGACGTTCAGTAAAGCTAACCAGCAGCAACCGATTCCTGCGAGAATGACCAATGATAATTTCCCGTTGCTCATCTAAGGAGTGTGCTTCGTCATCGAAGATAACAGCTAGCACATTGTCAAACACGGTCTTGGCTTCTTCAAAGCTTACACCATGCTTTTTCAAGTTGGCAGTTGCCTTCGACTCATCCCATTCAAACTCCATGCCCAAATCATAATCTGACTGCTCAAAAAATCGCACATATCACGCCGTGACCATTTCAGGTTTTGAATCGGGCAATGCTGGTTCAAAACGCAGCACCATAATTTGTCCTGGGCGTAAACCAACAGATTCGTAAGTCCGTCCGTTGCGATCGCTAAACTCAACCTCAAACGCAGCACCACCAGCCAATATTTCAACCACTGTACCGACTTGCCCACGCCACAGGTTGTATTCAGGAAGATCCACCGTCAGTGCCACTACATCAAGTAATTGGGCTGTATTTGCCGTCATCTCGTATCACCTCCAGATACTACAGAGGGTAACAGGTCGTTAATCTTGGGATATCAGAACCCTGTTCGATAATCCAACCACTCCGAATAGTCGCACTTTTATCTTGTCATTCGAGCAGGAAATCCAGGGTGTAGCGTTGTCCGAATTCATCTTGTCGCCCCAATCGCGCCTCATGAGTCTTGACAACTTCCAGAAGGATTCGGCGTAACTCCTCAGCATCCTCAGGAGTTATATCCAAGATCACACTTATCGATATCCTGTTTAACTGAGCAACTGCAATCCCTTATCTTTTAAGTTCTGCTCAATGTGCTGCATATCCTCAACCGTCTCTCCAGTCACAATCCCGTAAATATCGGTGTAAATTTTTCCGTATTTGAGCTTCTCTAGAGCCGACAGGATGATAAAGTCCTTGCGATCCAATTCCGGTTTCAGGGTTACTAAAATGGAGTCTAATGTTCCATCCATCCGGTAGTCGCTGGAATATGTCGCCACTTCTTTTCCTAGTCCCAATAAGGTATGGCGTTGTAAGCACATAGGCGTTGAGCCATTGACTCGAAAATTCGCATCGATCGCATAAAACTGTCCGTCTTTATCTTCCAAGACATCGAAGCCAATAAAGCCGAAATACCCAGAGGAGTGAGCATACTGACCTATGGCAGCAATCATCTCAAAAAATCTGCTCATGTCAGTTTCGCGGTAGTGAATCACTCCTCCTAAGTAGTTGCCCTCTGCGGTGACGAGTTGCCTCGTCGTACCGATGAGCGTAATCTCTCCCGCTTTGTTGACATAGAACTGCACGCAGTAGTTCTGCACAACATTCTTGACAAACTCCGAGACAATGATCGTATCAAGCAACTTAATATCAAGATATTTTCTCAGTTCTTCCAAGCAGTAGTTCAGTTCGCTAGTGCTTTTGATAATGTAAGTGCCTTCTCCTGAGATTCCGTGCGACGTTTTGATCAAGTAGGGGAATTGCTCTGGTAGCTGAATGTCTTCGAGACTAATGTCGTGCAGATTGTAGCTTGAGTATTTCGGACATTGCACCCCTAGGGAGGCTAGCGCCACTTTGCTGAGCAAGTGATAGTGGGTATCTGGATTAACAGCGTGTTTTTCAGGTTTGAGATTATCAAACGGAAATAGCGTGATGACGTTCTTAACGCGATCGCTTTGGCTAAGTTCATCCAGATAAGTTGAGCAATGTATCATCTCCTGATTGGTGTAGCTGAAGCCAAAATGCTCCCGCCAGTAGTCAATCAGCAATTTTTGTGGCTCAATAATGACAACTGCTGGAAGGGTGTCGCCTAACACAGCCAAATTTTTCCAAGGTTCCTTCTGGCAAATCTTGTCAAAGGAAGTTTTAGTCGCTTCACTACTGCCATCTTGAAGAAAGTATTTTTTCGTATTGGGGTAGGCAGCCCAACTGGCAGTTGCTGGATAATTTAGGATAAACGCATACTGTGTATCCGTAATATCTTGAGCAAACAGATCCGATAAAGAATTTCCCTGAAAGTATTGAAAGTCGTATGTTGAACTCATAGAAAACTGCCTGAGTAGAGCGAAAGTTAAAAAACCTACACCATGACGAATTAAAATTATCTCAAAAAGCAGATTTTCCTATCATCTTCCGGAGGTTACAGCGACTCTCAATTGAAGGATGCGATCGCTAAAACGTAACAGGCTGCGGAAGCTGTAGCAGACATCTATCTAGGCTACTTTTTAGAGCGATGTGTTTAGGATATCTCCTAGGTATGTTGGCTCTAACGAACTTTCTTTGACTGTCTCACCTACTTTTTCCAACCGATACGCTTTGGCATGAGGACGGGAACTAACGATTCTCTCCAATTGAGTACCCAAGAAATGGAGAGCAACCCCATCGTCAGCGGCATAGCCTTCACTAATTAGTCCTTCCGCTAAGAGTCGATGATAGGACGGTTTTCTTTCTGGTTCTCCGTCGTAATGAGGACAATTACTACCTTTGAGAAAGCCAAGACAACCTAATGCAGTCAGTTCCCCAGGAAAAGAATCTGTTACTCCCTCTTCAAACCAACAAATAGAGCCTGCACTCCAACCCGCAAGAATAACACCACGTTCCCAGGCTTCCTTGATGATGCTGTCAAGTCCCCAATCTTTCCAAAGAGCAAGGAGGTTTTTTGTATTTCCTCCTCCCACATAGATGATGTCTTGCTCAAGAACGAAAGACCTCAAATCCGCCGTTTGTCGTCTGAATAATAATAAATGAGATGGTGTACAGGGTAATTGTGAAAATGCCGTGTCAAATCGGTCGATATAGTTCTGCGAATCACCACTAGCGGTAGGAATAAAACAAATTTTTGGACTGTCCTTGTTTGCCAGTTTGAGGATGTATTGTTCCAATAGAAGGTTGTCAGGTTCTATGGATAACCCTGCACCTCCCATTGCCACAATTTGTCTAGTAGATAAATTTCCTGTCATTATGAAACCCAAATACCAATTTAGGCAACGATTTTTGCCAGAAATCTAATGCTTATTATTTAAGCTCCAACGGGACAGGGCGCTGCCTCCCTTCTACTTCAACACTCGGCCAGTTTGGATCGAACGTCAAATTTTCCAACTTGCCATCCTGGAGAATTACAAAAGTATCTTCAACCTTTGCCCCCACTAAACTTGGGTTCCAAGCAACAGGAATGCCTTCTACTAAAGTGTCAGTAGTAGTAGGATTTGCCACAATTTCTCGCGACAAATATCCCGTGGTTCCTCCCTGGTGATGTTGGAGGATTGCCTGATTGAATCCGTGCTTGTCATAAGCCTGAGCTAAGGCGTGATAAACTGCGTCCAGCGATGTGCCAGGTTTGCACAAATTCAGCGCTTCGGCTTCAATTTCCCGCACATGACGGTGCAATTCGGCGTGTTCATCCCCAAGCGAACCGAATGATACAAATCGGGTAAGGTTTGCATATAAACCATATTTCCTAGCGCAAAACACCAGCATCGCTTGCCGCCCGATCGCTTCTCCAGTTGCGGTAGCATGACGGTAAAGTGGCAAACGCCTCTCGCCAGCTACCAGAGTCAGCGCTGGATGTATACCTCTCACCCACAACGCCTCTGCACCCGCACCCGCAAGCTGATATTCTGTCCAAGTCGGCTTGGCGGCTGTTAGGACTTCTGTCATCGCTTCGCTTGCCTTACGCCCGACTTCACGATATCGCTCTAGCTCACTTGACATCATTACTCGTTTATGCTGTTGTAGAGACGCAGGTACTCGCTTCTCTACATGAGGGATGGGGCGATCGCTTAAAATCTTCCCCCCATTAGCAACATCTTGCACAAATGATTCACGCGCAGAAGAATCAGCCCAAGGGTTCACATTAACTTGGAAATTTGCTGGAAGTTCCTCATCTTTTAAACGCTGCGCTTCGATTTCATCCGTCAATATCCAAGCATCTTGAGCGGTTACCAACACTTCTGCCACTCCAGTTTCAGCCGTCAGCAACACAGTATTGGAAGCGCCAGCAGTTGCCCAAGCAAACCAGTCTGTTCCCTTAAGGCGGACACCCGTTGCCTCAGTTTCACTTAGGGCTTCCCGGATTAACTCCAGTTTGCGCGAGACTTCTTCGTTTAATTCCTTCATAACTCACCTCTTGCACCAACTGAGTTCTTGCACCATCCACGGGTTTGTTGCTCTCACCCACCCGGAGTTTAAACTCCGGGCTAATAGAGCAAGTCCACGCTTTGTGGACTGAAATCCTTATAGGAAAAGCCTTTAGTCCTCTTGAGAGGACTTGAGCTATTAGCCAGGGATTTGAATCCCTGGCGGATGAGTGGGTAAGTGGAAGATTTGAGATTGACCAACGCCTCTGCGTTTGGGGGAGAGACACCAGAGTTGTTCCCCCCTCAGTGCAAAGGAAGGGAGTTAGGGGGCTAGGTTTTTGATTCACACCCTCACTCCCGCTTCAAGAATTACCGATACCGCCTGTAAGTCCTTGGCTTTCTCTTCAGGGAGAGCGTCATTGGCAAACATTCCCGCTGCCAGTTCAGTTCCAGCTAGGTACTTAAGTCTCTCCTGGGTACGATAGGGGGGATAGAACTCGGCGTGCAGATGTGCTTCTGGATGAGGTTGCCCGTCAGTAGGTGCCTGGAACCAAGCCATTAAGTAAGGGAAGGGGCGTTTCCATAAGCCGTCGTACTTGAGGGTGACAGTCTTTAAGGCTTTGGCAAGTCCTCTCCGCTGCTCTGCTGTAAGGTCAATAAATGTCGCAACTGGCTCAATGGTTGCAATCCAAACTTCGTAAGGGTAGCGGGCACACACGGGGACAAATGCGATCGCCTCTTCATCCAGATAAATAATTCGCTGGTTGTCCTCAATTTCCTTTTGAATCAAATCTTGCAGCAAGCCCCGCTGATTTTCCTGGTAATATGCCTGCTGGCGTTCCTGCATCCGTGCGGGAACAGGAGGCACAAAAGGATAGGAGTAAATCTGACCATGGGGATGAAGCAACGTCACCCCCATCTCCACACCTCGATTCTCGAAGGGCAGCACGTACTGAATCTGCGAATTCCCTCCGAGTACACGAGTGCGATCGCCCCATACTTGCAACAGCAAATCTAGGTGAGAGATTTCCAGGGAACCGAGGGATGCTTCCGGGTCTTGGGTGAAAACCACGACCTCGCACGCCCCATTTGCAGGTAGAGTTTCAACAATGCTGCTAGGTGGCTCATGCGCCGCCAGCGCCATCGAAGGAAAGCGGTTGTCGAAAACCGCTATGTCATATTGTCCTTGGGGGAGTTCGGTAGGAAATTTAGGATCGATGGTGGGGGCCAGTGGGTTGTACTCCGGGGGCGGCATGAACGTCCGCCCCTGACGATGACTGGCGTAAGCAATCCACTCACCCCGCAGGGGATGCCAACGTAGGTGTGGATTTGCCTGAATCGGCTCATTACCGGGGCTGGGAGCCTGGATACCCTCCGCAATGGGGTACCGACTGTATAGAGTCAGCGGGCGTCCATCCGGCTTTAGCAGCTCCTGGGAATACATTTGCCTCTGGGGACCAACTAGCTTTAACTTCTGAGAGCATAACGTCCTCTTCTTCCTCTTCGCCCCTGCCTAGGGTTGCATATGCGATCGCTTCTAGCGGAAACTTTGGCGTGCGGTCTGCATACAACAGACCATTTGCTTCCTGGAAAGTATCCGTCAACTGCGTGTAACAAAATCCGCTGAACATTCCGACTTTGTTAACCACATCCAGTAGCGCCGTATACCGAATTTGCAACTCCGAGACATCCGAAGACCGCACGTATCCCCAGACTTTATCCGCATCAGGTTGTTCACGGTCAGCGTAAGCGATGCCGCCGAACTCAGTTAGCATGATCGGCTGTCCGTTATGGGGATGACCATCAAGGGTGAGAACACGCCCTCCTGGACGCTGGCGATCAAACAGGTCTGATAACTTGACCTCTGGTCCATAACGCTTTGCCAACCGAGTTGGCTTATTATCGTAGTCATGAATAGCCAGGATGTCAGTCGCTGCACTCTCCCATCCGTCATTGCCGACTACTGGACGAGTTGGGTCTAGAGTTTTGGTCAAGTGATAGAGTGCTTGGACGCAGTGCTGATGAGGTTCCGTCGCCGTCAAGTCAGGAACGCCCCAAGATTCATTAAAAGGCACCCAAACCACGATACAGGGGTGGCTAGCATCTCGGTTGATCACCTCAGTCCACTCTTTTGTCATGCGTTCTACCGCTTTGGGCGTGAAGCGATAGGCACTTGGCATCTCCTCCCAGACCATTAAACCCAGGACATCCGCCCAATACAAGAACCGAGGGTCTTCAATCTTTTGGTGCTTGCGGACGCCGTTGAAGCCCATCATCTTGACTAACTCGACATCGCGCCGCAACGCCTCATCTGAGGGGGCAGTCATCAGCGTGTCGGGCCAGTAGCCTTGGTCTAGAACTAGCCGTAGATAGTAAGGATGCCCATTGAGCATGAAGCGATCGCGCTGTATCGCCACAGTCCGCATCGCTGTATAGGACTTCACCTCATCGATCAGCTTGTCGTCTTGCCACAGTTGAACTTCCGCATCAATTAGAGTTGGCTTCTCCGGACTCCAGAGCAATTCGTTGCGGTAGTCGTCGATACCAGGGTCAGAGAGTGCAATGCGACGGTGAATTTCCCCGTTGATCACCTCGTAAGTATCGTTTACCAGCAGTTGGCAACCAACTGTTAGTTTCACCTTTATTTGCATACCATCGTATTGCTTACCCGCGACAAAGGCTTCAAAGCCAATCTCCCACCGCTCGAAGTGGGGTGTCCAGCGGATGCGCTCGATGTAAGTGCTAGGAACGACCTCAGCCCAGACTGTTTGCCAAATACCACTTGTGCGCGGATACCATAGACTGTGTGGCTCTAACTGCCAATCTTGCTTACCGCGTGGTTTAGCCAGATCGAAGGGGTCATCCTGTGCCCAAAGTGTTACCCGTTGTGGTCCGTTTTCATTCAAGACATGTGTGATGTCGATGCTGAATGGAGTATGTCCACCTTCATGGTCTGCCACGAATTGACCATTAACCCAAACACGGGCACGATAGTCTACAGCCCCGAAGTGGAGCAGCACCCGACCCTCTTGTTCGGGTAAGTCAAATTCCCGCTCATACCAGCAGTTTGGGTGAAAACCTGTGTCGCCGATGCCACTTTTTGTGCATTCTGGAGCAAAGGGAACTTGAATGGTATGAGTCCAATCAGAAATATCACCTGGTCGAACAAATTGCCCAGCGTCGTCAAACGTAAACTTCCACGAGCCGTTCAGACAAATCCAGCTAGCACGCCGCAACTGTGGACGTGGATATCCCATTTCGATCTGCGAAGAATTATCCTCGGTAGTAGCATCACAGGACAATTCATCACACTCTTTCAGCCGTTTCCCCAATGAATGCATAAAAACATCTACCCTAGGTTATATCTCTAGAGTACCCACAAGAATGGTTGTTTAGGTCTTGCACATCGTTGATTCACAATAAATTTAAAGTCTTGGCTGTTATTTAGTGTTTACACAAAGTTCCATCATAATTCCCTAAAATCTCAAACCAACCCCACCTTGCACAGAAAGAGCGGCTCCTCCTCCATTGCGATAGGCATCGAAAGCAATAATTGCATTGCCAAATAGAACAGTGTTGCTATTCGGGACAATGTAATCAATACCCGGTTGTAGGGCAAAGCTAGTTTTATCTCCTACTGGCGAAGGCGAAGTACCACTTGCAAAGGCAACGCCAGCGCCTAGATAGGCATCGGTTTGCCAATTGAGGGGAACGTCATAAGAAATTGTTGGCACAATCGCCGTGCCGGAGCCAATGAGAGCTTGGGCACGTAATGAGACAGGTATTTCCAACAGTTTGTAGCGCACCGCCAGCACTCCACCAATTTGCTGAGCCTCTCCTCGTGAATCTTCAAGAATACCTACCGTCGGACCCACTCCAACATAACTCCCGTAGGCAGCTTGAGCAGAAGCTGACTCCGTGGTGAAGGCAAGGGTTGCGGCAATAGCAAAGCCTCCTAAACCCATAGCACTCAGTCCGGACAACAAGCCCTTAAGACGAACCATTTCCTTACTCCTCCACACCTGTAAATCCGAATGCTTGATTTGAGCAGATTTTAGCTTAATTTATAGGAAAACCAAATTCTGCATAGGTGCTGATTTGTTTATATGCAGTCAGATAAAAATTATTAGTCTGTGTAGAAAGCGATCGCTTTCGTCTATGCCAAACGAATATCCTGTCAAAAAATTCCACTGCTTTATAATTTTTAAGCAAAAAATTTTAAAGATTAGAGAATAGTCAGCCTGGGGCGATCGCTTTCTTCGTGGGCTAGCTAAACTCTCCCTTCAAGCTTGAACTTAAAAAGCTTGAATCCACTCTTTCACCTCGTATTCAGTCCAAATCCCGTTTTGCCAATAGGGGTCAGCCTCGATGAGCTGGCGCACTGTGGCTTCGTCTTCAGCTTCATAGATGCCAAAAACTTTAGTGACATCTTTGGTAGGACCAATCGTAATTAAGACACCGCTCTCTTTTTGAGTAGCAAGACCATCAAGATGAGCTTGTCGGTAAGGCGCACGCTTTTCTAAAACATCCTCACAGTAGCTTCCCCACATCACATATTTAGGCATCGCTAGTTATTGGTTGTTGGTTGTTAGCTGTTAGTTGTTGGTTGTTGGTTGTTGGTTGTTAATTATTTTCTAATAACAGTTAACCAACAACCAATAACTATTTAACTTCTGAGACTGACACCGAATTTTTCAACTAGGGCTTCTCGGACTTTTTGATGCACTGGCTCAACTTCTTCATCCGTCAGAGTGCGATCGCTTGCCCGATAGATTAGCCTGAATGCCAAGCTTCGTTGTCCAGCAGGGACAGATTCGCCTTGATACTCATCAAATAACTCTACAGAGTGCAATAACGTCCCGCCTGCTTTTTGAGTAGCGCGTTCTATTTCTGCTACAGAGACTTTTACAGGTGCGAAGAAGGCGATATCCCGGTCAGTCGCTGGATAGGTCGAATATACCTGGAACCGTGGAGTCAGTTTTTCATCCTGATCTAAAGCATCCAATAATACATCCAAGTCCAGATCAAAAGCATAGACAGCATCGGGTAAGCCTCGTTCCTGACGTAGTTGAGGATGTAGCTGTCCAAAGTTGCCTAAGCGATCGCCTTGAAACCACAACGACGCTGTACGTCCTGGGTGAAAGCGCTCATCTTGTCGATTCGGCTGATACTCAACATTGAGATTCAAGCGCTGAAACACACTTTCTAGGACACCCTTTGCCTCATACCAAGTCATTGGTGAGGAACGTCCTCCCTTCACCCATCTGCCTTGAGTTGGATCACCCCCGATAATTCCAGCGATCGCATCGGCTTCTTCCAATCCTTCTTCTTCTTTCCAGAACAGCCGACCAATCTCAAAGCCATTGAGCGCCTCATTCCCTTGCTCTAGGTTGTACTGGAAGGCATCAATTAGCCCCGAAAGTAAATCGGTTCGTAAGGCGGAGTACTCTGTAAGCAGAGGATTAACCAGGTGAATTTGCGTCTCGTTCTCTGGCTTGACTAATGAGTAGTGAACTAATTCTGTCAGCCCTCCCGCACGAAACGCTTCTCGCAGTTGTCGTGTTAGTTGCTCTTCTATGGAAAGATACCCTGGTTCTGTCTTATCCGGTAAGTCATCACAGAATTTGTCGTAGCCGTAGAGGCGAGCGACTTCTTCGATTAAGTCAATTTCGCGCTCCAAGTCCCGATAGCGGTAGGGGGGAACGGTGACTATCCATTGGGTAGAAATGTTTGAATCACTACGCTTCAGTTGACACCCAAGGGCAGTGAGGATACGTTCGACATCTTCCGCGAGGATTTCGCCTGTGTCTTCTCCCAAATCTACGGGACCTAAAATCTGATTAATTCGGTCAAGACGTAGCTCAATTGAACGTGCCCACGTTGAGGGATCGGGGCGTGTATCGGCAATTTCTTGTGAGGTTGGTGTCCCAGAGGCTAACTGGGTCATTAATGCGATCGCACGTTTTGCCGCAATCCCCAATTCTGCTTGATTCACACCTCGCTCGTAGCGAGTAGACGCTTCTGTCCGTAAGCCTTGGGTACGGGCTGAGCGACGAATTGCCACCTGCTCAAATAACGCCGCTTCTAAGACTAGATTCTGCGTGTTCTCGTGGACTTCTGTTTCTTCGCCACCCATCACCCCAGCGAGAGCAACAGGTTTATCGTTAGCGGTAATTAATAGGGTTTGTTGTTGAAGGCTTCGGGTTTGACCATCCAGCGTCTTGAGAGATTCGCCACTTTGGGCGAAGCGCACTCCAACAGTTAAGGCATCTCCACCTGCAACTGCCTTAAGGCGATCGCGATCAAACGCATGAAGCGGTTGTCCCCACTCCAACAAAATGTAGTTTGTGACATCCACCACATTGTTAATCGGTCGCACTCCCGCTGCTTGCAAGCGCCGTTGCAACCAATCTGGGGAGGGAGCAATCTTCACTCCTTCAATCACCGTCCCAATGTATGCCGGACAAGCTTGTGGCTCAGAAACCTTGATCCTCAGATTTCCAGAACCCTGTGGAATCGTTGTTTCAGGAGCGTCTGGAAGCCTCAATGATGCCCCTGTAAGCGCCGCCACCTCTCTGGCGACCCCCACCATACTCAGGGCATCAGCACGGTTTGCTGTTGCTGTCAGGTCGAGAATGACATCTTCTAAGTCGAGGAGGGGACGAGCATCACTGCCCACCTGGAGATTCTCCTCTTCAAAAATGTGAATACCAGCCGACTGTTTTTCCAAACCCACTTCAGCTAGTGAGCAAAGCATTCCTTCTGAGCGAACCCCCCGCAGCTTTGAGGCGCGAATTTTCACATCAATTACGGGTAGGTAAGTGCCGACAGTGGCTACAGGAACATAAATCTCTGGTCGGACATTCGCCGCGCCACAGACAATATTAAGTACACCATCAGCCGCGCCAATATCCACTTGACAGACTCTGAGCTTATCCGCATTCGGATGGGGCTGTACATCCAGAACCTTCCCAACTACCACGCCATCGGCGAAGCTCCGACGATCTTCGATGTCTTCAACCTCAAATCCTGCCAGTGTTAGGGTTTCGGCTAACTCTTCTGGGGTCAACGTCACGTCCACCAGTTCTCGTAGCCAGTTTAGAGAGATACGCATTGAACTCTAAGTTTTACCTTCCGTAGTTCGATTATTTTACCGTCAGCATTGAGGGATTGGGCATTGAGTATTGGGCATTGGGAAGACTTTAATTGTGTTTAGCCACTTTCCTATTGCCGCTGTAGGTAACTCAATATTTTCTTTAGTTTGTCTGCTCAGCATGGACTTTTATTACTGCTTTATAGGAAGTTAAGCTAGCTTCATCAACTCTTTACATAAATTTTGGCTAACTTGACTCGATTTGGCTTCCTTCTTGACCAGGTAGACATGAAAAGTAGGATATCCTGGTCTTAAATCAGATCTCTATCTACAAGGCTTGCCAAACTAGGGTGCATTCGGCGGTGCGTTCCCAACAAGAGCCAGTATGTAAAGCCGGGTGCTTCAATATAAAGCTTCCGTCCCAGCACGGACGACGCCCCATCGGTGACGCTGAATGAGCTACTGCCTAAATCCTGCCTGTCCTCAGCCCAAAAATCCGATGCACGCCGATGTCTGTCAGGCGTGCGGCACAAAGCTATTGTTACGCGATCGCTATCGGGTACACAAAGCTTTGGGTCAAGGTGGATTTGGGGCAACATTTCTCGCTGAAGATAAATCTTTGCCCGGTGACCCCTGTTGTGTCATCAAGCAACTGCGTCCGGCATCCAATGTCTCTCATGTCATACCGATGGCACGGGAGCTATTTGAGAGAGAAGCCAGAACCCTCGGAAAAATTGGTAATCATCCCCAAGTCCCTCGGCTGCTGGATTATTTTGACGAAGAACAGCAGTTCTATTTGGTACAAGAGTACATTAGCGGCTCGACCCTCCAGCAGGAAATCAAGCGCTCTGGCCCACTATCGGAAGCCGGAGTCAAGCAATTCCTTAGTGAACTCCTGCCATTACTTCAGTACATCCACAGCCAGCAGGTCATTCATCGGGACATTAAGCCCGCGAACTTGATTCGTCGTGAACAAGACCGTAAGCTGGTTCTCATTGACTTTGGTGCTGTGAAAAACCAAGTCAACGCCCCTACAGCCAGTAACTCAGACCAAACAGCTTTAACAAATTTTGCGATCGGTACCCCAGGCTTTGCGCCACCTGAGCAGATGGCATTGCGACCTGTTTATGCCAGTGATATCTATGCTGTCGGGGTCACCTGTATTTATTTATTAACGGGTAAATCACCAAAAGACCTAGATTACAATCCCTCAACTGGGGAAATGGTCTGGCAGAAATACGTTCATGTCAGTGACCATTTTGCTGAAGTTTTGAAAAAAATGTTGGAGGCTTCGGTTCGTCATCGCTACCAGTCAGCAACAGATATCCTAAGAGCGCTTGACTTGGAGCCTTATCTTGACAGTCTAGAGCAGGGATTGGTTGCTAAGCCGAATCAGCCACACAACCCTCTAAACCCTCAACTCTTCTACTCTGGAGACTTAGGCTCACCGAGTTCGTCTTCATCCCCCTCCACGGCAACGACGAAGTTGGCAGATGCAATTCGAGCGCGACGCGCCCGTAAGGAACAAAGCGGTTCTCGAACGTTAGGCGGGCAACGTAATCAGGGTATTCCTGCTCAACGCGCTTCAACAACTTCCGTTCGTACTGAGAGCGTTACAACAGGAAAACCAAAACTTCCTGCTAAGTTAGATGCGAATGCGCTCTTGACAGCTTATATGAAAGGTCGGAGAGATTTTGCCGCTCAAGATTTGAGTGGGCTTGATCTTCATAAAACCGAGTTAGCTGGCGGAATTTTTCACCAAGCGAAGTTGGCTCGAACCAATTTACAGGGGGCAGATTTATCCAATGCTGATTTTGGACGGGCAAGTCTCAATCGGGCAAACCTACGGGATGCAAAATTAGGTCGAGCTTACTTAAGCTATGCCGATTTAGAAGGGGCTGACTTGCGCGGTGCAGATCTGAGCTTTGCGTATCTCAACAACGCGAGTTTAAAAGGGGCAAATCTCTGTGGGGCAAATCTCTCCAACGCCAAGATTACTGAGGAACAACTAGCTGTGGCAAAAACCAATTGGGCGACTGTGTTACCCAGTGGTAAGCGAGGTTTTTGGTAGCCAGTTCAGAACGAACAAGTGTTCACTCAGAGAGAGGTTTTGGGCTGTGGTTGGTTGATTATTATAAAACGTAAGGCAAACAAAATACCAAGTATGCGATCGCATCCAGTGGCAAGGTCATTTGGATGTGTCGCTAAGTGGGCATAAAGGTAAGACTGATGATTAAATCTTGGGTAGTTATCGCTACTGTGACTTTTGTCGTGGCGCTAGGCAGCTTCTTGATTAGACCCCGCCGTGACATAAAGTGGGCTAAACGTTTAGACCGACCGAACTGGCTATTCTTCGAGCCAGCTATCCCGTTCATCTGGACGATCATTTTTGCATGTGGCGCACTCTCAGCTATCCTCGTCTGGGAAAGTGACCCTGGAAGCCTTAATACATGGCTGTTTATGGGAGTTTACTTGCTAATAGAAGTTGTTACGGTTGCCTATATTCCTGTGACATTGAGAACGAAAAGCCTGACAGCTGGCACAATCTTAGGCGGCTTGGGTGCCATCTTAGGGATTTTGCTGACATTGGCTGTGTCCCCAATTTCCGGAACAGCCGCTCTATTGCTCCTCCCTTATGTGCTTTGGAGTCCAATTGGTACCTATACGACTAGAGAGATGATTGACCTAAATCCTGATGCTGCATAGTATTATCAGGCATCGTCGTTTTGCTTGAGTTGTTAAGCGTTGTGGACTGTGCCATCAGGTAGGATTACTCCAGACAAGTTAGCACCTGTTAGCTTAATCATAAGTCTGTCTTTGGTTCCAATCTTAGCTCCCCTTAAGTCAGCACCACTGAGGTCAGCACCACTGAAGTCTGCGCCAATTAAGTTAGTTTCTCGTAAGTTGGCATGACTTAGATTGGCTTGAAATAGATTGGCTCTAAAGAGATTCGCTCTCTCTAAATTTGCCCCAGTAAGATTTACCTTATGTAAAAAGGCATCGCTGAGGTTTGCGTTACTAAGATCGGCGTTAGTCAAGTTTCTGCCTGACAAATCCTTTTCTTTCAGGTCAGCATTCCGAAAATCAGCTCCACTTAAATCAGGATTTGGAGGTTTCGGTTGGGAGTAGGACTCAGAGGACGATTGCTTCTGCTGTCGGGGTGGTGTTTTGCGATCGCTTGCTTGAGAACGCTTGGCTGAAGGTTGCGATTTGGGCGTTTTCGTTCGTTGATGCTGTTGAAGCGATCGCAACTGATCACGCGCTTGGTTGATTTCCTTGAGTTTTTCTTGCGCCTTGTCTCGTAGTCTTTTGTTATCTTCAGGAACGCGATCAGGGTGCCAAATAAACGCCAAGTCCTTATATGCCTGGTTCACTTCAGCCAGTGATGCTCCAGGCTCTAACCCCAATACTCTGTAGCATTGATCTAAATCGTCCATCAACACTATCCTACCAATTCGTTGTGGTTTGAGGAGTGTTTTCGAGGCAAAGGCATACCTTTGCCTCGAATGGCTAGCAACATCTTAAATTATTCCGCCTCAAAAGCACCGATGTCACACGCGCCGCCCTGGGGTCTAGCAACACCTCGTTGATCAGTTGCAGGACAGGCGGCATTGTTCGCCGCATCAATCGCTGGACTACCTGGTAGTAGTGCCACCGTCTCAGTCGAACCTCCATTATTAGCGAGAGAAGCAAGAAGTGGGTCAGCGATGGGGATACCTGCACCGCATTCAGCGTCATTGGGATTGTTAGCAGCAAATTGCAGATTGTTGCCACCATTAGTTAAGGCATCCAAGCAATTATTTTTGATAATCGAGTTACCACCATTACTTGCCGTGTTGTTGGCAATGATCACATTGGTAATCGTGGTTGCTGTCCCTCCAAAAATTCCCCCACCTTCAAATCCCGCAGAATTATTTGCGATCGTGCTGTTGGTAATATTGATTGTGCCACCCGTTCGCATAATCCCGCCGCCTATTCCACTTCCATCAGCACTAATCGCTTGATTCCCAAAAATTGTGCTGTTGGTAATATTCACTGTTAGACCGTTACCACTCCAAAGACCACCCCCCTGACTACTCGCTGTATTTCCAGAAAGGGTGGTATTAACAAGACTAAGGGCAGTATTTGCGCCCCCACCAACGCTGAAAATTCCTCCACCGAATCCTTGATTACCCGTGCCAGTCACGCTATTACCAGACAATGTTGAATTTTCAATTGTGTTGGTATTGTTGTTATAGAGTTGACTAAAGATCGCACCTCCTTGAAGAACAGCCGTGTTATTGGTGAAGCTACTACTGCGGATAATAATTTTTCCGTTATCCCCCTTAGCCCCATCAATGAAAATTGCACCACCACCGCCCCCTGAGCCAGAACGAACGGATTGATTGCCTGTAAATGTACTGTTAACAACAGTTAAATCACTCAATAAGTTGTGAATGGCACCACCATTTCCAGCTTGATTTCCATCAAAGGAACTCCTCTCGATAATTGCCGTTCCCTCACTTTGAATATAAATTGCACCCCCACCATCGAATTCTCCCTGTTTCGTAGATATGTTATTGCTAAATGTGCAATCAACAACTCTTAGCTTTCCTTGAAACCCACTGGAAATACCGCCTCCCTGGTCAGTTGTAAAACCATTGGCAATCGTGAGGTTCTTAACAGTAAATTCGATGCCGTTTTGAGTGGAAAAAATTCGATTTCGTCCTCTACCACTCAGTGTGATTAAGCTTTGACCATTAGTCATACCATCGATTAAGGTATTATTCGCAACTACCTTTTCTCTAGTTACTGGAATTGTGTGAGGACTTGCACCGCAATTGAAATAAACATTGCCACCACCCGCTAAAGCTTTATTCAAAGCCGCTTCTGTACAGCTTGCAGGTGTTCCTGTGCCAACTATCCCAGCAGCAGAAGCAGGTTGAGCTGAAGTAATGGTTAATGTAAGACTCACGCCTAGGAGAGTGAGCATAGGAAGCCATGTTCTTGTGGTAAAACTAGACTTCCTTAAAGTTTTAGGATTGAATGTATGCACAGACTAATTTTTGAGTGTGAAGTTGATTGAAACTAGAAGCTTTAATAAGGATAGAACGCCAGACCTAACTTCAAGGATATATAGCAAGCCTTTTTGAATAAAAAGATTATGGTACTTTTGTACTAAATTCGTGCTGATCAGTGATGTCTATTGGGATGGAGCTAGTGTCACCACAAGTACGGGAGAGCCGGATTTCCTACTAATGAGGTAGGAACATTTCATCGTGATTTCATTTTTGGGTGGAAAACTGGCTAGTAAGTGCAGATGCGGTACTTCAAGAGTGAAACTTGTAAATGCTCTTTAGTGAGCCACCACCTCTGTGAAACATAAACACCTAGTGCAGTGTGGCGGAAATAACTACGCAGTTGAAAAAGCTTAAAAAGCTTACCTTACAAGTTTTCTTTCATAAAAGCCTTCGAGGAGGCGGGCGGTAAGTTGATGACGATTGTGAATGACAATCGTGTTTTTGCCACGGCGAATATCTATGAAAAAGATTTAGACAAAGTCAAGACGGGTCAACGGGTGAGCGTGAAGGTCAGTAGCTTGCCTAACCGTACCTTCAGTGGACGGATTGCAACCATCGCCTCGGTGGTAGAAGGGGAAACGCGGGTGGTGCCAGTAAAAGCCGAACTAGACAACCCTGGCGGAGTACTCAAACCAGGGATGTTTGCCGAACTAGAAGTCCTCATAGACCGGATGGCGACAGCTATTTTAGCCATTCCTACTTCAGCCGTGGTTGAGGCGAACGGCAAGAAACAAGTCTATCTCCAAAATGGCAATGCCTATCAGCCTGTTGAAGTCACGTTAGGTCAAACGTCCGGGGACATGGTTGAGGTAAAAACAGGTCTATTTGAGGGGGATTCGGTAGTTACCCAGCGTGCGCCTCAACTTTATGCTCAATCATTGCGGGGTGGTAGCACCACTAAGGCGAATGATTCACATGACGAGGCTCCTGCACGATCTCAGGCGACTGATTCTAACAAGAGTAGTTCTCAACTGCCTTGGTGGTTGGTCATTTCTGCTGGGGGAGGGGTTGCCGCGATCGCATCCGGTGCTTTCTGGTTAGGTCGCCACAGCAAACCTCAGCAGACATTAGCATCCAACGCACTTGTTTACAATACCAGCAACGATTCTACATCTCCCAACGGAAAAGCTGAGTTGCCAGAATCTGACAGGGTTGGTGAATTTTCTGTCCTTGCTCAAAGCGATCGCCATCAGTCTGAAAACAATCGTCATCACTAATCGCTTACTTCTTGCTGCTGCAACCAAGCCACTAAATCAGCTACTTCGGAAAAATCCAACAACGCTATTCCCAACGTTTCCAACGAAAGAGTGGATAACCTGCGAATGCGATCGCTCAGTGATGAGTCAACTTCACCTAGCCGTTGAGTGAGTTGGCGTAAAATCAAAGCTACCTCTACTTCCCGCCTCTCCTTTTGTGCAAACCAAGCCATTAAATCAGCCATGTTGGAAAAATCCAACAGCGCTACTCCCAATTCTTCCAATTGCTCGGTGGATAACCCCCGAATGCGCTCAATCAATAATGAGTTAATCTCACCCAGCCTGCGTGTTAGCTGGCGTGTAATCAGATCTACCTCTCCTTCCTGCTTTCCTTCCCTCCTGCCTTGTTGTAATCCTCGTTGCAAGATGTCTTGATAAATAACAGACTCGCGCATAATTTCCTCCCGAAAAAACTGGCGAATTAAATCTTTCTCAAACCGCAGTCCGGCTAGAATCTCAGCACAACCAGTAATATTTTGTCGCTGTCCCCTGTCAGGAATTGTAGCGGTTCGTTCAGCTACCTGCGCCAGCAATGCTTGAGGGGAGTCGGTTTGCGTCAAAGTCGCTAAGGGCAATAGTCCTGGGTTAGCGAGAAATGACGCAGAATCTTGCTCCCATAGGCGAATCACCCGGTATCGATGAGATGTAGTCCGGTCTTGATACTCTTCAGTAAAGACTATCTCATCGTTTGTGGCTTGCAAAAAAATTACCACCTGCTCGACATCACACCGATATTGTCGCTTCAATCTCACGGAATAATCGAGCATCCGGAAGGGAATTGGCGGATTAGATGCAGGTAGAGTTTGAAATTCTATGTGTAAGATTTGGTTAGCGGTTCGTAGGAAAGTAACTGCGTCAGCTCGAATCGGTTCTAGAGTCAGTTCTGTTTTAAGTACTTGAATGTTTTGCGACTGAACTGAAAGCAGCCAGTTAGCAAACTCGTCTGGATATTGCTCAGCTAAATATTTACAAGCGTTGTCGTAACTCAACCCTGATATTTCCTCTTACTCCTCCACAATCCGCACTTTACCTGATGAATCCTACCCATGCGCCAACTCATTGCGATTTAAGGTATAAAAACACCATGCTAGGGAGCCAGCACCATGTCAACTGAAGCGAAGACAGAACAGAAATCCCTGATAATCGAGGATTGGTGGGAACCTCCAAAGCCGCCCACTGATTTAATTTTCGATGATGGGGAACCGATGGAGAGTAACCGCCACCGCATTGCGATGAATGTCCTGATTCGGTCAATTAATCAGGCTTTTGCTAACCGCGATAACTTTTTTGCGGGTGGCAATATGTTTGTTTATTACAGCAGCACTCAGGCTCGTAACCGGGACTTCAAAGGACCCGATTTTTTTGTAGTGCTAGATGTGGATGGCACAAGGGAGCGTCAAGGCTGGGTAGTATGGGAAGAAAATGGTCGTTACCCGGATGTAATCGTGGAACTGATGTCTCCTTCTACGGCAGAGGCAGACACGGGAGTTAAGAAAAACATTTACGAGCAGATTTTCCGCACTCCGGATTACTATGTCTTCAATCCTTTTGACCCCGATTCCTTGCAAGGGTGGCATTTCGATGCAAATCAACAGTATCAGCCAATTACACCCAATGAGCAAGGATGGTTGTGGTGTCAGCGATTAGGTTTATGGTTGGCAACTTGGGAAGGAACGATTGATCGAGAAACGGCGGTGTGGTTGCGGTTTTATGATCAGGCTGGCAATCTGGTTTTGTTACCAGAGGAAGCAGCAAATGCGCGATCGGAGCGTTTAGCGGCTCGATTGAGGGAATTGGGAGAAGACCCAGATAGTATAGAACCTATTTGACATCTGCTGTAATTTTTAGGAATTAGCCCAATCAACGCTATCCCGTTATTACAACCGTTTTCCTAATACCGCGAGTGTGAGTTATCGGTATTAGATATGGTGAAATCCGTCACAATTGATAAGTTTACCTTGATCACAACAGTTCAATGCTCAATAAACAGGTTATCTACGTCACGGGGCTACCTCGTGCCGGGTCAACCCTGTTATGTCAACTTCTAGACCACCATCCAGAGATTGACCATTCCGGTCATAGTTCCCCCTTGTGCCAAACGCTCAACGGTTTGCGCTACCATCTGAGCGACCAACAGTTTTTACTGGCACAACTCGACGTAGACTTTGACCACACCTATCAGCGTTTGGTAAATGCCTTTCGGGGTTTTATCAATGGTTGGTTTGCACAAACCGCTCAAACCTGGGTGGTGGATAAAAATCGGGGTTGGTTGCATCATCTCGAAACCGTGAATTTACTCGACCCCAACTTTCGGATGCTCGTTTGCGTGCGGGAACTCGGACAGATTTATGGTTCGATTGAAACCCAACACCAAAAAACGCTCCTGCTGGATTTTCCCGACCATTTAGCAGAACTCTCGCGCTGGGAACGAGCCGAAAAACTCTTCGATAAGACAGGGGTAATCGGAGGTCCGCTGAGTTCGATTGAAGCGTTGCAAGATATTGATACCCGCTTACAGCAACACCTGTACTACGTGGTGTTTGAACATCTAGTCAGTGAACCTGTTGCTGTTATGCAGAGCATTTATCAGTGGTTAGGGTTACCGAAAGCTAAGTTTGACCCGCAAAACTTACAAACCAAACCCCACGAAAGCGATAGTTACTATCGTTTCAAATATCCCCACAAAACTAAACAACAGATTCGCTCCCCCAGCCATCACTTGATTCCTGCCCGCATTCAAGGGAGCCTAGAGCAAAGATTTGCTTGGTTCTACAACACCTTTTACCCGAACCAACCCAGCTAAACTTATGTTGCCTCTAGTAACAACGACGTTACATTCAAGTCGCTCACTGGGGAAAGGTTACACACCCTTGAGAGTGGTTACGGGGATAAGTCTGTTGCGTTCAGTCGGGATGGACAGGTTCTTGTCTGTGGAGGTGAGGATCATACTATTAAAGTCTGGAATTTCCATACTAGGGAATTGCTACGCATCCTCAAAGGGCATTTGAATTGGTTTTATTCCTTTGCCATTAGTCCAGATGGACAGACTATCTTCAGTGGCTGTGGGGACAAAACCATTAAAGTCTGGAATCTCTATACTGGGGAATTGCTGCAAGTCCTCAAGGGACATTCTTACGAGGTTAATTCTCTCGCTATTAGTCCAAATGGGAAGATTTTAGTTAGTGGCAGTTGTGACAGAACCATCAAAATCTGGGATCTGTACACTGGGGAACTACTGCATACCCTAGAAGCGCATTCAAACCGGGTTTATTCTGTCAAAATTAGCCCGGATGGACAAACAATTGTTAGCAGCAGTGAGGACAGAACAATCAAACTTTGGGATTTGTACGGTGGGGAACTGCTGCGAACTCTAGAAGGACATTTAGGGGCGGTTTATTCCGTTGCCATCAGCTCAGATGGGCAGATAATTGTCAGTGACAGTAATCGGGAGATTAAAGTATGGGGTATATGGCAGCAGTCATAAAACTCAAATGAAAACTGCTATAAAAATAGAATATGCGATCGCACTCTACAACGAATAGAATCTGCGCTAGCGGAGCATCCCGTTAAGGTTATCGCTCCCCTACAGACACACCTAACTATCAACGCCCTCCAACGCCACTCGCTAAAATTCCCAAAATTTTATTCACGTCTGTTAGGTAATATTCAACCAAATCAATCTCAACCACTTTCCCTTTGAGTTTTAAAAATTTCCAGTTCGTTCCCGAAGTGACAGTACCATAAATTACAGAAATCTCATTTCCCTCACGTTCGTTGAATATCTGAGCCGCTACCATTTCCGCTACACATTGACCCAATCCAGCAAGAATATCTTCTTTTTTCGCTTCTACCAGCATCATTACGGGCGCACTGACAAAAAGCCGTTCCGAGCTACTACTAATGATGAAGTCACAAAACCCAGTCAAGCCTTTTTCTGAATCTACATTAAAATCAATTCCCGAAAAGAGGCTAAATTGAGACTGTAACTGTTTTCTGACCTCGATTAAGATTGGGGCGATAATCATTTCAGACCGAGCTTTTTCACTATTACTCGCTAGGGCTAACGGTACATTGTATCGGAGAGTTTCTGCTAAATACTCACTGCTTTCTAACTCTGGTACTGCTGCAAAAATATCCGTGTCTTCAGAAGTTGTTAAATTAAAGTATTTCTTGACTTTTGCTAAGGTGAATTCACTGTATGGCATATTAATAAGCAGTAAATGGTTGAAGTATCGACTCCGGACATTCTGAGTTAGAGGATTAATTTGCTAAAGGAGCGAACGTAACATAGCCCTCTGCCAGCACTCTCCAAATCAGTGACACTAACTTTTTTGGTACAAATACATCATCCACTGAACGTTATGGGTGATGAGGAGCAGTTTTATCGCCTGATTTCTAACCTGATTATTAATGCTATCCAATACACCCCTGCTGAGGGTCAGGTAACAGTTGTCTTAGATCACAGCGATCATCAGGCTCTGATTCAGATTCAAGATACAGGTATTGGTATTGCACCTTCTGAGCAAACCCAGATTTTTGATCGCTTCTATCGAGTGAATAGCGATCGCTCTCGCCACACGGGTGGCTCAGGATTGGGGCTTGCGATCGCAAAAGCAATTGTTCAGGCACACCAGGGCGGCTTACAAGTGCATAGCGAATTGGGCAAAGGTAGCACGTTCACCATTCGATTACCCTTGGGAGTTACATCACCTCTTTACAAAGAAAGGCAGAAGGCAGAAAGCAGAAGGCAGAAGGGAAGAAAAACTTTCTGATTTTTACCCCTAAGGGTAGTTTTTTGGCACTCCTAATTACGCGAATGGTAAGGAACAACTAAAAACCGTTGATTATATGTTCGACTACTCCACCACAACAGCCGCGATTGTTGAACAAGCTAAAACCCGTGAGGACGCACTACCAATCCGGAACGAAAAGTGCCGCTCGAAATTTTTTTTCCAACCCCATCCCACCCCAAAAGTTTTTCTATTCTTCCATGGATTTACGGCTGGTCCCTATCAGTTTGAGCCACTAGGGGAAGCCTTATTTCGGTCAGGCTACAACGTCCTCGCTCCCTTGCAACCCGGTCATGGAATAGCAGGAGATTGGGATGGTGATAATCCCCCGCCTCTGCCAGAAGACCCTCAAGTTTATCTAAAGTTTGTACAAGAGTGGTTCCAACAAGCGAAACTCTTAGGAGAACAGGTGATAATTGGAGGCTACTCTACGGGGGGTATTTTAGCCGCTTGGTTAGCCTTCAAATATCCTGAGCAAATTTATCGAACTTTACTCTTTGCTCCCTATTTAAGTGGTAATAATCTGCTAGTAGATTGGCTTGTAGAAACTCTTCCGTTTTACTACGAATGGCTCAACAAAGATAATCCAGGAAACTTTGGTTATAAGGGCTTTCGCATTCCTGCTGCACGAATTTTTCTAGATATGGGACAGGAGATTCTTGAGCGAACAAAACATATTCCTACTACCCCGATGTTGATTATTTCTAGTGAAAAAGATGGAGCAACAAACCGTCATGAGCATCAAGAGTTGTTTGAATCTGTACTCAAGTATCAGCCAAAATCCTGGTATCACTGCTTTGACAAAGAGCTAGATATCCCGCATACGATGATGACCGAAGCTGAGGGAAATCACTATCTTGATCAACTCATCAATCTAGCAAAAACTTATGTTGAAAGCGATCTAACCTGGGCTGAGGTACAGGAAAAAGGCTTACCGCTCTGATTTCCCACAGGAGGTTTTAGGAACTGGCATTGCATACTCTGCCGGAACAATTTCTTCTCCCCATCTTCTGGTGTAAACCTGCGTAAATTCTGCCCCCAAAAACAAAATCTGAGCGGAATAAAAAACCCAAGTCAGAATAATTACCAAAGAGCCTGCTGCACCATAGGCAGAGGCAAAAGTAGTATGACCCAGATAGAATCCCAAAAGAGATTTGCCGATATTGAATAGCACTGCCGTGATGGCTGCACCCATCCAGACATCCTTCCAAGCAATCTTGGCATCCGGCAGAATTTTAAATATCATCGCAAACAACAGCGTGACAATGCTAAACGAAACAAGAGCATTGAGAATTTGCCACAAGTAGGTAAAACCAGGAATCAATCCCCTCAAATAATTGCCGAGAATCACAAGTAATGTGCTAACAACTAACGACACAAGCAGTAAAAACGCAATCACCAGCACCATCGAAAACGATAGAAGGCGTTTGCGAAGGAACTGCAGGATGCCGTTTTCTGGCTTCGCTTGCACTTCCCAAATTTTATTGAGTGATTTTTGGAGTTGCGTGAAAATAACACTTGCACCGAAAAGGAGGACACCAATATTAATCAATGTGGGGATAGGGCCTTGACTTGGATCGAGTTGACTGGCATTTTCAATCGCTGTTTGGATAAACTGAGCACCATCTGTGCCAATCACCTCCTGAATTTGCGTTACCAACTCACCTTTTGCCGCCTGTTCCCCAAATACTGCTCCTGCGATCGCAATTATGATAATCAACAACGGTGCTAGAGAAAATACCGTGTAATAGGCTAAAGCCGCTGCCATCAGTGAGGCTTGATCTTGCCTCCACTGAGACACCGTTACTTTCATCAGCCCCCAAATTTCTCCGATGCTCATCAACACAGGTTCCTGAGGTCACATTAGACTAAGCCCTAGATCATTTTCTCAATCACAAGCCCTTCACACTAGTCCCACAAGAGATACTTTCGTTTGACAAGATGGCGCTGAATCGCACGGCGACATCAATTTGACAATAGCGATGCCTCAGCGTTTATCGAGTGTTCAACCCGATTTAAGCGTCATTCGTTCTCACTTATCGGACTGTTACAGTTAAGGTCAAATTGCTCATACCCCAAACTTCAAAGAACTGACCAAATAACACTTCACTGGCAGATCTCATATCCCCATCGGGGTCAATAATTCCACCCTGGAGCAATTGCCCTCCATCAGTTTGCAAATCCAATCGCAATTCGCCATCATCACCTTTGTGAAGAATCAGGCTACCTCTTGCTAGGACTTGTCCCGCACGACTACTAATTGCACACCGCATTCCTTGAGTTCTCCTACTTCATCCACCGTAAATGGTACCCTCAAAAGCTGGACAATTAATTTGTGGAGAGGAAGCGCCATTTGTAGGGGCGCTCTAAGATGCGTCCCTACTATATCTATATATAGAGGTAGTGCGTAAGTCCTGACTAAAGAAGAATTGCTAGTTTTTCAGATAGAGCCTTGATTCAAAATGAGGTGAATCCATGACCCAAGCATTGCAACCGCAGATTACGTTTGACGAGTTTGTTGAGTGGCTACCAGAAACCTCTGAATGCCGCTATGAGTTACACAGTGGGGTAATCGTTGAGATGCCAAAACCGAGAGGTAAGCATTCAAAATTGTCAGGCGATTTAGCTTACAACGTAGGCACTGCAATTGGTCAGGCGAATTTGCCTTATTTCATTCCTAAAGAATGCATTGTCCGTTCTATGGATGGTAATTCTGGATATGAACCGGATGTAATTGTTCTGGATGAACCTGCACTGATTGATGACCCTGATTGGGAAAGTGGCTCTATCATTACACTCGGCAAATCGATCAAGATCATTGTGGAAGTTGTTTCAACCAATTGGCGGGATGATTACTTCACTAAGCTTGGAGAGTATGAAGCATTGGGTATCCAGGAATATTGGATTGTGGATTATGCCGCTTTGGGTGGGCGACGCTTCATTGGCAATCCCAAACAACCCACTTTCACTGTCTGTCAATTGGTGGATGGGGAATACGAGTTGCAGCAATTTCGAGAGAGCGATCGCCTAATCTCAGCTACCTTGCCCAACCTGGCGTTGACAGTAGATCAGGTTTTTACGGTTGGATAGTAGAGAGAAATCATACCATAAATATACTGTTTTGGGAAGTGTTAATCGACAACAAACCCTTAAGTACAGCCCAATTTCTCTTTTATCCGTTGACAGTGTTCTGCAATTTTGGCTACCAAAACATTCACATCAATCGAATTATTTGCTACAGAAAGCTTGGTTGCAAAAGCACGACCTGGGTGCAGTTGATCCCAGACAGAACGTTTCTGTCCAGCACGCCCACTGCCGGGGTCATGAATCCCTAATCCCGATATTTCCCAATTCCAAATCGGATTGAAGTGACGAATTAAAACCGCTTCCCCCCAGGAAACTAAATCGATGTCCATTGCCGCCACTTTGAACTGGAAATCCTCAACAGAAAGATTGTCTACAGCCTGAATCGATTTTTTATGCTCTGATAGACGACCATACAGGGTACTACCAATCGTTGTCCGCCCAGTCCGACGACCGCTAGGAGCTGCTTTTCCTACATAAATTGGCATACAGCAAGAATTTAAGTTCGCCTGTTTAATTAGCTCGTATATCGGAAAATCGCCCCGGTAATATAAAATATATATCCCCACATATTGGCTCAAGTCTGCCTTTAAAGCATTGAGTTCTTGAAGGTTATAGCAATCTTGTCTAGAGCAGAAAGCAATCAAACTTTCTGACAAATCGGGCGGGATTCTAAATATTTCTAGCATGGGGTAGATTCTATCAAGCGGCAGCTACACCTGAATCGTCCTTACTCTCAATAGATGCGTTCTGATACTAGAAGCAATCATCTCAGCCAAAGCGACCGGAACGGCATTTCCCAACTGCCGCATCGTCTGCGTCCAACAGTGAGGAAAAAAGTATTCATCTGGGAAAGTTTGCAACCTGGCAGCTTCTCGCACCGTGAAATAACGCACCTCCCCGGTGTGGAAAGCCAGCATATTTTCCCCGCCGGGAACACCATGTACTCCCGCCTTCAGGGTTTTGGCGGGTTGATCTAAGGGACTACCAGTGTGACCGGGGTACTTTCTAGCCCCCGGTATAACAACGTGGTTCAGTACGTTGCTAAAGCCTTCCTCACTGCCCGGAACTGGTAAATCCCAAATGGCATCCCGTACCGTGCGCCAGGGCTTTGTCACGGGCGGGAACAAGCTGGACTGGAGATTGTAGATGCGATCGCATTGTTTCTTCGGCACTTCTGGTCGCTCACAGAGAGGAACTCGATGCCGTTCCCAGTAATCACCCGTCACCCATTGCTCCCAAAGCATTGCCTCCTGGGAATGGGTTGGTGCTGGGAAAGACCACTCCACACCCAAGTCGGAGCGGAATCCTACAATGAAAACGCGATCGCGCTTTTGGGGAATGCCGTAGTCTGCGGCATTGAGATTGCGAAATACTACGCGGTAGGATAGTCCATCGTGGTGACCGACAGTATGGTGCCGTTCTAATCTTGATAGATGGTCTCCCCAATCCTCACCTGGCTTTTGCACAATATCGGGGTAAGTCAGTTGCAGGATAATGTACTCAAAATACTGGCTGAAAGAAGAACGCAACAGACCTTTCACATTCTCGACCAGGATAGCCTTTGGCTTCAGTTCTCGGACAGCCCGGAAGAACTGGGGGAACATATCTCGCGAGTCATCCCACCCCTGGTGTTTGCCTCCTTGGGAGAAAGGCTGGCATGGTGGCCCTCCGGCTAGGAGGTCGATTTCACCTTTGACTTGAAGCGTCGTAAAATCGAATTGAGTTACATCGGCTTGGAAGACAGGCCAGTCAGCTACGGACTGGATACCGCGCTGCTGATTAGAGCGAATTGTAAAGCAGGCATCTTTGTCCCGTTCGATCGCAGCTTGATGACGAAAGCCTGCCTTTGATATACCCAGCGCCAATCCCCCAGCTCCGGTGAAAACTTCGACCGAGTTCATTGTCAGGATTTTATTAGCCATTGAGTTTATCTAACTATATTGAAGCTTTTCTGAATCAGTCGGCAGGATACTCAGAAAGGAAACATGGAATCGTAGGACAGCTTCAAACCCACGACAGTATAATAATCCCTAATTATCCGAAGTTGTGTGCTTCGAGTCGAATCAAACCGTAAGAGAACACCTTACACACTACACACCTCATGAAAGACTATACGTGCATCTATTATCGATTCCATCACAACAAGGTTAGGGTTTTTTGCAAGCCGAACGGAAGGCAGGGCATAATCGTTCTGGAAGACATCCTTAAGATACTTTATCCAATCGAATGGGCATCAGTGTTGGAAGAAAAGGTAAATTTCGTAAGGAGCAAACTTGTTCCAATTTCGATTGAAGAAGACGGTCGTCCAAGGGAACTATACTCAGCCTATCCTGACGATGCAATGGAATTTTGGAGCTACTGTGATGATGCCAGGGATGAAGACTTGTATGAAGAAGTTGGGAACTGGTTAGAACATAAAGTATGCAGTCCAATCGAGCAAGGTATCGCTCACATGGCAGATACATTCTCAAGATTTGAAAGCATTTCTCGTTACGCTACAAAAACGATTGAGGAAGGCAATTCAGATACGATGGCATCTGTAAACGAATGGATAGAATCGCAGTATAAGATTGAAACCTCCTGGTTGAGAACGCAAATCGCTTTGATGTTCAAACTTCATTTGTCCTATGGATACGTCATTTTGGCAGAGGAGCGAGCGTCGAAAACGAATAGTGCGAATACGTATCCTTACAAATATTTTGGAGTGGTTGAGCCGGATATAAGCGATTTATTGTCCGGAAAGAACATTGAATCTATTGACAAGTTCAAGCAAAAGTTAAAGAAAAGCATGGATTCTCCTTCTTCCTATAACTGTGGAAAGGAAATCGTATCCGAAGCAGAAAGAGCAGGACAACTACTAACAACGAAAAGCGACGACGAAATCATTAAGGAGATATGGGGAACCACCGAGTCTTCATCCCCGAATCAGTACGTGTTACTTAAATGGTTCCTAGACGTTGTGAGGAGTCAACGGAGGGAGAGAAGGTGGGCATAGCGGAGAATGTGGAAGAAATAATGAGATCAAGCGGATTGGATTCGGTGAAGATTTACACGAACAATGAATCATCTGTTTCTGTTCAAGGTAAGTTAGGTGATCGCTTTACGTTGGTATTCAAGAAGGACATTTTGCAGGATAAAGAGTTCGTAAAACTCAATGATGGAAACGGAACAGGAACAGTAGTGCAGTGGAACGAATCTGCACCAGAGAACTTACCGCTAATTATTGAGACGGCAAAAGTATATGCCTTTCCCGATCAAGAGAAACCGATACTGATAAACAAGGAACCAATACAAAAAGAACCAATACAAAAAGAACCAATACAGAAAACTCTTCCTCGTTGGGTGATTCCCACTGCGATAGGTGCAGCAGTTCTTTGTGCTGGGATCAGTGGCAACTATTTGGGACAAGAGCTTTGGAAACACTGCCGAGGCTTTGATCGAGAACTGACTCAACCCTAGCCAAGAAGGGACATAACGAGAACTAAACTTTCAATGCTTGGTACTGACACCCTAAGAGCTGTAACAACTCAAGCCACAAGGCGTTCCTAACCACAAGTTAGTCTTCACCAGAGTCACCCGTACTAATTGCTGCACCTCTCAAATGTGGTTTGTGTCCATTCCCGTCTATACTGCCTATGAAAAAGACCTCTGGAAGCGATCGCTGTGCTATTGGTACGCACAACCGTTTCCAGAGATCGTACTCCGGCTGGAGAAATTGTTCAATCGTTTTTTAAATTGTTTAACCGTTTTCCAAATTGTCCAACCGTTTTTTCAGTCTACAGCCCCAAAAAGTAGCCTCTGCTGCCTATTCGACCGTGACCGACTTGGCGAGGTTGCGAGGCTGATCTACATCCAAACCGCGCCGTGCAGCAATGTGATACGCCAACAACTGCAAGGGAATCACGGTAAGAATCGGTGAGAGTAACTCTTCCACTGCTGGCACTGGCAACAAATTGTCAAACGTCTCCGCCGCATCTGGGTCATTTATCGGCGTTACCCCAATCAGACGAGCATCACGCGCTTTCGCTTCCTGGGCATTGGAGAGGACTTTCTCATAGACATTACCCGGCATTGCGATCGCAACTACTGGCACCTTAGCATCTAGTAATGCGATCGGTCCGTGCTTCATCTCACCCGCTGGGTAGCCTTCGGCGTGAATATAGCTGATTTCCTTGAGTTTAAGCGCACCTTCCAATGCGATCGGGAAGTTTATCCCACGTCCCAAAAAGATAAAGTCTTTAGTCTCGGCAAACTCATGCGTCAACTCTTCGATATAGCGCTCTTGGCTTTCTAAAATCAGCTCAATCTGCGCTGGCAACTGCCGTAAGCCAACCAAAATTTCCTTGATACGGGATGCTGGCAAACTTTGCCGTTGCCATGCCAAATCCAAAGCAAGACAGTAAAACGCAACTAGCTGGTTGACAAACGTTTTCGTTGCCGCAACACCAATCTCAATCCCTGCGTGTGTCTCAATAATATGCGGCACCAGCGTCCCAAGAGAGCTTTCCAGACGATTAGTAATTCCTAGGAGTCGTGGCTGATAGGGAGCTAGCAACTCTGCTCTACGCTTTTGTTCCATCTCCAACGCTGCCAGAGTATCAGCCGTTTCTCCTGACTGTGTAACACCAATCGTCAGGGTGTTGGGAGTGAGTGGTGCTGGTGCGTAGCGAAACTCTGAGGCATACTGCACCATTGTGGGAATCCCTGCTAACTGTTCGAGCAGGTACTTTCCGACTAAGCTAGCGTGCCAACTGGTACCACAGGCGAGGATCTGAATTCGCTCTAAGTTCTCATAGAGTGATGCTGGGATGCCTAGCTGAATCGGTGGCTGGAATGCCTGTGGCGGTGTACCATCATCTGTTTCCAAGCTCCAATCATTGTTGAGATAAGCCTCCAGACACGTCCGCACAACTCCAGGCTGCTCGTAAATTTCCTTGAGCATGAAGTGTCGGAATCCCTGCTTTTCAACGAGAACAGGATTCCAGTTGAGGGTACGAGGGGTTTTTTTTAGGCGATCGCCTTCTAGGTTATAGACTTCAATCCCCATCGGCATCAGCCGCGCTAGTTCACCATTGTCGAGAGGCAGAACAGCGCGAGTGTAAGGCACAATTGCTGGCGTATCTGAGGCGCAGAAGAATTCACCTTGACCAAATCCGACAACTAATGGTGCTTGTTGCCGTGCGCCAATTAATTCATCGGGGTAATCAACAGAAATCACTGCGATCGCAAAAGCTCCCTCTAACTGATTCACCGTCTGCCGCACGGCTTCTAAGAGAGGGCTAGCGTTTTGAGATGAGGTTGAGGAGTTAGCAAGATGTTCCGCGATCAAATTAGCAATCACTTCAGTATCAGTATCTGAGCGGAACTCATACCCCTGCTGTTTTAACCCCTCACGCAACTCTCGGTAGTTCTCAACAATCCCGTTATGCACCACCGCAATTCGCCCTGCGCTATCTGTATGCGGGTGAGCGTTGTATTCCTCTGGCTTACCATGAGTTGCCCAGCGAGTATGTCCAATGCCAAGTCGCGCTGGATTTTCCAGGCTCTCTAGCTTTTCACGCAAGTTGTGAAGTTTTCCCTTCGCTCGAACGCGGTGCAGTTCTCCTTCCCAAACCGTCGCGATTCCGGCAGAGTCATAACCTCGATACTCTAGTTTCTCCAACCCTGCCATCAAGATATCTGTAGCCGCTTGGGTGCCGATATAACCAACGATTCCACACATTTACAACATCACTCCTCGCTTCGCACCATGTTTTACAACCTACTTGCCTCTTGATAACACGTCAAGGCAAGAGGGAAGGAGTAGAGACTCCTCCAGAGACGAAAAGGTTGCAGTGTCTACGACTAGAGCAAATCTTTATCGAGCAAAAACTTTTCCCTAATTTTTCGATTGTCAACCCAATCCCCTTCACCAGAGGAATGACACTAAGACAAAAAAAAGAGGAGGCACAGGGCTTCCTCAATGAAATCAAAATCTAAACGCATCTTATCGACGCTTGCTATAGCAGCACCATAACCGTAAAAACTGAGAAGTCTTGACGGAATGGTTAGTATGCTAAACCCATACTGCGGGTAGTTTCAGCATTACTGAGGTATACCCGAATGCTCAGAAAGTCAGTAGGACAAGCCGTTTCGCACCGCTTGCAACCTACACAGTCTTCTGTGCGAGGTGATGAAGCAATTTGACCTGCTTTACAGCCATCCCAGGGAACCATCTCCAGGACGTCTGTGGGGCAAGCCCGAACGCACTGGGTGCAACCAATGCAGGTATCGTAAATTTTGACGCTATGAGACATTTAATAACGGCTCCAAACGAGAGTTCTCCACTCAATAAGCGAGACTCAGGATCAAGGGCTAGTTTACCGCAGCGCTTTCATCCCCTGAGACATGAGGTTACAGAACTTCAAACTCTTTAATGAACAGGAGGGGTGGGGTGATGAAGGGGTGAGTGATAGGGAAAGCAATACTAATACTCTTAATTAGATTGAACTGGGTGTTAGTAGGAAGTAGAAATCTTATCCCTTCAATGCTCTTTTCTTAACACGTAGGTTTTGCTTCAAGTAAACAGTACATCACTCAATAAGTCTGGTTAATTCTACCAACCAGATGCGGTTTCCCTAACTGACTCTAGGGTTTAGACTCGGCATTATAGAAGAGTGTGAAGTGAAGGTTGATGCACAAGAGCAAGAGAGGAAATTCAGCTATGGCACTGATTCGTTGGCAACCGTTCCAAGAAATGGAAACCTTACGCCGTCAAATGGATCAAATGTTTGATGAAATGATTGGAGTTAATCACGACACGTTTAGAACTTGGCAGCCTGCAATCGAAGTTCAAGATGCGGAAGATTGCGTAATTCTGCGGGCGGAAATTCCTGGCGTTGAAGGCAAGGATTTGGATGTTCGCGTAACTCGTGAAGCTGTTGCAATCACTGGTGAGCATCGCTATGAGAAGAAAGCTGAAGAAAAAGGCTTCTTCCGCTCTGAGTTCCGCTACGGTAAGTTTCAGCGTGTGATTCCTCTACCTGTTGCCGTTCAAAATGATCAAGTCAAAGCTGACTTCACGAATGGCATTCTGACGCTGACACTGCCTAAGGTAGAAGCGGCTAAAAATCGTGTAGTTAAGCTCAATCTAGGCCAGCAGCCTGCGGCAGGGATTGAAGCTTCTAGTGAGCAGCAAGCTAACACTGAAACTAACGATGTTTGGGAGTCCCAACCGACTGAGCCTGCTGCTGTATAAGACTAATTAAGCTGAATAATTGCTGTGCGTGACAGCTTGGTTTAATGACTTGCCGCTGAGATAACTCAGCGGTTATTTTTTATCTTTAAGGATATTTATAAGAGTAGCTAGTACAGCGGACGAGAAAGTTTTTCACCTGTCCTAATCACTCACAAAATCTCTTGCTCCTTTTGTAACTGGTGAGTTATTGCCGCAATTTGCGATCGCACACAGTCTTTTTCCTGTTGAACTAAGATGGTATCGCCGAGTGAGGACAAACCCATGTCAAGGTTCAAGAAGCTTTTAGCCAAGGTTGGAATCGGTGCAGCAACCGTAGATGCTCGTCTGTTCGATGATTTACTCGTTCCCGGTGAGCTACTCAATGGTGAAGTCAATATCACAGGTGGGGATGTTGAGCAAGAGATTGACGATATCTACCTGTATATTGGTACGCAATACAAACGGGAAGTTGACGATCGCACCGTGACTGAGGAGTGCATATTGGTAAAATATCGCCTCTCAGAACGCTTCAACTTACAGCCAAGAGAAGCCAAGGTTATCCCCTTTTCTTTCCCTCTTCCCTATGAGACACCGCTGACGATGCGAGATCAACCCGTTTATCTGCGGACTGGGTTGGATATTTCTACGGCGATAGACCCAAAAGACACAGATTACATCCAGGTGCGTCCACACCCGTTGATGCAGCAAGTACTCAACGCGATCGAGAACCTTGGCTTTCAACTCTATAAAGTTGATTGTGAATACAACCCGCATTTCGGGAGTCAGTATCCATTTGTTCAAGAGTTTGAGTTTCGACCTTTTGGCAATTACCGGGGGCGTTTGGATGAGTTGGAAGTCGTTTTCGCACTCCAGTCCAATCAGTTGGAAGTTTTCTTAGAAATAGATAAACGGGCGCGTGGCTTTGGTGGCTTTTTAGCAGAAGCTTTCGATATGGATGAACGCTACTTTCGCTTTCATGTAACACAAAATTACCTGAACTATCCGTTAGAATTGGAAACCAGAATTAATGACATTATCCAAAGCCATCTACATTAGGGCATTTCGGTAAAAGATTTATCAATCTCATCCAGGAGTCTGATAAATTTTTTAAGAGTAAGGTTAGTAAAGTAGTAGGGTACCTTATTTAAGGCACCCTATCAGTAGAGTTGTCATGTATAGCAAACGGCAGAGGACAGAGGGCTTTTATGCAGAAGGAAAAAGATTAACTGGTCTAGGTTTCAGTAATTGACTTTGTCCTAATTGCCTTGGCGACTGCTATAAGTCCTAGTATTTAAATTAAATAGTTGTCATTCACAAGTTATTCACAACTTCTGGCTAACTTAGTAAGTAATCAGGATTAAGCCTGAGTCGTAGCGTTAAGTTAAAACTTTATCTGTAAACCGCTAGCCAGCAATCTCGAAAACTGTTGACTAGCTTATGACTTACTAAAACCCAGATCAATAGGGTCTGGGTTTATTATTTGTACTGCCTCATCCCAGGTGGTTTCTTAGCAAAAGCTTTCGATATTGATGAACGCTACGTTCACTTTCAAGCGACACCAGATCACCTGAACTATCCGTTAGGTCACAGCGCTCAATAGATTTGCGAAAAACCTGAGGGCTTTAGTCAACCCCCAGGTTTTTACTAAATTCGAGACGCGCTTAAATTACATCAGTCCCCAGTAGTGCAATACACCCTGTCCAGAGAAGAATTCAATAGCGATCGCAATCACAAATCCGAGCATTGCTAGCCGCCCGTTCCAAATCTCTGCTTGTGGGCTAAATCCGCCTACCCAAGCGTTGCGTTGTTCGGGATTGGTAATAGGTGGTGTTGGTGTTGGTACGTTAGTCATTTGCTTTTCTCCTTACCTTGATTAATTAGTCAGTTCTATTCGACTTACATCAAGCCCCAGAAGTGCAGAACGCCTTCGTTTGAAAATAGCTCAATCCCGATAGCGATGACAAATCCCAGCATTGCAAGGCGACCGTTCCAGATTTCGGCTTGTGGGCTGAAGCCAAACTTAACAGCATTGCGATCTTCAGGATTGGTAATTGGTGGTGTTGGTACGTTAGCCATTGGTTTGATTCCTTTTATTGATTACTGTATTAAAGGATTGCTCTTGATACGGATGCTTTCGGCTTATAGAAGACCCCAGAAGTGGAGAACACCTTGGTTCGTGAATAATTCGGTCAGCAGTGCGGCGACAAAGCCAATCATGGCGAGGCGACCGTTCCAATTTTCCGCTTGGGGTGTGAAACCTGATTTCCAAGCATTGCGATCTGCTGGATCTGTAATCGGCGGTGTTGGTGCGTTTTGCATGGTTACTGATCAGCTTCCTGACGACTTGGTTGTTTCTTTTCGTCTTATATTAAGTAATGTAACGCAAATTTTGAAATTAAGCTCTCTGTCTGAAGTTATAGGCTGCCAAATTTGTGAAAGCAAAGCAGGATGAAGTCCCTCGTTCCTTAATAGATGCGAGAGGCACGAGAGAAATCGCCTATTGGTTTCAACGGCTGATTAGCCGGAGGAGTGTCAACGTAACAGTTGATTCCGGTAGTCAGCGTAAGTCCGAATTCAATCCAGTGGGAATACCCAGTACTGAACAGGGGAAATGGGTACCTAGTTGCTGAATGATCGGATGACTAACCGAATTACAACCCAAGAACAGTAGAGTTGCCGCTTCTGATTCAACAACTTCTCTCAGTTCACTTGCCACGTCACCAAACCGTAGATGCGCTTTGAAGGAACCCCGCCATTCTTCAGCCAAACAACGTGCTTGCCACAAAATTCGATCAGCCTGCTCAAATGAATCTGCTTGGCAAGAGGTGGCTTTGGGACGGCGTGATTTTACTGATTTCTTTGATGATGTAGCTAAGGCTTGGGGTTGGGTTTCGGTCAAAACAGATAGCTTAGACTTCTTTAACGATGTGTTTAACAACTCTGATGGCGACTGATGTTTTGACAAGTCGCTAGCACTAGCCGTGTTCAAGCCATCTGAATACTGATTCTTTTGATTTTCATCAACGACGTAGACAACTTGAACCGTGACTTGCTTTTGTGTAACCAAACGAGTTTGATGAGCAATCCACATCGTCAAGTCCAAAGCCGTTTGACTGCTAGGAGAGGCATTGTAGCCAACAACCAGGTTTACCGATTTTGTAGAGTTTGACCACTTGGCAGCCGCTGAAGCGGGTTCAGGCAGCAACACCATTTGTTCAATTAAATCATTGCGATCCATCGCGCCTTCAAGACGCACTAACATTGGCTTGATGTTCACTGTTTTTAACCTCTCTTAGAAGAAAACGATAGATAAGTGAGAGGTGGGTCAAGAACAGATACCTCAGTTGTGTCCCAGAACATAGAGGTATCTGTAAGGAGACTCCAATTGCTTTTTGTTACAAAAGCGATAGTCTTGGTACTCCTAGCATCGCCGACGGAGTTTGTTGACGGGCTAAAACTGGAAGATGCCTCTCTCATGCCGGAGATTAGCCCCAAAAATTGGTTCCTCCGCTCCCAACCGAAAGCTGACAGCTAAATTCTGTCAGCTTGTGATTGAATTAGGCTGCCCACTCAAAAATAAAGTTAAGGGATTGTACGCTACTCGTCTTGGTTGAAATATCGATCCAGGAAGTTCAAGGCATGGTTACGCAATTCAAAATAGTCTTTTGATTCGCGTAGTGCTTGGCGATCGCGTGGATGGGGAAAAGGTACCTCCAAAATCTCTCCGATTCTAGCATTAGGTCCGTTCGTCATCATCACAATGCGATCGGACATATACAGAGCTTCATCAACATCATGAGTTACCATCATTACCGCTTGCGGGTTGTTCTCCCAAATGTCGAGTACCTGTCGCTGCAATTTACCGCGAGTTAGTGCATCAAGCGCCCCAAACGGTTCATCCATCAGCAACATTTTAGGACGAATCGCTAACGCTCGCGCAATACCTACTCGTTGTTTCATTCCACCAGAAATTTCATCCGGATATTTATTCGCCGCTTGCGTCAAATTCACCATTGCCAGATGTTCGCTGACAATCTGCTTTTTCTCAACAGGAGAAGCATTTTTGAGTACTTCATCAACCGCTAACCGGACATTTTCGGTTACTGTCAGCCACGGCAGGAGAGAGTAGTGCTGAAACACCATCATCCTCTCTGCGCCAGGTTTACGAACCTCTTTGCCCTCCAGTCGTACCATTCCGGAAGTTGGCTTTTCCAAACCAGCGACCATCTTGAGTAGCGTTGATTTACCGCAGCCAGAGTGACCAATTAGAGATATATATTCATCATCAGCAATGGTGAGATTGACATTATCTAAAACAACCAGCTCCCCACCCTCTGAATTGGGGTAAGACTTTACAATATTTTCAATTTCGAGAAATCCTGCTCCATTAACGGTTCGAGAATTAGTCTTGTCAGAAAAAGAAGTAGATTTTGTCATAGAATGCTCCGCGAAGAAGTTTAAGGTTTAGGGTCTTAATTCAAAACTCAGCACTGACCTTTGAAAAGCTTGTATAAAGCGTGTATAAAGCTTTGATGAATTTAAGACATGAAGAACGATTTAGGAGCATTGGCTCTAATTTCAAAGCTGTTGAGATACCCGACTGGATCGCTAGGGTCAAACGCTTTGTTGTCGATAAAGAATTCAGCAGGTTCAACTTTGTAGTCTTCCTTAGGACATTCAATCCCCATTTCCTCAGCAATCTCTCGATACAAGTCAGTTTTCCAACCTTGACGCGCCTTTTGTTCGGCATCTTTGGGAAATTGATCGATTTGTCCCCAACGAGTTGCCTGGGTCATTAACCAGATAGCTTGTGATTGCCAAAGAAATGTGGAATGGTTGCCTGGGATGTTGGCAAGTTTATCAGGCAAATCAAAGAAAATGGTGCTGTAAGGGTCATTAGCCATGCGCTTTTGCCCATCAAAACCGCCGTAGTTGTATTCCCCAACAATTGCTGGTGCCGTGAACTTATCGATTGGGGCATCTTTCTTCTTCGGTTTAGCACCTGTAAAGGAGGGACTAGTAATATATTTGGCGACTTCAGGACGATTTTTGGGGTCACTGCAATACTGGCAAGCTTCAATCATTGCTTTTACCAGGCTTCGGTAGGTTTTGGGATTTTCCTCAATGAAGGATTCCATAACTCCAAGCAGTCTATCTGGGTGTCCGTACCAGATTTCCTTCCCTTGGGCAAAGGTAAAGCCAACACCTTCGTTACCAGCGATCGCTCTCGTGTTCCAGGGTTCTGCGACCATGTAAGCTTGCATCGCGCCAATCCGCACGTTATTGACCATTTGCGGCGGTGGGATGATGATGACTCGAAACTCCTCGGCTGGATTAATCCCAACAGAGGCAGATAAGTAGCGGACAAAGTACTCATAGATGGAAGAACTTAAAACCACAGCCCAGATGCGTTGCTCTTGAGGTAGGCTTTGAAAGTAGCCATGAAAATTCTTCCCAAATTCTTCTAAGTTGCCGTTGTAGTCTTGCCAAGGACGTAACCCAGAGTTCCACATGGCTTTGTTCATGGTCATGGCGTTGCCATGCCGATGAATGGTCATGGCAGCACATAACGACGCATGACGTGCCCCTTCCGCACCAATTCTGGCGTTGGTGACTGCCCCAGAGACAACGGGTGAGGCATCAAGACGCCCAAAAATGATGCCATCACGGGAGTTTGCCCAGCTTGCCTCGCGGCTGAGGGTGACGTTTAGTCCGTATTTGCGAAAGAAGCCTTTTTCCCAGGCGATCGCAAATGGCGCACAGTCATTAACAGGGACAAATCCTACTGTAAGATTGGGTTTTTCCAGGCTGCTAGGATCTACAACGGGTTCGACAGCTTCGGCAGTTTTCGAGAGTCCATAGGGTGCGGTAACTCCCTTAATGGCACAAGATGACAAGGCGAATCCTGCTGCCGATGCGCCCATTTGTTCAAGAAATCTTCGTCGGTTCAAAGAATTCATGGCGGTATTACTAATGTTGTTAGTTCTTATGATGAATGGCTAGCAGTAACGATTCAGCTATGACCGTAGCTGAAATTTACGCAATGTCAGTGAGGCGTAGATTTAGTTGGTAGTTGCAGTGGGTCGTCGGTGAGTGACTAGAGATTCAATTTTGCCCAAAATGTAGTCAAGCACTAGCCCCGTTACACCAATCACAACCACTGCCAAGAACACGGAACTCAAGTTTAAGCGGTTCCATTGATCCCAAACGAAGAAGCCGATGCCAATACCACCGGTGAGCATTTCAACAGCGACGATGACTAGCCAAGCAATTCCTAAACTAATCCGCAAGCCAGTGAAGATGTAAGGTAAGCTTGCCGGCCAAATGATTTTTGTAATCTGTCGCCAACGAGGCATTTCTAGAACGCGGGCAACATCCAGATAATCTTTTTGAACGCTGGATACGCCGAGTGCTGTGTTGATAATCGTCGGCCACAACGAGGTGATAAAGATAACAAAAATTGCTGAAGGTTCTGCCAGGTTGAAGATGGCGAGTGCGATCGGTAGCCAAGCCAAGGGTGATACAGGCTTAAAGACTTGAATCAGAGGATTGAGAGTTAGCATCGCTGCTCTGGACATCCCAATCAGAAATCCCAAAGGAATTGCCACAGCCGCACCCAACGAAAATCCCAGTAATACCCGCCGCAGACTTGCCAGCAATAACCAACCGAGTCCTAAGTTACCAGGGCCTTTCCGAAAGAACGGGTTGGCGTATTCTGCGCTATCGAGAAGTGCTTGAAGCGGGGTGGGCATTAATTCTGTTAAGAATGTTGCAGTAAACCACCACAGCAGAATTACTCCCAAAAACCCTAGGGCAGGCAGCAAAACTACATCTCTTACAAGTACTGGTTTTGCTTTTTTCCAGGTAGCTTGTCCAGCGACAGCGACGATCGCTGCCAAATTTAGCTGAAACAACATATTGCAATGCCTCAGACTCAACAACAGGTACACAAAACTGAGCAGTACCAGCCGGAGAAACTGACAAAATCAAGACATTGCTAAAAAATGCCGATCTTTTCAGAGGTCTCCTCTCAATGCCTACGGAGTTAGCTGACGGGCTAGGGCTGAGAGATGCCCCTCTCTACTTACTTAAAAGTTGGAGAATACGCCCCCAAGAATGGTTCCCCCGTTCCTTACTTCACCTTGCTTACAGATGAACGTGTTGGCGAAGCTTTTGGATTAGGCTGACTTACTCTAGTTAAGGATGAAGAATAACACAGTTTTTCCGGATTCTTGTTCTTTCTAAAGAAATAGTTAACATTAACCGTTTATGCGGCTCAAACCCCCTTAGGGATTGAATTATAGCTCTTCAGCAGTCAGCTTAAGAGCGGTCAGCTTTCAGTCGAATAGGCTCCGGCTAGGGCGCATAGCCTCCCGTCGATGTCCTAACCTAGGTGGCGGCAGTTATACAAGAGAATTAACAAAATCGGCATCCCGCCCTTCAATTTCAAATAAGTGATCGCTAATTGAGTTACGTCTCACTAGCATCAAGCGAATCTTCAAAGATTGCCCCTCGCCGGGTCAAATCCAGCTTTGCTTCCTCAGAAATTCCTAAGTTGTTTCCAAATACAGTATTTTTCACGCTAGCACTACTTAAATCAGCGTCAATGAGGTTAGCCCTCAGCAACTTAGAATGGCGCAAGTTAGCTCTCACTAATCTTGCTCCTTGAAGGTTGACCATAGATAAATCGGCACGGCTGAGGTCAGCATCTGTCAAATCTCGTCCTTCTGCTCCCTGATTGACAATTTCCCAAATTAGATGCCATTTAGCATCAAGTTGTGTCGCCTCGTTGATTGTTGCCCCTTCAAGCAGTGTCGTACTCAAGTCAGCACCGTTAATTATTGCTTCCTCTAGATTAGTATTGCGCCAATCGGCACTATGAATCGTTGCCTCCTCTAGGTTTGCCCGCCTCAAGTCTGCTCCTTGAAAATTTGCCTCGCTGAGGTTGGCATGGCTCAAATCTGCTCCCTGAAGATTTGCCTCGCTGAGGTTAGCATTACTCAGGTCAGCACCCTTTAGGTTTGCCTCGCGGAGGTTAGCGTTACTCAAGTCAGCCACTTTCAGGTCAGCGACTCTCAAGTTTGCCTTGTCAAGATTTGCTTCGCTGAGGTCAGCGACTCTCAAGTCTGTTCCCCTAAGGTCAGCACCTGTTAAAACCGCACCACTGAGGTCAGTACCCCGGAAGATAGCTGCGCTTAGATCAGCCCCTTTTAAATTTGCTCCACTCAAGACGGCCCCACTTAGATCAGCTCCTTTCAGATTTATCCCGTTCAAATTTGCATCACTTAAGATCGCATCACTTAGATCAGCCACTCTAATGTCAGCACCACTAAGGTTGGTATGGCTGAGGTTGACATTAGTGAGATTCGCATGGCTGAGGTTAACTTGGCTGAGGTCGGCTCCCTTGAGGTTTGCTCCTCGAAAGTCGGCATGGCTCAAGTCAGCCTGATTCAAAATTGCCTCGCTCAAAATTGCCGCCCTTAAGTCAGCGTTATTAAGGCTGATATTACTGAGGTTTGCCCTGCTCAGGTTGGTACTGCGGAGGTTAGCGCCACTAAGGTTTATCCCTTGGAGGTTTGCCTCGCTCAGGTTGCTACCTGCAAAATCTTCAGCCGGATTTAGGTCAGCTATCCTCGCTAATTCCAGAAAGGCTTGGGTTTGGCACTCCATCACTCGCTGGGTCAGGTCTTGAACTTCTAGGCAAAATTCTTCATTAGTCATATCGTAGTTGTTGCCGACTGAGATAAGGCTTTAGTTTTCGCTTGAGCAACAGTTGGGCAATTCCTCTTTCTAGGACTGCTAGCTGGTTTCGGCTAATGTTTGGCGACCACAGTCCCTGCGTCTGTGTCAGATAGACATCTTTCAGTGAGACTTCAAATGTTGCTTCTATATAGCAAGGTAAGGCGATCGCTTTTAGGGTTGCTAACTTTACATTGTTTATTGAGCCGTTCAAAATTGGCTCACCTGTTTCTACTTCAAACACCCAGGCGGGATTCTGCTGTGAACCCTTCGTCGTTACTTGAAAGGCAACCAACTGAGACGGATTGGTTTTGTCTTCAGTGAGTTCTGTCCCCCTTTTCCCTAAACTGTTATCTTCGCTCTGGATAACAGAACTTTCTACAGTCTTTTGTGCTTGATTATCTTGAGAGTCTTGCTCTTGTTGGCGGTGAGAAAGTTTTAAGGAACCCGATAACTCACGAAACTCATAGGGAATACTACCGTTTTTCAGTCTTAGCTTGAGTTCTCCACCTTTTAAGCCAAATTTAACGTGACCCCCAATTAGAGGCTCACACTGCTCGTTGAAGTTAATCGTTAAGTACAGGTCAATCTGACCAGGCTGAACGGGAGTTCCTTGTAGTTTCATGGATAGGCAGCCTGGACATCGGTTCTCAAGCGAGCTTTCCTGAGCCGATGAGGGGAGAGGTTGTTGCATTGCCAAGCATCAAATAAATCGTTCAGTTGGTTGCCTACCAAGCTAGCACGAGGCTTCAGTTCAAAAGTGTTATTTGTTGTTTGTTCTTCGTTATTAGTATTACTAGACTCAAACAACTGTTCAGTCATTTGATTAACTACTTTTATAGTTCCTGAAGATGTTGTTACGATTAATCAGTCTCGCAGAATATGGCACTTTATCTAGATAAAATCTGTGAAGAAGTTGTGAAGTAATTTCTGCTGTCAGCCTTATTTAAAAAACAACTCAAAATCCTGGCGTGATTAGAGTTGAATCTTCAAAAATTGCCCCTCGTCGTATCAGGTCAAGCTTCATTTCATCAGAAAGCCCTACGTTATACCCAAACCTAGCCTTTTGTACATTTGCACGACTCAGGTTAGCATTCCTTAGATCAGCACGACTCAGGTTAGCACCGCTTAGCTGGGCACTACTTAAGTTAGTGTTCATCAATTTAGCAGCAACTAAATTCGCACGGATTAGGTTGACACCAATTAATTTTGCCCCAATCAATTTTGCACTAATTAATTTTGCACCTCTAAGGTCAGTACCACTCAAGTCAGCACGGCTCAAGTCAGCACTACTTAGGTTGGCACTCACCAAATTGGTACTAATTAAATTAGCACCACTGAGGTTAGCACCACTGAGGTTAGCACCGCTTAGGTCAGCACCGCTTAGGTCAGCTCCAATCAAGTCAGCACTAATTAGCTCAGCGCGGCTTAGGTTGGCACTAATCAAGTTAGCACCACTGAGGTCAGCAAGGCTGAGGTCGGCACCACTCAGGTTAGCAAGACTAAGGTCAGCATCACTCAAGTCGGTTTCATTCAGGTTTGCCCCCCTCAAGTCAACACCACTTAGGTCGTCGCCACTTAGATCTTCACCACTGAGATCGACACCAACAAAATCTTCAGTAAGATTTAAATCAGCAATTTCCGCTAGCTCAGAAAAGCTCTCTGTTTTTGCTCCCATAATTTGCTGGATAAGGTCTTGAACTTCCAAGCGAAATTCGTCATTAGTCATATCGTAATTGTTGCCGACTCAGATAAGGCATTAATTTTCGCTTGAAAAAGTGACGAACAATCGCTCTTTCGATGATTAGACGGCGTTTCTTGCTGATGTTTTGTGGCCAGAGTCCTTCAGCCTCAGTCAGACAGACATCTTGTGGCAAGACATGAAAGATTGCTTCCACATAGCAGGGTTTGGCTTTTACATTGATAGTTGCTAGTAAGGCGTTTTTGAGTAACCCTTTCAACACAGGTTCACTTGGCTCTACTCCAAAAACCCAAACTGGAATTTCTTCTGAACCTTTAATTCTTGTCTGGCAAGTAGTGAACTGAACATTATCAGGTCTCTCGGTTGTTTTTTTGGGACTGGGGTTTGTTTTTTCTTCGAGTTTCCCCTTACCCATGGAAGCTTCTCTATCACTTTGATTTTCAGAGTCTTCTTGCTGTTGCTCCTGCTGGATGGCAAGCTTACAGGAGCCAGATAAGTGACTCGATGACAAGGAAATTTTGCCATTCTTCAACTTGACGCTCAGTTTGCCACCTTTTAGTCCAAATTTAACGCGACCCTCAAGCAACTGCTCCCGCTGTTCGTTGAATTGGATAGTCAAGTGCAGATTAATTGGTGTTGTTGTCGTAGATTGTGACGGTTTCTGCGTCTGACTCGGAATGGTTTCCAATTTCATGAATAAGCAGCCTAAGCACTTGTTCTCAGGTTCTTGCGGAGGCATTGCGGAGACTGGTTTTTGCATTGCCAAGCACCAATCGTTCAGGTTGTTGCCTATAAGCTACCATGATGCTTTGAGCTGTTGCTTATCTATATTAGAGAACTCGGTATCACAAGCTCTCGGCGGATAACGATACATTCTCCATCTGAAAGGATGAAGGCTTCTCTTTTGCCAGAATATTAAATTATAAATAAATTTTGAGGGAGTCGGGATGTATCCCAAACAAAAAACTCATTGCCGTGCTATCCAAGCTTGTGATTGGTCGATTGAGCAATTGCCTGGATTAAGTGTTCAAGACCAATCAAAGCTTAGAGAATTGGGCATTACAACAACAAAACAACTGCTACAAGAAGCCAGCACATCACAATCACGACAAGCACTGGCAAGTCAGTTGTCAATAAAAGTTCAGTACGTGAACAAATGGGTTGCTCTGGCAGATTTAGCGCGTGTCTCCGGTATCGGTTGCCAATATTGTGGGCTATTGTTACACGCTGGGATTTGTTCTGTAACTCAGCTTGCTCAGACTCCTACCCATAAATTGCATCAACAAATTTTACGGCTGCAAGTGGCAACCCTGCAACGCCGTGACCTCTGTCCTCCTGTGGAGGAAGTAGCAGGATGGATTAAACAAGCACGAATGTTGGTGGTTAGTTGAGGGTTGGTGGTTGATGGTTGTTGGTAACTAATCTTTTGCTAAGACGCCATTGAGGAAAATATCAGCAATTCCTTCTGCCATTTCTTGCATTGCTTGGGGGGAGGCTCCTGGCTCCATAATGGTTTCATGACTGAAACCCGCAACAGCAAACATTCCTAAGAACACCTGCGCGACTATCTTGGGGTTGGTGCGACGATAGATGCCTCGATCCATCGCTGTTTGGAAGAAGGCTTCTGCAACATCGGTCATTTTCATGATCACGTCTGACTGAATGCGATCGCGTAATTCTGGATGAAACTGCGCTTCCATAAAGCAAACCTTCATCATGTCAGCGTTTTCACGCATCCGCATCATGCGTCGCCGCATCACTTGGGCGACAGCTTTATAGCTACCCATCTCGCTGAGTTCTGTCAGCAAATCCGTGAGAATCTCTACCCAGCCTTGCGTTGCCACTTCGATTAAGATTGCTTTCTTATTCTCGAAATGGCGAAACAGCGTGCCTTCTGCGACACCAGCCGCTTGAGCCAAATCGCGAGTAGTTGTACCGTCATATCCCCGACGTGCAAACAAACGTTGCGCTGCCTGGAGGATGCGGTTTCTTGTCTCCGTCTCTGACTGAGGAGGCCGATTTAAAATTCGCATCGAAGTATAAAACAAAAGTTGTAGCGCTATTGTGCAACAGCTTGTCTAATAATTGGCAAAAGTGTCATAGTTCCTCACAATTTCCTCCCCAACACAAGGGAGTAGGGAAGGAAGAGAACCCTTCTCCTGAGTTCTGCCTTGGATTAGATACAAATTGAGCTTTATCCTATCTAATGGAAGAAGATAAAGAACCCTATTTTACTATATGAACTCAAACTATCAGCTAACTAAAAAAGTCTGTATTCATTACCCTGCTGTAGGTTTAGATACTTTAATTGCATCATTAAAGCCTTAATCTTATTTTAAGCTTGTTAAGCCGCTAACAACTTAAAAGAGAGTAAGCTCTCAGGAAAAAAACACACAGCACCAACGAACTGAATTAAAAAAGCTTTAGTCGAAGTGACTATTAGTAACTGTAAGGTTCAAAAAGTAAAAGCTTTAATACCTTCTTTTTTAGGACTATTAGCTACTTAATGCAGAAACACGGGTCTTGTCTAGGAGAGCTTTTGGTCGCTTAACAAGTCTGCTGTTTAGATGCATTTCAGATGAAGACAGCATTTTTTATAAGGGAGAAAGCCGTGTTTAATATCAAAAACATATCTCTTATTGTCAGTCGGATTAGGCAGGTTATCAGACAGCCTGTTGAACAGTTACGTTTGTGTAGCAGGCTAATACAACAGTCAAGCACTTGGTTAAATCTCCCTTTACCCGGTTCAATCATTTGTGGAGCTGGATTTTTACTCTTGGGGCCGTGGGGGTTTAGTGTGCTTGCCCAGGAAGCTGCTGACCAAAAGCCATCATACGATTTTCAGGATGTGTTTCTCGCCTTTGTGCTGTTGGGTTTTTTAATTCTGGTTGGGCGGTTAATTAGACAGAGTATTCCCTTATTGCAAGCGCTGTTTCTACCTAGCTCAATTGTCGCTGGGGTAGTTGCTTTGCTATTAGGACCGAGTGCTTTGGGTGCGATCGCTTCCTCGGTAGCTGGCAAAGAGTTTTTCCTTGCCAATGGCATCTTTCCTCCAGAGGTGCAAGCAGTTTGGTCAGCAGTACCTGGCGTCTTTATCAACATTGTCTTTGCCGCAATTTTCTTGGGAGAGTTTATCCCCAGTCCACGAGAGATTTGGCGGGTTGCCGCCCCTCAAGTTGCCTTCGGTCAGACCATCGCTTGGGGGCAATATGTGGTTGGACTGTTACTCGCCATAACTGTACTAACGCCAATTTTTAAGCTTGACCCGATCGCAGGAGCATTGATTGAAATTGCCTTTGAAGGAGGACACGGAACCGCAGCCGGGATGGCTCAGACGCTCACAAATCTGGGGTTTGAGGCAGGTCCAGACCTCGCTCTTGGCTTAGCAACGGTTGGGATTGTTACGGGTGTGCTTGCTGGCGTCTTCTTAGCGAATTGGGGTCGCAAAAAGGGCTATATCCCCACAGATTATCAGGGTGACGTAGAGCTAGAAGAAGCCAGCGATGGTCATCCAGACCAAAGTCCTGAAGCCAAGGCAGCGAGAGCTAGACGAGCGCGTACCCTGCTCATCGATCCCATGTCCCTACACTTTGGCTTTGTGGGACTTGCGATCGGTATTGGCTGGCTCATCTTACAAGCACTGACCTTTATTGAATCAGTTACCTGGAATCGAGGCGGAAACGGACTTGAGATTTTATCTGCCATTCCCCTCTTTCCCCTAGCACTAGTTGGTGGAATTATTGTGCAGATTGTCCTGACGCGATTGGGGCGCAGTTATCTCATCAACCGTCAGTTGATGAACCGCATTGGTGGGGTGGCATTGGATGCCACAATCGTGACGGCACTCGCCTCAATCTCCCTAGCTGTTCTGGGCAGTAATATTGGTGCGTTTTTAGTCCTCTCAATCGCTGGCATTCTCTGGAACGTCATTGTCTTTATCTACCTGGCTCCGCGTATGATCCCAACCTACTGGTTTGAGCGTGGCATCGGTGATATGGGGCAATCAATGGGTGTTACAGCGACAGGTTTGTTGCTAATGCGGATGGTTGACCCAAGCAATCGTTCTGGCGCTTTCGAGAGTTTTGCTTACAAACAGCTATTCTTTGAACCGATTGTTGGCGGTGGCTTATTCACTGCTGCCGCACCGCCATTAATTAATCGATTTGGGCCAATTCCCGTCTTACTACTTACAAGCGTTATTCTTGCCTTCTGGCTTATCTTTGGTTTGTTGAACTACAGACAAATAACTAGCTCAATGGAGGCTAAGCAAGGATAACTTCAGGATAGTTATTTCCGCCACGCTGCACTATAGCAATTCTTGTTGAGAGTGAGGTACATCTAAGTTTCTTGCCAATTCCCAATTCCCGAAAACCCAGAAATTTGTACCTCATCCACATGAGAACCGCTATAAATCTATCAACCGTTGTGAGCTAGGAGAACCACCACCCTCACAACGGCTGATTTTTTTTGTCACGATAGACCAATAGCTCAAGAAATTCTTAGGCTAATAACAGTGCCGATCGCTACCGTTTTATGAGTCAGTTGAGTCAATTTATTTTGTATTGCAGGCTTTTTACTGCCCGGTTAAGAAAACACCGATGGCAATCTGTAGTTGTGGCTTGCCTAGGAGTTGCAATTTTTGCTTGGGGAAGCTTGCCTACGGCAGCTTTTGCTCGTACCGACATACCTACGGCTACCTCTGAGTCGATCCAGCCTTACTTAGACAGAGTTATCCAGCAAGTCACTGAATTTCAGTTGGATAATGGCATGAAGTTTATTGTTCTGGAGCGACACCAAGCACCTGTCGTGTCTTTTTTCACCTATGCCGATGTTGGGGGTGTCGATGAGCCTACTGGAAAAACGGGTGTTGCTCACTTCCTAGAGCATTTGGCATTTAAAGGTACAACCCGCATTGGCACACAAGATTATCAGGCGGAAAAACCTCTGTTAGACCGATTGGATGAGTTATCCAAACAAATTCAAGCGGCTTCATCGGCGGGGAAAGAAGCAGAAGTCACGAAGTTACAGGCGGAGTTTGCCAAAGTTGAAGCGGAGGCAAGCAATTTAGTCAAGCAAAATGAGCTTGGTCAAATTGTTGAGCAAGCTGGAGGCGTTGGCTTGAATGCTGCAACCTCTGCGGATGCGACGGTATACTTCTACAGCTTCCCTTCAAATAAGCTAGAGCTATGGATGTCTCTAGAGTCGGAACGTTTCCTAGACCCTGTGTTTCGCGAATTCTACAAAGAAAAAGACGTGATTTTAGAAGAACGTCGTCTGCGAACAGATAACTCTCCCATTGGTCAGATGGTTGAAGCATTTCTCGATACAGCGTTTCAGGCACATCCCTACCGACGTCCAGTGATTGGCTACAACCAAGACATCCGCAACCTTACTCGTGAAGATGTTCAGCAGTTTTTTGACACTCACTATGTTCCTAATAATTTGACAATCGGGGTTGTGGGTGATGTCAATCCAGCCCAAGTGCAGCAGCTAGCTCAAACTTACTTTGGACGCTTCAAAGCTGGTGCGGCACCACCGGAAGTAACGGTTACTGAACCACCCCAGCAACAAACACGGGAAGTGAAGTTACAGTTACCTTCCCAACCTTGGTACTTGGAAGGATACCATCGACCCGCCATCGACCATCCCGATAATGTGGTTTACGACATCATTGGCAGCCTGCTCAGTAATGGTCGCACGTCTCGGCTCTACAAGTCTCTGGTGGAGAAGCAACAGGTTGCGCTTTCTGCTGAGGGATTTAGTGGTTTTCCTGGTAATAAGTATCCGAATTTGATGTTGTTGTACGCCCAGACAGCACCGGGGCATACGGTGGATGAAGTGGCGACAGCATTGCGTAATGAAATTGAACGACTCAAGACAGAACCTGTTTCGGCTGTTGAGTTAGATCGGGTGAAGACACAGGCGCGTGCTGGACTATTGCGATCGCTTGATTCCAATTCCGGTATGGCACGAAATTTGGTGGAGTATGAGGTGAAAACAGGCGACTGGCGCAACTTATTCAAGGAATTAGAAGCGATCGCTGCTGTTACCCCAGCCGACATTCAGCGCGTCGCTCAAGCGACATTCCAGCCAGACAATCGTACTATCGGCCGTCTTTTATCAAGTCAGTAGTTAGTTGTTAGTTGTTAGTCGTTAGTCGTTAGTCGTTAATGGCTACTGGCTGATGGCTGATGGCTAATAGCAATGTTTGCGTAGTAAAGCAGTGCCATTTGGTACACCGCAAACAATTAGCAACGAAAAATTAGCAATGAACAATCCAAAATCCAAAATCAAAAAACCAAAATTCCTGCGCTGGCTGGGGCTACTGCTGCTGACAATGCTACTGGTGGTTGTGTCGCGTGTCCCAGCAGTGGCAGCGACACCACGGCACTACACAGAGTTAGAGTTCGCTCCGGTACCAGAGATTCAGATCCCAGAGTACACGCGCTATAAGCTGGACAACGGGATGGTTGTGTATCTGATGGAAGATCATGAACTGCCCCTAGTTGGCGGTACTGCCCTGATTCGCACAGGCGATCGCCTTGAACCAGTCGATAAGATTGGCTTAGCAACAATGGTTGGCGAAGTGATGCGTACTGGTGGTACAAAGCAGCACTCTGGCGATGAACTGAATGCGCTTTTAGAACAACGGGCGGCTTCTGTGGAAACTGGCATTGGTACGGCATCAGGTAGCGCTAGTTTCAGCGCCCTGACAGAAGACTTAGATATGGTTTTTGATTTGTTTGCTGAGGTGATTCAAGAACCCGTCTTTGCCCCCGATAAGCTGGAGTTAGCCAAACGCCAACAGGCAGGGCAAATTGCGCGTCGGAATGATGACCCTAATGATATTGCGGGTCGAGAATTTCAGAAACTGATCTACGGTGACACTAGCCCTTACGCCCGTACTGTAGAGTATCAGACTCTCGATAATATTACTCGTGACGATGTAGTGGCGTTCTACGGGCAATATTTTCATCCTGAAAATATGATTCTGGGAATCATTGGGGATTTTGATTCTGCCAAAATGCGATCGCGCATTCAGGAGCAATTTGGCAATTGGAAATCTGCCTCAAAGCCATCACAGCCGACTATGCCAGAGGTATCCCAGGCAAAGCAAACAGGTGTCTTTCTGGTGAATCAGCCCCAACTTACCCAAAGTTATGTCCAGATGGGACATTTGGGAGGACAGTTCAACAGCCCTGACTATCCGGCGTTGGATGTCTTAAATCAGATAATGAATGGATTTGGCGGACGTTTATTTAACGAAGTGCGATCGCGCCAAGGGCTTGCCTATTCTGTGTATGGATATTGGAGTCCTAGCTTTGATTTTCCAGGTACGTTCATCGCTGGTGGACAAACTCGCTCAGATGGTACAGTCCCTTTAATTAAAGCGGTTCTCGCAGAAATTGAGGAACTTCGGACAATACCTGTGTCACAAGCTGAACTTGCCTATGCCAAAGATCAGGTACTCAACTCATTTGTGTTCAACTTTCAAGACCCTGCTCAAACGTTATCGCGGTTAATGCGTTACGAATATTACGGGTACCCAGAGGATTTTCTGTTCCAGTATCAAAAAGGTGTCCAAGCAACGACTGTTGAAGATGTCCAACGTGTCGCACAAAAATACTTACAACCCGACAAAATTGTGACTCTGGTCGTAGGGAATGCAGCAGCGATTCAACCACCGCTTACGAGTCTCTCCGCCAACGTGACTTCATTGGATATTACGATTCCAGACCCCAAGAGTAGTTAATAAGCTTGCTCAGCATTCAAGTAGCATCTATAGCAAAAGGCTCTTATGGAGAGGGCTTTTATGCAGAAGGTTGAGTACTAGTACGTGGTTGTTTAGACTGTTGAATCTGTCCTAACTTTTATGGCGACAGCTATAAAGAGTTCTACTATAGCGAAGGGTGGGCAATGCCCACCCTTCTCCTTTTTCTTTACCCTGCTGTCATTGATCTGGTACGGCAGAACAAAACTTGGGATTAATTTCCGTGATAACGTAGAAAATCATACTTTGTCATACTTTTTATCCAAACAGCGTTCTAGAAGTTGAATTCTGTATAGATAGGCAAAAAGCCTAGGATTAAGTATTAGTTTATTTGTAGAGCTAAAGATAGGCTGGTTGAGAAATTCCCAGATAGGAAACCGAACTTTGACGAGTTTTGGAGCCATAGAAGGAAAGTGATAGAGAAGAGAACCAGTTTGAGAAAGCTTGGTGCTTTGCGTTAGCTGACCAATTTGGGTGCTTAGTTAAACTTGCCACACTATCTCGTAGATTTTCTTGGTGAGAATTACGGAATAGTAAAATAGTTTTTTGGCAATGTCTGTAGTTTCACGGAAGGGAAGAAGGCTTCACTGCAAAACTAGGCAGTCTGTATAGTTACAGACCTTGGATTTGGGTATCAATCCTGGCACAAGTTAGTAAAGTTGTTGCCACATTAGTCATGAATATTGCAATATGTAAATACTGAGTCTACGCCTTGACAAAGTGATTGCCTCCTGACACATATCTAATTCACAGTCAGTCCAAAATAGTTGTGTATTTGCACCACAAAGTCTGGTATATGAGTCTGCTACATACTAGCACGGATAAATCCTTGTCGAGTAGGTTTTGGGAGATAGCACATCCTCCGAAAGAAGGATTTACTAGAGAAGAACCGCAATTTCGGTTCTTTTAGTGAACCACTACTTGGCTTTAGGTCAGTACTAAAGGTTTTAGATAAATCTTGTCAATTGCACGCGGTAACGTTCTTTCTTGGTTACAGCGACTTCCCCAACTTCCAAGCGTCCTTTACCGCGAATCGCAATCAAGTCTCCTGTTTTGATGAGGTAACTGGCTTGGCTAACATCTTTCCAATTGACTCGGACATCGCCAGCCGTAATCAAATCAGCCATTTTGCTGCGGGAGACACCAAAGCCTGCCGAGGCGATCGCATCTAGGCGCAGCGATGCCTCTACCGTTGTCATCTCTTTTTTCTTCGGTTCTCGAATCTTTAGTTCACTCAAGTCAATGCGTCGAGTTTTCACGGGTACAGAGCGAACTTGATTGAGTTGCGTCTCCAAAAACTCTGCCATTTCGGGAACGACAATGACCTGTGCCCCTCGTTCTCCTAAGACAATGATGTCGCCAGTTTTTTCTCGGACAATACCGCAGCCTAGCATTGCCCCTAGGAAATCTCGATGGGTTGGCGGGTCAAAAAGAAAGTTACCCGCAATATCCAAAGCCACGACTTCTACCTGAGATTGCTCTAGAGGGAGTTCTGAACGCGCGATCGCTACACGTTGTCGTTCGGCTTGCGGATAGCCTCCCCAAGCCAGCAGTTGTACTTCCGTCAAACGTCCAAACTGCTGTTGGATTTCGGCTATTACTGGCGGTGAGAGAAAATCACTCAAGACAACTTCCCACGTCTTGATTGCCTGATCAGCTTGGTCGATGACACGGGCAACAGTATCTCGATTTTCGACTCCTTTGAGTAAATCTTCTCTCGGCAGCATTCGTAATCGCTTTTGTAAAATACTTTCTTGATTCTACCTAGGCATAAGCGATCGGGGATGAGGGCTTGGGCATAGTGATTGGTGACTGGGGATTCGGAGAAAGAGACTTTTGTTATGTACGGGTTAGACACTCGCTGGGTCAATATAGCCTTGAATAGTCTCAGGCTCGAATTGGCGTAGGATTCGGGTAGCTTGCCGAGTCAAACTCTCCGAACCTTTGACGACAATTAAATATTTACCTTCATTAAGCCGATTGCGGTAAGGTAAGGCATCACCACCACCAAATACTAAGCCAACACCGCCACCGACAAAAAAGCTGCCCATTGCTGCTGCGATCGCACCAAATACGCCACCGATGATATGGTTACCGATGCTCCCTGCCCATTCAAACACTTCTATCCCTGTTTGGAGGTTAAAGGCATAGCCAGCTACAAATCCAAAGGGAATTAGCCAGTAAGCAAGTAGACGGCTTTGCTTTTGCGCTTCTAAGCCGGGGTCAATTAAACCAAATTCATCAGCACTTTTGTACCCTCTACCCAGAATGGAGATTTTATCCAACGGTAAGCCTTCTTTCTCCAAGGCTGAGTAAGCTTCTTCTGCTTCTATACGGTTTTGCAATACGGCGATTAAATAGTTCATTGCTCTATCTAACGATTAAATCGGAATCCGGCTTCCAAAGAGTACGGTAACAGCTTTCGTCTCATAGTGCCCAACCCCCAATTCCCAATTCCCAATTCCCAATTCCCATGAAACTTAAAAACTTTTAGATAATCAGCGGTTTAGCACCTCCTTTGCAGTTAAAATAGCCTCCTGCGGTACTACCTTGATAGTGAGGTAAAAGTATAGGTGTATCAAAAAACGCCTATTGCATTTAACCGCGATCGCTTGTCGTATTACCTGTAGCGCTCTTGGATTGGATATGATTCGCTCATTGAAGGACAGGGCGTGATGTGTGTAACCCCTTTCAACCCCTCTGCTGGTAATGTCTAAGGTTCTCGTCTCCGACACAATTGATCAAGCCGGAATTGATATTCTTTCTCAAGTTGCTCAGGTTGACATCAAAACCAATCTACCGCCTGAGGAGCTAATTGCGATTATTCCGGACTATGATGCCTTGATGATTCGCTCTGGTACACGAGTTACCAAAGAAATCATTGAGGCTGGTAAACAACTAAAAATTATTGGACGCGCTGGTGTTGGTGTTGATAACGTCGATGTGCCAGCGGCTACCCGTCAGGGAATTGTTGTTGTTAATTCTCCTGAAGGGAATACAATTGCCGCTGCTGAACACGCACTGGCAATGATGCTGTCCCTATCTCGCCATATCCCTGACGCTAATCAGTCCGTCAAAAACAATCAATGGGATCGCAAAAGCTTTATCGGGACAGAAGTTTATAAGAAAACATTGGGTGTCGTTGGGTTAGGGAAAATTGGTTCCCATGTTGCAACAGTGGCACGAGCGATGGGAATGAGGTTGCTGGCGTATGACCCGTTCATTTCTCTGGAACGGGCAGATCAGATAGGCTGTCTCCTCGTCGATATGGATATGCTTTTGCAGCAATCTGATTACATCACGCTGCATATGCCGAAGACACCAGAAACCACTCATCTAATTGATGCCGAGGCACTGGCGAAGATGAAGCCCACGGCTCGAATCATCAACTGCGCCAGAGGCGGTATTATTGATGAGCAAGCCCTGTTTGAGGCATTGGAAGCAGGTAAGATTGCGGGCGCAGCATTGGATGTGTTTGAGTCAGAACCACTGGAAGATTCTCCGTTGCGATCGCTTGGGAAAGAAATGGTTCTCACTCCCCACTTAGGAGCCTCAACCGCAGAAGCGCAAGTGAATGTGGCAATTGATGTCGCTGAGCAAATTCGTGATGTTCTTTTGGGCTTGCCTGCACGTTCAGCGGTTAATATTCCAGGACTCTCGCCAAATGTCCTCGAAGAACTCAGACCCTACATGCAGTTGGCTGAAACCTTGGGTAACTTGGTGGGGCAACTATCGGGTGGACGAATTGAGATGTTGAATGTTCACCTCCAAGGGGAACTGGCAACGAATAATAGCCAACCGTTAGTAGTTGCTGCGCTTAAAGGCTTGCTGTCTCAAGCACTGCGAGAGCGTGTTAACTATGTGAATGCCAGCATTGAGGCGAAAGAACGGGGAATTCGTGTGATTGAAACGCGGGATGCCTCGATTCGAGACTACTCTGGTGGGTCATTACATTTATCTGCGATCGGTTCCTTGGGCGAACATTCGGTAACAGGGGCACTGTTGAGTGATGGTGAAATCCACATCACCAGTGTTGATGAGTTCCCGGTGAATGTTCCTCCCAGTCACTATATGCTGTTTACCTTGCACCGCGACATGCCAGGGATTATTGGGAAAATCGGCTCTCTGTTGGGCAGTTTTAATGTCAATATCGCTAGTATGCAGGTTGGTCGCAAGATTGTCCGGGGTGACGCTGTAATGGTATTGAGTATTGATGACCCGTTACCGGAAGGAATTTTGTCAGAGATTACGAAGGTTCCGGGAATTCGAGATGCTTACACGGTAACTTTGTAGTTGTTTAGTTGTTGGTGGTTAGTTGTTAGAAGCAAGATTAGCAGAGTTACCTGTCGTTCTATAGCTAAGGGATAATAGCTAATTTCTAACAACTAATAACTAATAACTAATAACTAACAACAAATATGGCAAATAGCTGGTGGGAAATTCAGATTCTCTGCGACCCAGCGTTGGAGGACTTAATCTTCTGGCGATTGGAAATGTTTGGCTGTCGCGGCACATCAAGTGAAACGAAAGGGCATTTGCAACTCATCGGAGCATATTTGCCCCAGATGCAGGTACAGTTGTTGGATTTGGCAGCGCTTTCTCTGTGGTTGCGTCAAGATGCCCTAACGGTAGGAATGCCAGTGCCAGTAACGCAGTGGCACCTGATTGATGAGGAGGACTGGGCAAGTAGTTGGAAGCAACACTGGGAACCGCAAGAAATAGGCGATCGCTTATTGATTTACCCAGCTTGGTTGCCAATACCAGACTACTCAGAACGATTGCTGTTACGCCTTGACCCTGGTGCGGCATTTGGAACAGGGACTCATGCGACAACTCAGTTGTGCTTAGAGGCGCTGGAAATGCGTGTTACTGAGGATAGCAACTCTGTGATTGCGGATATTGGCTGTGGTTCTGGCATTCTCTCAATTGGGGCTGTGTTGTTGGGGGCGAAGAAGGTTTATGCGGTAGATACTGACCCCTTAGCCGTACAGGCAGCCAACAGTAACCGCGACTTAAATCAAATTACTGAAGAGCATCTTGTGGTAGGGAAGGGGAGTGTTGAGCTATTGCCGCAGCTTACTGATGGTAAACCTGTTAATGGGATTCTCTGCAATATTTTGGCAGAGGTGATTATTGATTTAATCCCAGCCATCACTGAGATCGCTGCGCCTGAGTGTTGGGGAGTCATGAGCGGTATTTTGTTAGACCAGGCAAAACCAATTGCCGATACCCTAGAACAACACAACTGGATTGTCGCAACGCTTTGGAGGCGTCAAGATTGGTGTTGCTTTAACATTAGGCGGTCTTGAATGGTTGTTGGTTGTTGATTGTTATCGAATTTCATCAATGAGTGCTACAAATTACCCTCTGCTTCCCCTACCACAACAAGAGGAGACAGAGGTTTAAGGCCAAAAAGCGATCGCTTCTCCCATATCAGCAGACTGACGTGCTGCATCTGCCACTTTCAGGGCATATAAACTAGCTGTGGCTGATACATACAGAGGTTTTCCTTCAACTAAGTAATCCAACACCATGCCTGTGTCCTTTCCAAACAAGCCACGTCGTCCACCAACTTCAATGGGTATCCGTTCTTCTCCCCGAATCAGACTACCTTGATCACCTTCAAAAACCAGTGTTCCTTGCTCACCATGCACCTCAAAGTTGCGTAAACCTTGCCAGAATACTTCCCCTTTCCCATAAGTGACTTCTGCAATGAGATTATTGGTAAAGCGCAATTGAGTGGTACACAGACAAGCCTTGTAATAATCAGCAGCCTCCCAAAACCGAGACTGACAACTCACTGTTGTGACATTGCCGAACAAGTCAGTAAATCGTTGAATTCGGGAAAGGGCACCACTAAAGGGAAAGCCAAATTGTTCTGGGTGATAAGTCCAGCGCCTTGGTGCAGGATGCTGAGGCATGATAGTGATGTAGCGGGCATAGAATGGATTACCAATCTCTGGTAAGGCTTGCCGAAGTGCTTGATGTAAGCCTCCTAATAACTCAATATGCTCAACATGAAGTAGCTTTCCTTGAGCTTCGGCAAGAGCAATCAACGACTCAGCTTCTACGGGGTCGAGGGAAAGAGGATATTCGACAACAACGTGCTTCCCAGCCTCAAGGGCAGCTTGTGCGATCGCACCATGGTCACGATTAATAGTACAAATTATCACCAAGTCCAAATCAGGATGCTCAACCAACTGCTGCCAGGAATCTAGAGCAATCGCTTCGTGGTTCCTCGCAAACTCTTGAGTTTTTTCAGGTGTATGACCACTAACCGCCACTAAACGCGATCGCGAATCGCTCTGCAAGGCTTCCGCCCGCAGCTTCGCGGCAAACCCAGTCCCAACAAGACCAGCTCTAATAGGAAGAGAAGGAGTATTAATCTGCGTCACTAGTAGTACAAAAAAAATTGGAGGTCATCTACTACCATTTCATCATTAGACTATTCAGGGCAAGTTAGCTTTGTCAGGAATCAGATTCACAATTTCCCAGTTCGGCTTGGTAGAGGGTTGTCTAGTCGTGTCAGCTTAACCCCCCTGCTTCCCTCACTCCCTCACTCCCTCTGCTCTTTCTAATTCCGCCACAAAGCAATACCACCCAATAACCCAGATATATTAGGCACAATTTTGACATTGGGTGGTAGCTCGATGGTGATTTTCTTCGTTTCACCACCACCAATGTAGAGGTAGTCGTAGTTAAATAGATGCTCAAGTGAGGTGATCGCTTTTTCTAAGCGACTGTTCCATTTTTTTTGCCCCCCCTTCTCCAACGCCGCACGCCCTAGCTGCTGCTCATAGGTTTCCTCTTTACGAAACTGATGATGCCCCATTTCCAAATTTGGCACCAGCTTCCCATCTAAGAATAGAGCAGAGCCAAAGCCTGTACCTAGAGTAATTACTAATTCCACCCCTTTCCCAGAAATTGCTCCCAATCCTTGCATATCGGCATCATTGATTACACGGGTTGGCTTATCTAAACGCTGAGATAACGCCGTTGCCAAGTCAAACCCAACCCAATCTGGATCTAAGTTCACGGCTGTTTCTGTAACACCACCACGCACTACACCAGGAAATCCCACTGATACCCGATGAAACTCACCTTGTCCTGCTGCTAAAGAAGCGATCGCATCAATCACAGCAGTTGGCTTCGGGGGTTGCGGTGTTTCTACACGACTACGTTCTGTCAAGGCATTACCAGCTTCATCTAAAACCATTGCCTTAACGCCACTGCCGCCAATATCTACGGTAAGAGTGCGGATTGAGCCATCTGCTTGAGCCATTAGATAGTTCCCTCTTTAAGCCTAAGATCTGCTTTTCCTACCAGTGTAGGGGGCTTTATAGAGCGATCAGCTTTCAGCTAATGAAGAAAGCCTACCCTGTGTTCAAACGCAAGGTTAAACCTGACAAAGATTTATAACTTTATCCTCACCCAAGCTGTGGCTTGTGGGTAACTTTTTTTCTAGCTGATAGCTCAGAACTTACGCATTTCCTTTACATCTTATGTGAAAGCGGGGCAACCACGAGGGGATTGCCCCTACATAGGGTATTCGTGCGTAAGTCTTGAGCTGATAGCTGATAGCTGAACGCTTTATTGCTGCATTACTTTTTGTTTTGCTTTCTCGGAACGTGCTTCAGCACTATCCATCACCTCAGCCATCTTTTCTACCATTTCACCAGGATAGTTTTCAAAAACTCTGGTAGAGAGAGAAATGCGACCTTTTGCTTCATCTAAGTCAATAATCATTGCCTTAATTGGCTGACCGATCTGGAATACAGTAGGCAAAGATTCAATAAAGCTTTGACTCACCTGCTTGATGTGCAGCAAGCCTGTAATGCCATCAAAATCAACGAAGAGACCAAAAGGCTTGATCGACACAATCTTGCCTTCCACTAACTGCCCCAACTCTAGCTGATTGAAATTAGCAGAGCGAGTAGCTTCGCGCTGGGAAAGGACTAGCTTTTTGCGATCGCGATCCACTTCCAGAAATGTGCCAGTGAGGGTTTGACCAATTAACGACTCTAAGTTTTCTCGCTCACTCAGATGCGATCGCGGAATGAATCCACGCAATCCTCGTACATCCACCGTGACACCACCTTTATTCACAGCAGAAACACGCACCTGTAGTGATTTACCATCCTCCTGTAGCTGTGCTAACTCGTCCCACACCAGCTTCTCTTCCAACTGACGCCGTGAAAGCGTCACCTGTCCATCCGCATCCTGTTCCTGAATAATCAGGAAATCCATCTCCTCCCGCAACGGCAGTATCTCAGCCCAATCTCCTGTCAGTTTTACTGAAACTTCATTGATTGGAACATACGCCAAAGACTTGCCGCCAATGTCAATATACGCGCCATCATTCTCGTAGTTATGTACCCGACCACGCACCACTTGTCCCTGTTTAAACTCGTAGTCGTGTTGTTCCAAGGCTTTAGCAAAGTCATCCATCGTAAACGATGAACTGCTGGCTTGAGAACGGGTTGATTTTGAATTCATGACAATTACTTTGCAAAAACGAAGAAAAAAGAGTTGATAATTACCTGCCTAGGTAAGCAAGCGTGAGACAAAGATACAAGACACCAACCTAACGAAGTTCCTGCCTAAACAACTGCTTCACTTGATCCCAGGCATCAAAGGCGGCTGCCTTATTGTAGCTAGCCCGTTGATCACAAAAGAAGCCGTGGTCTGCTCCTTCATAGCGAAAGATGCGGTGAAGTACTTGGTGCTTGTTGAGTGCGTCTTCGATTTGGTCTACCTGTTCAGCAGGGATACTAGCATCTTCCATCCCAAAGAAGGCGTATAGTGTCTTGCCTCCCCTAATGTCTTTGGTTCGCCTAATAGTCGGCTCACCACCACCCGGAGTCATGGTCGTAATCCCAGCACCATAGAAAGAAGCTACAGCCGCAATATCGGGTAGGGTTGCGGCCAGATAGGCAACATGACCGCCAAAACAAAAGCCAATACAGCCGATCGCATCTGTTTTTGCTGGTGTCTGGCTGATGAGATAATCAATGCTGGCTTTGATGTCACTGAGTAGTTCTTCTGCGTGGGTTTGCTCTTTATATTTCTTGCCAACTTGAATGTCTTCGGGAGTGTAGCCAGTTTCAAATCCAGGAGCTTGCCGATGGAAAAGTGCAGGTGCGATCGCAACATAACCTTCTTTTGCGAATCGTTCGGTGACATCACGGATATGGCTATTTACCCCAAAAATTTCCTGCAGTACCACAATTCCTGGAGCTGATTCTACCCCCACTGGCATTGCCAGGTACGCTGGAATTTCTAGATTGCCATTGGTAATTTTGACTGAATCTGTTTGAATTTCTCTATTCGCCATAATAAGGATGTGATGGTTACTCGACGCTCTGTTGATGTTAGAGCGGCTAGCCTCTATCGAGTTATTGGCTTGCTAAGCGCTACAGGAACTTAAGTCTAATTTTAACTCTAAGCTACCCTCTGTTTCTAAAACTTTAGAATTGAATTTATTTTTCAAGTGTATGCTATTAATCAATAGCGGTTTTCAGCAGTTTTATTGCACAATCATTAAATAAATTACTCAATTATTTGAATTGTGTAAACATTGGCTTTATTAAGTAGATCTGCATGGAATAAATTATACAATAAGCTAGTGATTTATTGGACTTTACTAGTCTTTGGATAAAATTTGTGTAAACTATTAATTCAATTTAAATTAACTTGCTTATCAAGGTTTTGAATTTGAGAATAGTAAGTTAATAGCATAGAGTAGCCACGGCTGAAGTAAGCTGAAAAAGTTTAATATTGAAGTAAGTGGATATAGATAAACCTCACTGGAGGCTTGTCCGTTTGACCCACTACCAACCAGTGACTCATTCCTACCTACGTTTATTTACAGCTCTTACTTACCCTCGCCCCTTGTTCTTAACTTCAGCTATGATGCTTTGTCACATAGGTTGGGTTTGTAGCTGGCCAATCCTACAGAAACCTAGTGCTGAGTAAGAATAAGCGCGACATTAGACAAAATAGTTATTGTAAATAGTGCCCATGATAGAACTACCACTCTTATTGATTTACCAGTTCGCTTTGGAGACTCGGTAATGGTTCAGTATCATATTCAGCCAGACAGCGAAATCCCGGCTTCTAAGCAGCTATTTGACCAAATTCAGTTTGCGATCGCCTCCCGCCAATATCCCCCTGGTCATCGACTGCCAAGTACGCGGCAGTTGGCAATGATTACAGGTCTACACCGCAATACGATTAGCAAGGTCTATCGGCAACTAGAAGAAACAGGTTTAGTAGAATCCCAAGCAGGCTCAGGCATTTATGTTAAAGCACAAGGTCATGAAGGTGGTACACAACGCCAGTCTCCTATCCTGAATCAATATCCTGAAGCCTATAAAGTTGTGCAACAGAGCCTTGATGACCTACTAGGACAAGGTTGCTCCCTCAGCGAAGCAAGAGAATTGTTTCTAGCGGAAATTGACTGGCGATTGCGCTGTAGTGCGCGGGTACTTGTTACCGTTGAGTCGCGAGATTTGGGTGCAGGTGAATTGATGGTGCAGGAACTTGAACAAGCCTTAGGAATTCCTGTGCAGTTGGTGCCGATGGAGGAACTCTCCGAAGCACTGGATCTAACAAACTCTGGTACGGTGGTAACTAGCCGCTACTTTATTGGACAAGCCGAAGCGATCGCAGCTCCCAAATCGGTTCGCGTTATCCCCGTAGATATTTACGACTACGCCAAAGAAATCCAAATTATTCAACGCCTACCCAATAATAGCTGTCTGGGTGTCGTGAGTCTGAGCGTCGGTATTCTACGGATTGTGGAAGTGATCATCCACAGTCTGCGGGGCGATGACATCCTCCTAATGACAGCACAGGTTAAAGATACCTACAAACTCAACGCTCTGGTTCGCAGCGCTCAGACCATCATTAGCGACCAGGCAAGTTATCAAACAGTCAAAGCCACAATCTTAGCAGCGAGAGAGGACATTATTCGTCCCCCCGAACTCATCCTTTGTGAGAATTATATCGGCAGCAAGTCGATTAACTTGCTCAAGCGCGAATTGGGTTTAGGTTAACGTCACTTCCAGTCAGCAGATCAGTAGGTGGATGAGTTGAAGTAAAACGGTTTTTTGTTGACAGTTCATCAGGTCGCGGCGAGGAAGCCCCACTTTTCACACAGGTCGAGTGGGGAGGAACACCGCTCTGGGACTGGGATAACTTCTTGCTCGAACAAGTGGGGTACAAGCCCTTTTGATTCGTCCCAATCGCCAGTTCCCAGTTGACCGTTAACAGTCAAAGCAACATGCTAGGTTTATTTTTGCACCCACCTACTTAACTACTGGTGAAGAGGAAAGACGATGACAACTGAAATGCATTCAACACTGGGATTAAAGGAAAGTATTGAGCAGCGTCGTGCTGCTAGAGCGTTCCGTAGTGACCCAATTCCAGAGGAGCTTTTAGGAGAAATTCTGCGGTTAGGTGTCCGCTCACCGTCTGGTTATAATCTACAGCCTTGGCGCTTTGTCGTTGTGAGGGAGCAAGAGAATAAGGAGAAGCTAAAGGCTTGTGCCTTCAACCAACGGCAAGTTGGTGAAGCACCAGTAGTCTTAATTTGCTGTGGTGACAGACGAGTGGGAGACTCAGACTACATCGAATCAGTTATCCAGATGGGTATGGAGACGGGTGGGGTAAACGAGCAGTTTGCGAATGTGATGCGTGAGCAAATCCCTGCTTTGTTTGAATACCATCCCTGCTTTGAAAACGTTGAAGCTTGGACAAACCGCCACACGATGCTAGCTGTTGCTCATATCATGATTGTGGCAAAGAGTTTTGGTGTCGATAGTTGTCCAATGGAAGGGTTTGTCAGCGCTCAAGTGAAAGAAGCCTTTCAGATTCCAGAGGAAGTCGATGTCTGCTGTCTGCTACCACTAGGTTATGCGACTGAGCCATTCAAGCAATATGGTGGGCGCTTTGAGATTGACCAGGTTTTCTTTGCTGAAAGTTACGGTGAGTATTTCGAGCTATAGGAACATCAAGAGACTTCTTGCAAAGGTACTTGTATTGAGGTGGTGTGGTACGAGCGATCGCATCTCTATCAAAACCGCTAGGGTAGAGAATAACCAGACTCTACCCTAGTTAGTATGCTTACATCACACCCTGAGTTATTCCGGAAGACTAGAGTGTAAACTACCCCTCCTGATTGACAGCGCCTAAAGGCTTGCCAATACAGAAGGGACTTTTGGTAGCCCTGGTTCTATTGCACAAGACAACAGTTCCGGGCTTCTAGGCGGGTTGACAGAGCCGCCGCTTAGTAACCCACCTCAAGAATGTACAAGATCGCTGCCTCTGTGGGTAGCAAAGGTAGAGACAGTTGTTACCAGAGGTGCCTGATGGTCAAACCATCGAATGAACGTAGCAAGCAGCAGGAGACAGATCGTGTTGTTGCGTCAACGAAAAACGGTTCTACAGCTAGTCAATCTTTGACACTGATCTACCTCAAGTTGACAGGGATGACAGTTATTTGGGGTGGGACATTTATTGCAGGACGAGCAGTTGTTCAAACGGTAGGGCCATTCTCAGTCGCTTTCTGTCGTTATGCGATCGCTACATTGCTCCTACTCCTCCTCTCGTTCAAACTTGAAGGAGGACTGCCACGGTTGCGGCAACATCATCTATTGCCGATTGTCATGCTGGGCTTGAGTGGCATCTTTGCCTACAATGCCTTCTTTTTCTTGGGATTGCAGACTGTTCCGGCAAGCCGAGCTTCTCTAATTGTCACGATTAACCCAACCGTGATTGCTCTGTGTGCTGCCCTCATGTTCAACGAGCGGCTCACTCCTATTAGGTTGACTGGAATTGGTGCGGCGCTTTCAGGAGCGGCTATTGTGATTAGCCAGGGAAATCCTCTTGCAATTCTGGCACAGGGAGTTACGGCGGGAGATTTGTTCTTGCTTGGCTGTGTTGGGACTTGGGTGATTTACACGCTAGTTGGAAAGCAGGTTATAAAAACGCTGTCTCCCTTGGCCGCCACAACCTATGCTTGCTTAGTAGGAACGCCTCTATTTTTAATCCCTGCTATTCGAGAAGGACTCCTACAAAACTGGCAAACCTTTTCTTTTACAGTTTGGTTAGCAATTCTGTATCTTGCTGTTTTGGGAACAGTGGCGGCGTTTTGCTGGTACTACGAAGGACTAAACGCGATCGGGGCGACAAAAGCCTCCATTTTTATCAATCTTGTGCCCGTGGTTGCAGTATTCTTTGCAATTGTCTTACTGAACGAACCGCTTACTCCTGCTTTAATTCTTGGTGGAGTCCTCGTAGTTGTGGGTGTTTCACTAACCAATCGTAAATAGTCAATCTTTGTTAATGCGACGAACCTACTGTTGAAAAAGACTTGATGAATGTGGTTGCACTATTAAAAAATAAGCAATGGTTGTTAGGTAATCTTAAAAGTTGTCGCGCCTATTTCAAATTAGAAATTTGTTGAGCAAACTAGGTCGCTGCACTGCCATTTTTACCCTCATTTAGAAGTGCTAAAGTTTGCTCTAGCAAGGAAATAGGTAATCCTTCGAGTGTTAACGATTGAGTACAGTCCTTATACTTGCAATTTTGCTGCAACTGAAATGCAATTACCCGTTGACCCCGAACATCAACTACCCAATACTCAGGAATTCCAAAATCCGCATAGAGTTGTTTTTTCTCATCTAAATCAGTTACCAAAGTAGTGTCTGCAATTTCGCCAACTAAGTTAGGAACTCGCCACTGAGTTAAATCAATGCGACGTGATTCTCCTGTTTTCCATCGGGGATAATCTTCACCTAAATAAAGCGCTAGATCGGGCGCTCCTGCTTTTGTATTGGGCTTTTCTATCAAGCAACGCCCTAGCGAACTAAATACCTGTTCTGGTTTCTGGCTGAACCAGATAAAAAACAACATAGTAAATAGATCGCTGATAGTCGCGTGATTAATTCCTTCTCCACCCATGTCAATAACTAAAAGATAGCCCTGATGAAAAAACAGCCTTACTCTCTCTGTCGTTGGATCGTCACGGTAGGTTAAGTAATCTTCCCAAGTAGCAGGTTTCCATATATGTAAAGTCTTGGTGGGGTTTGTCTTGATGACTGTAGGGATTGAGGCAGTCATGGCACTGACGCTGATTAGGGTTGTAGAGAAATTATAGCGATCGCTCTAGCGAGTCAGATGAATACGCAACTTAATGTTAGGAAATAATTATTGAGATAGCTTCCTTCTTATATATGCAATACTTCCTTGCTGATTCCAAAACTCAATAAGTATTGTCAAAATTCTAAAAAAGTGAGCAAATTCCTGGATTTCCCTTTCTGCATAAACTTCCAGCTTTTCCTCCTTTTCTTCACCATCAATAACAATTCTCCATGTGGCTTCAATAGAGGGAGCTTCCCTTCTATAAGTCATTTTGAATGTAATCTTTTTGTCATTATTCTCGTCATATGCGAAAAAATCAACCCCAGTATACTGAAAGGTAGCTCTTTCCACGAGCAAAACTAAGGCAGATACTAAATCAAAATAAACTTCTATATCATCAATCTTAGGAACTCTATATTCATGCTCAATCTTATTTCTTATAGTATTAAATCTACTGAGAGATCTAGATATTAAAACTCCCGCCTCTTTTAAAAAATCTGCCTTTTTATCAAATTTCAGATTTCTTCGACTGAATAGTTTAGCTAGATTAAATGTATAAAAAAATGTATCCATTTGACACTCGATCGACCTCTTGAGATGAGTTATACAATTAACTAAACTTACTGATGTGCCTTTGTTCAGCTCTTGTTCTGCGAACTCAAGATAGTCATGGGAATACAAATCAAAATCAGGAACTTCGTTAAAAGGAGCTACTAATGAATTCCCCTGAAAATCCTCTAAGTTTTCAAGGATGATAGCTCTCAGCTTTTCAACCTTTTCCATGAGATATTAATCTTTAGCATTTGTTAAAAAAAATCAGCAGTGCTTCTCATCAGTTTACGGCAAAGGCTGCTGATTTCTCTACAAACAACTTCAAAGCCCTGCCCTGAGGCTGACAAGTTTGGTAATCAAATGTCTGTTTGTTCATACTAAACACAGCTAGAGGTAGTGACTACTATTAAGGCGCTCGCCAATAGGCAGCTACATCTCATCTAAGATGGCTCAAAACTATGCGATCGCCTTTTCAACTACCTGTAATCTTGGGATTGAATATTCCGCAAACGAACTTCAGAACGCTTAAACCTGTGAAAAAATTGTTACCTTCTTCCATTAAGGACATTGAGGATGTTGCCCACCATTAGCGCAGATAAATTTGATTTGCTTGGCATCTAAATTCTTAGCTTTGGCAAAATTAACACCCTTCACGCGAGCAGCCGTTGCGGCAGATGGTGGCTTTTCTAGGAATTGATTCGACTGTCCTGGTGTTGCAGCAGCAAAGGTGACTCCCAGAAAATCAGCTCCCGTTAGATTAGCCCCCTGCAAGTTTGTTGCACTCAGATTGGAGTTGCGGAGGTTCGCATTCTGCAACTGGGCATTGCTAAGATTTGCCTCAACTAATTTAGTTGCGCTGAGGTCAGCCTCTCGGAGATTAGCATTGCTCAAATTCGCTCTCGAAAGGTCTGCGCCTTGCCAGTTTGATTGACTCAAATCAGCATAGGAGAAGTCTCCTCCCATGGCATTAGCCTGTCCTAAACGTGCGCCATGCAGATTGGACAAGCCTAACTTTGCCTGTCCCAAATTTGCACCAGTCAGGCTGGCATTTTCGAGCATGGCTTGTTGCAAGTCAGCGCCAATGAGCTGTGTGCTGCTGAGGTTTGCCCCTCCCAAATGGCTGTTAGATAAGTTTGCTTGATTGAGAGTTGCCCGAACGAAATTGGTGCGATTCATTGGGACATTGCTGAGATTTACACCTGTGAGGTCAGCTTCTTTGAGGTCAGCACCGCTCAAATCGGCAAGTGAATCATCAAAGGTACCAAAGCGTTGGTCTTCACCAGCACCGTAGAAGCGGCTGTTGCGTAGACTGGCATTGGATAAGATTGCAGAGCGAAAGTTGATGCCGGATAAGTCAAGGTTATCTAAAACTAGAGTGAATTGAGCTGCCCCACTATTCACTTGCCCTAGGTTAGTGCGGCTGAGGTCAGCGTTGTGGGTTTGACCTGCGTAGACTGTGAGAATTTTGGCAATTGCTCGACTCGTTGCTCGTTGTCGTAAGGCTACTACCTGCAACTCTTTTGCCGCACCTCGCCGCCTTAGCGTCTCTTGGTCATTTTGTAGGGATTGATTTAAGCGTCGCAAAGCTGGTAATGATTTTGGTCCTGTACTCACCAACGCTTGCTGAATCGCATCAATCAGTGTGGGTGTCTTTTCCTGACCTAGCATATCAACCAGCAAAGGAACGGCACGCGAATCATCCAGCCGTGCTAATGCCAAGAGTGCGCCTCGTCGTTCCTCTACAGCCGTTGGGGAAGTCGAGCTTAACTGTTTAACTAGCGCCAGAAATACTTCGTTGTCCTGTTGCTTAAACTCACGTCTATTTGCCTGACTTTGGATGTAGATTTGGGTACCGACAAAGGTGCCTAGTACAGATGCCATTCCTGCAAACGCGATAATCAACAGCGTTAGACCCGGATAGCGGCGCATCCACAACCACAAATTGAGCGATCGCCGATTCGGTTGTTGTGAAGTCAGTACAATGGTTGTAACCGTTCGCTCAGATCTTTGACTCGTGGATGTATCCTCAGATGGCGACTGCCAACCATTTTCTACTTCCAGCGTGACAAATTGCTCATGCCCTCGCCTAGAGTGAAAACGTTCAGAATAAGGTGGTACACGACCCGCCTCAACGACATAGGTTCCTGCCAGTCGGTCGTGCAAGGTACGCCGTCGAGGGTGAAACAAGGCACTTGCACTCTCAGCTAAGAGCATTAATCCCGCTAGTCCCAGCAAAATCCCAATATCAGGAAAAGCTCCCGTATAGCGCCAGAGTAGATATGCTGTTCCAACTGGTAATCCCCAACGTCCTACTCCCTCACGCCAAACCACACGCAGCAATCCTGGCGCTGTCCCATAGGCAGTGACAACTTGAACTCCCAACCAGTCTTTTGCCGTCGTTTTCCCTGTTTTTCCCAGCCGATAGAGCTGCCAGCTTACTACTACCACTGGCATGACCAACGCACCACACCAAAATAAATTAGTCAAGGGTGCGACTTGCCGAGTGTGTAGCTCACGTAATGGGTAAGCTAGCGTTTTCGCGATCGCTTCCTCTGTAGAAGCTAGCACTGGGTTCAGGGGAACGGGTTGAGCCGTCGAGTGCTCTTTGGCATACAACCCAATACTGTACGGAACTAACGCACTCGCGGCAACCAGCGAGACTTCCATTAGAACAGCCGCGCAACGTCGGGTTACAAGGGGTAACGCCAAGTGGAGTCGCAGCGGAAACGACTGACCAACCTCTTGACTTTTGCTTCTTTTAATGCTGGGGCTAGCCATACTCAGATCTCACGCCACGCTGAAAGAGTTTGCACTTACTTCGATGACTTGGAGGTAACGAAGAATTTATACACCAAGTACAGTATTACTCCCAAAATGGCAAGACTGATTAGGGAAGCGACCAACTGTAGCACACTTCTCAAAATCGCAAACCCAACAACTGCCGCGACAATACCGACAGCCACTTTCCCCCCACTCGGAAGGCGGTTAAACCAATTGGCAACCTGACTCAACACAGATTTCTCCGGTTGAGAGTGATTAACATTACGAGTTAGAAGCGGCTGCCCCAACTGGTTATCAACCGTTGGTATTCGGTCTTTATCCAATTCCGTTTCTAGCTCCTGAAGTCTACGCTCGTAGTCTCGATTTTCTTGAGGATTCATCTTAAGGTTCGCTGCTTGCCTGGGACTCAAGTTTGGTTAGATAACTATTGCTATCACAACCAACGGAGCATCTGGTGTGATTGTAACGTGCGTTAGCTTAACAAAATTCTTTAAGTTCAGTGAAATATTTATAAAGTGTAGAAAGCTGTAGAGCCTGATGTCGATAGTGACAGTTATGAAAGAGGAACAGCTATTCTCTCAAATGTTAAGTAATTTAGGACAATTGTATTAGAAAGACTGGAGGCAGAACCAGGGGATGACACGGTTAATAACTTGATAGGAAGTGGTACATCCCGCCCCGCTTCCTCCTCGTATTAAGACTCGACGAGGTTTTTAGCGGTAAGAATGCAATGAAAATACTTAAGTCCTCGATCGCTATTCCCGCCGCATTGGCGATGCTCTTGACGAGTGCTGGTGCCGTTCGCAGTCAGCCGATACAAATTACGCCAGGGTTCCAGCCTGATCCAATGGTTGTTACAGGCACCTCTGGCGGCTCACAATCAGGTAAAGGCTGCGGTATGACAGGAGCAACACCCAATCATGTCGTTAGATTAGACAATAACTTCAACTACTTGCGCTTCAGTCTACAAAGTACAGGTCAACCGACGCTGTTGATTGAGTCGCCTAGTGGAAATTCCTGTTTGCAAGCCGATAGTTTCTCTGGAGGCACGATTCAAGCACCAGGCTATTGGGAGAAAGGCACCTACTCAATCTATATAGGCGATCGCGCTGGTGGTCAAAATCCATACACGCTCTCGATCACTCAGACTCGTTAATCTGTTGGTTGTTAGTTGTTGGTTATTAGGTGATTTCCGAGAAAGAAGATACCAATTAAGCAGGTTGGATAAGAATGTCCCATTTAGGCAAAAGTGGATTTCGTTCTAATCGGCTCTCAATTGCTTGCATCGCCGACTTAGTGAGAGAAATA